>Ga0074045_10001826_pt1 | contig 20186 bp, 15 predicted proteins | sample BogForMeECP23OM2_FD_94442 | JGI IMG/M metagenome (GOLD analysis project Ga0074045, IMG submission 94442) | Bog forest soil microbial communities from Calvert Island, British Columbia, Canada - Bog Forest MetaG ECP23OM2 | ecosystem: Environmental > Terrestrial > Soil > Wetlands ...
TCAAAGTCAACCCCGCGCTGTCATAACTCTAGGCAGCGAATTCCGTCGGGACGTAGCGCAGCCTGGTAGCGCACTTGCTTGGGGTGCAAGGGGTCGCGAGTTCAAATCTCGCCGTCCCGACCAATTTTTCTCTCGCCTATTCAGTCGTTTACGCAGCTTTAGCGGCTTCCGATTGTTCCTCTTTTTTCGGTACATTCGGTACAACTGAGGGTAGTTCGAAGCCGAATCCGCTTTTTTCCGCCCACATTTTGCGAAACGGGACGTCCTCTCTGATCTTGTCGTAGAGGTCGCTCATATCTTCTCCAGCGTGCCCCAACCAGTAGTCGTGCAGTCCTTTGGGGCAGTTGGTGTAATTCTTCAGATATGTGTTCCGAAAACGCCGAAAGGCATGGTTCCCAGCCTTGTGCGTTCCAGTGTGGGGATTAACGTAGTTGAGTTCCTTGAGAGCCGGGTGCAAATGGCGACGGATGATGTTCGATGAAGAGAGTGGTTTCCCGTAGCGAGATGCGAACAGGAATCCAGACTTGCGTTCACCGATGAAGGCCTTCAACAGAGATGCGATGGCTGGATGGAGGTCCACGTCGCGGACTGCGTTCGTCGTCTTCAGCCGGGTCTTCACTTTGCAGTGACGCGCCTGCTGCCTGACGCTGATGGTTATGAAATCGGACGAGATGTGCTTGTCGATCTCAATACCAAGTGCTTCGCTTATCCTAAAGCCAGCCGAACCGCAAAGAACGAACAGCATACGTTCTTTCGGCTTCTTCCATTTCGCGAGTCCAGCCATTATTTCTGACGAGAAGCTCGGCGTGTTCTGCTTCGACTTCTTGACTAATGGCACGTCCATGAACTCATGGTTCCACTTGCGTGGATAGACCTGATTGCCGTCGTCATCGACAACTGATGCGACAACCATTTTGGGAACTTGGAGGTTGTTTTCCTCGTCATCGAGCATCAGCGCAGGCGAGTTCTTCACTTTGGCGTCACCGAACATCCGACATCGGAATGGACGGCTCAGCAGATGGCCGAGGTGTTTTCGGAACGTGAAGCCAAACGGTATTTGATTCGGGATCGTGACGCGATCTATGGCAATGCATTTTGTCGCCGTATTCAGTCCTTGTCCATGAAGGAGATTGTCACCGCACCCCGGAGCCCATGGCAGAATGCCTTCGCGGAACGGCTGATCGGTTCGATTCGCCGTGAGTGCCTGGATCATGTCGTGGTCCTGAATCAGCGGCATCTTCGTCGTCTGCTAAAGAGCTATTTCATCTACTATCATCGCTCCCGAACGCACTTGGGCTTGGGTAAAGACGCTCCCGATAGACGGGCGATCATGCCAATGGGCAAAATCGTGGCAATTCCAGAAGTCGGAGGGCTGCACCACCGTTATGAACGCCGCGCCGCGTGAAGGCAGGGAGGACACATGGAAGCGCTGAACCGTTCGGCCATCGTGGTCAAACCGAAACAACCGTTTCTCGACTGGCAGCACGCCGCCGATCCCACGAGCCATGGAATTACGTTGTTCGATGTGGAGCGGGAGCCAGCGGTTTATCTCATTCCGGAGTGCGATACAAGTGAGGATCTGGCGGACGTTCTGCGCGAATTGTGCGAAGAGATTTTCGAGGAACAACTGGACGGCTGGTACCGGGTTACTTCGAGTTGGCCACAGGACCGAAGTTACGAGGTGTTCTGCCAATGGTTCGACTACCGGCATCACTCCATGCTGTTTGATCTCTGCGACGAACCTCTCATTCGGGATTGAGCTGGCCTTTCTTCCAAGCCAAACATCGTGCGTTTGGACCTGACGATCTACTTATGGCGAACGACAACCGTTTCACGGACGCTGCCCAAAAGGGCCTTGGGAGTTGAGAGCCGACGTACGCTAGGCTGGAGCGACCGTTCCCCATCGCGGCTAGCCGATTCGCGCGTGCCTGTTTCGAATATATCCAGCCCCGACGTTCAGCAGCGCCATACGACGCATCTCCATCCGCGGCGCGTATATCTTTTGCCCCCGGTGTCCAGACACGAAATCCTCATGCGATGTGGCTGGACGGATTCGCCTACGCTCTGTCTCAAAAAGCAAATGTAGTTCCCAGAGTCTTTATGTGATCTTTACGAATTTCTTATCCAATCTTTATGAGTTTTCGGATGTGATGTTGATTCCGCGAAGAACAACTACATCAAAATGCCATTCGCCCACGTGGTCAGATTGCAAAGTGTTCATTCAGTCAAGAGGGCCCGACTTCGGGTCAGAAAGGAATCAAAACTTGAACATTACGAGAGCTCTGTTGCGTAAGGCCGTAGCAGTGTCAACTTTCCCTTCCATGCTGGTTTTGAGTCTCGTGGTCGGTCAGGCTTCGCGGTGTTACGCGCAGACTGAGACCCAGCTGGATGTTCCACCGAAAGTGGCTGCCCTACACGAACCGTTGCCCAGTGACACCGGCAGCACGAATAGCACGGCTCCTTCCGCGACGCCCAATCCGGAAATGTCTCCGGCGATCGCCAGGGAATTCGCAGCCATGAAAGCGGAGATCGAAGCGCTCAAAGCGGAACTGAAGAGCCGTACTGCGACCGGGCCGACGCTTGTAGCGGGACCAGCATCTGCGGTGGGTTCGATGTCTGCCGCAGCGCCCGGAGCCAGGGCAGTAGTTGGTGTGTCGTCTGGGGCGACGGCTGATTTGTCGCAAGAAGCGCGCACCGGCCTGCCCGAAAAGCCAGCGCCTACCGAGCCTTTTGCCTACGCCGATTGGACCTGGCTGAACGGCACGCCGCGCAACAAAGATGTGGTTTGGGACTCCAAGTTCTTCACTCCTGAAATCCGGTTCGACACGGATTACGTCTTGGACTTCAACCACCCGAGAGATGATTCGTTGGGCGGTTCGACCGAAATCTTTAGGTCCAATGAAATCCAAGTGGAGCAAATCAGCTTTGGCGGCGACTTCCACTGGCAGAATGTTCGCGGCCGGATCTTGACCATGAACGGAATGTTCGGCGTCACCACGCCCCGCAATGATGCCAGCGCTGGACGTGGGCAATGGGACCTTCGAGGCGCGTACAAATATGTCTCGGAGGCTTATGGCGGGTACCACTTCGACGTGAACCACGGTCTCAACGTCGACGCGGGAATCTTCGTCTCCTACATCGGTCTTTTCAGCTACTACAACTTTGATAACTGGGCCTATCAGCCTTCGTACGTTTCTTCCAACACGCCATGGTTTTTCAATGGCATCCGGATCCAGTGGTTCCCCACGGACAAACTGAAAATTGAGCCCTGGATCATCAATGGATGGCAATCCTATGGCAGATTGGGCAGCAAGCCTGGTCTGGGTGGGCAAATTTTGTGGCGTCCCAAGCCATGGGTTTCCCTGGTCTTCAACAATTACGGCATGGGCGAAGATACGCTGGGCAACGGAAATGGGCAATTTGGCCGCTCCCGTATCCATACCGACGACAGCGTCGAGATCAAGTACTACGACCATCCGGAGAAGGCCCTCGACAAGATGGCGTTCTCGCTCACAGGAGACTTGGGATGCGAATATGGCGGTAGAGGAACAGGGACTGGCGCCCAGGGACAATTAGTAATTAACAACGTAAATTGTCATCACAACACCGCTACCAGCCGTAAGCAGACGTTCGCCGGCTGGATGCTTTATAACCGGTTTTGGTTCAAAAAGGATCAGTACGCCATCACCATTGGTGGTGGCGCGATGGCCAATCCGGGACGCTACCTCACATTGCTCCCCCCGATCAATGGAGCCGACGCGATCACCGGCTCGCCCTACTTTACGCAGAACCCTGGCGATCCCTACAAGGCCTGGGATACTTCAATCACATTCAACTGGATGCCCAGGCAGTACATCACTTTCGTCACCGAGTTTGGGTATCGCCACGCAAACGTTCCGTATTGGTCCGGTCGTGGTGGCATAACACCGGGCGACAATTTATTCCCCAGCACGATTCCAAACCCAGGCGGGGGGTCTCTGGTCGGCAGCACAACATTTGTGCCGGGACCGTTCCTGTCCGCAACGCCCGGCTTCACCTGCGTCCCCGGAACCACAGGATTCTGTCCGGATCTGCGGAGAGATGAACCAAGTATAAGGAGCGCGATCATGGTGAAGTTCTAGCAGTGAATTTGAGTCTTCCTAAAGGAGAAGCCTGCTTCGCGCGGCTACGCGATTTCCAAAGGGAGGTGCAAATCATGTTTAGGCCCTTGCCGATTGTTCTCGCCATCATCACGGCGGGGCTCTTAGCCGGGGTTGTGGCAGTGCATGCCAGTACAGCCCAAAGTGAGAAATCAACGGTAGTCACTCCAACGCCGGCGGCTGAAAAAACTGAAAAAAGCAAGGTTTATGCGCTCCGCCATACGTTAACCACGTGAAGCAGTTCAGATAGCCCGACTAAGACGGCGTCGTTCGCGTGTTTCTGTCGAGTTCAAGTGTATGGGTTTTCCTGGTGCGGAGACAACGATGTGCGCGAAACCAAAAAATGGCAGCCTTCCGGATCCGTTTCCGACTTCGAAACTGCTCCGTAGGCCCTCCCTTCATGCTGCCCAACGATGTAGTGCGCAACGACGGCACAGCATTCGGTCCTACGGGACACCGTTCCAGCAGGTTCCTCAGGCGGCCAGACAGAAGCGGACGTCGATCAACTTCGATGTGTTGAGGAAGAGTTCTTACTGCACGTCTGTCGCCCCCGACAAAACGTGGGCACTCGACCTGCGGAGTTTCGGAGAGGTGTCGATTGTTTGTCGTCGCGGATAGGGAGTCCTTATGAAAAACAGAAGTCTGAGAATCGGTCTTCTTCTTGCCTCCATATTCTTGCCGTTGATGCTGGTTGGCTGCGATGGGCCCGTAGATGCGGCAGCGGAAGCACCGCCTCCCGCTAACGTCGTTCCCGACGTGGATCTCAACCTTTTCACTGTTGACCACCCGGAGCACTTCCCCTTGGTTGAAGCCACCGCACATCCTACGACCTCTGAGTTAGTCGTTACGGGAACGGTTACGCCCGATGTCTCTCGCAATGTCCCGGTCGTCTCGCTCGCCTCGGGTCGCGTCGTGGCCATTCACACGCGTCTCGGCGATACCGTGCAAAAAGGCCAGTTGTTGCTAACGATTCGAAGCGACGATGTGGCCGGCGGCTTCGACGCCTATCGCAAGGCTGTCGCCGATGAGCTTCTCGCGCGCAAGCAGCTAAATCGAGCCGTCGACCTGTATGCACACGGCGCAATTGCAGAGCAAGACCTCGAGGTCGCGAAAGACACTGCAGATGATGCCAAGGTCACGCTCGAGACCGCGACCGAGCATGTTCGGCTGCTGGGCAACGATCCCGACAAGCCCATGGGCATCGTGGACATCGTTGCGCCCATCACGGGCGTCATCACCGATCAGCAAGTGACGAACGCAGCCACCGTGCAGGCCTACTCATCGCCCAGCCCATTCACGATTTCCGATGTCTCGTCGGTGTGGATTGTCTGCGACGTGTACGAGAATGACCTGGCCAACGTCCGGCTCGGAGACACTGCGGAGATCACCCTGAACGCGTATCCCGATCACCCGTTCAAAGGCAGAGTCAGCAACATTGGCATGATCCTCGATCCAAGTATTCGCACCGCTAAGATTCGGATCGAAGTTCAGAATCCAGGAATCCTGCGGCTGGGCATGTTCGCGAAAGCAACCTTCCGTGGTCAAACAACAGAGATGCACACGGTTGTCCCGGCATCCGCGGTCCTCCACATGCATGATCACGATTTTGTTTTCGTCCCGGCTCCGGACAAGAAATTCCGCCGCGTGGGGGTTGTCGGTGGAGATGTATTGCCGGACAACACGAATCTGCAAGAGATCAAATCTGGGCTCAAACCGGGACAACAAGTGGTGACGAACGCCCTGGTCTTGGACCACGTGCTCGCTCAGTGATGGTTAAGCAGTGGATTAGGCGCCCCCCGCCCGGACGGGGGAAACGCCGGTTCCTCCTAGCCGAGAGAAGTGGAAAGGGAAACAGTAAACAGGAATGATCCGTGCCCTCGTAGATTTCGCCCTGAACAACAAGTTCGTGGTGTTGGCCATTGCGACCTTGTTGCTCGCTTGGGGCGTCATCTCGTTTCACAACCTCCCGGTGGAAGCCTATCCCGATATCGCCGACAACTACGTGACGGTTATTACACAATGGCCGGGGCGTTCCGCGGAGGAGGTGGAGCAACAAGTCACCATTCCCATCGAGATACAAATGTCCGGGATGCCGCACATGACCTTTTTACGCTCCGAGTCTATCTTCGGGCTGTCGTTCGTGATTATGATCTTCGACGACAGTTCCGTTAACGACTGGAACCGCCAGAAGGTGCTTGAGAGGCTCACCCAGGTCAATCTCCCTCCTGGACAAAACCTGCAACCTCAAATTGGCACCGACTGGAGCACCACGGGCCAGATCTATTGGTACACACTGAGAAGCACAAATCCACGATACGACCTGATGGAATTGAGGTCGCTCGAAGATTGGGTTCTACTTAAGCAATTCAAGTCCGTTCCCAACGTCGTGGACGTTTCCGACTTCGGGGGCACGGTGCGTGAGTACCAGGTGCGGGTGGACCCGAACAAGTTGGTTTCATACGGCCTCAGCATCGGGCAAGTCGAGCAGCAGTTAGCCAACAACAACATCAATGCTGGAGGCAGCTTTGTGGAAGAAGGCCTGCAGCAGATGAATGTTCGCGCGCTCGGGCTCTTCAGCACCGTGCAAGACATCGAGCAGACAGTCTTAAAAACCCAGAGCGGCACCGCGCTTCGGGTGAAGGACATCGCGGATGTGGTCCAAGGTCCAAAGATCCGGCTCGGTCACATGGCCCGAGCTAACCACATGGAGGACGGACGCATTATCGATGAGCCCGATGTGATTCAGGGCGCGGTGCTAATGCGCAAAGGCGCGGAAGAGCAACCCACGCTTGATGCAATCCACCAGAAAGTGGACCAGCTCAATCACAGCATTCTGCCTCCCGGCGTGACGGTCGTGCCCATGCTGGACCGCAGCGATCTGCTTCACTACACGACGCACACGGTGCTGCACAACCTGGCGGAAGGGATGATTCTGGTGACGATCGTCCTCTTCCTCTTTCTCGGCAACGCTCGGGCGGCCTTCATCGTCGCGCTCACCATTCCGTTCTCCTTGCTCTTTGCGTCCATATGGCTCGACTTGAGCAAGATTCCAGCCAACCTTCTCTCGCTCGGCGCGCTGGATTTCGGAATGGTCGTGGACGGCGCGGTGGTCATGGTCGAAAACATCGTTCGCCATTTGAGCCGCCGGCAAAGCAGTTTTGGATCTGGAACCAACGAGACCGAAGCTAGGCGTATCACTGCAACGATTAAGACCGTCCCCCAGTCTATACGCGAGGCTTGCCATGAGGTACAGCGACCGGTCTTCTATGCGATCGCCATCATCATCACGGCTTACTTGCCGATCTTCACACTGCAACGAGTCGAGGGTCGGTTGTTTAGACCAATGGCCTTGACCGTCGCTTTCGCACTGCTGGGCGCCCTGACTTTTTCCATCTTGATCGCACCCGTCTTGGCCAGTGTGTTGTTTCGCGGAGGAGTTCGGGAGTGGCATAACCCGATCATGGCTTATCTGACCGAGCGCTACCGCAGGCGAGTGCGCTGGTGCATCGATCATCGTGTAGTCACGGTCGGCGCCGGTTTGGCGGCGTTGGGCGTAAGCCTGTTCCTGTGGTTCAGCGGAGTGATTGGTTCGGAGTTTTTGCCTCATCTGGACGAAGGCGCCATCTGGGCGCGCGGCACCCTCGCGAACAGCACGAGTCTTACGGAGGGCGAGAGGTTCACAACCAGCGCCCGCTATGTCTTCGCGTCGTTCCCGGAAGTGAAAACCGTGGTATCGCAGGTTGGCCGGCCCGATGACGGAACCGACACCGGGGGATTCGGCAACACAGAATATTTCGTTGACCTGAAGCCACACGACCAATGGCGGCCGGTATTTCGTAAGAACAAGGAAGAACTGATCGCCGCCATGAACCGCGAGCTCGAAAAAAGATGCCCGGGAGCGATCTGGAACTTTTCGCAGCCGATCGAAGACAACGTCGGCGAAACCCTCACCGGCACTAAGGGTTCGCTCGCCTTCAAGATTTTCGGGGATGACCTGAAGACGCTTGAGGAGAAGGGCGAAGAAGTAACTGAGGTCATGTCGCGCATCCCAGGCATGCATGACGTCAAGCTCTTACGCAATTTCGGACAGCCCAATCTTGACATCACCATCGACCGTCGACAGGCGGCGCGCTTTGGAATCAATGTCGCCGACATACAAGACGCCGTCCAGACGGCCGTGGGCGGGAACGCCGTGAGCCAGGTGCTCCAGGGTGAGGCACGCTACGACGTTGTAGTGCGCTATCAGGAGCCCTACCGTAAGACCCAAGACGCCATCGCGAGGATTCGGCTGCTTTCCCCCAGCGGAGAGCGGGTCTCTCTGGCGCAGTTGGCGAAAGTTGAGGTCAAGGACGGCGCGTATGACATCTATCGGGAAGGGAACGGTCGTTACCTGGCAATCACTTTCAACGTGAGAGGCCGGGATCTTGGAACCACAGTCGAAGAGGCGATCAAACAGATTGGCGAAAAAGTGAAGATGCCGCCGGGCTATACCGTTGGCTCGTCGGGCGAGTATGAGAGCGAAAAACGCGCGGAAGCACGCTTGCTCCTGATCGTGCCCCTGACCATCCTCGTGATTTACATCATCCTGTACACAATGTTCAAGTCGGCGAAGTGGGCCCTTCTTATTCTTACAAACGTTGCCATGGCTCGGATCGGTGGACTCGTGGCTCTCTTGGTAACGGGCACGCACTTCAGCGTATCTTCGGGCGTGGGCTTTCTGGCGCTGTTCGGCGTATCGGTGCAAACCGGAGTCATCATGCTCGAATACATCAATCAACTCCGCGCACGTGGCTATACCATCCCGGACGCGGCCGTCGAAGGTGCTGTCCTCAGACTTCGTCCCATCATCATGACCATGCTGGTGGCAACTCTGGGATTGCTGCCCGCTGCCCTTTCCCACGCCATCGGGTCCGACTCACAGCGGCCGTTCGCGATTGTAATCGTGGGTGGATTAATTTCCGACTTGGTGATGAGCATCGTCTTGATGCCGACTTTATATGTCTGGATTGCTCGCGATGGCGACAAGCTCCCGGAGCCGGAGGCGTCCTTTGAATCTTAGTTGTTGGATTGATGCTTACCACGCACGTTTAATCGCTTGTAGTATGTTTGCGTGTGCACTTGCGGCGAACCTGGCATTTGGCCAAGCTCGGGGACCAGTCAGGATCACGCTCGACGAAGCCATTCAGATGGCGATGCAGCACAACCACAACTTGCTGGCTGCTCGAACCACAATCCAACAGAGCCAGGCCGAAGAAACCACGGCGAACCTGCGCCCCAACCCGACGCTCTTTGCCGACTGGGAATACTTACCGCTCTCGAGCTCTGCTCAAAACACCCAGTATCTCCACGACTCCACCGAGGCGGATCTGGGTGTGAGCTATCTGCTCGAGCGCGGTAAGAAGCGGCAGCACCGCTTACAGGCGGCAAGGGATGTTACCGCGCAGACACGCTCGCTGGTAGCCGACAACGAACGCGGTCTTACCTTCAATGTGGCATCGCTGTTTGTGAACGTGCAGCTTGCTGAATCGACGCTGGAACTCGCGGAACTAGACCTAAGAAGCTTCGGACAAACCGTGGAGCTTAGCGAGCTGCGCTACAAGGCAGGCGCCATCAGTGAGGATGACTACTTAAAGATCAAGCTGCTGTTGCTGCAGTTCGAGACCGACTTTCAGCAAGCGCAACTCGCCAAGGTTCAGGCGCTTTCTGACCTCCGGCAACTGCTGGGATACGAATCCGTTTCTCCTGACTATGACGTAACAGGGCCGTTCAACTATCAGCCGGTGAGGGGCAATCGTGAAGACCTGCAACTCAAAGCCATGCAGAATCGCCCCGACTATCGTGCGGCGCGAGAAGGGGTGACCGCAGCAACTAGCCAGTATGATCTGCAGAGGGCGATTGGCAAGCAAGACGTCACCGTCCAAGCCAACTACTCCCACGTCAACGGCATCAACGCCGCGACATTCTACGGCAGCATTCCGCTTCCGATTTTCAATCGCAACCAGGGCGAGATTGCGCGCACACGCTTTGCCATCCCACAGGCGCAAGAACAGGAAAAAGCCACGAGCGGACAAGTGATGACGGATGTGAACGATGCCTATGAAGGGCTGCGGGAGAACGACCGCGTGATCCAACTCTATCGCTCCGGCTACCTCGAAGTTGCGCAGAAGGACCGCGACATCAGCGAATATGCGTACCGGCGTGGCGCTGCAAGCCTGCTCGACTTTCTGGACGCTGAGCGCAGCTATCGAGCTACTCAGCTTGCCTACCGACAAGCTCTTGCTTCGTACTTGCTGGCTCTGGAGCAGCTTCGAGAAGCGGTCGGGGTGAGAGTTCTGCCATAGCTTGTACTCTGAAGGTCGCTGTAACTTGAACCAGGCAGCGAGTCGGGAATTGATCGCTGAAGGAGCCGGTCCGTGAACAAGCAAGAGGTGCGACGCCGAATCGAGGAAGTCGGCATCATTCCGTCCATTCGTGTGTCTTCTACTGATGATGCGCTGTTCGCGGCTGAAGCGGTCTCGCGCGGTGGCATCCCGATAGTAGAAATTACCTTGACCGTACCCGAGGCGACCAAAGTAATCACGCATGTGGTGCAACGTGCACAAGAAATGATTGTCGGTGCGGGCGGTGTGTTGGATGCAGAAACAGCGCGCCGTTGTTTGGATGCCGGAGCGAACTTCTTGACCAGTGACGGGCTTGATCCCGAGACCGTGACGTTTGCCGTGAAAGAGGATGTCGTCGTCATCCCGGGAACACTTACCCCGACCGATGTCATTGCTGCCTGGAAACTGGGCTCCGATTTTGTGAAGGTTGTTCCTTGCGGGCACGTCGGTGGCTACAGCTACATTCGTGCCCTGAAGGTCATGTTCCCAAGCGTGCCATTGATTGCAGCTGGAGGCGTGAATCAGGCGACTGCGTTCAACTTCATTCTGGCGGGTGCAGTTGCGCTTGGCATAGGCGGAGAGTTGATCCCTAGGGAGGCGATCCGGCGCCGACAACCTGATCGAATTGCCGAATTGGCGCGCAGGTTTAAGAAAGCTGTCAGCAGCGCTCGGGAGCAGTGACCCCATCGCCAGGATCATTCCGCTACGGGAGGCGAACCTGCGTTCGTGGGCTCCCATAGTCTTAGCGACACAGAGCGGGATGATCGTGGATGATCAGGAACGCCGTTTTGCCGGCGCCTGCGCATCAGGGTCTTGGCTGAAATACGATAGTCAGTCTTCTTTATGACTTCTTTACGAATTCCTTACTCCCTTTTTATGGAGCTCCAAATTTAATCGAGGTCACATGGAAAGCGCCTCCGATCGGACGGGAGATGATCCGTTTTTTCCTCGTGGTATGCGCATGTGCTGAGGGCTTTTTGTTGTGGTTCCTGGTCGCGCTGATTCGGGAATACGACACCGCACGCCACATACCGTGGACCGCGGATCGCACGCGACACGGATCGGTGGGTCGGAGGGAGGGCGGTTCCAATGATGCTGAGTGCATTGCTGTACTGAAATAAAGAGTAAGGTGCGGCGACCATCGGCCTAATGTGGTAGATATGCCCCCAAACACGTCCCTTGTGATGAAAGGCGTAATTAGCGATTTCGTTGGAGGATTATCCAGATGCAAGATGTGATCTTTGTCGCGGTTGCGATAGCGTTCTTCGTCATATCGCTCGGTTATGTAGAATTCTGCGATCGAATTCGCTGAGGACAAATCGTTATGAATGCTGAATCAATCATCATGCTGATTGTAAGTGCCGGCTTGATGGTCTACCTGCTCTATGCCTTGTTGAGACCGGAGAAATTCTGAAATGACGACCACTGGCTGGATACAGATCGGTGTATTTCTGGCTCTGATTCTGGCGATTACCAAGCCGCTCGGCGTATTCATGGCAAAAGTGTTCACCGGTGAGCGCACGTTTCTCGACCCGGTGGCTCGACCGACCGAGCGGTTGCTTTATCGTGTAACCGGGGTCAATGAAAAGCACGAGATGCGCTGGACCGAATACGCTTTCAGCATGCTGTTGTTCAGCGGCGTAACCATGCTGTTGCTTTATCTGATCGAGCGCGTGCAGCAGTTTCTGCCGGGGAACCCGCAGAAGTTCGGGGCAGTCGCGCAGGCACTGGCCTTTAACACTGCCGCGTCTTTTACTACCAACACAAATTGGCAGAACTATTCAGGCGAGTCCACCATGAGCTACCTCACGCAGATGGCTGGCTTGGCCTACCATAACTTCGCGTCGGCGGCGGTGGGGATCGCGCTCGCAATTGCTTTCATTCGCGGCATCGACCGCAGAGAAAAAGATACCATCGGAAACTTCTGGGTCGACATGACCCGTTCCATCTTGTGGGTGCTCCTGCCCGGGTGCATCATCTATGCCTTGCTCCTCGTTTCGCAGGGAGTCGTGCAGAACTTCAAGCCGTATGACACGGTAAAGCTGATTGAGCCACAACACGTCCAGAAGACCGGGGCGGATGGCAAACCGATGGTCGGTCAGGACGGCACGCCGGTAATGGATACGATCACCGACCAGACCATCGCACAAGGGCCGGTTGCTTCTCAAGAGGCGATCAAGATGCTGGGCACGAACGGCGGCGGATTCTTCAATGCCAACAGCTCCCATCCCTTTGAGAATCCAACGCCCCTGAGCAATCTCTTGCAGATGCTTTCCATCTTCGCGATTCCGGCAGGCCTGACCTACACGCTGGGCCGAATGACGGGGTCGCCGCGTCATGGTTGGGCGGTTTGGGCGGCGATGGCCGTGCTGTTTCTGTGCGGTGTTACGGCAGCTTACTGGGCCGAGGCCAAAGGCAATCCTCTGCTGCACGGAGTTGATCAGCGCGCAACTTCGATGCAGCCAGGCGGCAACATGGAAGGCAAGGAAGTGCGCTTTGGTATTGCCAATTCTGCGTTGTTTGCCAACATAACGACCGACGCGAGTTGTGGCGCCATCAACGGCGTACACGATTCCTATACTCCGCTGGGCGGGATGATACCGCTGGTCAATATCATGCTCAGCGAGACGGTTTTTGGAGGAGTGGGCGCGGGCCTCTACGGCATCCTGATCTACGTGGTGTTGTCGGTGTTCATCGCCGGGCTCATGGTTGGGCGTACGCCAGAGTACCTAGGCAAGAAAATTGAAGCCTACGATGTGAAGATGGCGATGCTGGTCACGCTAGTTTTCCCTCTGATCATTCTGGTGCTAACGGGAATTTCGTCGGTCAAGGGATTTGGCACTTCGAGCATATCCAATCCCGGTCCACACGGCCTGACCCAAATTCTCTACGCATTCACATCCATGGCGGGAAACAACGGTTCCGCGTTCGCCGGATTGAACGGCAACACCCTTTGGTACAACTCTGCGGGCGCGATGACGATGCTGGTGGGGCGATTCTTCATGATTATTCCCATGCTGGCGATTGCGGGCAACCTGGCGAAGAAGAAAGCGGTGCCCGCTTCGGCAGGTACGTTCCCGGTCACCACGCCCCTATTTTCCCTTCTCCTGGTGTCGGTGATTATGATCGTCGGAGCGCTTACATTTTTCCCGGCTCTTAGTCTGGGGCCCGTGCTTGAACACCTGCTGATGATGGCAGGGAAAACCTTCTGAGGCAGAACTTTTCGAGATAAGACATGGCAGACAAAAAAGGCAAGAGTTTGTGGGACGCGAAGATCATACGGCGGGCGGTCGTCGATGCCGTAGTCAAACTTGATCCACGCACCATGATGAAAAATCCGGTTATGTTTGTGGTCGAAGTGGGCAGCGTCGTCACAACCGTGCTGCTGTTCGGAGGCAAACAAAGCTTCGCCTTCAACCTGCAGATCACCCTCTGGCTGTGGTTTACGGTACTGTTCGCGAATTTCGCCGAGGCCATGGCTGAAGGGCGCGGCAAAGCGCAGGCAGACACACTGCGGAAGGCGAGATCGGAGACCGTGGCGCGGCGGCTACTCGCAAACGGCGAGATGGAGACCGTGCCGAGTTCGCAGCTGCGCGTGAACGATGTTTGTACGGTGGCGGCCTCCGAATTCGTTCCGGGCGATGGGGAAGTTATCGAAGGAGTAGCGTCAGTGGACGAATCCGCAATCACGGGGGAATCCGCACCCGTGATCCGCGAAGCCGGAGGCGACCGGTCGGCGGTCACTGGCGGCACGCGCGTGCTTTCCGATGTGATCAAAGTCCGCATTACCTCCAATCCGGGAGAAACGTTTCTCGACCGGATGATCGCGCTGGTCGAGGGCGCGGAGCGGCAGAAGACTCCGAACGAGATCGCGCTCAACATTCTGCTGGCGGGCCTGACCATCATCTTTCTGCTGGCCGTTGTCACGCTGCAGCCTTTTGCGATCTACTCGGGATCGCCGCAGACGGTATTCGTACTCGTCTCGTTGTTGGTCTGTCTGATTCCGACGACCATTGGCGGGCTACTATCTGCGATTGGCATTGCCGGAATGGACCGGCTGGTGCAGCACAACGTGCTCGCGATGTCCGGGCGCGCGGTGGAAGCGGCGGGCGACGTCAATACGTTGCTCCTGGATAAGACCGGGACAATCACGCTCGGGAACCGCCAGGCAGCGGAGTTTATCCCTGCCCCCGGGATTACCGCGACAGAGATGGCAGATGCGGCGCAACTCTCGTCACTCGCCGACGAAACGCCAGAAGGTCGATCGATCGTCGTGCTGGCGAAAGAGAAGTACGGTTTGCGTGGCCGCGAACTGGCCTCGCACGAAGCCGTGTTCGTTCCTTTTACTGCGCAAACCCGCATGTCGGGAGTGAATCTGGACGGCCGCGAGATTCGCAAGGGAGCGGTCGATGCCATCGTCAAGTATCTGCGCCAATTCGATACCTCGCTGCCACGCGAGATTCAGGCAAGCGTGGAACAGATCTCGCGCTCGGGAGGAACTCCGCTGGTGGTCGCGGAGAATCAACGGGCTCTCGGCGTGATCTACCTGAAAGACATCGTCAAAGGCGGAATGCGTGAGCGCTTCAATCAACTGCGCGCCATGGGGATCAAGACTGTAATGATCACCGGCGACAATCCCCTGACGGCGGCGGCTATCGCGCGCGAGGCGGGCGTGGACGATTTTCTGGCGGAGGCGACTCCGAAAGAAAAGATGGATCTGATTCGCCGTGAGCAGGGCGCCGGCAAGTTAGTGGCCATGACCGGCGACGGTACCAACGATGCCCCTGCCCTCGCTCAGGCCGATGTGGGTGTGGCCATGAATACCGGCACACAGGCCGCGAAAGAAGCCGGCAACATGGTGGACCTGGATTCGAATCCCACCAAGCTCATCGAGGTGGTGGCAATCGGTAAGCAGTTGCTGATGACGCGCGGAGCGCTCACTACGTTCTCGATCGCGAACGACGTCGCTAAGTATTTCGCTATCATTCCGGCGATGTTTGCCGGAACGTTCCCGGTGCTGAATGCGCTGAACATTATGCGGTTGCAGACACCGCAGTCGGCAGTGCTCTCCGCTGTAATTTTTAACGCGCTCATCATCGTTGCCCTGATTCCGCTGGCGCTGCGAGGCGTGGCATATAAGCCGATGAGCGCCGAATCTCTCCTCCGGCGGAATCTGCTGGTCTATGGATTTGGCGGACTGGTGGTCCCGTTCATCGGCATCAAGCTGATTGACATGTTCATCACCGGCGTCAAACTGATATAGGAGTTTGGTATCGAGAAAGCATATGAAGAAGAATCTAATCACAGCAGTACTGATGACGATCGCGACGACGGTCCTGTTGGGAATTCTGTACCCACTGCTGGTGACAGGACTCGCGCAGCTTATCTTCCCAGAACAGGCCAACGGCCAGCTGATTAAGGGGAAGGACGGAGCGGTAGTTGGCTCACGCCTGATCGGGCAGCCGTTTTCGGGGCCGGGCTATTTTCATGCACGGCCATCCGCCGCGGGCGCCGTTGGCTACGATGCCAGCGCCTCCAGCGGTTCTAACCTGGGCCCGACCAATGCGCTGTTGACCGCGCGGGTGAATGGAGACGTTGCCAAGCTGCAAGCCGAGAATCCCGGTACTCCGATTCCCGTAGATCTGGTGACCACGTCAGGTTCAGGACTGGATCCGGATATTTCGCCAGCGGCGGCAAAGTTCCAGATTCGGCGCGTGGCTGCGGAACGCAAGATTCCAGAAGCGGAAGTCGCACGCTTGGTTCAAGAGAACTCGGAGGGCCGCCAATGGGGTTTCTTGGGGGAACCGCGTGTTCACGTCCTCGAACTGAATATCGCGCTCGATGCACGCTACGGGCGACTCCACTAGGGATCCGTTTCAACATTGGTTCGGAGGGCCAAGAGCGTCACCTTTCATGAGCTCTCATCCCCTCGCGTCGCTCGGGATGACAAAAGTCGTACAAATTGAGAGTTGGAAAAGCGGGGAAGATCAAGGCGACAGCCCAAATAGAGAATATCTTCTGAGCATGTAACGAGCCTCGATCGTTCTGCTTCCGAGTAGGGCTGGTGGATCTTTACAGCGTCATTCAATACGCGTTGTTTACGGCCATCGTGACCATCCTGGTGAAGTCCCTGGGCGGGTACATGGAACGGGTTTTCTCCAGGGAACGGACCGCGCTTGATCGTGTATGTCTTCCGGTTGAGCGGCTCATCTATCGCATCACTGCAGTTGATCCTAATCTAGAAATGAACGCCAAGGAGTATGCGACATGTTTCGTGCTCTTTGGCCTTGCCGGCACGATTCTGCTGTATGCCATTCTCAGAATGCAACAGTTTCTTCCCTGGTTCTTTCCGCAGTACCACACGACGCCGGTATCCCCAGATCTGGCTCTAGATACGGCGATCAGCTTCTCGACGACCACGACCTGGCAGGCCTACGCCGGTGAGAACACGATGAGCTATTTCAGCCAGATGGTGGGCCTCTGCGCGCAGAACTTCCTGGCCGGGGCGGCGGGGTTGGCCGTGGGTGTTGCCTTCATCCGTGGTCTTGCCCGGCAACTCTCCGACACGCTTGGCAACTTTTGGGTTGATCTGACACGCGCCTTGCTGTGGATACTGCTGCCCGGAGCATTGATCGGCGCCTTGCTGCTCGTGTGGCAGGGCGTCCCGATGAACTTCCGGCCCTATACCGTCGCCACCACCGTTGAGGGCGTCCGTCAGGTTATACCGGAAGGTCCGGTAGCCGCACTGGAGATCATCAAGAATCTCGGCACGAATGGCGGCGGTTTCTTTAACGCAAATGGAGCTCATCCCTATGAGAACCCCACGCCCCTTTCGAACTCTCTCGAAATGTTGGCCATCGTACTCCTGCCTGCGGCATTCACTAACACCTTCGGCAGGATGGTGGGCCAGCCTCGACAAGGATGGCTTCTCTACGGTGTGATGCTTCTTCTCTTCGTCTGTGGGCTGGTCTTCGTACATCACTTTGAACAAAGAGGCCCGCAACTCGGGAGTGGGGACTTCAAAAATGGCCGTGTCCAGTCTGGTGAGAACGTGTCTGGTGGCAACATGGAGGGCAAAGAGGTGCGCTTCGGCATTGACGGTTCGACCCTCACGGCGGTCGTGACATCAAACACGGCGACCGGATCAAACAACTCAATGCACGACAGCTACACCTCGCTCGGTGGCATGATTTTGCTTGTAAACATGCTGCTTGGAGAACTCGTATTCGGAGGTCTCGGGACAGGTCTTTACAGCATGGTGATGGCCGCTGCAATTGCTGTGTTTCTCGCGGGACTGATGGTTGGGCGTACGCCTGAATACCTGGGGAAAAAGATTGGGCCCCCGGAGAACAAAATGATCATGCTGTATGCCTTGGCTGCGCCGCTCGTCGTCCTCCCACTCACCGCGATTGCCGTGAGTACCAGGGCGGGACTCTCCGGGCTGACGGTCAATGGTGGGCCGCATGGTTTTACCGAGATTCTGTTTGCGTACACTTCTTGCTTCGCCAACAACGGCCAAAGCTTTGCCGGTCTTAGTGCGAACACTCCCTTTTACAACCTAACCACAGCGTCTGCGATGATGGTGGGTAGGTTTGGCTTGGCGATTCCTGCTTTGGCATTGGCGTCTCTATTTGGTCGTCAGAGAAATACTCCTTCTTCAACGGGAACTCTTCCGACCCATTCCTTTGTGTTCGGGGTGCTACTCACAACCTGCTTGATAACGATAGTGGCCCTGAGCTATCTTCCTGCCTTGGCCCTCGGTCCTGTATTGGAACGATTGCTCTTTGGAAGATAAGAGTATTGCATCACGCAATTTCCACTCGTCTCTCGTGGCCGTGCTGGGCTGGCGTGTTTCCGCCCGTTTGGCGAGAAAGCTACTCCTCCGAAGCTGCTAGGCCCCGGTCTCGATGCGGTTCCGTGCGCGGTTGCCCGGTGCTCGGTTCACACTTCTTTCCCGGCTTAGCGCCACATGTTGGACACCGCACGGCCAAGACCTGTTTCTTAATGACTTTCATGGTTACTTCATCGTGTTTACGCGGCGGCAAGATGGGTCAATTTTTAGCTGGAAAATCCGGCGCGCCGATCAGCTAAGAATGGTTTCCGCCGGAGAGTCCCCGGCATGTTTCCGTAGATTCGTGTTGTGTTCGCTCCAAGAGATGTAGACGATTTTGTGGCGGCCAGAACTTCGACGTTCAACACCAATCAACAAATTTCAACAAGGAGCGTGCAACAGGTTCAATACCAATCACTTGGAAACCGCGAGAATCTGCAAGTTTCAATAAGGCGTGGAATCTGGTTCGGGACCAGGGGGTCGGAGGTTCAAATCCTCTCTCCCCGACCAATTGTTTCCAAGTACTTACGGCAGCGACGGGACTCCAAAACCCGCACCCCTGGTTTTGGCCCAGGTGCTCTAGCGCGCCGACCCGCATAAATACTGAAGTTCTTCCCACCACAACCCACTGGATCGTCTACAGAATCGACTACGCCGATGTGACGGGCAAACCAGATGCCCTACGGTCGCGAGCTGGGTTCTTGCATTGCACAACCGGCCATAGCGTCCGCTTTCGGCGGCGCGAAGGAAGGCTGCCTGCGCCGGATGCAGGTACAAAGACGCGAAAAGTAAGAAGGAACAATATGGTGCCTCAAATGGGGTCATTGTCTTGGAGTCGGACTTCGCATGGTCCTTCCGTGAATCGTTGGGTGAACGATCTAGTGATACATTGCTAGCTCCCTCACCACGGGATGGAAAGGCGATTGCATAGGTTTCAGTTTCAACGAGAGCCCAGGGTGCTACCGACATCAACTAGAAGCCGTTTTCTCACGGTCGACATTGCGACGACCTTTGGCCACCTGAAAAGTCTGGCGCCAACGATCCGGCTCGGATTGGTGGCATTGACTTTGAACGCCTTTCCGGCAACTGCCCAAATTTCACCGGGTCCCTTATCGCGCGCGCATCAATCGCTCAACGGCTCGGCGAACTGCACAACCTGCCACAAGCTTTCGGCCGGCCAGCCAACATTTAAGTGTCTCGAATGTCATACCGAGGTTGCGGGGCGCGTGGCTGCGCACCGCGGACTGCACGCCACGTACAACCAGGAGCCGGGCTCGAGCCAGGGATGCGTGCGCTGCCACTCCGATCACAACGGAGAGGATTTCTCGATCGTAAAGTGGAATCCAGGTTCGTTTGACCACAAGCAGGCTGGATATGCGCTTGAGGGAAAACACACTGGCTTGGCCTGCAACAAATGTCATAACGCCGAGCACGTTGCTCCGGCTGATCGCGCGCTCATCAAGGTGAAGGATCTGAACAAGACTTTCCTGGGTGTTCCTCAGGCTTGCGCCGCTTGTCATAAGGATCCGCACCAGGGACGACTGGGAGCGAATTGCCAGCAGTGTCACAACTTCACGGATTGGAAATCAGTTGCCACGATCAAGGAGTTCGATCATTCCAAGACTCGCTACCCTCTGACGGGATTGCACGCGCAAGTCACCTGCCAGAAGTGCCACACACCCGGGCCTGACGGCCAGCCACGGTACGCGGGAATTCCCTTTGGTCAGTGCGCGGACTGCCACGCTGATATTCACCACGGCAGCTTCAAGCAAACCTGCCAATCGTGTCACTCGCCGGCCGGGTGGAAAAAAATCTCGGCGCCCGCGCTCAACGAGA
>Ga0074045_10001827_pt1 | contig 20185 bp, 20 predicted proteins | sample BogForMeECP23OM2_FD_94442 | JGI IMG/M metagenome (GOLD analysis project Ga0074045, IMG submission 94442) | Bog forest soil microbial communities from Calvert Island, British Columbia, Canada - Bog Forest MetaG ECP23OM2 | ecosystem: Environmental > Terrestrial > Soil > Wetlands ...
AAAAGGGTTTTCATCCGGGCGGATTTTAATGTGCCCCTTGACGACAATATGGTTATTACTGATGACAGCAGAATACGCTCGACGCTTGCCACTATTAATTATGCTATCGATGAGGGCGCCAAGGTCATTCTTGCATCTCATCTGGGCAGGCCGAGGGGGAAGGTCGAGCCCCGTTTCAGCCTTGCTCCCGTTGTCAAACGGTTGCACCGGCTATTGAATAAGGAAGTCGTGTTTGTTCCCGATTGTGTCGGTCCTCAGGCTGAAAATGTTGTCTCAAAGATGAAAGAGGGGGATGTCATTCTCCTTGAGAACCTCCGGTTCCACCCTGAAGAAGAGAAAAATGACGAGGCCTTTGCAAAAAGCCTGGCGGGTCTTGCGGATTTTTTCGTAAACGATGCCTTTGGCACTGCTCACCGCTCTCATGCTTCTACTGTGGGAATTACGAAGTTCCTCCCTTCAGCAGCCGGTTTCCTCATGAAAAAGGAGATCGAATATCTTAAAGGAGTTGTGGAGAACCCTGTGAGGCCGTTTGTTGCTATCCTGGGCGGAGCAAAAGTGTCGGGCAAGATAGGGGTCCTCGAAAATCTCGTCAGCAAGGTTGACAAGGTCATAGTCGGCGGCGGGATGGCTTATACTTTTATCGGGGCTATGGAATATGAAATCGGCGACTCACTTGTTGAGACAGAGATGTTTGATCTTGCTAAAAGCATCATGGGAAATTTGAAGCACAATAATATTAAATTTTATCTGCCTGTCGACAGCGTAATTGCTCAGACTATAGAAGCGGGTGCTGAAACTAAAATTGTCACCACTCAGGAAATACCCAAAGGATGGCGCGCTCTTGACATCGGCCCGGCATCGGTGAAGCTTTTTTCAGAGGCGCTTCAGAATGCCAAGACTATCATCTGGAACGGTCCGATGGGGGTTTTCGAGATTGACGCGTTTTCCAGGGGAACATTTGCAATTGCCCATGCAATAACGGATGCTTACGCGTTGACTATTGTCGGCGGAGGAGACACGGACTATGCGGTGCATAAGGCCGGCGTCAGTGATTCTATTACCTTTATTTCAACGGGCGGCGGGGCTTCACTTCAACTGCTGGAAGGTAAAAACCTCCCCGGAATATCGGCGTTGACCGATAAAAAAAAATCCGGGCACTCAAGTCGCCTATGAGAGCGGCTTGAGTGCCCGGGGTTTTAAGCTATCTGGAGTTCAACATCACATACCTTATGAGGAAACTTCTTGTTGGTATGCGATAGTATGCCCCGCTTCAATTCAACAATTGAAGGGTTTTTGCTTTGAAACCGTCTGATCAGGTAATTCGCCGCTACTTCAGGCCTGATAATATCCCCGCACGTGAAGATATCTACTGCAGCATATGCATATTCGGGCCAGGTATGGATGGAAAGGTGAGATTCGGCTATCACTACCATACCGCTGATGCCAAATGGATTAAACTCATGGAAAGATACATCGATGATAGTTGCTTTTGCCTCCTTGGCAGCTGAAACCAAGGCGTTTTTTACCTCGCGCAGATCCTTCAGGATCTCAGGATCACAATCTCTCAATTCCACCAAAAGATGGGTACCTAAAGCATTCAATCCTCTCCCCCTTTGATTTAGAATCGAGGAAGCAAACCGCTCCTCAAGCTATAAATCATACATGAAAATTTCGATTCTTGTCAATAAATATAAGTACACTTTCTTAGCTGCCCCTGTCCTCATATTGAGCTTAATTTTCATATATCATATATGATTAAACGGAAGTTGTCTATAAAAAAATGTCTTAGGGCTCGCTCTGGCGGCGAACATCCGAAAGGAAATGGAATTCAAAGTGGTGGGCAGTGAGAGAATCGAACTCCCGACACGGGGCTTTTCAGGCCCCTGCTCTACCGACTGAGCTAACTGCCCATAATCTTACACATTAAACCTTTATACTTCCAAAAGTCAAGAATTGGAGGATGCAATTGATATTCTCGGGTTTGTTATAATAGCACAAGATTGCCGGGCATGACAGAAGGGGGCAGCGCAATTAATGAATTTGGGCCGATATCTGAAAATACTTTTGAAGAGTTTTATTGATTTTTTTAAAGATGGCGGGCTTATGCTTGCCGGAGCATTGTCATATTTTTTTATGATGGCCATCATTCCGTTTTGCCTTTTTCTTGTTGCAGCCTTCGGCTATTCTATAGGAGAAAATGCGGCCTTCCTTAAATTTTTCTCGGCTAAACTGACAGGCCTCTTCCCCAGCATCACATATAAGATAACAGAGGAATTAAAGAGATTAATATCGTACCGCGGTCTTGGAACATTTACCTTTCTGCTTTACGGGTTGCTGTCCTTACAGCTTTTTTCGTCGCTGCAAACTGCGGTCAATACGATTTTCAAAACACGGGCCGGCAGGCCTTTTCACATCAAGCTGGTGCGGTCGTTGTTTATTGTTACTCTCATCTTCATTGTAATCATCATGTCTTTTGGAGCAACATCAGCCATTTCCATTCTTAAGGCAGTGAAGGAAGTTTTCCCCGATATAAGGGTAGGCAAGATCGCCGGTTTCTTTATAGGCTATCTGGTCCCGTTTATGCTTACCTTTCTGGTCCTTGCTATTCTGTACGGGTTCCTTCCACTCAGGAAAGTACAACTCCGCAATGCGTTTGCCGGCTCATTGTTTGCCACTATCTTGCATGAAGCCGCAAAACACCTCTTTACTCTTTATATAGTGAAGGTAGTGCACCTGGGAACTGTTTACGGCCCCCTTTCAGCCTTTGTGATATTTTTATTGTGGGTATTTTATTCATCGTGTATATTTCTCATCGGCGCAGAGGTGGTCCACAACCTTCAGGGACCGGCAAAAGGATGAAGTGCCCGCGAATAAAATTTGCGGGCACTTCATAATGCTATACTGTCAGAAAATAGAACTAAGTTTTTAGAAGGAGCTGCGGGATCAAAAAGAATTTACGGACAGCGGTTGTCGTGTTCGCCGCCGCATTGCTAATGGCCTTGCAGGGAATGCAAGATGCATCATATGCAGGATCTGAGTTGTCCGGAAAAGTAGCAGTAACCATGAACAGCGGCGGCTACACATACGTTCTCCTTGAAAAGGGCGGGGTAAAGACATGGATTGCAGTTCCCCAAATGAAAGTCACCAAAGGACAGACCATGTCTTTCAAGCCGGTCGCCGAAGTGGAAAACTTTAAGAGCACAACTCTTAAGCGCACCTTTAAGAGGATTGTCTTCTCATCGGGGCCGGCCCACTGACAGGAATAAAAAATGGATACAGTAGTTCCCTGCCCCGGGCAATGTTCTTTCAGGGGTTGGGCAGGCGGATTATATATTGATACGGCGGAGTCGAGTTTGTAATTAACGCCGGGTTCAGTTTTTTAATCATACGAACTGTCGTGTTACACATCCCGGCTATTGCGCTCAGGCTGATTGATTTGTCTGTTACTACTTCACTGTATCCCGGCGCATCGTCAGTTATCTCTTCAGACGGAGTGAGCCCATAACTTTCCGGGTCCTGGGCCACAGCAGCAGCAGCCATAAACTTTGCCAGATAGTGGTTTACCATGCCTGGAAAGTGCGCCGCCTTATATTTACTGAGCAGGCGTTTGATTTTCCCGTCTCCTGCGTTGTATGCGGCGAGTGCAACATCCCAGCCGCCGAACATTTGATACAAATCCCTGAGATAACTTGCTGCTGCATAAGTGGATTTTACAGGGTCTTTCCGCTCGTCCACATAACGGTCTATCCTGAGACCGTACCTTTTCGCCGTCCCCCTTACCAGTTGCCAGAGACCGACAGCATCACCCCGGCCTACAGACAGAGGAGAAAACCCGCTTTCGATCAGGGGCAGATAAGCCAGCTCGAGGGGTAAATCTTTGTCAATGAAAATCCTGGTTGTCACATCAATATACTCCTGAGATTCACGGAGCTTCTTTTCAAACGCCTCAGGTATTTTCTCCGTAAAAAATTGCAGTGCTCTTTCGTACATCTTACCGGTAGAGGCATTGTCTTTAATTGCATCCAGTTCTTCCCCGGCAAAAACATGCGCGGGAAATGACAAGGATAACAGCAGTGAAATAAGAATAAACAACCGTACCATTGTTTAACACCTCGGAACGCGTGATTTAGTTGAATAAAAGAAAAGAGGTTAGAGAAAACTTTATGTTATCTTGACATGTTAAAGTTATAGCATATGGGGACAAATTGTCAAGGCGTCCATGGAACCTTTGAAAAAAACAGCTATCTCTGAAAGAAATGTTGTAGTACTATATGAATTGAGGGAATAAGCAAAAGAAAGGGCAAGAATGGTTGTAATAGTTCAGCAATCTCTTACCCAACCCTCTCCCGCCAGGAGAGAGGGGATTTTTAAGACTTCCCTCCCCCTTGATGGGGGAGGGTTAGGGTGGGGGTGAACTATTGCGACTTGTTAAGTCAGCAATAATGAAAAGCTGTCTAACTTCTCTCTCATCTAAGTGCTTCAATTTAAAAAACATATGATACTATTTGGGAAAGGCCCTCTGAGATTAGAATATTTGCATGAATATTGAAAAAGCTGAAATATGGATAACGTGCGAAAGGCCGATTGTGGCGGATGGAACAGCGGTGAGGGGATTTTTCGGGAAATTGTATAGGTATAGTCCGGAGTTTTGTGGTCATGGGAGATGATGAATGATTACTGCGATTAAGGAAATTGGGGCTGTAGTTTCAACCAAAGATATTTCAAGCAGGAAACACATTGAAGGTAAAATCCTGACTGTTGTCCTCAACGAAGATAATTCAGCTTTTCAGGAAATAGGGATGGAGGATTTTGATGTTGAGCGATTCAACCGCTATCTTTATAAAGAAGGGGCGTCGAAGGCCAATTCGCCCGCTCCATTTGCCCAGATTACTGAGCCAATCAAAACCTTTAATAAGAAAATTAGGAAGTGGCTTGCTGATTGCGAGACTATGAGCGGTATTGAAAACAAAGACTTTGAGTTTGTGAAAAAGATTAATCAGGTATTAAAGGACAAAGAGCCTGAAATTATTGGTACTATAATCAACAAATTAGCTAATCTGAACTTGCCAAGAAAAGACAAGAAATTCCTTACAGTCAAACTTGAGGGGGGCAAGAATTTTTTAGGCGCTCACGAGATTTTCAGGAAAGCCGTTGGACATTTTGCCAATGAAAAAACAAAGAAGTCGTCGGCAAGCGGAAATGTCTGCTCTGTATGTGGCAAACTAAGAGATAACGTCTCAGGCAAGACAGATGTTTTCAAGTTCTATACGATTGATAAGCCCGGCTTCATCTCGGGTGGCTTTAATGAGCAGCTGGCATAAAAAAATTTTCCTGTGTGCGACGAATGCAAGGACCTGCTGGAGAAGGGCAGGGGATTTATTGATTCAAAGCTCAACTTTAGGTTCTACGGTCTAAGCTATTCCCTCATCCCACGCATTATTATAAGCACGGATCATGTCCTTGAGGAGATCATAAATATTCTCTCAGACTCTGCTCAGACAGTTTCGTTGAAAGACCGAAAAAAGAAACGCATCACCAGTGATGAGAACGAAATCCTTGAGTTTCTTGCCGACAAACGGGATGTTCTTACCCTGAACTTTCTCTTTCTACAAAGACAGCAGAGCGCGGAGAGGATTTTGCTGCTCATTGAGGATGTCTTTCCTTCCAGAATCAGAGCTATTTTTAATGCAAAGGATGAAGTTGATAATACCTTTAATGAGGACTTTAACTTCGGCAAAATCAGGACATTCTTTTCAAAGTCAGATGAGGGCAAACGAGAGAATGATTTAAATAAATACTTTCTTGAGATAGTGGACGCTGTTTTTAAGGGCAAGAAGCTTGATTTCTCATTTCTCACGAAGTTTCACATGGCTGTTATCCGCAAGGAATTTATAAACGACGGGTATTTCACTTTCAGGATCAAAGATGCGATGATGAATACCATGTTTTTTGAAAAACTTGGACTAATAACCTTTGAGGAGGGCATAAATATGGAAGAAGGATTTTTTGACAGTTTATTTGCTCGTTTTGGGAAATCCCTTAATGCGCCTGAAAAGCGGGAGGTCTTCCTGCTCGGTGCTTTGACTCAGCTGCTGCTCAACAAACAGTGGCAAGACAGGAGTGCAAAACCCTTTATGAAAAAGCTGAAATCTTTAAAAATGGACGAGAGGAATATTAAGGCTTTATTACCTGAAGTGCAGAACAAACTTGAGGAGTATGATTCCTTTGATAAGGGCAAGAGAGTTATAGCAGCAGAGATGTCAAAACATCTCCTTGAGTCCGGGGAGGGATGGAAAATGCCGGTGGATGAGATAAACTACTATTTTGCCAACGGCATGAATTTATATGATGAAATTGCGACAATAGCTTATAAAAAGGAGGGCTAATCCATGACCGAGACAATCAAGAACCGTTCAGAAATTCTGTTCCTTTATGATGTAACAGATGCAAATCCAAACGGCGACCCTTTGGATGAAAACAAGCCGAGAATTGACGAGGAGACGGGAATAAACATTGTTACAGATGTGAGGCTCAAGAGGACGATAAGGGATTATCTGCATGAGCGGAAGGGGCAGGATGTCTTTATCCGTGAGATAAGGAAAGAGGATGGCAATTTAAAGACAAAGGAAGACAGGCTTAATGACTTTAGCAACGAGTCAATCACAGAAAAGTGCATTGACATAAGGCTTTTTGGCGCAACAACAGCGGTTGAAGGCAAGACAATTACACTTACGGGACCAGTCCAGTTTAAATTCGGCAGGTCTTTACATAAGGTTGATATGGTTTACATCAAAGGCACGACTGTCATGCCGTCTGGGGCCGACAAGAAACAGGGGACATTTACTGAGAAATATATTCTTCCCTATTCCCTCATTGCTTTTTACGGCATTGTGAATGAAAACGCTGCAACGAACCAGCAGCTTCCCTTATGTGAAACAGACATCAACATCATGCTTGAGGGAATGTGGCATGGCACGAAAAATCTCATCTCTGGATCAAAGTTTGGTCATATGCCGCGACTGCTCATGCAGGTCGTCTATAAAGAGGGACAGAATTTCCACGTCGGAGAACTGGACAAGCTCATATCCATGACTTCAGAAAAAAACCATGAGGCAGTTAGGGATGTATCAGAGGTGAAGATTGATATCTCAACTCTTGCAAATGCGCTTATTTCTAATAAGGACAAGATTGAAAAGGTAAGACTGGTGGCTGACGGCAGGATTAAGTTTGTGAAAGACGGTCATGACACAGATATTAAAACAGCCTTAAAAGATATGACTGTAGAAGACCTTGTTTTCTAAGGCAAAGGATTGATTATGAAGGTTTTAGTCTTTGACATATGGGGTGATTATGCCCACTTTAGAAAGTTTTACACTACGAGTTCGCCCCTTACCTTTTCTTTCCCTCCTCCTCCGACCATTGCAGGCATTATGGGTGCAATTTATGGGGCAGGCAAGGATGAATATTTAAATATCTTTGCTCCCATCAAGTGTCGGCTGGCATTAAAGATTGTCTCCCCTGTAAGAAAGGTAAGGATGGGGATAAACCTGATTAACACCAAAGGGAACTACTGGCAGCCCGTGAAAAAGAAAAACCACGAGCCGAGAACGCAAATCAGGACAGAATTTTTGAAAGACCCGCATTTCAGAATTTATGCTGCACATAAAGATGAAAAGGTCTTTAATAAACTCGGCCAGTCTATTAAGGAACACAGGTGCATCTATTCCGTATCTCTCGGTTTGAGCGAACTGCGGTCTGATATAGGGCATTACATTATTCTTAACCTGCTTTACTCTATTCTCATAGACTCAGACAAGAGTGATGTTGTTATCAAAAACCTATCAGTCTTTGAGAGACGAGTTCTTGAGGGTAGGGACTGGGTAAAAAAATACATGACTACCGTTGATTTTCCGCCTTCCCCAATAAATAGTCTCAGAACAAAAGCATTTGAAGAGGTAATGGGATGTACAATTAATCTCAATAACAGGATTTATTCTCTCAACCTGCCCACGGGGCTGGGCAAGACTCTTATATCTTTGTCCTTTGCTCTAAAACTTAGATGCGAATTAAAAGCAAAGGGGACAAGTCCGAGAATTATCTATGCACTGCCTTTTCTGAGCGTTATTGATCAGAACTCAAAGGTTTTTGAAAATGTGATTAAGGCAAACGGTATCGACCCTGATACCAGTGTCTTGCTCAAGCATCACCATCTTTCAGAGATTTATTATAAAGACAGGGACATTGAGTTTGAGCCTGATGAGTCAAAGATTCTTATTGAGGGGTGGAATGCGGAGATTATTGTAACGACCTTTATCCAATTATTTTATGCCCTTATTTCAAATAGAAATAGATGCCTTCGTAAATTCCATCGGCTTGCAGAATCCATAATCATACTGGACGAGGTGCAGTCCATCCCGGTGAAATACTGGCTTCTTATGAATAAACTCTTAACAGAAATCTCTCAAACGCTCAATGCTTACATAATAATCTCCACTGCAACAGAGCCGCTTATATTTGGCAAGGAAGAGACAGTGCAGATGGCTGACAGGGATTTCTATTTTGGATCACTGGACAGGGTTAAACTAATCCCTTATCTGCGCACGTCGATGACAATTGAGGAGTTGTCAGAAAATATGAGTCCAGGAACAGACAAAACATATCTTTACATTTTCAATACCATTACGGCAGCGAGACGATTTTACAATTTGATAAAAAACTGTGGTCTTCCAATAACCTACCTCTCCACCCATATCACGCCAGGAGAGCGGCTCAAGCGCATAGAGGATATTAAAGGAGGCCGTTACAGGGTCGTTGTCTCAACTCAATTGGTTGAGGCTGGCGTGGACATTGACTTTGACGTGGTAGTGCGGGATGTCGCCCCACTTGATTCCATCAATCAGTCTGCCGGCAGGTGCAATAGAAACGGGTTACGAAAAGGGGTTGTTAAGGTGGTTGTCTTGAATGACGACAAAGGTAAAAAATTTGCCAACTATGTCTATGACCCTGTACTTCTCGACATAACTGAAAAGGTATTGTCCGGAAGGCAGGAAGTCAATGAAAAAGATTTCTTAGATCTGCTTGGCGAGTATTACACTCTTACACATGAAAGAACCACTCAAGCTGAATCAAGAGAGATAATTGAGTCTGTGGGCAGGATGAAATATGACAGGGACGATGATGACAAAAGCACGTTATGTATATCCGACTTTCGTCTCATAGAGGATGATTATTTCAAAAGAGACGTGTTTATTGAAATCGACGCAGACGCTGAACGGGTCTGGCAAGAGTTTCAACTGCTGACAAAAATTGAAGACAGGTTTTCAAGAAAACAGGCCTTTGACTCTTTAAAAGCCGCTTTCTATCGTTATGTCATATCAATACCAGCCAAGTCACAAAATATGCCGCCGTTGGCGGGCGAGCTTGGTTATGTGAAAAGGTCCCTTTTAGACAATTATTATAACTGGATGACTGGTTTTATAGTCAAAGACGAGAGATCCATGGTGATCTGGTGAGCATATGATTTTTAATATTATGAAACTTTTCATTGAAACTGACGGCAGTCTGCCAGCATCGGCTGCGGCAAAAATAAGGGGCTGTATGGGCAATCTTTTTTGGGAGGATTCTTACGCCCATCAGCACGATGAAGCAGGGAAGCTTATTTACCGCTACCCAAGAGTGCAGTATAAGACGCTTAACGGCTGTTGCCTCTTAATCAGCTTCGAAGAGGGTAGGGAAATGACGGCGAAAGTGTTTAACAATATAACATCGGTTGATATCGGCGGCCTCAAAGAAATAATATCTAAAGGAATTGAAGACTATTCATCACCTTTTGGCATCTCAAATGAACATCTCTCTTACTCCTTCCTAACCCCGTGGCTCGCCCTCAACGTAAAGAACTACGAGCAATACCAGAGGCTTGGTACATGGGCGAAGAAGAAAGAGCTTCTGGAAAAGATTCTCATCGGCAACATCATCTCAATGTCGAAGAGTCTCGGTTATACCGTGCCTGAGCCGATTAATGCAAATATTCAAAATCTGAAGCAAGTTCAGGCAACGCTCAAATCCACCCCCATGCTCGGCTTTCTCGGCACCTTCTCCGTCAACTTCTCTGTCCCCGACTACTGGGGCATCGGGAAATCGGTGTCGAGGGGGTTCGGGACGATAAAAAGAGTTGAGGAGCTTGAGAGTTGAGAAAATATGTGATCCTTATAAAAACAAAGTATAATTCTATACAAAAAACGGCTTATTTTGTATAGAATTATACGATAATTATGTGATAAACGGAGGGAAAAGCCATGGATGAAAAGGATAGAGCATTGATAGAGGAGTTCAAAAGAAGGCTTCCTTCAGATATCCAGGGCCGTGTAAAGCGTCTCATTGTATTCGGTTCGAGGGCTACAGGAGAGTCCGCAGAACATTCCGATCTCGATCTTATTGCACTGGTCGATACGAGAACTCCCGATATTGAAAAACGGCTTGAGGATATCGCATATCAGGTCATGTGGGACTACGATTTTAAACCGATTATTTCCCTTAAAGTGCTTACTGAGACCCAATTTAATAACGCTCTCGGCAAGGGTTTTTCTTTTTACCGGCATGTGCAGCAGGAAGGGGTATCCGTATGATGGGGATACTCCAGAGGCTTGTTTTTTTCTATTTAAAATTGGAGGTGAATTATGCAGGCTGTTGAATTTAAGACTAAAACAAAAAAGGGAGTAATCGAAATCCCCTCGGAGCTGAAAATTTCGCCTGATAAAGAGATTAAGGTAATCATTATGTATGAGGACAATTTGACAACAGACAGGGACATAAGAAAAGGTGATTTTATCAGCGAACTGCTTGCAAATCCTTTGAAAATCGCCGATTTCAAGCCACTCCACAGAGAAGAAATCTATTATCAGGCGCAGACAGTTGGAGATAGCCGAGACCGACGAGGGGTTCAATCTTGCCCTTGACTGGGTAAAAACAAAATTCGCAAACCAGCTCGATCTGCTCAAGAGACTGAGACAGACCCGGCCGCATAAGTCAGCCGAGATTACTTCATATATCGATAAAATAGATAATGCCGGTAAAGGTCTTCATTGTCTGTCCGGCACTATTTCTGACAACAGGGGCTCCATTATGGGGATTGAGGGTAGCGGCGGCAGGATTTATTTTGAGGCGCTGAGTTCCCTAATGCCTGGCAGGTTCCAGTTCAAGGGCCGGAGCAGGAATCCTGCAAGGGATGAATTTAACGCCCTTTTGAATTATTCATACGGGGTTCTTTATTCCAGGGTTGAAAAGGCATGCATTGTTGCCGGGCTTGATCCCTATGTAGGCTTTATCCACACCGACCACTACAATAAGAAATCCATGGTGTTTGATCTGATAGAGAATTATCGCATCTGGGGAGATGAGACGGTTGTCAATCTCTTTGCAGCGAGGAAGGTCAAGGTTGAGCACTTTGATGCGATACCGAACGGCTTTACTCTCAACAAAGACGGCAAGGCTGTTCTTCTGGCCGCTTTCAACGACTTTCTGGATGAATCGATAAGATACGGAGGGAGAAATATCAAAAGGGAAAATATTATCCAGTTTGACTGCCACAGGATAGCAAATCAGCTTATAGGAAATCAGGATGAAGCAGGGGGATAATCTTGTCTGGATAATCTATGACATTTGTGACGACAAAATAAGGGGCAGGGTGGCAAAGGCATGCAAGAACAAAGGACTTTTCAGGGTCCAGAAGTCTGCGTTTCTCGGCACGCTGAACAGGAACCAGATAGACGAACTCAAAATTATTTGCGAGGATCTTATAGATCAGGAGGCCGATTCAGTTTATATCTTCCCGATGTGTGAAGGAGACTTTAAAAAGGTGAAGCTTCTCGGGCTGGCATTTGATAAAAATCTTGTTTCCGATGAGGTCAAGGCACTGTTTCTATGATAGAAGAAAGGCAAACAGCAAATCATAAGCTTACTTCTGAATTCGGTAGTCTGCATGCTAAAGGCGATACGGAAACCACTCCCATGATAACGCCGTCCGACGTGATTGAGCATCTACACTGTCCGCGGTTTACTTATTTTATGAACTGCCTTAATATTCCGCAGCATGAGGAACTGCGTTACAAGGTTTTGAAAGGAAGGGATATCCACCAGATCCGAGAGGAGAGTAACAGGGCATATCTCAGAAAGAAACTTGGGTGTATAGATAAGGATATTTCAGTTTATGTAGCATCTGGAAGCCTCAGGGTTCGGGGAGTGGTTGATGAGGTGCTCCATTTTTCGGATAATACCCTGGCCCCACTGGATTACAAGTATGCGGAATACCGCGATTCTGTTTTTGAGACACATAAGATGCAGTCGGTTCTTTATGCCCTTTTGATCATGGAGAATTATGGCAAGCCCGTGAAGAAAGGTTTCATCTGCTATACTAAGGACGGAAATAAAATAAAAGAGATTGTCTATTCTGAACGTGATTTTTGTTATGCTAAAGAAGTAGTGCGGGAAATATTCAACGTCATACTTAAGGGGTACTATCCCGGCAGCACTCGCCGGCAGAACAAATGTATTGACTGTTGCTACAGGAATATTTGCGTATAGCTCTTGTTCTTTGACAACGGAATTTGTAATATATTGATGAGGCTGCCTGCTATCCAGCCTCGTCAATCACTTTCGACTAACCTGGAGAATTTATTTGAGGTGAAGCCTCTTCTTAACGTAAGTCTGGGTTATGAAATATTTTTTTGATTGGGCGACTGTGTAAGGAGGAGCTAAAATGGGCAGTTTTATGGCATTTCCGTACGAGGAAACAACCATTATGAGGCTTAGTATTAATGGCATAACTGTAGAAAAAACAAGAAGAACCCAAGAAATTGCGGTCTGATAGCCTCATCCAATAAAACAAGGATTGAAACGGCCCGTAGAGTCGCTCATTGCGCTGCTCCCTCTCTGTCTGATAGCCTCATCCAATAAAACAAGGATTGAAACATCCGCAACTCAAAATAACCATTGACATACAATCCCAGTCTGATAGCCTCATCCAATAAAACAAGGATTGAAACAATATCTGCTGCACTACAATGGCTTGTGACTGTGCGTCTGATAGCCTCATCCAATAAAACAAGGTTGGGGGTTGGCCGATCAGGGACCCCTGAATTCCCGCATGGCCTCACTATAAACCTCATCCATGCAGTGGGTGTATCTGGGCGAGAAATGTATGAGTTCAAGGTTGCCTGCCTGTGCTTCGTGGGCAATCCGGCCTGCTAATGCAGCGGTAAGGTGATTGCGCTCATGCGCACGGTCCCTGTCCCTTTCAAGAAAGTAGGCCTCACAGAAAAACTGGTCGGAGCCGCTGACAAATCTCACCACCTTCTCCAGATTCTCATCTGCCGGCGCGACGTCTGTTACATATGAGATCTTTTGTCCCCTGGTAATGTGAGCAATCGGCATCAGCTCAGCCATACTGTATTGTGTGCCGGATACCTCGAAAACCGTAGTATCAGGGGCCCCTGCCCTTATTGCTTTTTTGAAGGAGGAAAGCCAGGCCCCGACAGGCAGCCCCCGCATGTTCAGCGCCGCCTTGTCGATGTTTATGTGAAACGCCTCTTCAAGGGCATATGCCATAACCGGTATCTGATGGCAAAGCTCTATTCCTTTAATGGTAAAAAGCGTGTCTTCCATGACAGTGCCGTTAAATTCCCTGTCGGGATTATCTTCCCTCTGAAAGGAACGCGCAGCATGAAAACTCGCGTGTGACATCAAGGGGCCTCTTATTTCAAACACCTCCATTTCCAACGGGTAATTTTTTATCAGGTTCCAGGTGTATCCTTTGAGTTTTCCCTCAACGCAATCTATAATATTGGCGGGGCCGAATATCCTGAGCGGCTCAGCCCTCCTTAAAGCAGCCCTCAGCAGCATGTCGAAGCCAATAAAGTGATCTATGTGTGTATGGGAGACAAATACATCAGTGATCTTCAGGAGGCTGCCCGGACCAAGCGCCCCGATGTCACCGGCGTCGAAAAGCATGGCCCGGTTCTCCCTGATTATTCTAATATAAACACACGGGTCTTCAAACGGACCGTTAACAGCGCCGGCATGAAAACTTGGCTTCATAGTGCTATAATTATAACATTAAAAAAAACAGGTTAAGTTTGAGGTGAAAGTTAAGAACGTTATGGCTAAAGCAAAGTTTCTTTGTGGCGTTTCTTAACTTTCACCCTTAACCTTAACCTTTACCTGTTTTTCAAGGAGGACATATGCCTGAACTAAGAAAGGACCCCATTTCCGGCAGATGGGTCATCATATCGATAGAACGAGGGAAAAGACCTTCGGACTTTATATCCCCTTCTCAAAAAAGGAGGGCGGGGGGATTTTGTCCGTTTTGTCCCGGCAACGAACATACAACAACCCCTGAGATCATGTCATTCAGGCCTGCCGGCACCTCTCCCAATTCGCCGGGATGGACGCTAAGGGTTGTGCCCAACAAGTTCCCGGCATTGCAGATACACGGAGAACTGACTAAAAAAGGGGAAGGAGTTTTTGACCGGATGAACGGCATAGGGGCACATGAAGTTATTATCGAGACGGCTGACCACCAACTTTCCCTTGCCACCATGCCTCTAAGGGCAGTTGAGGATGTGCTCTGGTCATACTTCTTCAGACTTACAGATCTGAATAAAGACACCAGGCTTAAGTATGTCCTGATTTTTAAAAACGAAGGGGAAGTTGCAGGGTCCTCACTGGAACACACCCATAGCCAGCTGATAGCCCTTCCTATTGTGCCCAAAAGCGTCAGAGAAGAAATAGAGTCGTCAAAAAAATATTATGATATAAAGGAACGCTGCATATTCTGTGATATCATTAACCAGGAATTAAACGCCGACAAGCGGGTGATTTACGAGAACGATAAGTATGTCTCGATATCGCCTTTTGCCCCGCGGGAGCCTTTTGAGACATGGATATTGCCCAAGAAGCATGAATCGAATTTTTCTCCGCCGGACAAGAGCTTTTCCAGTCTCTCGGAAATCCTTCAGCGGACGCTGAAACAGCTCGACAGGGTCCTTGATACCCCCCCCTACAATTTTATTATACACACATCCCCCTTCAAAGAGGAAATCAACGATTATTACCACTGGCATATCGAGATTGTCCCCAAGCTCACCAAGACGGCCGGTTTTGAGTGGGGCTCAGGCTTTTATATCAACCCCACACCTCCTGAAGAAGCAACCCAGTACATGAAAGAAGCAAAACTATGAGAATCGCCATCGTGACTTCCGAGGCCATCCCTTTTTCCAAAACAGGGGGACTCGCCGATGTGGCAGGAACGCTTTTCAAGGAGTACCTTGCCATGAAGCACGATGCTCTGCTGTTCGTACCCTTCTATAAAAGGACTGCGGAACAGTTCAGCGGCATGATCAGGGACAGTGGTATTGAAATTGACATCCCGATGGGTGACGCGATAAGGACCTGCAGAATATTTACAGGAAGCATGGGCGCTCCGGCTCCAAACATTTATTTCATCGGCAACGAAGATTTTTTCTTCAGGGATGAACTGTACAGAATGGCTGCCGGCGACTACCCCGATAATGACCAGCGTTTTGTCTTTTTTTCAAAAAGTGTTCTTGAGATATGCAAAAAGCTGGACTTGCAAATAGATATTATGCACTGCAACGACTGGCAGACAGGGCTCATTCCTCTCTACATGAAGACCTTATACAGGCAGGACCCCATTTTTAAAAGGACCGCATCTGTCTTTACTATCCACAATCTCGGCTATCAGGGACTGTTCCCGTCCCATACGCTTGAAATTACCGGATTGGGCGCCTCGGTATTCAATCCCGAAGGTATTGAATTTTTCGGCAAAGTAAATCTCCTTAAGGCCGGGATTATAGGGGCGGACCAAATAACAACTGTCAGTAAAACCTATGCCGAGGAAATACGTTCTTGTGAATACGGTTTTGGGCTGGAGGGGATACTCACAAAAAGAAGCGCCGCTATTAGCGGGATACTGAACGGAATCGATTATGCTGAATGGGACCCTTTAACCGACAGGTTCCTTGCCGATAATTACGACCGAACAGACCTTTCGGGCAAGCAGGCCTGCAGGAAACGGTTAATGAAAAAAACCTCATTAAAAAGTACAGCGCCCGGCCCGCTCATGTGCTTTATCGGAAGGCTCTCATCCCAGAAGGGGGTTGATCTGCTGGCAGATGCCATCCCATGTCTTCTGGGCCAGGGAGCAAACATGGTAGTTGTCGGTAAAGGGGATGGCAGTTATCAGGCCATGTTGAAGGCAATGAGCAAACGTTTCAGCGATAGTTTTTTCTTCTATCGCGAATTTGATGAATCTTTTGCCCATCTCGCCTATGCCGGCTCGGATGTATTTTTAATGCCTTCAAGATACGAACCGTGCGGGCTTGGGCAAATGATAGCGATGCGTTACGGGACACTGCCGGTGGCGCGCAAAACAGGGGGTCTCTCGGATACTATAGAGGATGACAAGACAGGCTTTCTCTTCGGAGAATACAACCTGACAGTATTCATTAATGCTGTCAGGCGGGCAATAAAAGCCTTTGATGATAAAAAGGCCTGGCGAAAAATGACAAACAATGCCATGAAAAAGGATTTCTCGTGGAAAAAATCCGCCCGGGCGTATATTGCAATTTATCAAAATGCGTTAAAAATAAATTCGTGGCTGCAGGCCTGATAACGTTAACGCGGACATAATGAACGATACGGAAAATACAAACGGACCATCACTTCTGAACGACTCGGAGACAGAAGTGCTCCAGGCCACAAAAGGACAGCTTAACAGGCTATTGGTTATATTTGATCTCACCAAAGCAATCATATCAGCCCATGATTTCAGAGAGTTGTTGGAAAAGGTTTCGGAGGAGACGGCAAAAATTTTCAATGCAAAAGGATGCATGATACTTTTTATAGAAGACGGCATGCTTAAAATCAAGGCCCATTACGGCTTCCCGGCGGAAATAAGGGATGCCCTGACAGTTAATCTGGGAGAAAGTTTTGTCGGCAAAGTGGCGGTGGAGGGGAAACCCATGCTCGCTCAGAGCCCTGAAGATTTCGGCCGTCTTTCACAATACATAGATATACAAACAGCTTTATGCACTCCATTAAAAATCGGCGACCAAGTAATAGGGACTTTTGGACTGTATAACAAAAAAAATGTTGATAAGGATGGAAACGAATCCATAGTCCCGTTTACGGCGGACGACCAGGCAATACTTGAAGGCTTTGCATCCATTGCCTCTATCGTTATAGACAAATCCCTGTTGTACGAAAACGCCCTTAGGAAAGAGAAAGAGGCTTTGGAAGCCAAACAGAGGTTTGGGGACCTGTGGGACCATCTGCAGGGTTTTATAGAGAATTCCGCTGATGCGATTGTTACTACCGACCTGGAAGGTGTTGTTGTCTCGTGGAACATCGGCGCCGAGAAGATATACGGCTATGCGCGCAATGAAGCCATCGGGAAGTATATGCCTTTTATCCCTGACTTTCTCAGAGAAGTGGAGAAGGTCTACGCCGAACGTGTCAAAAGAGGAGAAACCATCAAAGATATCGAGACGGTCAGGGGTACCAGGGGCGGGACACTTCTGGACGTTAATCTTACCCTGTCGCCCATTAAGGACCCATCCGGCGCTGTTATCGGCATCAGCGGCATTGCCCGCGACATAACCGAAAAAAAACGCATTGAAAAAGATCTGATAAGCAAAAACGCGGTGTTGTCAAAGCTGATGATGATAAGCTCTGCAATGCGGGGCACACTTGAACTGAACAAGCTCTTAAGGATGGTGCTGACCGCCGTTACCATGGGAGACGGACTTGGGTTTAATCGTGCGATGCTCTTTCTGCTTGACGAGACGAAAAACACCTTAAGAGGGGCCGTTGGCGTGGGGCCTTCGAGCCATGAGGAGGCATGGGAGATATGGTCGAGGTTGACCACTGAACAAAAGAGTCTGGATTCCATTATGGAGGAAATTGAGAGAGGCCCTCTGAGAAAAGATTCCTTTATGGACAAGCTCTGCTGCGGGGTCGAGGTCTCCATGGATAACGAAACAGTGCTTACAAAGGCAATAAAGGAAAAGCGGGCCTTTAATGTGACGGATGTCCATGCCGAACCACTTTCTGATCCCATTCTCATACAACAGCTTGGCACACTTGCCTACGCCGTGCTCCCACTTGTATCACGGAACAAAGTCATAGGGGTTTTGTGGGTTGATAACATCTACACCAGCAGGACTATTACCGACCTTGACATGGAATTTCTTAAAGGGTTTTCCGACCAGATGGCTTCGGCCATAGAGAACGCGCGCCTTTTCGAACATGTGGCGCAGGCAGAACAGGAGTTGGAAAACATTTTTGAATCGATATCCGACCTGGTGTATTTTATCAGCAGTGATTACGTCATCAAAAATGCGAATAAGGCGGTGCAGTCCAAGCTCGGCAAACCCCTCGAGTCGATCATAGGCAAAAAATGCTATGAAGTATTTCATGGCATCGAAGCACCCTGGGGAAAATGCCCGCATCATAAAACCATTCTCACCAACAAGCCGTTTATCGAGGAGCTTGAAGACCCGCAACTCGGCGGCACGTTCCTGGTCTCCACCTCCCCGATCTTCGATAAGGCAGGGGAGGTTATGGGCACAGTGCATATAGTCAGGGACATATCTGAGCTGAAGAAACTGCGTGAAAAGGTCGCTAACGCCGAGAGGATGGCAGCCCTCGGTGAAATGGCCGCTAAAGTCGCCCATGAGATAAGAAACCCTCTGCTGTCTATAGGAGGCTTTGCCCGAAGGCTTGAAAAACGGCTGGCCGGCGACTTGAAAGAATATTCGAAAATCATAGTCGATGAGGTAGGCCGCCTCGAAGGGATACTCAACGATGCTCTCAGCTTTGTTAAGAGCGCCCCTGTCAATAAGACTGATTTTGATCTCGGAGAAATCATTGACAGCATTATCACCCTCTTCGAACCGGCAGTTCTCGGAAGAGGCAACAGACTGACCATGGAGATGGCGCAGCCTGTTAAGATACATGCTGATTATGACCGGATCAAGGAAGTCCTGATTAATCTTGTCACCAACGCCAATGAGGCAACGGAGCGCGGAAATATCATTATAAGAGCGTACCGGCAGGTGCTGCTGTCAGAAGCCGACTTGCTGGGGCACAAGGCCCGAAGCTTCAATGTTATTGTCGAAATCGAAGACAGTGGATGCGGAATAAAAGAGGAGAATATCAATCGTATTTTTGACCCGTTTTTTACCACGCGTACATCCGGGACAGGCCTCGGACTTTCTATAACCAAAAGGATCGTTGAAGAGCATGGCGGGAGAATTGAGGTGGAAAGCAACCGGGGCTCGGGTGCAAAGTTCAAAATTTACATTCCGTTACAGGAGGGCTGACATGAAAATACTCGTTGTAGATGATGAAAAAAACATACTGAAACTTTACCAGGTTGAGCTTGAGGACGAGGGATACTCGGTAGTCACCGCCAATTCAGGCAAAGAGGGTCTGGAGGTATTTGAAAGGGAAAACCCTGATATAGTCACCCTGGATATACTCATGCCTGACCTTGACGGCATTCAGGTATTGAGGCTGATGAAAGAGAAAAGGCCCAGTGTGCCGATCATCATGCTGACCGCTTATGACTACAGGGACGACTTTTCCGTCTGGGTATCCGATGCCTACGTGGTAAAATCATCGGATTTGACCAATCTGAAGGCCACGATAAAACAGTTGATTAAAAAGACAACCACATAGTAATCAGGCTAAAGGCTAACTAAGGCAAAAGGCAATAGGCTAAGGGCGAAAGGTGAAGACGAAAAAATCAAAACAGAAACTCCATATTATATTCCATAACCTTTAGCCTTTTGCCCTTAGCCTTTAGCCTGATTAGTATTTGCGTTTGTGCTACAATTATGTTACTGGTAAATTGCAAGGACATGCCAACATGGCGGTACTTGCAATAATCATGGAGGTTTAAACTGCGGGGACAGAAAAAAGGAGGGAACTTATGTCTGCAGAGCATGGTAAATCTACTACGGAGGCGCCGGAAAAGCCAGCAGCAATGGGCTGGAAGGAGTTATATTTAAAAGAGGATTGGTGGGCCATCTATGTCGGCTTTGGCATTGCGCTGCTTTGCCTTCTCGCTTTTTTAAATGGCTCGACCTTTGCAAAATCTCTTGCAATC
>Ga0074045_10001828_pt1 | contig 20185 bp, 13 predicted proteins | sample BogForMeECP23OM2_FD_94442 | JGI IMG/M metagenome (GOLD analysis project Ga0074045, IMG submission 94442) | Bog forest soil microbial communities from Calvert Island, British Columbia, Canada - Bog Forest MetaG ECP23OM2 | ecosystem: Environmental > Terrestrial > Soil > Wetlands ...
CAACGACCGCGTTGAAGGTTCCCGGCTGGAGCGTGATTCCCCTGCGGATCTCGATCTGCATAGCACCGGATCCCTGATGCACTGAGGGAGATAAAGATCCGGCCCTGAGCGGGGTGAAAGTGATTTCTCACCGGACGCTGGCGTGAGGTTGATAGGACCCGGACCAAGAATGAACAGTCTCATGTGCGGCCAGATGGGGTCATGATCATTTCGTGAGGGATTCCTACACGCATCCACAACTCATCCTCATCTTTCCCTAAAAGGTATTTATCATTGCATGAGAAATGATTTTGTGCCGTCACTGGATCGTTTGCAACCTACAGAAAGATTTCCATATTTGCCTTTAGAATTTTGCAATGTATCCTGTCATAAAAAATATGTGGTGCCTCAAAGTATGTTAGTAAATATTACAGATTCATCAAAAGTTGAAATAATGCCATCCAAACTAGAAACCTGTAATTCTAATATTGATAAAATTGATAATCAAAGTTTAGACAATGAATTTTATTTTCAATGGCATATAACTGACAAATGCAACTTGAGATGTCGCCATTGTTATCAAAATGATTATTCTAATGCTACAGAATCTTCGCTTGAAGAATTAAAAACTATCGCCGATAAAATTAATTATACTCTTAGTGTGTGGAAAAAGGAGGGACGGGTTGCAATTACCGGTGGAGAACCGTTTATTCATAAAGATTTGATCAGGTTACTTCAATATTTGGACCAACAACCCTCTGTCAATAAGATAAGTGTTCTTACAAATGGCACGCTTATCAAAAATTACATAACCTCTCTGAAAGCCCTCACAAAACTTCATTATATTCAACTGTCTCTTGAAGGTGGAAGGGAAATAAATGATAGAATACGGGGCCAAGGCGTTTTTGATAAAGTGCTAAAAAGTACAGAACTGTTAAATCAAAACGGCATTCCCGTGAGGTGGATGGTTACATTACAGAAGATGAATGTGGAAGATGTTCCGCATATCATAGATCTGGCTCTTGAAAATAAAGTAGATACGCTTTTATTTGAAAGGTTAATCCCCGAAGGAGAAGGGAAATCTTTGAAAGATCTGGTTTTGACACCGGAAGAGTTGTTTAGAGTCTATGATTACATACTTCACCGCTCTGATGAAGAATATGCAAAAGGATCTTCTCTAAAAATTCTGAAGTTCCGGACCCTATGGATTTTAACAGATCCAAAAAGGGCAGAAAAGAACGTACAGATGCCATTTCAAAGGGAAGCAGGTGCAGCCTGTTCAATAGGAATGGACAGTCTTTGTATTCTTCCGGATGCAACCGTTCTACCCTGCAGAAGATTACCGATCCCTATCGGCAACCTCAAGAATGATAGCATTTTCAAGATTTGGTATACATCAGATCTCCTGTGGAAGATACGTAATAAACAAAATTTGAAAGGTAAATGCAATTCATGTGAGTTTATCCCCCGGTGCAGCGGGTGCAGGGCAATGACTTATGCATGCACCGGAGATTATCTTGAGGAGGATCCACAGTGTTGGAAATGAAAGAGCCGGAAATCCTGCGTGTTGCTGAACAATACGTACTCTACAAGTTAGATGTTAATGAGGGGCTATTCTGGCTGTTTAATATAAACGAAGGAACCTGTTTCAAACTCAACGAAACATCATTCTTCATCTTATCCAATATTGACGGGAAAACTCCAACCTCAAAAATCCTCCAGCAATTCCATTCGAGATACCCTGATGAGGATCCGGAAAAAGTATCTAACGATTTTGAAGAAATACTCAAGAATCTCAAGAGACGGAATGTTTTATCTAGTTAGTACGAATAAAGGTAAATAACTATGAAAGATAACAGTGCCGGTCCTCACAGCGGAAATAAAATCGCATACGAAAAGCCCTTGTTTGAAGAACAGCCGGGGCTTGTTTTCCCAAGGCAGATCATGGAAGCCTATAATGGTGGACGTTTCTGTGTTCAGTGCTCTGGTTGCCACGGCTGTAGATAAAATTTAGAGATTATCCTTTAACAAAATAAATTAAAGGAGGGATTTCTATAGCTGAAGAAAGGGATATTTTAACTAATCTTATTAATGATGCCATTAATGCCAGTATCAATTTCGAAGCATTAATGGATAGCATTGATTTTAATTCATATTTAGACTCCGAAAAAGGGATTATCAATAATAGTAGTGGATATGACACATATATAAAAAAAAGTAGTGAAGCAAGTGATTTTATTAAGAAAATCCTTGATCAGATTGATGAAGAAACAAGAAACTGTAAACCGGATCCCGGAAAGGAACAGGAATTTACTAAATGGCTGATTTTTGAACTTTTTATTGCCAAGCGGATTCGTCTTGACGCTCGAAAGATGAGCAGGAAGAATGAGCAAAACAACTATATTTCGGCAACAAATAAATTGCAAATAGCTTTTGATAAAATCCCGGAAAGTTGTTTTAAAGGAGATTTAAAGGATCAGAATATTATTAGTTCATATAATTTTGCAAAGGTTCTTTATTATAACGAGCTTGCTATATGCTATTCTGGCCTTGTTAAGTCTTCAATGTCTTTGGGATATGCCGAACAGTCAATTTGGCTATTGGAAAAATTGTATCAGGAAATTAAAAACATAGATATAAAAACAAAAAATGAATGGAAATCCCTGCGGACAAAAATAGAGAATGACGAAAGTCCGCTCACTTTCTCACAAATAATTAGCCTCTATACTTTTGCACTTTATAATCGCGGAGAAGCCCAACGACTCCTCCATAATGATGATTCATCGTTTAAGACGTTTTCAAAAATTGTCGAAATATTTAAAAATTGGGAGAAAATAGAACCAGATAATCATAGATTCGACCATTCAGATTACATTGCTGCTTCCATTCGGAAAGGAATGATGCTTGTAGATATGGGAAGAGGGCGTGAAGCGGGAATTGTGTTTGAAGAAATAATAGATAAAATTAGTGAAGATGATTATCGGTCGTGGGACGCTAGATTGGAAAATTCAATAGCCCTCATTGATGGAAAGGACTATGAAAATGCATTTAAGAAACTACAGGAAATCGAGGGAAAACGAGAACAAGATACTTTCATTTGGCGTAAAGCCAAAATTTGTAGTGTATATCTTTTGAATGAATTTAAGAAAAATAGGCCGGAAGATTTTGCTAACAAAACAGATCTTACCAAAAAAATAGAGAGAAAATCTAATGAGATTATAAAGTATCCAAATAGAATTCTAAAAAAGAGCATCGAAAGAAAAGATGGAGATAATTTTAAAAGAACATGTACATATCTGGCGGATTATTTTCGAACGAAAGAAAAAGATGGAAACAATGCCGGCAAAAACCGTGATGAAGCGCTTAAATATTTTTATTTGTATCTCTTCTACAGAAAATTTTTTGAAGAAGAACCGAAAATGGGAGTAATACCAGAAGATTCGTATGGAGGCATCATTGATATATGGACAAATAAAGATAATAAAATAAAGTCATTAGTAAGTCAATATAATAAAAAATATAATCTATATGATGTTTTGGATCGTGTGGAGGAAGAGAAATATTTAAAAGATTTTTTTGACTTTTATATTAAAATATTAAACGAAAAAAATCGAGGAAAATATGCATGCAATGAAGAAATAGAAGGGATTATATATCGTTTAAAGGAGCGATTAATATATATCTATTCCCAAAAAGAAAATACGATCAGTTCGGAACGAATCGAGGAAAAATATAATCATTTAAAGGAAATGTGCCGAGAAGATGCCACGGGAAAAAGTAAAGCCGCAAATTTTATAGAAAATTATTTTTTTAAAGTAAATTTAGGAAAAAATATACTCATAAAAAACTGCATGCGACATGATAGTATCGAAGAAAAAATGAAGAGAAATACAAAAGATTTTGTTTTGAAGGTAGTTGGTAAATCTGAATTTCCGAACGAAAAAGAGGAAAAAAATAAAATTATAGGAAGATTGAATGTTTTAAGACGTTGGAATTCATTTACTCCTGCATTGAGATCGCCAGTGAATCAAAGTAAAGGAGGGGGTTATTTTCTATATTTTAAGTGTGATAATAAATCTTTAGGAATAGTTATCGATCCGGGATATAATTTTCTGGAAAACTTTTTCTCTCAGGGTTTTAGAATAGGTGACATAGACATAGTTTTGGTTTCTCATGCCCACCCAGATCATACCGATAATCTTCCTTCCATACTTTCTCTTTTTCATGAGATGAATGACCGGCTAGGAAGATATCTTGATGAGAAGGATAAAAACAAAAAGGTCCTAACCTTAATTTTATCCCCGGGAGTTTTTGAACAGTACAATCGCATTATAAAACCCAGCGAAGAAATTCTTAGGGATATATTTGTAATGGGTGTGAAAGAAGGCACTATAGAGACGACAGTTTATGATGAAGATTTCAACAAAGATTACATAGTCGCGATTAAGGCGATTGGAACCTCACATGAAGATTTGAGTTTAATTAAATCTCAAAGTTTTGGATTTAAAATTATAGTAAGTGATAAAACAACCAATAAACCCAAATCGATAATAGGTTACACAAGTGATGCACACTGGAATAAATCCACTACCAAGGGATGGTCAAATTATTTCAGTGATTGTACTATTATTTGTGCACATCTTGGCTCAATTGTAAATATTTTAAAGAAAAAAGATTTTTGCACCACTTTTTGTAACGAAAATGGTAAATGCAAAAATAGCTCCAGCTTCAGAAATAAATGCATAAAATCTGGATTTGAAAAAGCTAATGTTACTAACAATAAATTAATTGAACAAACACGGGAGGAAAATCACCTATATTTAGGCGGGCTCGCATCATTTTTCGATGATATCCTTTCTAATGAAAAAAGGAATTTAAAACTAGCAATAATTTCTGAATTCGGTGAAGAACTTAAAGAAGGAATACGGATAGATCTTTACAAAAAATTTGATAACTGGTTTGAGAATGGCTTTAAAGATCCAAACGATAGAGAAAAACCGAGGTGCTTACCCGGAGATATAGGGTTGGAGATTGATGTATTTGACGGAAAAGTATGCTGTCATTGCTGTAGAAGATTCGTAGAACGGGACATGATTATACCTGTACCTTATGGGCGGGAAGAAGCAATTTGTTTTGTATGTAAAGAATGTGAGTCAAGTTTATCTTCCTATCAGATAGGAGAAAAGTTAAAAGATTATTATGAAAATGGTCGAAAATTGGAATTAGCTAATGAATCAAGATAATAGTATATACCAAATAACCATTCAGAAGGGATTGGCAGCTTTATTTTTAGTTTTAAGACAATATCTTGAGAAAAAGATTGAACTTGAGAGGATTGTCAGGGTTGCTGTTCTTTTGATATGGAGTGGAGTTAATCCTAATAATACTATTTTTCTGGAAATCCTTAAGCGCTGTCTGGCAGAACAGAAAGAAGATGGCGGTTGGATCGGAGTTGAGGACACAGTCTGGTGCGTTGCGTTTTTAAAATATTATGAGGAATATTCCCGGGAGTGCAGAAGGGCATTGGAATGGCTGAAATTACAGAGGCTTGAGAACGGTGGCTGGGGAAAGACGAATAGGGATATCGGAAGAATCCCGATCACGGGGATTTTACTTTACCTACTGCCTGAATTATCAGACATTAATGGTTTGAGCTGGTTGGAGCGGGAGTGGGAAAGAGAATTCCAGTCCAGTCCTAAGCTGACGTACAAAGGTGCTTTTATTCTGATGGCGTTTAGGGTTAATGATGGTAAATTTCTTGATACACGACTTTTCAACGATACCCTGAATTGGTTAACCGGTCAGCAAAACGAAGATTCCGGATGGGGATACTGCCACGAGCATCCGGTTGGTAGCACTCCATTTAGCACTGGACTAGCGATGATAGGGCTTTTACAATATCCTGAAAAAATTGATCAGAATTCAATTACCAATGGTTTAAAGTGGATAGAGAAAAATCAGTTAGATAACGGATTATGGTCTGATCACTACATCGAGGAGGGGAGCGTATGGGCGTTTTATGCACTAACCGAGGGATACAAATTTTTGAGAAGCCAAATATGATTTTGGAGTTAGAGAGAGAAATCATAAATAATATAAAAAGAATTCCAGAGGTTCCCCTCAGTATGTTATTATCGGGAGGGATTGATTCTTCTCTGGTATTGGCACTCACTAAAAAGGTTTACCCAGAACTACCAATTAATACCTATACCCTAGCCAGGGATAAGAATTATCCTGATTTAGTTTTTGCTCGTAAAGTAGCAAAAATTTTTAGAACTAAACATCACGAAATACTATTATCAGACTCTGAATATGAGGATTTCAAGAGGGAATATGAAAAAATTAAGAAATACAACCTCAAAGGCGACATAAATGTGTATATTCTCTGCTGCATTGCAAGTAAGTTTTCCAGGGTAATTGTAACAGGAGATGGCGGAGATGAATGCTTTGGCGGTTATTGGCTGCATTCACATCCTTTGGGACATCGGGAAACGGGAAAAATTAAATGTTTTGAGGAGATTCACCCCGCGTCACAAAAACACTTAAAGGAAATGGTTCGGTTAGGATTCAGAGACTTTTTCTATAAAGCCGATTCCGACGTTGAGGATTATAATGAGGTCTGGAAGTATTTCGTAGAGGTTATGCTGCCTAACCATCTCGAGCCTATTTTGCATACCTCTACTGCTCTGAACATCACTGTTTACACACCTCTTTTCTCAGAGAATTTGGTGAATTTTATCAGGACCTTACCCTATACTGAAAGGATTGGTCGGAAGATTGAAAGAGATCTTGCCGCAAAGTATCTGCCACAATCGATCATCAAGAGAGAGAGCATAGGATTTGATATGGCTTTGGAAAAAGGAGCAATTGTTGTTTGACAGGGACTTTACAGGAAGACCGATGAATATTATGATTACGGGACTCGAATGTATCGGGAAAAGCATTCTTCGAGGATACGAAATTATAAGATCTTGGATTGATAGTTATTCGAACACCGGGTGATTTGAGATAATTGAGAGAGATCCATGAAAATCTGCATAATCAGCAAATATCCCCCTATTGAGGGTGGGATCTCCTCAAGTACCTATTGGCTTGCAAGGGGGTTAGGCGAGAAAGGACATGAAGTCCATATTGTGACTAATGCACTTGAAGTCGAGAACGAATACCGTGAAAACCTAGATCTCAGCGATCCAAATTATAACCCAAAAAATGTTTTTATTCATAGTACAGATCCTTCACCAACAATAGAGGCAAATCCAAGTCACATTCCTTTTTCAAAATTTTATTGTGAAAAACTTGCAAGTTTGGCCATTGAAACAGTTGATGAATATGGTATTGATATCCTCGATTCCTGGTATCTAGTACCATATTGTGTATCCGGTTATTTGGCCAAATCCTTCACCGATATTCCGCAAATTGTCAGGCATGGAGGGAGTGATATGCAGAGATTGTATTCATCTCCATATTTGAATAACTTGCTTGACAGGGTCGTAAAAAGTGCTGATGCGATAATCACCAACCCTGGAAAAATGAATTTTTTTCAAAATATTGGAATACCCTCATCTAAGATTATACCGATACAAAAAATGTTTGTAGATCCCCGGGCATTTAATCCAGAGGTCCCCTCTTTTGATTTATCTCCTCATCTGACAAATCAGAAGTATTTCCCTGATATTCCCGTTATTGGTTATTTCGGAAAAATAACTTACCATTTTGAGACGAAGGGTCTATGTAATCTTTTAGATGCCTGTAGTGGTATAGAAGAAGATTTTTTATTGTTGTTTGTTGCAAAAGGTAAAAAACTGAATCAATTCAAAAGGATGGTTAGAAAAGCTAATTTGGACGATAAGACCATTTTTCTTGACTTTTTCCCTCCTTGGCAGATCCCATCCATACTGAACGTTTGTACATGTGTAGTAGCATTAGAAAAAGAAAATTCTCCAATATATGATTATCATACATCCTCGTTACCCTATGAGGCCTTGGCAACTGGAAGGTGCGTTTTGATGAGCGATGCATTACATAAAAAAGAGCCTTACTGCAATCTAAAAAATGAAAAAGAAGTATTGGTGGTTGATCCGAATAACAGTGATGAAATTAGAAAAAAACTGACAAAGCTAATAAAAAATCCTGATATCGCTATTAATATTGGAAGAAACGGCTATAAGGCCATAATGAACGAGAATCTGAATGAATGTCTCAATGAAACTATCAAACTTTACCAATCATTATTGAAAAGTGACTGACCAGTTCTATATCCATGCAAAAGATGACCCGGTCTTTGGCTTTGCCGGGCTCTACGATGTCTGGCGCAACCCGGCGGGGACGACCCTCCAGACGTATACGATCATCACGACCACTGCGAACGACCTGATAGCACCTATCCACAACCGGATGCCGGTAATCCTTCGACAGGATGACGAGATGCGTTGGTTGTCCCGTGATGTGCTCCCTGCTGACGAAGTGCAGCGGATCCTGGCGCCGTATCCTTTGGAGGGGTTGGAGGATTATCCGGTGTCGGAGCGGGTGAATAGGACGGATGCGGATGATGAGGGAGTCATTGAGCCGGTGAAGGGGTTGTGAGGGGGGATTTCATAGGGTTGATGAGGTGATAATATATCAACAGACTAAAATTGGTTGGACAACATGATATTGGCATCAATTTTCATTCAAAATTTTTCATCATCTTCCCGATATATCTCTCATCCTCCTGGAACAGAACGTGGTTCTTATCATAAACCGAATCCGCCGGATAGTCAAAGATACCACCAACCGATTGTTTTTCCGTGACGGAGATGATGAAGGAATCGAGAGTAATTTTCGTCTCCCTCTTATTCTCGTTGAGTTTTTGTTCAAGTTCCTTGATGGTATTGCACAGCTGGATCTTCTCATCCTTGAATCCGGACTTTGAAAAAACGGTTCCGTGAGGTTCAACAAAAAGGAGGTGTTGTATTTTTTCGTGAACGATCCAGATAATGAAATCGGGGAAGAAATTGACATTCTCGAAGAAACCGACACCCCGTTTTGGAAAGTTCCGCAGGACAAATATCTTCTTCCCGGCGAAGGTATCGGCATGGGTTTCGATGTACGACTTGAGGTCGATGATGAACCTCCGTTCCCCCTCATTGAGCCCTTCCGGGTGAATCTCGATCTTTTTCGGATCACCCTGTTTTACCAGTAGTGGCTGATACAGATGTCGACTGAAAAACGCATTGACAAGGTGGAGGTTCGCAGACCCGCTGCACAGCTTGTCGAGATCAGTTTTTATGAGTTTCTCGACAGAATCGATGAGTGCCTGTTCCCTCTCACTGACGCGGATATGATAGGTGAAATCGAAGTTCCCGTGGCTCTTATCCAGAACCCGGGTATCCAGATGGTTCTTGACCCAGAGGTTACGTTTCCTGTCATAATATTTCTGGAGATATTTTCGGAGAATGGCGATAGTAACATTTTCGACACGCCAGAGATCTTCAACCTGTTGCGGCTGGACATATTCCCGGGGACAGGTAAGCCGGTAGAGTTTTCTCCGGATGATCTCTTTGAGCACTTCCTGATCAATAACGAAATTGTACCATTTCTTCTGGATCCTGGTATCCAGTAGCGCGAAGTAAATGCGGTTCCAGTTGAGAGTTTCGATGATGTTTTTGTCGATCTCCTGCTCATTGTGTTCCGATTCCGCGTATATTACTGAAGGTTTGCCTTTGCTCTCTTCGACATCCACCTTGGGCATGAGATCGACATCTGCGACGATGTGGTCATCGATGGTGAGGGTAAACAGGTCTTCTTTTTTGAAGAGACGTTGGTCGATGTGTGGGATGAGAAGGCCTTCTTTGAGATAGTCCTCGTTGACATGGATGGAGAGAGGGATGTCGATGAAGGTATCGGTTTCAATGCCCTCCTCTATGAGGTACTCGCGGAACTGTTCGAGATAATTCGCCTCGATGCCAAAGATGTTGAGTGTCTCAAGGAGAGGCGTGAATGGCGGTACAGTGTCTTCAACCGCGCTGCTGCGTTTAAGTTTGAGATCTTTGCCCTTGAGCCGGACGCCCCTGCCGAAGAGTTGAATGATCTGGGTGCCTTCGCTTTTACCGATATTGAGAAGGCCCATTGTTGAGACACGCCAGGTATCCCACCCTTCAATGAATTTCCGGGCGCCGATGAGGATGTTAACCGGCGAGGCCTTCGCCTTGATGCTGGCAAAGAGCGATGCGGTGATCTCGTCCTTATCGGAGCGGATGGTGGGTTCTTGCTTCTCGACAAGTTTAATAAATTCCGTGTCCTCGCCGATGTTGATGACACCGAAATACGGGTTATCATTCCCGCATCGGAGCGCGATCTCACCCTGCGCTGTTTTGAGGTTCACGAGATGGAGCGGTGATGAGACCCTGGCGTGGAAGATACGGGTGAGAATGTCCACGTAGGTCTCTTCGGGAGTGAGGGTTTTTGCCTTGAGGTACGCCAGTTTTTGCTCCGGATAGCTCGGAGAGAAAAGGTCCCTGTCTAAATTTTTGTCGATGAGCCCTGATTTTCCCTCGTAAATTGAACGGATGGTACTCACGGTCCAGCCATGATCGTTTTTGAGAACTGCGGAGAGGAACCGGACAACTTCAAGAACATCGGACTTACCGGTCTTTCCCTGCACCCGGCTGCCGACAAAAATCCAGAGAGGGGCCTCAATATTATACTCCTTTGCGAGCTCGGGATTCTCATCAAATACCCTCTTCTGCTGGTAGAAGGTGAGCAAGTTAGCCATCATTACGACGTGTTTGGTCTTCTGGTCGAACTTGGCGTCTTTGACATTGAGGAGCCGGTAATCCTTACCGTACCCATCGCTGTAGAAGTAGCGATATGAGTAGTCGAAAAGGGTGGATTTGCCATACCCGGTGAGGAGATCGTTCTCTTCAGTTTTTTTCCCGACAGCTGCGACGGCCTGCCCAAATGTGGCACTATATTCGAAAGTAAAACCTTCAGCGGCGATCTTTTTCCGCAGGTCCATCCACGAGGTTCCCCCGCTGCCTTTGTGACCTTCGTCTACAAAGACGAGATTTTTCGTGTCGAAACTGGCAATGTCGACAGAAACACCCTGACCTTTCTTCTCCTCAGTGAGTTTGTTGATGTCGATAACCTGCACAACGGACGGGGCGACGGTGGATGCGAAGAGGCCGCCTCGAACCTGGAACGGTTCAGCAGGAATACCGCTCTTGCCGAGTTCGACAAGGTGCTGGGCGGTCATGGACTCGTTGGGTGTGATAAGGAGAATGTTGTCGAGGCTGATGCGGCGGGGGCCGGTATTGTAGTCCATGAACTGGAGGTAGTTAATATGAAGGAGGAGCGTTTTACCACTACCGGTGGCCATCCAGCAGGCGAGTTTTCGGAGATCATCATCGTTATAGAGGAAGTTCGTGGTTGTGTGCTGCTTTTCGATGAGATCGTACGCGTACTCGTTGAGTTCATCAAGGAACCTAGCCGGGCTCTGGAAATATCTATCGAGGAAGATTTCCGTATAGAGTACGGCAAGGTGTTGGAAGTACGTGAGAATGATAGGTGTTTCCCTGTGCCGGTTGATCCGCTCCACGTGGCCCCGTATGCGGGTGTCATAGGTTTCAAGGTTGGCCCGGACCCGGGGATCGAGACCGTTCCACGAGATCAGGGCATGGAATAGGTAACTCTTGCCCTCTTCATCGTAGCCTTCCTGCACATCTTTGAGGAGCGCCTGAATCTCGTCAAAGCTCTTTTTGCCGAAAAGGCCGTGCATGTATCCTGCTAGGATAAGATGGTCGGCGAGCCGGGTGGAAGGTTTCGCTTTTCCTTTTGCGCTCACGATCTTGGTCTTCGCTGCTGCCATGCGATGCGCCCCGGTCAGGCTCCCATGAGCCGCTGAAATTCGGGTTCGATAGGAAGGGCGCCCTCTACATGGAAGTCGCCGTTGATAAAAACACGATCGGCTTTGAGTTTCGGGTCAGAGAGGAGTTTCTCTTCAATGAACGACTTGTCCTTCTTCAGATCGAGCCCGACCGTTATCCGCCAGATGACCGTTGTCGGCTGCCCAGTCAGAGTCTCGCCATGCACGACACGGTACGTTGTCCCGTTCTCCGCGAAGGTCCGGACCCGCTTAACCTTGAGCCCCAGTAGGTAACTGAACGTTTCGACCAGATCCACGGTCTCATCGTGCATCTCGGAGTCCGTGGTGATGCGGAGCGTGTATTCAAATGGGCGTTCGAGTTTTGCCACATTCATTCGGCATGGGCTCTCCTTGGTCTCGAAGTCGAGCATGTACCGGAGCACATACCCATCCATGTCCCCGAGGGTTTTCTGGACTGTTTTTCCCTCCGTGAACTCGATGTTGTTGAGGGTATCCTCGTAATGCTCAAGCGTGAGGTACTTGAACATGTGGCTGATGCCATCGGCATTCTGGGGTTTACCCTCTTTCCAATCGGAGGAGTACATCACTTTCTGGATCCGGGGTTTCATCACGGTATGGAAGTAATCAGCCATCTCGATGACGATATACTTACGATTGCCTTTGTCCTCGTGATTTAAATTCAGAACAGCGTGAGCTGTAGTACCAGATCCGGCAAAATAATCAAGAACCGTCTCCGAGGGAGATAACTTAAAAATTCTGGTCATCAACTTTGTTGGTTTAGGGGATGGAAATGGAGAGATGAGAAATAACATTTGCATTTCTCGAACCGCGTCTTGAGTATGTCCTACATCTTCATAATTCCAGATTGTTTGAGGAACGATGTCTCCTACTTCATCGAGAAATCGTTTATACGCGGGCTTCTTATTATTTTGATCGAGACCCCACCAAACACGATTTTCTTTGATATTTTTTTTATGGTATTCTATGCTGTATCGCCATGTTGCACCCTCGGGGGGATAAACCTCTTCGCCAGATTTCGGATGAATAATAGGGTAGTATAAATTTGGTCGCTCGGCGGGCGATTTATTTGATGCATAATTATCTGCTTTCCAACGACCTCGGGGATCCGAGTCAGGATTTTGATACATTTTATTTTGGTCATTTGAACGGGGTAGTTTTGATGGATACCAGCGAAGTTTCTCCTTTGCAAAAACCGTAATGAAATCATGATTTCCACTAAACCATTTTGCATCATTTTGAGGAGCATATTTTTTCTGCCATATAATATTTGTAACAAAATTTTCAGGTCCAAAGAGCGAGTCTTCCAGTTGCAATAAATTGGCATGCTCTCCATCATCGATGCTGATGTAGTGAACAGCATCGAAAGGCATCAGGTTTATAGTCAATAATAATCGCTCACTTATCATCGAAATCCAACTTGAATGCTGATAATTATCCTTGTATAAGAAACCGTCACCCCCCGTGTTATACGGCGGATCGATGTAGATGCACTTCACCTGTTCCCGGTAGCGTTCCTGGAGTAAGTTCAGCGCCTGCCAGTTCTCGGACTTCACCATCAGCCCGCCGGTAGTCTCATCGATATCTTCGAACGTGGCGAGAAGTGCATCCTTGAACGTCGGAGGGAAGAATTTTGTGTCCAGCACAAGATACGGGTGAGCCTTCAGGTATTCCTCGTCAATGACATTGCCAGTCTTACCCGAGAGAGTTGCCTGCCCGCCCGGTTCCCCGATGCCATAGAGCGCCTTCCACTCTGCGATCTGTGCGGCATTCTTCGCGATCTCCGGGAAGAATGACTCGTGCACCCGGTCGAGCGTCATGCAGTAATTCGCTCTCATCACGAACTTCTTCTTCTCAAAGAGTTTCTTCTGGAAGTCCTCAATCTGGGCGAGGAACGCGATGATCTTTTCCGATATCGCCTTCATCACCCTGACTCGGTTCAGGTACTGCTCCATGGGTACTTCCTTGTCCGTCCCCAGATCGTCAAGATCGAACATCTCGTTCTTGATGTAGAAGTCCAGCTCCTGAGTGAGGAACCCGGAGAGATCCTTGTGGATGAAGTAGTCCGTGGTGTTGCGCTTCGCGTACGTGGCAAGGTTCTTGGCAAGCGGGGTCTTCCCCTCAATTTCCCGGGTAAGTCCTGCTTTCAGCCCCGCAATTGGGGTGGCCGCGAGGATTGTGGTTTTTGCTTGCTCGTTTAAGGCATCCTGCACGTTTCGCGTGCCCAGCGTTGCCTTCTCGGGTTCGGTCAGCGCCCGGTACTCGAAGAGAATGACGAGATCTTTTGTTTTCGCCTTGTAGGTGACGTTGCCCTCAGCGGCATGAAGAACAAAGAACCGGTTTTCCGCCTTCGTGTTGTTCATCGCGGTCTCGGCCTGCACGATATAGAACCGGACCGTGTACTCCCCGATGCGGAACGCGTAATTAAAGAAATATTCCCCGGTCTTGATGTAGTACTGATCCTTGTTTGCCCAGTGGAGCAGGACTTCCTCTCCATTGTACGGCACTGCAAACTTCTGCTTCGCCGAGTACCGGCGCATACTCATGAAATCGCCGTTGTCATAGTAGCGGGAGAAAAACTGGTAGATGTGGTTGAAGACCTCAGCCTTGTGCTCCTCACTCCCGGCAAGATCCCGGAGGGCTACCCGCTTCTGCTCAAAATCTGTAATCAAAGGCTGGAGTGCCGGTACCTTCTTTGCCATCGCCCGCACCGCTACCGGGTCATCATCCACGCCAATCCCGAGCTTGCCGGCCAGAGCCTCCACTTCTGCTCGCAGTTGGGCTTTGTCTGCTAGAGATGCCTTCCCGAACTCGGTTTCCACCGCCGAGATCAGATCTTTCTCAATGAACCGTTCGATCACGTCCCTTTTCTGGTTCATGATCCGGTAAATGCCAAAATCAAGGTCAGCGGATTCGAACTGGAACAGTTTTCGCAAGAGATTTTGGAGTTTTTTTGTATAGTCTTCAGGCATCAATGATCACTTCCTCGACCGGCAAATATTTCCATAACTGCACTGCCCGCAGAAATCTCCCGGACATGGTTGAAAGTTGCGCCGCTTAATCCCATCGATATGATCGCCGGCTTTTGCCTCGGCGGATTTAAGATCTTGTTTGCTCATCTGCACATCTGTCAGTGATGCATCCTCAAGGTATGCAATCGATCCCCGGGTTACCGTATCGCCGAGCATGTTAAGCCCCTGGGCATAAATCCTGATCTGCATCGCGGCCTCATCCTGCGTAGTCACACGGTCCGAGGTCTTGTAATCCCGGATCTCCACACCTTCACCATCATGGAGGATTACATCGATCTTTCCGACAACGGTTGCCCGGTGCATCGGGTACTCGACCCGTGTTTCAACCTCACGGATACGGACCATGTCATCCTTGTGATCTTTTACAAATTTGATCAGTTTCTTTTTCGCCAAATCTCTCATAGAAGCATAGCGCCCTTCATCGGCAAACGGCAGGTAAAATTGCTGGTCAACTGCATTCGTCACGGCACTTATGGGAGAAGCGCCTTGTTTCATCAGCTCAGCGGCAATCCGCATACAGAAATGCAGAGACGAACCATAACCGAGGTACTCGGAAAGACCCGGTTGGTATCCCCAGACACGGTTAAGACGGTACATATAGGGGCATTTCCCATACATCACCAGTTCCCCGGCAGAATATGACTGGATGTCTTCAGTGTTCCCGCGCGGGGATAGATCCAGAATAGGTAGAGAATCTCGATCGGAGACCGCTGTCATCCGGTCCACAGGCAGGCAATCATCCACAAACTCGCTGACACCCTTTTTGCGGCCATGGAGCCGTGTGAAATAACTTACCACAAGGGCATCTTTCGCCCGGGTCAGTGCGACGTACATCAGTTTGCGTTCGACCTCCATATCTCCCTCATACCGTCGCACATTGAAAAGGTCACGGGGAATGAGCCAGTGCTTTTCTGCACCCACCATCCGGGAAGGGAACCGCCCATTGACTACGGATGGGATGAACACGAGTGGCCACTCTAAACCTTTCGCCTGATGCACGGTCATTAACTGTACAGCGTCAACCCCCCGGAGATCATCCCCCATCTGCTCTTCGTAAGACGAGGTTGCATAGGTATTCATGAACCAGCAGAGACTTTTCAGGTCGGTTTCCCAGTGTAGGTGTCGCCCCCCAAGTCTGTTCGCGGTTTCGAAGTCCGTCAGCATCGATCCAAACCGGCCAAGGTTTGCCATTACCACTCCGTATTCAGGGTTTTCAGGGTCCAAATGCTGATAGCCAAGAATCGTGAGCAGTTCGTAATACATTTCAGTGAAATGCTTGTAGGTTCCTTTCAGAGTCGATGCCTTCCACGTCTCCAGTGCCGCGCGAACATCGGGGATTACAAGTCCTGGGACTGCGTCGTTCCAATCCTGTAGGGCCGCAGACCGAAGATCGTCGCCCCGTATGGTATCTTTACCGGACCATTTTGATTTCTGGAAGAAACCGTCGGGATGCAGCCATGCGATCAATTTTCCTACTGCCTGCACATCCGAGCGGCGGAACAAACCAACCTTGCCACCAACAATAAATGGGATATGCCGTTGCCGGAACACGTCGATAAATATCGGACCTGACGTATTCACGCTTCGCAGGAGAATGCCAATATCCCCGTAGGAACATCGTCCTGATTTCACGTAGTGGTCGATCTGATCCGCGATCCATTCCGCCTCGGACACATCTGATTCAAATTCCCCGAGAAATACCCCGCCTGCGTCCGCTCGTGTAGCTACCAGATGGTCGTAATGCACCAATGCAAAACAATCGGAAAATTCGTTTGCCACGGTCACAATAGATGTAGCACTTCTCCGGTTCTCGGTGATCGAGATCGTTTCAGCGTCTGCGTGGGCTGTAGCAAACTCCTCAAAACATCCTGCATCCGATCCCCGGAACTGGTAGATGGTCTGACGTGGATCTCCAACAATAAACGTACTCCCCGATTTGCCGATGAGCGTGATCAATTGCTCCTGAGCTCGATTGATATCCTGGTATTCATCTACAATCAGAAATTTCACATTTGCAAGAACATCCGGCTTCTCCTTCAGGTGCGTTACCGCAAGCGCAATCATGCGGTTGAATGTCAGTCGTTTGTGGTGGGTGAGGTGCTCTTCGTATCTTTTATATGACTTGAAAAAATCCGGTGCGCGTTTTTCGAGCACCGCATCAGGTATCATCTCAGAATATACCACGTTCAGCGTCTGCGTGAAGAGCTCACAGTTCTCGGAATAGTTTCTCCCACCGGTAAGATGCAGTTCCCAGCCGAAGCGGAGAAGAAACGCCATCTCCTGATTCTCGTCCAGACTGCCGAAACCACCGTAGCCAAAATGGTCCTGAAGGGTTCGAAGGCAGAACGCATGGATGGTCCCGATGAACATCTCACCGAGATGGGCACACTGATCTTCACCTCCGAGCTGTTTCACCCGCTCGTACACCCGGCTCTTCATACTTTGCGCGGCTTTTTCAGTGAAGGTGAAGGCAACAATTGCAGATGAAGGTACATTATCCACAAGAAGTAATTTGACAATTTTACGGGTGAGGGTCTCGGTCTTCCCCGCCCCGGCTCCGGCGATTACCCGGATGTATAGCTTATCACTGGTAACTGCTTGCCTTTGAGATTCCGAGAGTGGTTTGGGTTCTAAAAGAATTTTTTCGAGTAATTGCGCCTTCTCCATTTATGATCATGAGTGGATGGGTGTTTCAGTGATATAACGTTTGATAATTAAAAATGAATATAAAAAAATCGAATATTGATAAATGTAGCCGGTAATCACGTCGGCCCTGGACCCCCTTCACCAGCCGGTCCCACAAACCGGATCCTCACCGAAGGAAAACACACCCGGCATGACAAAGCCGTCAGCGTCTTCCACGCTGCGGTCTCGGTCGCCGACTTTTACAACACAATCGCTTCCGTGGTCCGGCCTGCTGACTGCTCCTGGTATAACTTCGAGAACCGCAGTTCGACACCGGGCCCGAATGGCGGATTGAGAAAGATCCCCAATTAAAAGGCATTATCCTGATCTGTATAGTGCCCGTAAAGAATGCCAGCAGGATTCCCCCACATTTTAAGGAGATTGTATTAGGTATCTTGTAAACCTGATGGTTTGCCAATTGTTGTATTAAAATAATTAATAATGGGCTCTGTAGAAATGCTGAGTTCACAGAAGTAAAACAGTGACCGAAAGATCTAAGGTACAGTGTCTCCTTACCGTATTGTGTGCACTAAATGTAAGGAGACAATTAAAAAATCAACGAACCGGTATATCAGGTTTGTTGAATTATCCTCCGGACTGATCAAAGATTCCCGCATACCCCTCTACTCATCCAAATTCTCAAGAAAAACCTATACCCAGCACCAATTACTCATTCTCCTTCTCTTGAAAGAGTACCTGTCTGAAGATTACCGGGACACCGTAGAACTCACCGGAATTATGGATTCCCTTCGAGAGAAAATCAATCTCAACGAAGTACCCCATTTCACGACTATCCAGAAGTTTTGTCAACGGATCCGATCCTCAACATTCACCCGGTTACTCAACCGGCTCATGAAATTATTCTACGACTGGGGTGAGAGAATCCCCTGTACCGCTATCGATTCGTCCGGGTTCACCAGTTCTTACGCCAGTCACTACTATTTATGGAGAACCGGTAAAACAAGAAAAAGGTTCCTGAAAACCTCGATCTCGGTTGATACTGATCAACAGATCATCACCGGTCTGAAAATCTCCCAGCACCCGGTCCATGATATCCCTCACGCCGAAACACTCCTGAAACAGTGCCACAGGGCCAGACATTCTGACCTCTATCTGATGGACAAAGGATACGATTCTGAAGATATCCACAGGCTGATCCGGGATACCCTCTACGCTTGCTCGCTCATCCCAGTTCGAGATAGAAAACGGAAAAGAATCTCCGGGTATTACAGAAGAAGACTCTCCCTGTCATTCGATCAGGAGAAATATCATCAGAGAAATAAGGTCGAAACGGTATTCTCCGTCATGAAACGTAGGTTCGGAGAATCCCTCAAGGCACGGAAATACTGGCTTCAGGTCAAGGAGATCAAAATCAAGGTGATCCTCTATAACCTCTCAAGATTGATGATATCTTTTGCTATTCTGATTGTTGTTGAGGAATTCTACAGAGCCGATTTTATTTCAGTATATACAAATGAAAATGTAGATCGTCTCTGGATAATTGGTCACGGTCGGAAAAATGCCGTTCGAATTGGTTTGGATCTTGTAGAATATTCTCAAATTCCGTATTCTTCACCAAAAAAATTTATTGCACAATTACATTGTAATAGCGGCGTTGGCCCCACATTAATAACAGTGAACAAAGCATTAGATGGTTTTTCTTCCAATTACGATCGGATGGTCTTTCAAAATAGGTGTTTCATTATTAGGCTCTGTAGAATTCCTCAGTAACCAATCCGGATAAAGACCGCGAGAATAATTTTCGAGATGATGTAGAGGATTTCTACAGAGCCATAAAATCGTTCTTTGATTGGCAGTGATACACTTTATATGGTTCCTTGATCCGCAACAAACCCTTTACAAGAAGGGCAATGCAATCCCCAGTGAATGCTTCCGAGGATATTGAATCATAATGGCAGAAAATAATTCCTGTATGAGTTCCATTTGATAGATAATCAGGTATTGCTATCGATTTTTGATAACTCAAACATAATAAATAAAATTGATAAGGAAGTATTAAAAACGCGAAGAAAATAGAAATTGGAATGGTGACAATTAATCCAAAAAAGAGCAAATCTGAAAACATAAGATTTGGCCACTTTAAGAAAATATCGATGGGGAACCAAAACATACTAATGATCAAAATAATGAACCACAAATTAATCAAAAAAAATGGTAAACTATCAAAAAAGTTAGAAATATCGCAACACATGCATTTGAAAAACTTTGTTGATAATCCTTCATGCCACTCCCATTTCAGATAATCTGCAAAACTTGAAAAAAGATTAAATATCGTTTTTGTTGTTGCCTCAATCATATGACACGTCCCTAGAATATCAGGTATAATATCGTGTGGGTAATTGGGGAGGATGAATGTTGCGGAGGGTAAGATGGTGGTTCCCCAACCCAATCACCCGGGAGATCCCAATAGACTCGCAATAGCGGGGCTGGGCAGCTGGAGGGGGGCCCTTGCCACACCCCACCACACACTGTAGTGGCCTCCTCCTACTGCGGTCAGCCCAAGTGCTTCAGACATCTGCACTCTTTTAGGGCCAGTCACGTTTTTTTAACAGATTTCGACACTGATGATCGTAGTATTCCCTTGTTC
>Ga0074045_10001829_pt1 | contig 20177 bp, 15 predicted proteins | sample BogForMeECP23OM2_FD_94442 | JGI IMG/M metagenome (GOLD analysis project Ga0074045, IMG submission 94442) | Bog forest soil microbial communities from Calvert Island, British Columbia, Canada - Bog Forest MetaG ECP23OM2 | ecosystem: Environmental > Terrestrial > Soil > Wetlands ...
GTGCTGTGGTGGATGGCCCGTCCGCACGGGTAAACGTTTGAACCAAACCACGCTTCCGTGGACGGGCCGCAAAAATTCCAAACTTTCTTCGCGCAACAAATCAAGAAACTTCCGCTGATGACGAGGGTTTCACCTTTTCGAGCGATAATATCAATATCGCCAACCAGTTTAAGGAGTCAGAAATGAAGAAGCTAATTTTGCTAACCGCCCTCATCATCGCCCTTGCCACAGCCGGTGTTTCCGCCTGGGCGCAGATGAGTGAGGGACAAGGGCAAGGCGCGGCGCACGGCCACGGTCCGATGAGCCCTGACCAGCGCCTGCAAATGATGACTAAGCAACTGAACCTCACCCCGGATCAGCAAGAGAAGATCAAGCCCTTGCTGGAAAACGAAAGCCAGCAGATGCAGACCTTGCACCAGAATTCATCGCTAACCAACGAAGACCGCATGACCCAGATGAAACAAATCCGGCAGACCACAAACGAACAGATCAAATCCGATCTCAACCCGGACCAGCAGCAAAAATTCCAGCAGATGCAGAGCCATCAAGGACACGGTGGCCCAGGAGGAATGGCGCCCGGCCAAACTCCGCCTCAGCTTCAGTAGGCAGAGAAAAGCCGGCATCCCGAGCCAGATGCCGGCTGCTTCAATTAGCGGAATCTCAGTTGCGGCGTGATCTCCCAGACGACGCCACAGCCGCCGTAACCTTTGCACCATTGCGGGTCGCCGCCCTCCGTCGCGGTCCCGTAGATATTGCCGCTGGAGTCGAGCATCACATTACCTAACGGCGCGCCACCATCAAGGCCGCCCGTGAAGTCGTGGAGGTCGGTGTACGTCCAGCCCCTTCCTCCGGATGTGAGTTTGAACACATTACCGTAACCATAGCTGCCGCCCATACCCGTTATACCGTAAAGATTGCCTGCCGGATCCAGGGTTAATCCCCGGGGCCCCGGGATGTATCCTTCAGTAAAGTTATAAATCACGCTATAGATCCATTCGCTGCCGGAGGGAGAAAGCATGAAAACTGTACCGTCCGCGTTGGGATATACCCCGTCGGTCGTTCCGTAGAGAGTTCCAGACGTATCGAAGACGAGCCCACGAGCACGACCCCCGTCGTCTCCACCGAGGAAAGTATGAAGGACGCTCTCCTGCCAGCCGGAGCCGGAAGGCGATAGCCGGAAAACTACACCCCACCAGCCGTTGCCGCCCTCATAGGTAGTGCCGTATAGATTACCGGCTTCGTCGAGGACAACGCCATTAACGGGCATCCCGCCGTCGCTTCCTCCGGTGAAGGTATACAGGACGCTCTCTGTCCAGGCGCCACCGGAGTAAGCCAGCTTGTAAACCACGCCGTCATTAGAGGGGCCGCCCCAGCGTGTAGTGCCATAGATGTTTCCGCCCCGGTCAAAAACCAGGTCGCCCTGGGGATCTGCACCATCAGCACCTGAGAACCGGTAAAGCACCGTTGTCGTCCAGTCCGTTAGCGCCGTGGGCAAAACTCGCGCTGGCGGCGTTAGCTTGAAGACCGCACCACACCCACCGTTCGATGAACATCCTCCTCCATAGCTCGTCGTGCCGTAGAGGTTTCCGTCAGGGCCAAGAACGACGCGAGCTTGCGGCACCACACCATCATTCACTTGTGTGAAGACGTGGATTGTGTTCAGGAATCCGGACGGCGATAGTTTGAAGACAGTTCCACACACGGTTCCGTGGGTACAGTCATTTCCACCGCTGCCCCATCCCGCTGTCGTTCCGCAGAGATTGCCTGTTTTGTCCAGCGTCAGGCCGGTCATCGGATCGAAGCCGTCGGTGCCGCCGGTGAAATTGTGAATCACCTTAAAGGTTTGGCCCTCAGCCCGCTGCGCGGTGAGGTTCATCAGCACCAGCAGCAGTATGAGAAACAGCAGAGCGAGCATGAGCGCGAGCGCAGCATTCAGCGGGGTCCAGCTCGGACCGAAAATCGTGTTGTGAAATCGCCCTTTGATGTGCATTTGGCTTGTCCTCCTTGCCATGTGGCTCGAACAAAGATCCGACGAGGGACGGGCGCACTTGGACGCCTGGGAGAAGGCGGTCGGGGTCTTGTTTCTCGCCCCCGGGCGCAATTGCAGCAGGTAGAAAAAGGCCGGGAGCCCCTTACCAGACGCCCATAATAGTTTTTATCTCGCGGTGATCGTTTGTCAGTGACGCCTGACGCAGAGCGATGTGACAGCCTCAATGCAACAGAAAAAGCCGGCACTAAATCAAGAGTGCCGGCCGCTTTTTGATCAGCAAAATCTTGCCTACGGCGTAATCTCCCACACGACACCGTACCCGTTCTTGCCGAAGGTTGAGGCAGTGCCGTACAGATTCCCGTTCGCGTCGAAGGCTACGGTGCCGAATGGATATCCTCCGTCATTTCCACCGGTGAAGTCGTAGATGTCAGTGTAAGTCCAACCGTCGCCGGAGGGCGTCAGCCTGAAAACCGAACCGAATAGGTTGGCGCCGTCGGCGTAGGTCGTGCCGTAGAGATTACCCGCCGCGTCCATGGTCAGGCCGCCAAACGGGCCGTCGCTTCCAGCAAAGCTGTGCAGCACGGTCAAAGTCCAGGTGCCATTGGAGGGCGTCAGTTGGAAGATGGTTCCTGCGCCGGCTGGTCCCGAGTAGGCGGTCGTCCCGTAGAGATTTCCCGCCTGATCAAAGATCACACCGCCAAAAGGGTAGGCTCCGTCGCTGGCTTCCTGAAAGCTATGCAGGATGTTCTCCGTCCAGCCCGAACCAGAGGGTGTCAACTGGTAAACCGTGCCATAGACGGTAGGGCCGTCTTCATCTTCATAGGTAGTGCCATACAGGTTTCCGGCGTTATCAAAGATGACGCCATTGTAGGGATAAACGCCAAGACCTGACCCAAAGTTGAAAAGAATACTCTCCGTCCAGCTTCCGCCAGAAGGCGTCAGCTCATAAACGATGCCCCGGTCGTTGGTGCCACCGTTCATCGTGGTGCCGTAGAGGTTACCGGCTTTGTCAAAAACCACGTCGCCGTATCCCGGAGTAATACCGTCGTTGTTCGCGGTGAAGCGATGCAGCACGGTCTCCAACCAGGGACAGAGGGCGGTCCTGCAGGCGGAAGGCGAAGGCTTAAGATTGAACACTGTGCCGAAGACTCCCTGCTCCATACCTGCGTCGGAGGTTGTGCCGTACAGAGTGCCGTCGGGACCGAAGATGACTCGGGCGGTGGGGGTAGCCCCGTCATTGCCGCCGGCAAAGTTGTAAAGGGGACTGAACGTCCAGCCCGATCCCTTATGCGCTATCTTGAAAACCGCGCCAGAGCCGGTGTTGCCGCCGTTGGCGGCGGTTCCGTAGAGATTTCCTGCTTTATCAAGGGTCACGCCGGCTTCCGGAGTGGCACCGTCCATGCCTCCGGTGAAGGTATGAAGCACGCTGTAAGTCTGGGCCTGCACTGACTGAGTCACGACCACCGTCAGCGCGAATACTATCGCCGCGGCCAGCAGGTCAATCCTTAAAATCCAATTGCGACGTTGACTCGATCTCGACATAATCGCCCTCCTTTTTCAAAATGAAGGATGGGATTATGTACTGGTTCGGGATGCGAGCGCAAGAGGGTTTCTGGCAGTCGGGTGAGAATTGACTGTAAATTTACGAGGGTGAGTCGCCCGTTCACGGCCGCTTAGGAGCCCTCCTCAGCCCGGGTGGGGACGACTCACCTGCGAAGGCATTTTATTGCAACTCTTTGCGATTCGCGGTTCGTCGTATCCTGCTAAGTCATTCGTGTAATTGATCCGCCAGTGGAACGCCACGTGCAGTGGAGTATGTGGATGGATTCTCATTGCGCCGCGAACCGCAAGTAACTGGGAATGCCCACCCCGCTCCGGAAGACTGAGCAGAAGCTTCTAGGGCAAATGGCAGAAACCGGAAATGGAGCACGGGGCGACTGGCTCTGCCCAACAGGCATCTGGCATTCCCCTCGGCCTGAGCCTCGATGGCTGGCATCTGCAACAGCCCTCGCGTTAACGCACCAATCAGCGAAATTAAGGGAGACGCAAAATGAAAAAATTTGTTTTCGTGTCGCTGGGCATGATGTTGCTTCTTGCCCCGACCATTCCATTGATGGCTCAACAGTCGGATGCGGGCAGCCACGTTTACCGTACGACAGTCCGGATCGCGGAGCCACGTAGCGACGCCAACTCGCCTTCGGGCTATACCCCATTTGAAATGCGAGTGGCTTACCAGTACAACCGTATCCCGAACCAGGGACAAAATGTCATCATTGGCATCGTGGATGCCTGTGACGATCCCGACATTGAAGCCGACTTGGGCGTTTTCTCGACCCAGTTCTCCCTGCCGGCCTGTACCACCCAGAACGGCTGTTTCACCAAGATCACGCAGAATAACCTGTGCAGCGGTCACTCGGGGAATTGGGCCCTCGAGCAGTCGCTGGACGTCGAATGGGCACACGCCATGGCTCCCAGCGCCAAAATCGTCCTGGTGCAGGCTTCCAATCCTGACGACGACAGCCTCTTTGTCGCCGTGACCCAGGCGGTCGGCGCCGGGGCCAGCACGGTTAGCATGAGTTGGGGCGGAGGCGAATTCTCGGGCGAGCAATCTTACGACACTACCTACTTTTCCTCGCCGGGCGTCACCTACTTCGCTTCTACCGGGGATGGCGGATGCGGCACCATCTATCCTTCCACATCACCCAATGTGGTCGCGGTGGGTGGCACGACTCTGATCCTGCTCACTTCCGTTCCTCCCTCCACTCCGCTGGGCTCGAACTACGGCAGTGAAACCGCCTGGAGCGGAAGCGGCGGTGGTCTTAGCGCCTACGAGGCCGAGCCGGCCTATCAGAACGGCGTGCAGAGCACGGGCTTCCGCTCGGTTCCCGACGTGGCTCTCGATGCCAATCCCAGCACTGGCGTTCCCGTATATGACAGCTATGACGGCTACAAGTGGGTAAAGGTTGGTGGAACCAGCGTCTCGTCGCCGATTTGGGCGGCGTTTATGACCATCGAAAACTCGCTCCGCGGCGGCGCAGGCCCCATTCAACAGCCGCTGCCTGACCTCTATAAGATCTATGGGTCCGGCAGTTACACCACTGACATCCACGACATTACTTCCGGCAGCAGCGGAGGAATTTGCGTGGCCGGTGTCGGCTATGACTACGTGACCGGAATCGGCTCGCCGATTGCCAACACGCTGGCAAACTCGTTGGTTTCCCTGCCGTAAGGGTATCTACATCCCCTACCAGGCGCGCTCCAGCAGCGCGCCTTTTCTTTCGAGGCCAAGCACCGCTACTTAGGGGAGAGGCTAGATTGGCAACAGATGCCCTCCTGAATTTCACCGCGCCCGCCCGCCTTTTTGGGATAATCATTCTGGCTCTGGCGTACTTGGGATCCCCGGAATCGCGCGTTAGGTTCGCTGCGCGTTGGGCGGTGGTGTCGGCCTGCGCCGAAGGAAGCAGGAGCAGGCAGCATGAGTCCAAGGCAGCGGCGTGGTTCGGCGGCAAAGCCGTACGTCAAAATGAACATCGTCGCGCGCACATTTACTCCCACGGCCAACCGGCGGCTCAATGAGCTGATAGGCTTCCTGGTTTTCGTCTTCGTGGTCCTCCTTGTCCTCGCGCTGGTTTCCTATTCGCCACTCGATCCCTCGCTGAACACCGCGGCGAATCCGCCCGCCGGGCGCCCGGCGCACAACTGGATCGGCATGGTCGGCGCTCTGGTCAGCGACCTGGCGCTGCAAGTCTTCGGCGTTGCCGTGTTCCTCATACCAATCTTTCTGCTGCTGTACGCGCTGCGGTGGTTCCGCTCGCGGCCTATCAACTCGCCTTACGCCAAGACGCTGGGAGGGGTGGCACTGCTCACCTTCCTCGCCGGATTTTTCGGCCTGCTGTCGCTGCGCTTTCTCTGGATGGGAGTCATCCCCCCGGAAGGGCTGCTGGGCCGCATCGTCGCCGACGCGCTCATTCACTACTTCAACGTCGTCGGCGCTTATCTGATCTGCCTGGCCGTGATCGCCGTCGCGCTTTATCTCTCAACCGCGTTTTCCTTCGGCGCCATCCAGATCTGGTCGCAGACGCGTTTCGCGTTCGTCTATGCGGCGCTCGATCGCTTTGCCGATTGGCGCGCCGAGCGTGCTCGCAAGAAGGCCGCCAAGGAACTGGAGAAGAAGCGCGCCGCCGCTGCCAACGCGAAGCCCGTTGTGACCGCGCAACTCGTGCCTCGACGCGCCACAGAAGAGGCGCCCGCACCTGGGTATCCGGCGGGTGCCGCCGCTCCTCTGCCACAAGCTGAACGTACCGCGAAGAGCGGCATCGAGCGCACCTTCGAAGGCGATCCCGCACCCGCCGCCGAGTCCCCGGCGCCGCACGAGCACCACGCCGCCGCGCCAATCGCCGCCAGCGAAGACATCTCCGTCGGCACGCGCGCCGACATCGCGCATCATGGCAAGACAACGATGCCGCGCCTCGCGGGCAGCTACAAACTGCCTTCCACCGCGCTGCTGCACCGTGCCGACGAGCACAGCGCCATCAACGAACTCGAATTGAAGAACCTCGCCCAGGTGCTGGCGGAAAAGTGCGGCGAGTTCGACGTGCGCGGCCAGGTCGTGCAAATCAACCCCGGCCCCGTCGTTACCACCTTCGAATTCAAGCCCGAAGCCGGCATCAAGTACAGCCGCATCACCAGCCTCTGTGACGATCTCTGCCTGGCGCTGCGCGCCGAGAGCATTCTCATCGAGCGCATGGCCGGCAAGTCCACCGTCGGCATCCAGGTGCCCAATCACGAGCGCGAAACCATCTGGCTCCGCGAGGTGGTCGAGTCGCAGGAATTTCTTGGCACCAAATCCAAGGTCACGCTGGCCCTGGGCAAGGACATCAACGGCCGCATCGTGACCGCCGACCTGAACACCATGCCGCACCTGCTCATCGCCGGTTCCACCGGCTCGGGCAAGAGCGTCGCCATCAATGCCTTTATCATGTCCATTCTCTACAAGGCCACACCGGAACAGGTCCGTCTCATCCTGGTGGATCCCAAGCGGCTGGAGCTGGGCAACTATGAAGGCGTACCCCACCTGCACACGCCCATCATCACCGAACCCAAGCTGGCATCGAACGCCCTGCGCAACGCGGTGCGCGAAATGGAGCGCCGCCTGAAAGTGCTGGCCGAAAAAAGTGTGCGCAACATCGACCAGTACAACCGCCTGTTCGACAACAACACCCCAACCCTGTTCGACGACGGCAGCGAAGCCCGGCCACTTCCCTTCATCGTCATCATCATCGACGAGCTCGCCGACCTCATGATGCTCGACGGGCAGAACGTGGAAGCTTCCATCACCCGGCTGGCGCAGATGGCGCGCGCCGTCGGCATCCATCTCGTGCTGGCCACGCAGCGGCCTTCGGTGGATGTCATCACCGGCCTCATCAAGGCCAACTTTCCGGCGCGCATGTCGTTCCGGGTGGCCACCAAAATCGACTCGCGCACCATTCTCGACGCCAACGGCGCCGAGGCGCTGCTCGGCCGCGGCGACATGCTCTACCTGCCCAACGGCTCGGCCCGTGTACATCGCGTACACGCTCCTCTGGTCACCGAGAAGGAGATCGCGGCGGTCGTCGAGTTCTGGCGCGCCCAGGCCCAGGCACAGTATGAGGAGGCATTTCTCGAAGCTCCCCGCGAAGACGGCGACTCCGAAGGCGGAGGCTCTGGACCTGGAGGCGCCGCCGAGAATGACAATGACGAGCTTTTCCAGGATGCGGTCCGCATCGTGCTGGAATACGGCAAGGCCTCAACCTCGTTGCTGCAGCGGCGGCTGCGCATCGGCTACGGCCGCGCTGCCCACCTTATCGACCTGATGGAGCGCGACGGCATCGTGGGCGCCGCCGACGGCCCCAAGCCCCGCGAAGTCCTCAAGCGTCCCGACTGGCTCACCGAAGTGGAAGACGCCATGCGGTAGATCACAGAGTCGTAGCCGCGTTCCAAAGGCTTTACAATTTCGGCGGCTGGGAGTTGAGAGCTCCTAGCCGCCGTTGTTTTGCCCGGCCCGATCGACCAAACCACTCGGAACCTTCGACTAGCGGAGGAACCACGTTTTTCTAGACGAAACAAAGCGTTGCTGTTTGTTTGGACTCACTGTATATTTCACCCGTCCCGTGCAAGCGGGACTAAAGGAGGCATCAAATGGGATTCCTGGCATGGATTGTGGTCGGACTCATCGCCGGTTGGCTTGCCGGGCAAGTCATGAAGGGAGGTGGCTACGGGATAGTTGTGGACATTATCCTCGGCATCGTGGGAGGCCTCCTTGGGGGCTGGATCTTTAGCCTCTTGGGAATCTGGCAGGGCGGTGGGATGATCGGCTCCATCATCGTAGCGTTTATTGGAGCGGTCATTTTGATCTGGATCACTCGGTTAATCAAGAAAGCCTGAACGCTTTCTCTAGCATTTGAGACCCGCGGTTTCCTGTGCTTCGAGTCGAAGTGTCAGGATTCTGGTTTTATTCTTTGGTGGGTCATCGCAGGTCTGATTGCCGGTTGGATCACGGGAAAGATTATGAAGGGCTCCGGTTTCGGGGCCTTCATGGACATCATCGTAGGTATCGTCGGGGCGACGCTCATCGTGCGGATGGTCAAGAAAGTTTGACGCTTTGCCGGGAGGTATTCTCCAAGCACCGGGCGTTCCGGTGCTTTTTCTTGCACTGGCAACATCTCGACAAGGGAAAGCAACGACAGCCCCTCTACCGTAAAATGTCTTTTCGCGTTACGATGTGAGAACTCTGTTCTTGCAAGGCGGACCTACCGAACCAGGTGCGTCCGCGGGCGAGTTTTTGTGTCCGGGCAGGTTTCCTCGCGTGGTGCTTCCTGTTCCTATCCCCCGGCGGTCAGAGGTCGTTTGGATGAGGAAGACCGAACCACGCAACGTCAGTTACAAGGGGACCCATGAATTCGCCGAAGGTTGTGGTAACACTCGGACTCATACTGATCCTCAGCGTTTTTTTTGCAGGTTGCGGCGTCACCAACAACAACAACACGACCACGCCCTCATCGGCTACCCCCGTCATCGTGACGGATTTGTTGCCTCAAGGCGCCGTAAATGCCGTTTACGGCTATAACGGGCAAGGCGCCATCTTGTCGGCCACCGGCGGAAAAACCCCCTATACCTGGAGTATTGTTACCGGCAGTCTGCCTCCCGGTCTGTCTCTGAACTCAACCACCGGCGTCATTTCCGGGACTCCCCCAGGGTCTGCTTGTATGGGCACGGGCGGTGGCTCCAGTAACCCCTGCAACTATGTGTTCACGGTACAGGTGAAGGACGCGTTGAGCCAGGCATACCAGAAGCAACTCAGTATTTATATCTCAGGCGTGGTGTCAATTACGCCTATGGCCCCCTTGCCGACGGGCGCTGCCAACGTTGCCTACGCGCCCATCCAGTTTTCGGCAACAGGTGGTCTTACCCCATATACGTGGTGTGTTGTTGAGAGCGACGGAACAACCTGTGACAACGGGACCGGCGGCGCCTTACCCCCAGGGTTGTCCATGAGCACCGCTGGACTTCTATCAGGTACGCCTACGACAGACGGCATACCTACAGTATTTACGGTGAGAGTGTCGGACAGTGAGACATCGCCTGGGGTTCCAGCAACCGGTAGCGCCAACTACTCCGTCACCATCATGTCCATTGTCACCAGCTCCCTGCTGCCGAGCTACCTTAATGTTCCCTACAGCACGACGCTAACCGTAGCGGGAGGAGTGCAGCCTTACACCTGGAGCATAGTCAGCGGCACGCTGCCGCCGGGACTGTCTCTCGATCCTACCAGTTGCGGAGGATCGTCTCATCCTACGTGTACGATAACGGGAACCCCTACCAAAATCGGCTCCTATCCCCTTACCTTTCAGGTGACTGACGGGGAGAAGAACGCCGCTGTCGCCACGGCAAGCCTGACCATCAACGTGTACCAGTCGCAACTGCTCATCTCTACGACAACTTTGCCAGCTGGCATCGCAGGCCTTGCCTATAGCACAACCTTGAAGGCGACGGGGGGGACGCCACCTTATACCTGGAGCATAACCAGCGGCACCTTGCCCCCTGGACTCAGCTTGAACGGTAGTACCGGCGTCATCTCGGGTAACCCAACGACTTCCGGTACGTACGGCTTTACCCTACAGGTGCAGGATATGAGTAGTCCGCCACAGATGGCGTCGGGGAGTTTCTCCATTCTCATCAACGCTGCCATCACCGATGCCGCCCTGAACGGCAACTATGTCTTCACCTTCAGCGGATTCAATGCCGCCTTGCCGGCGCCGGTAATGATGGCAGGCAGCTTCGTCGCCGACGGCAATGGGAACATCACCAGCGGCGTGCTTGATTACAACAACGGCAGCGGTGAACCCGGCGGTAGCAATCCAACTCCACAAACGATCGCGGCAAGCCCAGCTTCTGTGTACTCCATCACTCCCAACGGAGTGGGAACGATGACCATCACAACCAACCTGACGGTCTTCCAGTTTGCGATTGTCGTCAAGGGTGATGGGACTGGCGGAAGTCTGATCCAGAGCGACCCTGCAAACCCGCAGCAGTATGGTTCCGGCGCCATCCTGAGCAATACCCTGGTAACCACATGGCCGCTCTGCGGTAGCCACATGGCGCTGGGCTTCGTTGGCTTCGACAGCACCCTGATCACTCGAGATGCCGGCGCCGGCACGTTTCAATTCCAGCCCAGCACCTGCGTCGATGTCGAAAACGGCGTAATGGATACGGACGATGGCGGCACTGTGTCCAGCCCAACCTTCACGGGCGCCTTCAATACAGTTGATTTCAGCACTGGCCGTGGAGTCGCAGGCTTCACTTTCACGCCCGGGGGGGCACACTTCTATGCTTCCTATCTGGTATCGAGCAGCGACCACAAAACGAATCAGATAGTCCTGGTAGCCACAGAGCCGCATACGCAACCCGCCGCGCTGACGCTGTGGTCATTACTGCAACAGGCCGCGCCACCGATCGGCTGGGACAATAGCAATCTGACGGGCACGAGCGTGGCCGAACTGAACGCGCTCGATACCAACGGTGCGCTGGATGTCACCGCAGGCCTCTTCGCCGGCGCAACCGGGGTCTCGGGGCATACGTGTACCAGCGGCCAAAACAACACTCCCCAGTACGATGCGGCTACGTTCAGCTTTGACGAAAACCAGGGCGGAAGTTGCGTCGGCGGAAGCAATTGCAGCCAGGCGCAGTCTTCTATGGGCACCTACTGTGTGGACAAGACCACCGGCCGGGTTACGCTGACGGCCTTCAGCGCTGGACCGTTCGCCGTCCCACCGGTGTTTTACCTCGTCAAGTCTAATCAAGCCTTCGTGGTCGGCACCGATGCCGCCGTCACCTCAGGACTCCTGGAGCAGCAGACAACGGGCTCTGCGTTCAACGACGGCTCGGTGAGCGGACCCTATGCCGGCGGCACGGTCACGCCGATTACTTCGGCAGTGACCAACGCAGCCAGCTATTTGTTCGCCGATGGCGGCGGCAACATCAATGGCTCGGGAAACACCAGTGGGCCTAGCGGTCCGGCGACACAAAACTTCACCTACACCTATACGGTGGACAGCACAGGCAGAGCGGTGGTGCAGAGCAACGGAAGCACAATCGGGATCCTCTACGTCGTCTCGCCGCAGAAGTTCGTGATAATGCCGACGGCCGATGTGAATCCGGCGCTCTCCGTATTCAATCAGTGAGCGGCGGGGTAGATGGTTTGACCAGGGTGCGACGAAGTTGCCCGCCGCGATGGTTCTTTTTGCGGTGTCATCCTGAGCGAGGAGCGCAGCGACGAGTCGAAGGACCCCTATAACGCACGAAAGTTCTCTTCCTGGATAGGGGTCCTTCGACTGCGTTCGGCCGCTGCGCGGCTTCACTGCGCTCAGGATGACACAACCTCAGGCGTCGATTATTTCTTCTTGCTGGGGTCGTCCTGTGGGTTGACGTAGTTGAACTGCAACGGCGACATGCCGTGTACTTGCACGATGACCTCGTCCTCGGCCATCGCATAGTGATGCATGTCCGGGTCCAGGTAAGCGAAGCTGCCCGCCGGGAAACTCATCATCTTGCTCGCGTCGAACTTGTCTCCCATGCCAACTTTGAAGGTCCCGGAGATGACCGTGACATTTTCGCGCTTGGGATGCCAGTGCGGAGCAATCTTGAAGCCCGCGGGCATCTTCAACCGGATTGTGTAGTCGCCGGAGGCGGCCATGGGGTCGCCCTCCAGCACGGCAAACTGAGCCCCAGCCTCTACCACTGGCGGGGCTGGGCCCCACTTTACTTGGTCAGGCGTAAATGCGTTATGTGGCGTACCTGATTGAGCCACCACAAGCATTGTGCAGAAACAGACAGCAAGGAACAAAGTTGTTTTCATCGTCTCACCCTCCGGCAGAAAGCGATCTGCTTGAATGCCGACCTTTATAGCGCAGAATCGTCAGAAAACAATAATGGTCCCACCCGAGCGATGCAAGCCAGGACTTTCAGCAGCCGCTAAGGCAGGTCTGATTAAGTCAGGTGGGAGTCCCTCAGGGGCTAAAGCCGATCGCTCCGGGAGACCCTTTCGGCACGCCTGAAGGCGTGCCCTTTCAAAGCGGGCTACACCAACCATGAAACGGCTATAAACTTAAAAGAACTAAACTTAATCAGAGTTTCCCTAAGGCAGCAACCTTCAGCCCTTCGGTTTATCCACCAGGAAATTGCCCAGCACCAGGGTGTCCATTTCGCTCTTGAAGAAGGTGCTGTAGGCGTTGGCGGGGGTATTCACAATCGGCTCGCCCTTGAGGTTAAACGAGGTGTTGAGCACGGCCGGCACGCCGCTCGCCTGCCCGAAGCGCTCGATCAACTCATAGTAGCGAGGATTGCTGTCGCGGAAAACGGTCTGTAGGCGTCCGGTGCCGTCCACGTGAGTGATGGCCGGAAGCAGGCCTTGCTTGCTGGGGCGGACGGGAGTCACGTAAAGCATGTAACGCGCCGGATAGTGCCGCACCGCATTGGGAAGATCGAAGTAGATCTCTGCACATTCTCCCAGCACCGATGGCGCGAACGGCCGGTAGGGCTCGCGAAACTTAATCTTGGTGTTGACGATGTCCTTCATGTTGGGATTGCGCGGATCGGCGAGGATGCTACGATTACCCAGCGCGCGCGGGCCCCACTCAAAGCGGCCCTGAAACCAGCCAATCACCTTGCCGTTCTGCAGGCGATCGACCGTCAGGTCCATCAGGCGATTGTCGTCCTCGATAAGCTCGTAGGAGATGTGGTTTTCGTCGAGAAAACTCTTGATCTCGGAAGGCCCGTAGTCCTTGCCCCAGTAGGCGTGGTCCATGCGGAAGCGTCGGGGATTGCCGAGCAGCATGTTGTCGGCCCACAGCGCTGCGCCAAGCGCGCCGCCGCCATCTCCAGCCGCAGGCTGGATGAACAGTTCTTCGAACGGCGTCTCGCGCAACAGGCGTTGATTGGCCACGCTGTTCAGGCCCACCCCGCCGGCGACGCATAACTTCTTCAGGCCAGTCTCGCGGTGCAACTGCTGCGCCATCGAGAGCAGAACCTCTTCCGTTACCTGCTGGATGCTGGCGGCGATATCGGCATAATGCTGGTTCAGCTTGCACTGCTCGGCAAAGTCGCCCGGCGCTTCGCCAAAATAGGCAGGAAAGCCCGAGTTGGCTGTGAAGAACAGCATCTTGGGCGGACGCGGATCGCCAAACAACTCGACAAAGCGCTCGTTAAACGTGCGTTCGGTGGAGTGATGGAAGCAGAAGTAATCCATGTCCAAGGAGAACGACCCGTCGGGCTCCTGCCGGATCAGCTTCCACACTTTGTCAACGTAACGGGGCTGGCCGTAGGGGGCCATGCCCATCACTTTGTATTCGCCTTCGTTGACTTCGAAGCCCAGGAACGCCGTGAACGCGCTGTATAGCAGTCCTATGGAATGAGGGAACAGCATTTGCTTGCGCAGCTCGATCTGGTTGCCTTTTCCGACTCCCCAGGTCCCGGTCACCCACTCGCCCACGCCATCGACGGTCAGGATGGCTGCTTCGTCAAAAGGCGAGCACAAGAAGGCGCTGGCCGCGTGCGACATGTGGTGCTCGCAAAACAGGACGCGGTCGCGCGGAAAGCCCAGCTCCGCTGCGATCTTGGAGCCCACCCACAGCTTGTCGATCATCCACGTGATCATGGACTCGCGAAATACTTTGTAGGACTTGGGATAGGTCTGCAGGACCGTCATCAGGATGCGGTCAAATTTGCGAAAAGGCTTCTCGTAGAAGACGGCATAGTCCACGTCCGCGCCCTTGATTCCACCGCTCTCCAGACAGAACTGGATGGCAAGGTGGGGAAAGCCGAAGTCGTGCTTGATGCGACTGAAGCGCTCTTCTTCGGCGGCGGCGATCAGCCGACCGTCCTGCAACAGCGCGGCGGCAGCGTCGTGGTAATAACAGGAAATTCCCAGGATATTCATGTCACCCTTGGCGATGGGCCTCGTTCAGGTCGTTGGGGATGGCAGGATGGTCGAGCCATGCGACAGTCCGCTTCTTGGTGTGCATAGAATCGGAAAACAAACGGACCATCAGTCCGAAAGGCAGGATAAGGATGGAATAAATGATCGTGAGCAGCACGCGGGCCTGGAAATTTCCAATCGCATGGCCGATTTTTTTCCAGCCTTCCCGTAGCTTCGCCTTCAACGAAGCGGGTAAGCATGCCCAGACTAGAGCAGCCAAAAGAATGGCCGACAGGACGGCCCGCCAATGTACCCTAATCGAATGCAAGGGGGCCAACATTCGTTTGCTTTCTCCTTTTAGAAGAACGTGTAGATGAACGGAGCGATGGCGGAGCTTTGCGCAATAATCAGAAGTATGGCGAAGATCCCGAGGGTGATCAGAATTGGGTACATCCACCAGCGCTTGTTGCTCCAGAAGAAGGCGAACAACTCGCCCGCAATTCCGAAACGCTGTCCCGTGGTGCGAAAGAATCCCATACTTTCTCCTCAACTCATGCTATCAGGAACATCGGTGCGCACCTACTCGCGCTTCACGGGCGGGTCCTCTTGCAGGCTTTTGGCTACCGCGTCCGCCACCAGGGCGTTCCCTGCGGCGTTATAGTGCTCATCGCCAAAAATGAAGTCCTGCAGATACCAGCATCCGGGCTGGCCTTGCGGGCACTGGTCCTTTACCGCAAAGAAGGCCGGGAAAACCGAGACGAAACTCTTGCACTTTCCGGCGCACCAGTCCCGCCACATGACAACTTGCTTGGAAGCTATTGTGTCATGGACGACCTGCGCTGGCCAAGGGTAGACCACGACGCTCAGCGGGATGTTTCGCTTTTGCATCTCTTGCCAAAGCAAAGTCATCTTCGCCTCTTCTTTGGCTAGTCCCGCTTGCAGCCCTGGCGGCCCATACCCGATCTCGTACGGCTCGGTGTCCGATACCGGCCGATAGGTCCAGGCCGAGCGCTCCAAGTCGAACAACGGGCCGTGTCCCACATTGAGGTGGTAGTACCCGTGCTTCACCGCCTCGCGCTCCAGAAAACCCGCGATGGTGTTGGTGAGGAGCAGATGCTCGGTGATACACAGGCGCAGGTTGGCGTACCAGCCACCGTTGTGGACGATCTGTTTTGGGCCGTCCACTGCGCCCGAAGCGTCGATGTCGCGGTAGAAGGCGGCCTCATCTTGTGCGTCCGACATGTCAATGAAGACGATGACCTCGTCGAACTTGACGCCCTTATCGAGCAGGCTCCGCGCAACGTTGAAGTAATTGGATGGCGAATAGCTCTCCACTGCGCCGTTCAGGAACTCGTATTGCGGAAAGGCCGCAGTGATTTGGCCGAAGTAGCTGTCGGTCCACGAACTCATGCCTTCGGTGAAACTATCGCCCAGCACCAGAATGCGCGGCCGCGCGCTGGTGAGCGGAACCGTGCGGATAATCTCATCGCGCATGCCGAGGTTGTTGGTGGCAAAGGGATACGACGCCTTGCCCCACCGACGATCGCAGGAGCAGTCAGGCTGCAGGGAGTGGTGGCGTACCGGGTCGTGGACGAAGCACGTGCTTTGCGGGCCGGTGGGCGCCTTGGAGCGGAGCACCCAGGCTGTCCAAGCCCAGTCGAGGGCGAAGAAAAGCAGCAACGAAATTACGATTGAGACTGCGAGCAGAACGATTCTGCTTGGCGGTCTCCGGCGATACCCCGCCGGGACAGCCTCAGACTGCCGTAGCTCGTGTGGCACGGATCCCAACAATTTCTCCGAGCTTGCCGCCCAACCTGTCCTCGCTGCACTCGCGACGCGAATGGAGAGCTGACGTCTGGCGCTGAGATGGGCAACTTTTTGATTACCACGCTATCACATCTTCGTGGTGGCGTTGGTTTACAACGCGTGACACATGCTACCGTAATGCAGGCGCGATTATGCAGGTAATCTCAGTCAATGTGGGCAGGCCGCAAGAGCATGAATGGCGAGGCCAGCGAGTCACGACCGCCATCTTCAAGAGCCCGGTGGAAGGGCCCGTCGCGGTCGGGAAACTGGACCTCGCGGGCGACCAACAGGCCGACCTTAGCGTTCACGGCGGCCTGGACAAGGCGGTTTACGCCTATCCTCAGGAGCATTACGCCTACTGGCGATCGCAGCTTCCTGACTACTCGTTTGGGCCGGGCAACTTCGGGGAAAATCTCACGCTGGCCGGGCTTCTGGAGGACGCCATCCACATCGGCGATCAGTTGCAGGTAGGCACGGCCGTATTTGCCGTGACGCAACCCCGCTCGCCGTGCTACAAGCTCGGCGTCCGCTTCAATCGCGAGGACATGACCAAACGCTTCTATCAGAGCCGGCGTTTCGGGTTCTATCTGCGCGTACTGCACGAGGGGACGATTGCGGCGGGCTCAGGGGTCACGGTTGTGGAGCGGGACGCGAATGCCGTCAGCGTCGCGGACATAGTTCGGCTCTTCACCGGGGACAGTCACGATGCTGCATTGCTGGAGCGGGCGCTGAAGCTGCGCACCCTTCCGGAAGGCTGGCGGCAGTACTTACAGGAACGCATCGCGCAAGGTCGTATGTCGGAGTGAGGGCTGGCGACCCCTATTTATAGGCTTTGCCCAGCGTCTCGGCGCGAAAGGTCCGCTCATCCACGCGGTGCAGGCGCTTGTCCGTTCCCCTGGGAAGCAGCTTGTAGTGGTGAATTTCCACCAGGTAATAAGCGATGAACCAGATGGGCTTATCGGTAGTCATCCATTGCTGATCGTCGAAGCGTGCCAGGTTCACCGGGCGCGAAAACCTCCGCAGGGTACGCTCCCGCCGCATGTTGAAATAGGTGTCGAAGTAGCTTAAGGCGAGCTCGCGCAGCGAACGGTAAACGGGCTCGCGAAAACGGCAACTCGTATAGTTCGACTTGGCAATCGCGCCCCAGTGTCCCTTCACGCGGTATACCGCAAGCACATGGTCGGTGTCGTGCTCGGCCTCGAGATCCACCAGCAGCGGCGGATATCCGTTGGCGCGCAGCGCAGCGGCCGCGAAGATGGCTCCCTCCAGGCAGTGCGCTGTGCCCTCGCGTAAAACGCGCCGCGGCGACCACGCCGTGTTGGCGAGATGGTAGGGCAGTTGGTCGAGGTACCGCTGAATGCCGTAAGGTTCCTTCAAGCTGCGCAGCTTGCGCAACTCCGCGGGAGTGAAGTCGGGGTGGTCGTGATTCATGTTTGGACGAAATGCAGTGTACCGCATGGGAGAAATCGAGTTTTGGTTTGAACCTTCCCCTCAAATCTTGTAAGTACCTCGGGGGGGTCTGTAAGGGAATCGTTCTTCGGTCACGGCGCATCTGTTGTCTAATTGCGGCGCGGTTGCCGGCCGCAGCAGGACTGCGATAACCGAATTCCCAGAGGAAGAAACGGAATGGCAAGCACGACTGTGGCGGGCGCCGGAGACCTAACGCTTTCGCGTCCGGCCTTCAGTCCGTGGCTGATCGCGATCTCAGTCATGCTGGCGACCTTCATGGAGGTGCTGGATACCTCCATTGCCTCGGTCGCGCTGCCCCACATCGCCGGTAGCCTCTCGGCCACCAACGACGAAGCCACCTGGGTGCTGACCAGCTACCTGGTCGCGAATGCGGTTGTCCTTCCCGCCAGCCCGTGGTTCTCGCGTAAGTTCGGGCGCAAACGGTTTCTCATTGCCTGCATTGTCATTTTCACGGTGGCGTCGTTCGCCTGCGGCGCGGCAACCAGCCTGGGCATGATCCTCGCCGCCCGCGCCATTCAGGGCGCCGGTGGCGGCGCGCTGCAACCGATGTCGCAGGCCATCCTGCTGGAGAGCTTCCCGCCCGATAAGCGCGGTATTGCCACGGCCGTTTTCGCACTGGGTGTTGTCGTGGCGCCAGTGCTCGGGCCGACGCTTGGCGGCTATCTCACCGACACGTACTCGTGGCGCTGGGCGTTTTACATCAACATCCCGATCGGGCTGTTCGCCATTTTCATGATCCTGCGCTACATCGAGGACCCGGAGTACATCCGCAACGCCAAGCCCGGAAAGATCGACGGCATTGGACTCGGATTGCTGGCGGTGTGGCTGGGCTGCCTACAGATTGTCCTCGACAAAGGCCAGGAAGACGATTGGTTTGGAGCCGACTGGATCCGCTGGGCCGTCGGCGTTCTGGTGGTCTCGTTGGTGCTGTTCCTCGTTCGCGAGCTGACAGCCGACAAGCCGCTTGTGGATCTGCGCGTCTTTCGACACCGAAACTTCCGGCTGGGCTGTATTCTCATCGGGCTCTTCGGCGCCGCCCTCTATGGGCTGATTACTCTGCTGCCGCTGTTCTATCAGGAGTTGTTGGGCTACACGGCGTCTGCCGCAGGCTGGGCGGTCAGCCCGCGCGGCATCGGCGCGATCCTGGCCGTGCCGGTCATCGGGATTCTGACCAGCAAGATTGACAACCGCTGGCTCATCGCCTGCGGCTTCCTGATGGTTGGAATCAGCAGCCTGCGCTTCGGGCAAGCGAGCCTTGACATCTCCCAGTGGTCATTTTTGGGGGCCATCATTCTCAGCGGCGTCGGCACCGGCTGTATCTTCGTGCCGCTTTCCACCACCGCGTTTGTCGGCCTGGCGAACGAAGAAGTCGGCAATGCCGCAGGACTCTATAATCTGTTTCGCAACGTGGGCGGCAGCATCGGCATTGCGATGGTGAATACCATCATTGCGCGTCATGCGCAACTGCATCAAAACGAATTAGTACGCTCAGTCACCTCCAGCAGTGTGGCCGTGCAGAACCAATTGCATGCGCTGCAGCGGTATCTGCAATCGCAAGGGTCGGGGTCGGTGGAAGCCATGCAGAAGGCCTATGCGCTGATCGGCCGCCAGGTGGAGGCCCAGGCGCTATTGTGGTCGTATGTGGACGATTTCCGCTACATAGCGCTAATGTGCTTTGCCTGCATCCCGGTGGTGTTTCTGCTGAAGAAGGCGCTGGCGCGCAAGGGCGTGGTGGGGGCGGGAGAGTAGAAGTCGAGAGTTTCCAGATGTGCAAACCTTGTGGGAATCGTGTGGAAGGTGGAAGTGCAACGACAAATCGGACAATCTTGCGGCATGTATATCAAATTTTTCTTTCGCTGAAATCGCCAGTGTTTATGAGGCTTCCGCATCTCTTCCGTGAATTGGGGGCGGGAAATTTGCAATCAAGGCTTGCGCATCGACCCCCAGTTTGTTATAAAAGAACAGTCAGCGAGAGGCATTATTGTCGCCTGCGGATGCGGGACAGGTTTTGAATCCCGCAAGAGAAGCCGGCATCTAAGACGTAAAGCTTCATGGAAAGCTGCCCCGGCCACGGGGCTGGAAGTCAGGAACAGAGTTTTCTGACAGGTTAGCGGAATCGCAAAACCTCCAGTACAAGATCTTTTAGGAAATTGAACGCTCCGGTGCCTTGTCGCGTGTAAAGCCGCGCTGATTCAGGTTAAAAGGCCCACTGGAGCGGCATGTTGCGCGTTTGCTCTCCGTTATTATGCGGATCGAGCCCCCAGTGCTCCCCTTGTGCCGCGAGGCGGTTGGGTTGACGGCACGGAAAATCGCGTGGTATGTTTGAAAGGTTTCGAGGACGACGGTCCGAGGCATTCGTGTCTTTGGCCGTCACTATCCGAAAGCAGCCGCCCAGTGCGGATTTGCGCGGATCTTTGACAAAAGGTTGAACGTGCCAGTCGTGAGAAGTCGCTCGGGTTA
>Ga0074045_10001830_pt1 | contig 20177 bp, 20 predicted proteins | sample BogForMeECP23OM2_FD_94442 | JGI IMG/M metagenome (GOLD analysis project Ga0074045, IMG submission 94442) | Bog forest soil microbial communities from Calvert Island, British Columbia, Canada - Bog Forest MetaG ECP23OM2 | ecosystem: Environmental > Terrestrial > Soil > Wetlands ...
ATCAAGGACGAGTGCAAGAAGATGTATTTCGCCGGCGCCAAGAGTGCCATCGATGTACAGGCTTTCGAGGCATGGCGCACGAGCTGCCTGACCCTTCTCCGCTCCACGTTCGGCAACTCAAGTCCCCACTATGACAGTTTCGCCAACCTGAAATTCTTCGACCACTATAACTCGACATTGCTCTACCTGGGCATCCTTCAGGGAGCGCGGGACGACATTCGGAAGGGATACTTTTACCACAAGGATCTCATGCTCAGCGTCAACATCTTCAATTCGTTCCTTTCCCGCGCGCTTCTTTTCGCGGAAAAAGGAGAAAGCCAGAAGGCGCTGGGAGTGCTTGAGACCGTTGTGGGCGAGGCGCTGCGCAAACTCGCCGAAACAAGGGGAATATCCCTGGATCAAACCTGCAGCATGGTCCGGGCCGCCGCCGCCCTCCACAAAGCAGATGCAATCCCAGAGAGCACGCGGGAGAGCATCGCGGAGCTGCAGGCATTCCTGGCAGCCGGACCATCAGAGGAGCGCGAGGGCGGAGATTTCAGCGCGTGGCATGCGTGGGCGCAGAAGTTTCTCTATGAGCATCTCGGATCGAAAATAGTCATCGTCAATTAGGCTCCACCGCGTGCTCATGTGTCCTACCGGGCCAGCCCGAGTCGAAGGAGCTTGAGCCCTCCCTGGAGGGCAAGAACATACAGCGCGTCCTGGGTCTCCACCGCGGCAAATCCTTCAATCGGCTCCGTGCCGGAAAGCAGGGCGGCTTTCCTGTACCGTGCGCCGATTGCACCGAGCAGATATCCGGGCGCAATAATCGAAAGTTGATGCTGAACCCGTATGCCGCCGAGCTGTCTTTCCTCATCGAAGAGAAACATGTACGTGGACCGGCCGGCCGCAGGCAGCAGGGCCACGGTGCCCGTCCCTTCGCTCAGGGTAATCGTTGATCGGGAGATCTTTTCCGTTTCCGATCGCTGCTCCAGGAGAAACAGGCGCCGCGTCCGGGCATCCCATGTCAGCACGGCAAGCATTCCATCAGAAGAGAGGAGCGATGAATGAACCGCCGTTGCTCCCGCGAGCTCGCGAGAGATGAAACCTGTTTCGCTTCCACTGACGACGATCAGCGACCGTGAGGCGGCATCATATACGGTGAATCCGCCCGGTCCGTAGACGCTCGCCCGCCCGGCAAGTTGAAACGAGCCTCGCAGCGTCGACAGGGGAGAGGAACCGGGCAGCCTGCGTGAGAGAATGGCATCCGCCGCCCAGAAAACCGAAACAGTTCCATTTGCCCCGGGAAGCGCGGCCAGCGGCTCCCCCGGGGGCTCCAGGACATCGAGGTCCCACTGCGGGGCATCCAGCGACTTGGAGGCAAGCTTCAGAATGGACCTGTCTTCGCTTTCCCGATCCAGGTAGAGAATCTCGACCGTGTCGCCGCGCGTGGAAAGAACATGCGCACCGAAGGTTGGAGAGAGAGGAGGCGACACGTCGATCTTGTCGACGATTGTGGCAGCGGGGGCCTCGGCAGGCAGGTGGGGGCCGAGGGGGAGCCGCATGAATTTCAGCGTGGTGGTTTCCCTTTCGGAAAAGGCGGCAAGAAGGCTTGTTCCGGCCGCCGCCAATGAGACGAACCGGCCATGAGAGCTCCCCGGGATCGACAATGTCTCGGGGTGGAGCAGGAAACCCTGTTGTCTTTCCGTGCAGCATGCCAGGAGGGCAACAAAGACGAGAAGAAGCGTCGCTTTTGTCTTGACCATGTTTTTCCGGAAAACCTATACTACCGCAATGCTCGGGGAGAGTACAGAGCGACACCTCAGCACGTTGCAGCGGCGTTACGGCGAAAAGAGGTTGCGGGAAGCGGCAGTCCGCAGGGCGCACCTCAACTATCAGCGGATCCATATTGGTGACAACCCGGGCAGCGGGAGAGTGAAATTCCTCCTGGCGCAGATGCACCAGACCTATTACTTCGGATTCGCTGAAAGCGCGTGTATACTCTCAGGGACGCTGCTGGAGCAGGGTCTCATCTACAGGCTCGGAGTATGGCTGGACCGGAAAGGCGCGGTACAGTTCTCCCGGCAGGGAGAAAAGAGATGGCTCCAGACCCGGCAGGACCTGCTGGAGCTCGAGCTGGTGGACATGCTCGACCTGGCCCGGGCGGAGGGAATCATCGCAGACGGCCGCACGCTCCTGCTCGCGCACGAGATACGCTGGATCCGCAACATGGTCGTGCACGAAAAGATCCCGGTCTTTCGCGTCCGTGATGAAAAGTATCTCGAAATGACGGTGACCAAAAGCAGGAGAGGACGAGTGCGATACGCCCGGATATCGCTGGAAAAGGCAGAGGTGGCGGACCTGACCGCCGGCAGACGCGGGGCGTCTGCCGGAGAGCTCACAGCCTATTTCTGCGTGAGCCGCACGCGGATGATATTGCGACAGTTGTTCAACCAACCGGACACGGAGGCGAAAAAGGGCGATGAGAGTGGCGGTAGTCTTTTTCTCTGGACAGAAACGTGACAAGCTCATGGGGCTCGCCAAGGCCATTGCACGAGGCGTCGGGAGCCAGGGAAACCAGGTGGACACATTTGACGGGGCACGGGACCCGAACGTGAAGCTCACCATCTACCAGTACGTGGTCCTGGGAGCGGAGCCGATCGGCTCATTCGGCGGCAAGATCCCCGAGACCGTGCGCACTTTCCTCGCCTCCTCGGGAACCGTGGTGGGAAGGAGGTCCTATGCCTTCGTGTCGAAGGCGACCTTCGGCGCCGCAAAATCGCTTTCTGCGCTGATGAAGTGCATGGAAGGGGAGGGGATGCTCATCAAGAGCTCGGATATCCTGCGTTCCCCTGCAGAGGCAGAGGAGATTGGCAAGCGGCTGCACGTGAGCTGAAGATGCACCCCGCCGAGGGCCCGGCGCCTATTCCTTCCAGGGAAAAATCATTCCCTTCAATGTACGCTTCCCCACTCTCTCCCTGTCCTCCACCAGCAGGGCGTCCCAGGGAACCAGGCGCCTTTTTGCTCCGGGATTCTGCTCGAGCCAGTCATACTTGTAGAGGCGAAGCTTGAAGGCGATGTTCCACCACAGGAACAGAGTTGTGATACCGGGCAGCAACAGGGCCGTGAAGAAGGAAACGATCAACACGATGAAAGCGCAGATGAGCAGGCCGATGGAAAAGCCGGGATTGTCGAAGAAGACGAGGAAGGCTTTTCGAAAAATCTTGCGGAACTTCTTGTCCAGCCGGGACTGAATCGGAAAAAAATACTGACTGGCGAATACGCATGCAACAGTGACCCAGAAGAGCAGGGCAACGGCGAGCGGCCCGAGCAGGCTTTTCATTCCCCCATAGAATTGGAAGGCATACCAGACCACCAGCGCGTATACGGTGAGCACCAGTGCATAGAGCAGGCTGGAGGGAAAGCTCTCCCGCAGGAACTGGAAAAACTCCGCAAAACCGGGCTGGCGATAATCCGCGATCTCCGCGCACATTCTGCTGACCGCCCCTGTGTACACGGAGAGAGCTGCGATCCCGAGAGCGACCACCGCGAAAAAGAGCACCGGCAGCGACGTGACAAGCGGCGCAACCAGGAAAAAAAGGGCAAGAATAGCGATGTAGCCGACGTTCATGATGATGATGCGGAACAGGTTGTCCCACATATCGAAAAAGGCCTTTTTGATGAGAAATCCGAACATGCAGAAACCCTATCACGCCCCGCAGAGTTGGTCAAATTGTGTGCGCCGGCCCGCCGGAGGGTGAAGGTTCGGGGAGTCGGTCTTGACAGAGGTCCAGCCAGACACTATCATCGTTGCAGCATTCGACGATGATCAACTACTATGAAATCCTCGGCATTGCCCAGAACTCCACGGCCCAGGAAATCAAGAAGTCGTTTCGCAGACGGGCCAAGGAGATACACCCCGACGTGCGTCCCGAGGCGGAGCAGCGTTCCGAGGAGGAGATGCGCCTGCTCCTCACCGCCTACGAGGTCCTGAATGACATCGACAAGCGTGACGAGTACGATCGGGCGCTTCTGGCCTATCTCCGTGTGCAGGGCTTCGATTACCGGGAGTTCCTGCGGCGGCGCACCAACGACCCGCTGAGCCAGTCGAAGCTGATCTTTCACGACCTGCTTGCAAATCACCAGGATGAAGCGGTCGAATTGTACGAAAGCCTCACAAACGGGCACGGCTTCGAGCTGGAGAAGTATCTCTCCCGGGAAGACTACATGGACTGTGCATTCCTGCTGGCGGAAGTGTTCGAGAGCCGCCTGCGCTACAGTGAAGCATACGAGCTGTACCGCAAGCTGTACTTCTACGAGCGGGACAAACCCTACTTCCATCACTTCATCGACGAAGTGATCGACCGCCTACGGACCCTGCTGTGTTTCAAGATGCTGCCCGGCCTTGCTGCCCCGGATGCGATTTCCCGGTTGAAAGAAATGATCCGCTTGAACTTCTCCCGCAAGGACAATGCGTTCTTCTGCAAGAAGCTTGCGGAGGTGTACGCATCACTGGGACAGCAGGACACTGCTTTGCATTATCTTCAAAAGGGGCTACAATTGGACCGGAAGCTGTCAGGGGTGAAAAAGCTCATGGAAAGGATCGGATACCCCGTGTGCCTTGACAATTCCTGATCCCTTCTGTTTACTGACCTTCGCTGCGGTTGTCCGAACACACTCAACAGAGGAGCGGTATTTCACGATGAAAAGATTCCTGATTCTCGCGACGATTCTTGCTGTCGCGTCCTCGGCGGGCTGGGCACAGGCCCTTGACAAGCCTGCGGCTACTGCCCGGCTCACGAAAACCGCCTCCGTCTCGGTCAGCCAATTGAGGAAGGCGCTTGCGCCTTTCGAAGCCCAGGCCAAGCGCCCGCTCACCCTCGATGAGCGGAAGCTCGTGCTGGACAAGCTTGTGGTCACCATCCTCATCGGGCAGGCTGCGGAGCGGGACAAGATCATCGTCTCGGACGCGGAGCTCAAAGCAGAGCTCGCCAGCACGGAGAAGCAGCTCGGCACGGCGGCAAACCTAGGGCGGGACATGACGGAAGCAGAGCTGCAGCAGTACGTGAAGACCACGGGCGGCAACTGGGAAGACTACCTCAAGAGCGTCCGGGAGAACAAACTCCTGATCGACTACACCCTTGCGAAGAGAAAGGGCCTCATCGAAGGGGTGAAGCCGGTGACGGACCAGGATGTCCAGGACTTCTACGATTCGAACAAGGGGAGCTTTTTTGCGGATGATATGCTGAGCATCCGGCATCTCTTCATCGACACTCACCTCCTGACCAGCAAGGACGACAAGGACAAGGCGCTGAAGCGGGCGCAGGATATCTACAAGGAGTACAAAGCCGGTGCGGCCTTCGGAGACCTGGTCATGAAATACTCCGAAGACACCGCCTCGAAGTACAAAGGCGGGGACATCGGCATGCTTTTGCGGTCCAACCAGCAGCAGAAACAGTTCTATGGAAGCGATTTCTTTGATGAAGTTTTCAAGCTGAAGAAAGGTGATGTGAGCGACGTCATCCAGTCAAACCTGGGATACCACATCGTGCAGGTCGCAAGCAGGTTCGATGCGAAGCTCCTTTCGCTGGACGACAAGGTCCCGCCGGCGAACCAGATCCTCGTGCGGGACTACATCAAGTCGAATCTCGGCATGCAGCGCCAGCGGGATTCCATTGCCAAAGCCTTGGATGAGCTCGTCGTGGATCTCAAGAAGCAGTCTGAAATAAAAGTATTCGACGACAACATCAACTGGTGATCCGGGAGGCAGCGGCGCATCGGGGAGTCATGGGCGCGCGGAGGAAGGGAAGGATCATCGCGTTCCAGTCGCTCTACAGATACGACCTGGCGGGGGCGAGCCTCCAGGAGCTGCTCGATTTTTCATGGATGGACGGAGACCGGGCGGAGAAGTTGTCTCCGGACACGCTGCTGTTCGCGCGGCTCCTGATCACGGGGGCCCTGGAAAACCTTCCCCGGATAGATGAAATCATCAAGAGCCAGCTGGAGAACTGGGACTTCAGCCGCCTGAACCGTGTCGACCTGGCCCTTCTGCGCATGAGCGTGTATTGCCTGCTGCACCAGGACGACATTCCCCCGACAGTCACCATCGATGAAGCAGTGGATATTTCGAAGACGTACGGAACGGCGGACTCGTACCGCTTCATCAACGGAGTGCTCGACGGGGTACGAAAGAAGCTCGCTTCGGGCGGAGCATGACGTGGATCTGCGCAGGGTTGTTCCCGCGGTCGTTGTCATTTTTGTCTTTCTGGCAGCGGGAGCTGCTCTTTTCCTGATTCTCAGCCCCGCCCCTCCGGCGGCAAAAGCTGAGCTCCAGTCAGTGCTCCACTCGCTTGACGCCGCGATTTCCGCCGGCGCTTTTCCCACTGCCCGGGACCTCCTTGAAGGAATGAAAAGCCTGCCCTCGACCGAGGACGACCTCCTCCGGCTCCTGAAAAGGGCGTTCCAGGTGAGCAGCGTGAGCAGTGACTACGATACGATGTCCCGCCTCAGTCTCAAGGCGCTTTCCACCGCCGGGGGAAGCCCGCGCATCCGCGCAATTGCAGTCTTCGCATGCCTTCGAAGCGGCCGTCTCGCGGAGGCGGAAAAGGTGATTGCGCGGGGCTCCCTTCCTGCGCCAGCAGGGGATCTTCTGAAGGGCGAGGCAGTCCTCAAGAGGGGAGGGAAGTGGGAACCCGCAGACCCCTTCTACCGGGACTTCCTTGGCCTGGAGCACACGCAGGCACCGGAGGCATTTGCCGCGGCGGCGCACCGCACGGGAGAGGCTCGGCTGTTGCTTGACGCGGCTCTTCTTGCCATGCAATCCGGCGGCGCCGCGCAGGCACTCCGCATTGCGGGTGGCGGGCTCGGCGAAGCTGCTTTTGACGAGCCGGCCGCGGCAATCTCATATGACGGGGGAGACTTCAACACTGCGATCCAGCGGCTGAAAAGGCTCGATGCTGGTCGGCCCGGCCGCGCGGACGTTGCGTTGATTCTTGCAGATTCCTACCAATCGCTGGGCATGACGGCTGACGCGGAAAAATCCCTGCTCCGTGCGCTGCCGCTTGCCCCTGCCCTGACGTGGACCGCATATGCCAATCTCGCCTTCTACGCCGACGCCCGCGGAGACACGGCTCTTGCAGGCCGGCGTCTCAAGGACGGCCTGGCGTTTTTCCCCCTCTCCCGGGAGCTTCGCCTCGGCCAGGCCCGGCTTGACGCGCGGCTGGGAGAGACCGATGCAGCCATATCGATTCTTTCCAAGTTGGCCGCGGAAAATCCGGAAGATGGCGAAGTTGTTCTTCTCCTCCTGGACCAACAGGCGCCCGGTTTGTCTCCCGAAGAGTATCGGGCCAGACTGTGGAAAGCATTTGACCGTGTCCCCTCCGACAATGCGATCTTTTCGGCGCTTTCCACGGCGCTGATCGCGTTACATGACTGGGAAGGGGCGGAAATTGCCGTCGAACAGCATGCGGCGGCGGGGGGCGCGGCGGGCCAGCAACTGCTGCTTGCCGAAGGCATGATCGCGGCCATGCGGGGGAACGACGCCGCGGCCTCGGACGCTTTCCGCCGCGCCGCGGGCGTTGCAGGGGACGGAATCGCGCGCTACGACCTCGCGCTCGTCCTCCTTCGCCGCGGCAGCGGGAAGGCGGCCATCGCGGAGCTAGGGACAGCCGCCGACGAATACGAGCGCAAAGGGAACCCCGCGGAACGGTCCGAGGTGCTTTCCCGCATCCAGATGCTGACGGGGTCAGCGCGGCTCATGGACGGCGATGAGAGCGGAGCCCGGGATGCTTTCCTCCGATCCCTGGCCCTGAATCCACGCAACCTTCACGCTGCCCTGCTGCTGAGGAAACTTGAAGCAGATCGCCAACAGTGATATCTTCTTTCAGAACCGCGGGCACACGCGGAAAAGGACCGGCACCGGCAAAAGGAGACACAATGCCGAACAAGAATGACACCAACAACTGCGTCATCGGTGAGGGATCGATATTCGACGGCCGGTTCTACGTGAACGGTTCGATCCTTATCGAGGGCAAGTTTCAGGGAGACATCAGGACGGACGACCAGCTCATCGTCGGCCCGACGGGAAAGGTGAAAACGGACATCCAGGCGCGGAGGGTCACCATTGCCGGCACCCTGATCGGCAACATCTCCGCGGCGGAGGAAGTCAGCCTCCTGCATACCGGAAAGGTGCTGGGCAATATCACCACCCCGAAGCTCACCGTCGAGCCCGGAGTCATCACGGAGGGAAAAGTCACGATCACCTCGGGGCAGGCGGACGATGCCAAGAAGATAATCGAGGAAGCTTTCGGCACGGAAACCGAGGACGCTTTCACGTCGATCATGAAGGAAAAGAAGAAGGAAAAGGCCCGGGAAAAAGAAAAGGATGACGCCGGCAAGTAGGCGCGCGATGATTCGCCTCAAGAATGAAAAGGAGATCGCCGGCATCCGTGAATCGGGCCGTCTGCTTGCCGGCACCCTCGAAGAGCTCAAGAAGCTCGTTGCCCCGGGGATCAGCACGCAGGAGATGGACTCCTTTGCGCGCTCCTGGATCGAAAGCCACGGGGGCAAACCAGCATTTCTCGGCTATATGAACTATCCCGCCTCTCTGTGCGTGTCCCTGAACAATGAAGTCATCCACGGCATCCCCGGGCCCCGAAAGCTCCGACAGGGTGACATCGTCAGCATCGACCTCGGCGTCGACCTCAACGGATACTTCTCGGATGCGGCGCTCACGATAGCCGTGGGCACGACGTCCAGGAAGCGGGAAAGACTGGCGCAGATCACCCGGGAATGCCTGGAACGCGGGCTTGCCCAGGCCCTGCCGGGCAACAGGATAAGCGACATTTCGCGCGCGGTATACGAGCACGCGGTGCGCAACACGTTCGGTGTCGTACGGGAATACTGTGGCCACGGCACCGGGTTTGCGATGCATGAAGATCCCCAGGTTCCCAACTATGTGGGTCCGGGGCCCAATCCGCGTCTGAAAGAGGGAATGGTGCTCGCCATCGAGCCGATGATCAATGCCGGCACGGGGGACATCGAGCTCCTCGAAGACGGCTGGACGGTCGTGACGGCGGACGGTGACGATTCTGCCCATTTCGAGCATACCGTCGCCATCCTGCGAGATCACATGGAAATCCTCACCCTTTTCGAGTAGACTATCGGGCACATGCGCAAGGAATTCCTCTCCTACCAGACGGTGCGCAACAACGCCATCAAGCTGGCGCACCGGGTCCACAATGAAGGTTTCATCCCCGACGTGATTTACGTCTCACTCCGCGGCGGGGCTGCCATGGGCAACGTCATGAGCGAGTACTTCAAGCTGAAGCGCAAGGATCGGCGTCCCATCCTCTACGCGGCGGTCGTCGCACGCTCCTACCGCGACGTCGGACTTCAGGACCGGGTGCGCGTGGATGGATGGACGTACAATCCCGAGTACCTGCGCAGCGGTGACAAGGTTCTCCTGGTTGACGACATCTTCGACTCGGGCAGGACGGTCAACCATCTCGTGGAGATCATCATGGACAAGGGAATTCCGCGGGAGGACGTACGGGTGGCAGTTCACGACTACAAGCTTCGCCGCTACCTTGCCAAGCAGCTTCCCGTGCAGCCGGACTACTGGTGCAGGTTTCATGAGCTCTCTACGCCGGATGACGATTTCTGGATCCACTATATGAGCCACGAGCTAGTGGGCCTGAGTGAAGCGGAGAAAAAAGCGCACTATTACGACGAGGACTCGGAGCTCGCTGGAGTAATCTGAATCCCCGAGTTGCCAAGCTACTCCTGGATCCAGGTCGACGGGACCAACCCTGTTGCCGGATCAAAGTTGGTACGCCAGAGCCCTGTTCCTGCGGTGCCCAGGAATACAAGGTTGTTTTGATTCTTATCGACGAGCACCCTGCGCACAGAACCCGCATAAAGGCCGGTCACCGTCACGTCGGAGAACCGGGAGAGGGTGCCCGCCGCCAAGTTGAGAAAATAAAAGCCAGCCCCATCGGCGCCCACGATAAACACGTTGCCGGAGGTGCTGGTGTCGACGTGCGTGGAAACCGTGAGAAAGATTATCGAGCGGCTGTTGATCGTGTCACTAGTTGTAGCCCTGTTCCAGGTCGCCCCGTTGGTGGAGTAGTACACCGCTCCATTGCTGGATGGTATGAAGATGTAACCGGCGACAGGATCAACAGTTACGCCGTTCAATACTTCTCCCGAAGCGAGCGTGTAGCCTATGCTCGTGGCCGTCAGGGGGGAACTGAGAAGAGCCCCCGAATACAAGGTCGACCCTGCTGTCACAAAGTAACTGCCATTGATGAAGCCCACGCCTGTGATTGTCGTGCTCAAGCCAGTCAGGTTCGTGGCGAAGAAAGTTGATCCGTCAGGAGAATAGTCCAGCTCATACGTGAAGCCGCTGGTGCTGCTACCGCCGACCGGAGTCCCGACCACGGCGCAGAGATTGGGACCGGTACCAGGACCCGCCACCTGAAGCAGTGTGATCTGCTTACCCGCCATGGCTGCAACTGCCGTGGAGAAGCTCGGGCTTGTCGGAGGTGAACGGTACAAACCCATGGTCGACCCATTTGACGTGAAGAATGCCCCATACAGCGTTGCGTTAAAAAATGTCAGCGCCGTGCACAACGCTCCGCTGACAGGGGGTGAGACCGGGATGGGAGTGCCTCCGTAATTCGGCCAGCCGATGACATTATTCAGATTGGGCACTGTGCCGTTGTATACCGCCCCCGCAGCGACGAAATAGGGCAGAGAGGTCGACCCAGTGTTGACAAGGTCAAGCACCGTAAGGGTCTGGTCGAGCGTCGAAACGTATGTTTTCTGTGCGGACTCGATTATCGCGTAGATCGAACCGCCCTGCGCGGTGCAGGAGAAGAGGGCGGCACCGAGCACAAGTGCGACCATGAGCCGGATAGCGGACCGTGTTTTCATTCAATGACCCCTAGTAATGGTAGAGCGCGCTGAGGGATGTTTCCAGGAAATTCCCCGTGCGGGACTGGCCCGCAGTTGAAGAGAACTGCATGTCGATCCAGTAGTTGAGGTTCACACCGAATGACCATGACGCATTAAATATATAGTAGAGGGAAGCTCCCGGCCTGACCACGAAATCGATATAGTGCTGGTCCACGTACGAAAGGATGTTCATGCCTGTTGCGAGGGTGACAGGGATTTCGAGCGGGTAAAGGGAGAACACGTACGTGGCCTTGACCATGATGGGGAGCATGAGAAGGGCGTTCAGATTCGGGTCGAAGGTGAATGACCCTCCTATCTCCGCGCCGATTCGCACCTGGGGGGCCACATACGCGGCCCAGGACAGCGTTCCGACGCCCCCGAGGGAGAGATGGGGAGGACTTCCCGCAAGCAGCACAGTGCCCGTGGGGAGGAGGAAAAGCGGGATGAAAAGCCCCGCGTTGATCGACATCGTCTGATCCCCCAGCGTGTATTGGGACGGCGTGTTGCCGGAATCCGCGGCAAAAAGCGGGGCGCATGCGAAGAGAACCACGATGGCGCACACGAGACTGCAGAGTCGTTTCACTATTCTTCTCCCGGTGTAGTGGAATCGTAGCACGCGGTGGTCACTTCATCAAGTTGCCGCGCGGGCTCAGCCGTCCATGACGGCGTCTTCGACATCGAGCACGAGATTGTGGATGGGGCCGTCCACCGCGATCTCCACCGTTCCCTGCGCGTCACCGGCGGTGGGAGTGACGAGCGAACCGTCCTCTCTTTTTTCCAGATCACCCTGCGGATAGTCGACCCTGCAGAAAGGGTTGAGAAGCCGGACCCATGCAAACACGCGCGCAGGGAGGACGAGGGAGAGATCGCTTCCTGACGAATAAATCTGGCCCGAAAGTTTCTTTCGCGGCCGGCCCAGAAGGACCTCCTGAGCGCCGGAATCCGTGCGGAGGTCCAGGGACTCGACATCCAGCGCGCGCAGGTCCATGCGGAGGTCGGCTTCATGCAACAGCAGTCCCATCCTCAATGCAACACCGCGCGGAAGGTCCAGCCGCCACGTGTTCCTGAGCTGAAAATGCGAAGGGAAAATAGGCTGGCTTATTGCGATTGAGATCTCGGTTCGGTCACCCATCATTGCCTGCGTGATGACAGGCGAGGTGCCTGAGCCCACTTGCTCTGTGACCAGGGATGGGGCTCCCGCCGCGCTCCCGACAACAAGCCTTCCATAGGAGAAATGTACACGAAAAGCGAGCTCGGCGGCCCCGGGGGGCACCGTGATGGGGAATCGCGTTATCTTCACGCTCGACGCATGGGCGGAAACGCGCTTCTTGGTCGAGTCGAAGACGAGCATGATGCCCGCAATGACCAGGAGAACGGGCCAGAGATTGAGCGCGGTGGATCTCGCTTGTTCTGAAATGAAGTGCAGATTATACCCCAGGAGAAACAGACCGATGACGAGAGAGAAAAGGGAGACTAGAAGGGCGATCCGCTTCGTCAGGGGATGCATGCCGATACTCTAGATGGTTTACAGAGCCAATGTCAACTCGGGGCAGAGGCGGCGCCCTGGACACTTTTGTGTGCCGCTCTGTACATTGAATGCAAGACGGAGGAAGTAGATGAGCGACATAGTTCCAAGAAGTGCACTCACCAAGCAGGGTGTAAAAGGCGTCGGCGCGGCGGCAGGCGGCGTGGTGCTTCTCGTGCTCGCTGGCGGTGGATTGTTCAGCATCGTGGTGGGAGCAGTTCTCGCCCTCGGCGGCCTGGCGTTGAGCGGTTCCCGATCCGACAGGACAGCGGGAATCGTCACCGCGGTCGTCGGCGGGGCGACACTGCTGACGGGCATTTTTGGCGGTCCCTTTGCATGGCTGATGAGGGCGGCGGGGTTCGTATTCCTCGGCGGGGGCATTTATCTTCTTGTAAAGTTTTTTCGAGGGCTGCGATCGAGGTCCTGAGCCCGCCGGTGATGAAGGTTTTTCCGATTGTCCTTGCATCTTTTCTTGTCTCCGTGTCCCTGACAGCAGACCCGTTGATTACGCGGGCCCAGCAGCGGGAAAAGGCAGGTGACACCGAAGGGGCTGCTCACCTTTACGCGGCCTGGCTCCAGGCCAATGCAGGCGCTTCTGGCGCTGCGCGCGTCTTTTCCCGCTACTTCAGGCTCGAGAATGACTACTTCGCGCTGCGAGATGCTTCACTCAAACTCCTTGCAACAGGACATGGCCTGCCCGGTGCGGCGGATCAGTTCGCCGCAATAGCCCGGCTTTTTGAAATCGGGGGAATGACCGGTGAGGCCCGCGACGCCTATCTGAGCGCGTATGGCGAAGGGGCGGGTGACCCGACTCTGGTCTCGGCGTTTCTCCTGTCTCTCCAGATGCACGATACGGATGCCATGGCAAAATGCCTCTCGGCTCTCGAGCCCCGGGGAGGAGCCGTCGGGCCCCTCCTTCGGGTTCTTGCGGACATCGGAGCCGGGCAAGCCGAATCCGCGGGAGCAGCCCTTGCACTTATAGCTGACTCCTCCGGAGACCCTGATGTCGCTCTCAAGGCGCGTTGGGTCGTGTACGCCAGGGCGAAGGCCGCTGAGGATCAGAAGGGGCAGGCGGATGCGCGGGCCCGTCTTTCTGCAGACTTTCCGGGCGCACCTGAGACCGCTCTTGTCTCGTCCCCCAGGAACGCCACTGTCGTTCTTTTCCCGAGCCCTGATATTTTTGTCACAGGGGACTCCCCCGCGGAGGCTCTCCAAGCGCCGCAGACTGCTGTGCCAGCACAGCCGCCCGCGGTGGAGCAAAAGACAGCGCCGGCGCAGACGGGCCCTGAGACGGCTCCATCTCAGACAGGCCCGTCTCAGACCGCCCCGGCGCCGCAGACCACGGAGCCTGCCAGGGTTTCCGTCCAGGCAGGATCATTTCAGGTCAAGGAGAACGCGGACGACCTTTCCTCGGAGCTGTCCAAGCGCGGCTTTTCACCGATCCAGAGAATGGAAACGATACAGGGCAGGGAACACTACAGGGTTTTCGCAGGTGTCGGGCTCGACCCGGTCCAGGCCAGGGCGCTTCTTGTAAAACTGCTCCAGCAGGGGTTCAGCGGAATTCTTGTAATTGAAAAATAGCCCCGGTTCAGTTCTTCTTCAGCTCCTCGATCTGTTCCAGAGCAAGCGCATCTCCCTTCGCCTCTTCGTACCCTTTCACCGTCAGCATCACGGGGGACAGACCCAGGGTCCGCACGATGTGCAGGGAATCCTTTCTTTCGTGAAAATCCACGAGCCACGACGAGATCTGATCGGGGGCGCCCTGTGAACCGCTTGCTCTCATGCTGAGCAGGGTGCGGGCGCCGAATGAGAACAGGACGAAGCTCCCGATCTGGCGTTGACCGGCTGCCGTCCAGGTCAGCCGGGAGCCCTCGAAATCAAGGGAGACTCCATCGTTTCCCACATAGGAACCGCTCAGTGTCAGCGGCGCCATCACGACCTGCGCATCCAGGCGGCCGATCAGCTCCGACTGGATTTCGTCGGTGACCTTCGTGAACCGCACTGTGCGGGATTCCTCCGAATCCCTCCCCCCCATGGTGACGACGATGCTGTTCACCGAATCGACCGTAATGGTGAACCGGTTCGCGAGGTGGATTTCGAGGACCGTCTCATTCTCTCCGAGAGCAAGGAGAGAGTTGTAAATCGTGCGATGGGACTCGCGCCACAGATAGACTTCCTGCGTATTTCCCGACGACAGGGCGATTTTTCTTCCGCGAGGATCGAAGGTGATGATGGACACAATCGTGTCCGGACCTTTTCCGTCTTTTACCGGCTGGAGCTGGACCCAGGAACCGGCAATGAACTGCTCGAATACCTCTTCTCCGCTGCTGTTGTACAGGGTCTCCAGCTGTGTCTGCTGGACCTTCTCACCGGCGATCTTCTCCGGCAGGCCGGGCACGTAGCGTCCTTCAGCGGGGTTCCATGAGTAGCGGATCCGTATGAGATCCATCACGTTCTGCGAGTCCGGGTCCCGCAGGTATGCCACCACGGGGAAGCTCTGCCCAGGCTTGGGATCGGTGGAATAGCTCTCTGCGCGATCTGTCTCTTCTATCGATATCTCATCCGCAATCAGCTGGCAGATGGGTTTGTAGGTGAGCTCCTTGCCCGGCGCCGGAGTGACGGGGCGGAAGACGTCGATCGTGAGCTTGCCCGCGCCGTTCATGCCGCTGGCAACGATCTCCATGACGTGATCTCCGACGAGATCCTTCACGGAGAGAGAGAAGACGCGGGTGTCCGTTGCGTTGGTCGGCGACTCCCAGCTCTGGTAATAATAGGTGCCACGGGCAGGGTCGGCATCAGCGACGATGATCCGGATCGGGGAGTCGACATCACCGGTGCGCTTCACGGCAATGACCTGCTTGCCATACGGTGTCTGGTCGAGATTCGCATTCACGACCTGCAGCACCGAGTCGCCGGGGTCCACGACAATGCGGGGACGCAGCGCGTTGGTGTCGAAGCGCGAGTCCATTGCTGCGGGCGCCTGGACTGCAGGGGCAGCGGCGCCGGGGGGCTGCGGGACGATGCGCACACCTGCGGGAGAGACCTGGCCGCGCTGGCAGGAGCCGAAGAATACGACGATCGCGGCCGAGAGCACGGCTCCGTAAATCGAGCGGGGGGGGTGGGTCATGGAAAAAGCTTCCTTAGTTTTTCGAGCACGATCTGCTTCGATTTCTCCAGGCTGTCTCGACACTTGAACCCCGCTGCCGTCCGATGTCCGCCTCCACCGAAGGATTGGGCGATCTCCGCGACGTTGATATTCGCCTTTGAGCGCAGCGAGCAGCGAAGAAGTCCCGCCGGGTTCTGCTTGAAGAATACCGAGACCCGGATATCCTCACTCCGCAGGGGAATGTTGATGAGCTGGTCCGCTTCTTCGTAATTGGCCCCGGAATCTACAACCATCTCGCGTGTCATTGTCAAGAGAGAAACGTGATTGGCGAAGAACAATTCGAGTGTTGCCAGAACCCGGGTCTGCAGAATGAGGGCCGAGATCGAATTGCTTTCATACAGCCTCGAGTACACGACATTCGGGCGGACTCCCCGTGCGACCAGGTCCCGCGCAATCTCGAACGTGAGAGCGGTGGTCTTGGGGTAGATGAATGAGCCGGTATCGTAGACGATGCCGGTGAAAAGCGCCTGTGCCATTTCCCTGTCAATGGGGACGTTCATTTCGCGGAGGAGCTGATAGAGAATTTCAGCGGTGGAAGAAGCGCTTTTCTGGATGAAGTTGCCTGCCAGCAGATCCTCTTCCTGTTCGTGGTGATCGATGATGAAGTGTTCGCGCACCCGGGGAAACACCAGGGAGGCAATCTGCCCGATGTTCTGCAGGTCGTTCGTATCCAGCATGAGCAGGGAATACTCCCCGACGTCCACTGGAATCTGATCCTCGCGCTCGAGAACCTGGATGACCTTGTCCGGGTCCAGAAACGAGAGCTTCCGTGGAATCGGATCCGCGTTGAGGACAATCGTCTCCCTGCCCAAGCCTCGCAGGGCCTTCGATATCGCGCACTCGCTGCCGATGGCATCTGCATCCGGCGTCTCATGGGAGGTGATGATGAAACGCTGCGTGCGGCTCAGGAAATCAATGGCACCTTGAAAGGCGTTCACCCCGCGTTCCCCGCCTCCACGGGGCGCCCCGGACCGGGGGCGGCGCTGTCCATGAGAGCGCTGCTGCCCTTGCGAAGGAACTTTGCCCGGCGCAGGGCAGATGCGGGGACACCGGGCGCCACGTAGGCCGCAGCTTCGACGCGGAAGCCGTTCGGCAGGTCGACATTCGTGCCGATGACGCTGATGCCATCCCTGATTTGCCCGGGGAAGTCACTGTTCTTCATTGAAGAGGACCTGGCGCCGATCGCGCAATTGTCGCCGATATTGGGAGCCGCGCGTGAAACCTCGGCCGTAAAGGGAAGAATCAAGGCGTTGTGAATTTCTGCTCCGATTCCGATTCTATTGCCGTTCAGCACCACGGAGCGGGAAATGAGCGCGTTTCTCTTGATGACCACGTTGGGAAAGATGATGGAATCTTCCACGGCGCCGTCGATCTCGACTCCGGAGGCGAGCCAGGAGTTTTTTACCGAGCCTTTCTCGGTGACATGCGACTCAGCCCCTTTGTCTGCGAGCGCGGGCAGCCGGGACAGCACTCCCTGGACACGCTCATCTCCGCAATGAGAAATCACCCAGAGATTGTTCGTGTAATACTCCATCAGGTCGTTCTGGAACAAGAGCTCGCCGGGGAGATCTTCGATCAGGTCGATACCGTCGTGCAGGGCCTGCTCGAACAGGCATTCGCGCACCTTTCTCTTTCCTGGCGCGCGCGCCGCGGCTGCCCTCAGAAGAGCGCACAGGTGCGGGCGTCCCGCGCAGTACATCTCGATGGGCGTCCGGGCGACCGAGATCTTTACCAGTTGTGAACCGGCGTCCGAGGCGGCGGCCAGAAGCGCCGCCGCCTCGATGACGCATACAGAGGAGAGCGAGGCCAGCACTATCTGGTCCGCCCCGCTGGCATCCACGAGACGGAGAAGCTCGTCCAGCCCGCCTTCCAGCAGGTGCATTCTTGCCATCGGCTTCTTCCATCGTGTGGAGAGCGCAAGGGAAGCGGCGCGGGCGGACTCGTCCAGCACGATCGTCACGTCCACGTCCGAAGAAGGTCCGAAGTTGGCGAGCGTGAAGTCGATGAGACAATGGTTTCCCCAGAAAGGCAGAAGGGAGAAATGATAGTCGTCAGCGAAGCCCGGGAGCTTCTGGACGGGCCCGATATCGAAGAGAAAGGCCGCTGTCGTGCTCAGTCTATTTCGTCCTTTCCTTCGACTGGACCTTCAAGGAAAGGTTCCTCCCGCTTTCTGAGCGAAGGACAAAGGTGCGTCCCCGCGCGTCCGGCGGCACCTCTTTGAGCTTGGGGAATCGATCCTGCTTCAATACACCGAGAAGGAGCTTGGCGCTCTTGACGCTGAACCGGGCCAGGGATTTCGCGTTCCGGTGGGGCACCAGGGAGAACACGCCCGTGGTCTCATTGAGGTACAGCTCACGACCGGCTGACAAGGAAATGGGATCGTCACCCACGGGCTCCTCATCGATCGTCAGAGCGAAGCGCAGCGGCTTTCCCCTGGTCATGCGCCAGATCGCGACCGCCAGGAGGGCCAGGAGGAGAAGGACGATGAGCGCCGCGCAGATCAGGAGAATGAGATTGTTCTGCAGCCAGCCGTTCACGACGAAGGAGACCTTCGCGTCAGCAGGGGAGAAGCCGGCGCCCACGCCGAAAGAGAACGTGAGCGCACCGGTTGCCGGGCCCTGCGGAAGATCCACCGGGAACTTTAGCGGTACGCTGACGTGCGTGGGACCGTCCTTCTTGACTCCAAATTTGAACGGAGCGGGAAGGACATTCGGTATTTCGCGCGCTCCAATGCGGGCAGTCACGCCGTTCAACGTGACGCTCGCGTCGTTTTTCAGGCCGGAAGCCTTGAGGTCGAGCGAGAGCCTGCTCGATCCGTCTGCGGAAATACCGCTCACACGCACGCTGCCTTCCGCGGTGATGGTCCCGAAGAAGGCTTGGGTTGTTTCCGCCAGGGAACCCGTCGGCGCGTTCTCGTTGACTTCGTTGTACGTCCCCTTCAATTCGTGCGCGAGATCCTTCGCTGCCGTGTCAGTGCCAATTCCCAGGATCATGATCTTCCAGCCCTTCTCCTGAATCGTCTTTGTATTGGCGAGGAACTCGTGGTTGAACTTTCCGTCCTTGGAGTAGTATTTGCTTCCGGGCGGTGCCTCTTGTATTCCATCCGTCAGGAGCAGAATGTATTTCTCCCTCCCATCGCTTTCCCTGGTGGCTATTTGTGCCTTCACGACATCAAGCGCATTTCCAATATCGGTAAAATGTCCATTACCTCTAATCTTCGAGATGATGCCTTGGAGGGTCTTCTTGTCGGCGTCATCTTTGACAGTCTGAGAAATGATGACATCTGCTTTCCCGTAGAACGCCACAACGATCATGGTGTCCCCGGGGATCAGGAGCTGATCAATTATGGAAGAGTTGACCCATTCCGTGACGCCGCCTATCTTGTTCTCCATGGAGAGGGACTTGTCCAGGGCGATGATCACATCGATGTTGTCCTTCCTGCTGTCCGCGAAAACCGGTGTCACAAGGACGGCGCACAACGCAAGAGCGGCGAGAAAGCGTTTCCAGGCTCCCATAGGGCCCCCCCTTTTGGAATAAAGTACTTGTAGGATGCACCAAATGTAGGTAAAATGGAAGAGAGAAAAAAAATGTGCTTTACAGAGATAGGCTTTTATGGTTTATTAGGTTTGAACAAACTGAGAAAAGGAGACTTCTATGGCTGCCATTGACCTTCCGAAAAGCCCGAATGTGTTCCACCCGGAAAAGCCGAGCGCGGTCGGATCGCGAAACTCGCTAGCCCAGGAGTTCCGTGATCAGCAGGCCGAGGTTGACCTCCTGATGAGTGAAGAAGTAGACAAAGTCATGAATCACATCACCTCGAAGCTTCCCAAGGAGGTCGCTGAAAAGCTCGACATCATGGGCGGCATCAAGGAGAAGCTCTACAACTACTTCAACCAGAACTACCAGAACATGATGAACCGCTTCATCGTCACGTCGGAAGACGAAATGGTGAAGAAGGTGAGGAACTTCATTGACAAGGAAGAGATGAAGTCCCTGGCGCGCTACACTCCCAAGGAGATTGCGGCGCTTCTGGACCAGGTCGGCGGCATCGACAAGTTCAATACGGGTGAAATCGAGAAATCCATTGTCAACATGTACGGCCACTTGCAGGGCCATATCCAGAGAGGCGTGAACGATCTCGAGAACGTCACCAACTCCCTGCTGCGGCAGAAGACGGACGTGGGCGCGTTCATCCGCGGAGAAAACGCGTATTCAATCGTGAAGTGCTCCTTCAAGGACAACCCCAACAAGCCCAAGACTGTCACGGACGTGAAGCTCTCCGTCAATATACTGGACTCGGAGCTCATCAGCCCCATCTTCCACTATCAGGTCACGGTGGAGTTCCTGATCAAGGACATGATCTCCAAGAACATCACGGACCTCATTGACAAGGAGATCGAGAAACTCAAGGACCAGGTCATCGACGAGGGAAGGGAAGAGCTCAGTGACGGCGAAATCCTCTTCGAGAAGATGAAGAGGGTGGAGAAGTTCACTTCCGACGAAAAAGATGACCCCAAGTCCAGACGGTATTCCTACTTCGCCAAGACCCTGATG
>Ga0074045_10001833_pt1 | contig 20175 bp, 17 predicted proteins | sample BogForMeECP23OM2_FD_94442 | JGI IMG/M metagenome (GOLD analysis project Ga0074045, IMG submission 94442) | Bog forest soil microbial communities from Calvert Island, British Columbia, Canada - Bog Forest MetaG ECP23OM2 | ecosystem: Environmental > Terrestrial > Soil > Wetlands ...
CGATTGCGTTGGAATTCCATCTCCAGATTTTTCTGCAACGCATCCACACTGCCGGCGAAATCCACCTGCACCGAGTGGTCCACCACAAGGTCCACCGGCACGAGTGGTTCGATGATTTTCGGATTTTTGCCCAGCCGCTGAACAGCGGAGCGCATCGCCGCCAAATCCACCAGCAGCGGCACGCCGGTGAAATCCTGCAGCACGATGCGCGCGACGATGAACGGAATTTCCTCTGTGCGGGTTTCGACCGGCTTCCAATTCGCCAGCGCGCGCACATTTTGTTCGCTGACTTTTTTGCCATCGCAATTGCGGAGCACCGACTCGAGCACGAGCCGGATGGAGACGGGCAATTGGGAAACCGGCCCGACGCCGGCCTCTTCCAGCGCGGGCAGGGAATGGAACGACCCCTGCCTGCCGCCGCCGAGTTCGAATTTCTGGAGTGTGTTGAATAAGTTGTGCATTCCGCCAATAAAAATCGCTTATGCGGATGTGAAAATGAAGCCTGCCTGCGGTTGTGTCAAGCGAAGCGGAGGTTGGTGCTAAATCCGAAGGCCGAATTCCGAGGTCCGAAAGAAGCCCGAAGTCCGAAATCCGAAGGCCAGCCCGTCACACGAACGGGGGTCGCGTTTCGGGCTTCGGTTTTCGGATTTCCTTCGGGTTTCGACCTTCGGGCCTTGGGCTTCTTTTCCAGAGCCTTGGCAGGAAGCACAGAGCAAAGCTGTGGCGCCAATCGGCACCCGGTGCCAGCCCTGCATGAGTTACATCACTGCCGGCCCGGGATGCAGCAAATCGGCGATGCGGCGTTCGAGCCGTTCCAGGTTGAGCGGCTTGATGAAAAAATCCTCGGCCTGCACGGCCACGGTGCGTTTGGTCACCTGGCTGGAAAGCGCGCTCATGAAAATCACCGGGGTCTTTTTGGTGGCCGGCTGGCGGCGCAGAATTTTACAAACGGACAGACCATCAAGGTCGGGCAGCAGAATGTCGAGCAGGATCAAATCCGGTTTGAACTGCCGCGCCTGGCTCAACGCCTGCACGCCGTTGTTGGCCACGATGAATTCGCAACCCAGCCCGGCGAGGCGATATTGCACCAGCTCGACGAAATCGAGTTCATCATCCACAATCAAAATGCGCGGCACCATTTTGGATAACTTACCCCGCCTCGGGCCAGGCTCAATGACGGTCCGGTTAAAGTAGTGTTACGAAATGGAAACGGAAATCCGGCCAATAAACTTGTTCCATCACGCCCGATCTGGCATTTTCCAAGTAATGCCAACGCGAAAAGGCTCCATCCGACTCTTCCAACTTTTCGGCATCACCGTCTATTTGCACTGGGCGTGGTTGATTGTTGCCTATTTCCAAATCAAATACCGAATACCCACCTACACTTCTCCAGTTTTTGGTGTTTTAGAATATTTGACTTTGTTCTTGTTGGTGTTGATACATGAATTTGGCCATCAACTCGCCTGCCGTTCCGTCGGCGGAAAAACTCACGACATTGTCCTTTGGTTTCTTGGTGGGGTGGCGTATGTCTCCCCGCCGCAACGTCCGGGCGCCATGCTTTGGAGCATCGCCGCCGGACCACTGGTGAATGTGGCGCTCATTCCAGTGTTTTCAATCGTCTGGTGGCTGGGATATTCCGCCGGTTGGAATGAGACCCTGCCGGATGTTTATCATTTCGTCAGGACCCTCTGGTTTATCAACACTATTTTGCTGGTTTTCAATCTGATGCCGGTCTATCCGCTCGACGGCGGACAGATTTTACGGTCGCTGCTTTGGTTTTTGTTTGGCCGGGCGCGAAGCCTGCTCATCGCGAGCATCATTGGCTTCGTAGGTGTGGCGGCATTATTTTCACTGGCCGGTCTGCTTTTCTTTTTTTCAGACGACAGGTCATCAGGCGTCTGGTTCGGCTTCATGGCCGCTTTCATTTTGATAAATTGCTGGGGCGGTTTGACTCACGCTCGCGCATTGGCACGCGTCGCGAATGCGCCGCGTCACGACGGTTTTGCCTGCCCGGATTGCAAGCTCGCCCCGCCCCGCGGCGCCTTCTGGGGTTGTGGCAAATGCCGGAAAGCTTTTGACACGTTTGAAACGCGGGGCGTCTGTCCCAATTGCGGAACTCAATATGCCGTAACGTCCTGCCCAGAATGCGGCAGCCTGCGACCGATGAGCGAATGGATGGCACCCACGAATGTTCCGCCGGTTCTGTAGCCCAGACTTCGAAGCCGAAGGTATCAACTGCGGATAAAACTGGCGTGGCGCAACCGTATTTGAAAGAAACGCACTTCAACGCAGAGTACGCAAAGGTCGCAGAGGAACGCAGAGAAAAAATCCTCTGCGTCTCTTCGCGTCCTCTGCGTTAAACAATTCAGGCCGCCCGGGTGAGCGGCCTGAACGAATCCGGTTTGGTGCGGAAATTATTTCAACTTGGCCAGCGCCGCCTTGATGGCGTCGAAGTTTGGCAGGTCTTTCGGCGTCGGCGTCTGTTCGCTGTATTGCACCACGCCTTGCTTATCAATCACGAACGCCGCGCGGGCCGAGGTGTCGCCCACGCCGGCCAGCATCGGAAAAATAACGTCGTACGCCCTGGCGGTGGTTTTGTTCAGGTCGCTGGCGAGCGTGATGCCGATTTTTTCCTTTTGCGCCCAGGCTTCCTGCGCAAAGGGGCTGTCCACGCTGATGCCGATGACGTCCGCGCCGAGGCCCTGGTAGGCGTTGAGGCCGGCGGTCAGATCGCACATTTCCTTCGTGCAAACGCTCGTGAACGCGAGCGGGAAGAACAGCAGTACGGTGTTCTTCTTGCCGAAGTTGTTGCTGAGTTTCACGTCAACGAGGCCGGACGCCTGCTTGGATTTGAGGGTGAAGTCGGGAGCTTTTGATCCAGTTGGAATTGGCATAATCGTTTTTGGTTGTCTGGTTAATTCGTTTTCGTTACGGACATTTTCAGGATTTCCCGCGTCCCTGTCAAACCAGGATTGCGCGTCCGGCCGCAGCATGACTCCCGGTTATTTCAACCTGAGGGGCAGGTTGAATACGTATGAATAAAGCCGGGACAAGGCGCCGCCGGTGCGCTGGGCGCGCACATCCGGTCCAAACTGGAAGGTCGCCGTTGCCGTGAAGTCGTGCAGCATCAGGCAGTAGGTGCTGTTGGCCATGATCCCCAACAGTTCGCCGGTCCGGCTGAAAACCAGGTCGCCGCGCGAGGGATTGAATTTTCCGAACAGCCCCTTCAAAAGGTTGCGGTCCAGTTTGACGTATTGCGGTGTGTTCAAATCCATCTGGAAACTGCACTGACCATAGTAGCCTTCCTGCGCGCCTACCAGCACTGCATCCTGGAATTTATACGGGTCCGACGAAATCGGATAGACCTTGCAGCCGAGCTGACGGGCTTCCGACTGCGTGACCGGCATGAACACCACGCGCGGATCCTGAATATGAAAGGACAACGAATGGATGGGGACCTGCGCCTGGTTGTGGACCAGCGTTCCATCCAGTCCGGCCCAGTCCGTGCCGGGGTCCCACAAGGTCAGCGGCGTGTCCTGCACGTGGCACAACGCATAAATGTTGGCGCCGTCGGTGACCAGCACCGTTTCGGCGGTCCTGCTCTTGCTGGCATCCATGCCGAACATGCCGGATCGGGAAGCCAGCAACCGGGCCTGGACCCGGTTGGTGACAAAGTCACTGAAGATGGTGTTGGGAGCCAGGGCACGGTTCTCCCGGATCTCCTGGGTCAAGGCGCCGGAATTGGTCGCCAGCGCCTTGAAACCTTCGGCCAATTGGGCTTTTTCCGCGCGCTCGGCCTGCACCTGTTGTTGCATCAGGGCGGCCCTTTCGGTGGCGGCGCGCTTCTCGACCTGGGCCAACCGGAGCTGGCCGGCCAGCTTCTGCTTTTCGTCCTGGGCGATCTGGTTGTTTTTTGCGAGTTGGGCGAGTTGTTGCTGGAGCGCGGCAGCCAGATCCGACTCTTTTTTAACTTCCGCTTCCATCGCCGCGAGTTTTTCCTTCGACATCAAGGCTTCCGCGGAACTGCTCTGCAATTTCTGGTCCAGAATCTGGATGTTGGCCTGGGCCGCGGCAAACTGCTGCTGCAAGTCCGCTTGTTGTTTTTGCGCGGCCTCACGGACCTTCGCGAGTTCGGCCTGCAACTGCTCACGGTTTTTTTGCTCCTCGTTGAGCGCCAGCCTCATGACCGCCGCGAGGTCATTCCCGCCGGTGTCAGACGGTTTGGGTGCGATGTCCACCTTGACGCCCGGCTGCGCGCCTTCGTTCTCACCAGCCATTTTGCTGAGATCCGTCGAGAACGTCAGCAGGCTCAACAGCAGGAAATCGCAGATGACGATAAGGATGCTGCGGTTCATGACGGCGTGACGAGCGTTGGCGCGGCGACTTCGGCTTCAAGCAGCAATCTCCGGCGCGCCGGGCGCAGATTGAAGATTTTGAATACGCACACGAAGATGATGCCGAACGACGTGGACGAGTAGGCCGCCATCAGGCTGAATTTGATCATGCCCATCGAGACCAGAATGAGCGAAATGATGGTGCCGACGAAGCCCAGGTAAAGGCCGGCGTCGAACAGGTGGTCTTCGTTTTCGAGCAGCTTGAGCTTCATGCGCGGCGGCACGTTCTGCCGGCGGATTTCCGCCAGCTTGACGAGGCACGCGATGTAGATCAATCCCTGCAGCACGAAGAACAGCAGCAGTGTCAGCAGAATTATGTTGTTCATAATGGTTGGATGAGCGCGGGCGAATCCAGCCGGGACCACATTGCCCATTGTGGGCAGGTGCAGTCGAAAGGAAAACTCCTCTTTCTGGCTCTCCTGGGCGAGAAACGGCTCGCTCAGAAGCAGCACCACCAGCAGGAAACCCAGCGCAAATAAAATTTCGCGGGCCACGTGAAACCCGCGCACCTGCAACGGTCGTTCCAGGGATGATACGGCAGGTCTTGCAAAATGCAAAGCCGCGGCAAACAAAAATCCGCTCAACAGGTAGGAAAGCCATTTCATCACCATCGCCAGTCCCGGCATCCGGAAACAAAAGTCCGTCGCAAATTGGAAACTCGAACGGTCCAGACGTTGGTCCCGCTGCAAAAGCCCGTTCACCCCGCCCGCCCCGAAGCGGAGACTGGAGCCGAGGTCCGTCAAACCGGTTTGTCTGAAGTCCGCAAAGTATTTCGCCACGTCCGCCGGTTTGCCGGAAAGCAATACGGCGGAGAAAAGCACGGGCAATTGTCCGCCGGTATTGCGGACTTGATCGGCCAGCAGGTGGAGCGTCCCGGCATCCTCAATCCGGCCGATAAACGTCACGAGCTGGCTCCAGTTGAATCGCTGGCCCAGCGACATCAGGTCCATCAGCACCTGTTCCAACGGCAGTGAACTTCCGCCGCGGTTGGCGGCCGAGGCCAGCTTGAACACACTGTCGCTTAAACCCGTCGTCAAATGCCCTCCCTCCAATAGAAGTCCGCAAACCGACAGCGCCGTATCGAAGGCCTGGCCCGAGGCCGACTGCGACGGCGGGAAAAGGACGGTGTTGTTCAGCGCGCGGCATTGCAGCAACTCCTGCACGGCGGGACGCGGCGAGTCATGCAAAAGCTCAAGTATCAACCCCCGATTTTCCTGTCGGACAACGAATTCGGTAAATGGCTCCGGGCCGGACTTTGGCAGTCTGGCATCACTTTCGAAGAGACGCTCCAAACGCAGGTCGCTGTCACCACCCCAAACCAGCCAGTCGGGATGCTGCCGTGCCGAATTGTTAATCGCCAGGCCGAGTTTCTCCCAGCCGGAAAGTTTCTCCGCCTGCGCCGCCGGCAGGAGCAACTGGGCCGCTCCCAACTCATTTTCGTTCACGAGCGCCAGCCCTTGTTCGACCAAGACCGGCGTGTTCCTCCCGGCCCTTTGGATGACGCTGACATCCACCGCCCGCAGGTGCGCCGGCACCAGCAAGCCGCAAACGAGCATCACCAAACCGAGGGTGACACAGGCCAGGAACCATAACCAATGCTTCATCGCTAATTCATTCGGTCGTATGGGCTTTAGACTGCACGTTCCAAATCCATGTTCAAGCGCCGATTTTCGACTGGTGTAGTGTCGAGCCTGCGGCTCGATTGTCAGGCCACAGGCCCGACGCTACAGCGCGGCCAGCACTTCCTCCGCGTGCTCGTCCGGTTTCACCTGCGGCCAGATCTTTTTGATGCGCCCGTCCGGCCCGATGAGAAAGGTCACGCGATGCGTGCCCAGGTATTTCCGGCCCATGAAACTCTTCTCCCCCCAAACGCCGTAAGCTTGGACAATCTTTCTGTCCTCATCGGCCAGCAACGTGAACGGCAGCTTGAACTTCCTGACAAATTTATCGTGTGACTTCACCGGGTCGGTGCTGACGCCGAACACGACCGCACCCTTCTTCCTGAACCCGGCGAAATGGTCGCGGAACGCGCACGCTTCCTTCGTGCAACCCGGCGTGTCGTCCCTCGGATAAAAATACAGCACGACGTTCCTGCCTTTGAAATCGGCGCGCGAAACTTTTCCGCCGCCGCTGGTCGCCGCCGAAAACTCCGGCGCGACATCACCTTCCTTTAATTTCAATTCCAGTTCCTTTGCCATAAATTTCGGTTGAAGTGTTGGAGTGTTGGGATTTGAGTCGTGCCACCTTTTCCCCCCAACTCTCCATTACTCCATCACTCCACCGCCCCATTCTTCACCGTCGGCGAACTTGCCGGATGCGAGCCGAGCTGTTTCACGCCATCCCAGATGTAAAGCAGCCCCGACACGCCCGTGCATATCGCCGTGCCAAACGTCCAGACCGTGAGCCAGCGCGCATTCAAATCGCGATCCCAGTCCAGCAAAATCCAAAGGATCACGATCATTTGCAACACCGTCGCGATTTTCCCCATGATGCGCGGGTGCACAACAACCTTGCCGACAATGAATCGAACGACGGCAATGCCGATGAGCACCAGCAAATCGCGTCCGATGATGGTGCCCGTGAGCCAGAGCGGAATTTGACCGATATACGGCCCGTGATTGAAGCTCAACGTGATGATGCCCGACATGAGCAACATTTTGTCCGCGAGCGGATCGAGAATCGCGCCCAGCTCGCTTTTTTGGTTGTAACGCCGCGCTATGTAACCGTCCACGCCGTCCAGAATCGCCGTGACCGCAAACGAAAGGACGGCCAGCAGCCGGTGAACTTCGTTGCCGGTTTGGAGGTAATAAATCAATTCGACGACAAAAAACGGGATCAGCAGGATTCGCAGGATCGTGATTTTGTTGGCGGTCGTCATGGCCGGAGACACCGGAGTTTTACACGAATTCCACGAATTTGCACGAATTCAATTCAGATGACTTTCGGCCCGGCATTCGCTAGCCTTTCCGTGCATGAAAACGAGCGAAAACAAACCTTTGGTTGGAATTCTCATGGGCAGCGATTCCGACTGGCCGACGATGAAAGCCGCCGCCGATGTGTGCGCGCAATTCAAAATTGATTACGAAGCGAAAGTCATTTCGGCCCATCGCACGCCGAAGGATTTGGAGCAATACGCCGGCAAAGCGCACGAACGCGGCCTGCGCGTCATCATCGCCGGCGCGGGCGGCGCGGCGCATCTGCCGGGCGTGACGGCGGCGCTCACGACGCTGCCGGTCATCGGCGTGCCGATTGAAAGCAAATCACTGAACGGCCTGGACTCGCTGCTGTCCATCGTCCAAATGCCGCCGGGCGTGCCGGTGGCCACGGTCGGCATCGGCGCGGCGAAGAACGCCGGCATTCTGGCGGCGCAAATTCTGGCCGTCGGCAGCGAGCGGCTGCAAAAGGCGCTGTCGAAGTTCAAAGAAAAGCTCGCCGAGGAATCGCGCGCGAAAAATCAAAAATTCAAAATCTGACGCTGCGCGCGGATTAATTTCAGGGCAGCGTGTCATTGGGAAAAGTGGAATTTACATTCCAACCACCTTCTCCGAATCGCACGCACGATTCTGTCTGTAAAGAACCAAGACACCTAAAACGGAAAATATCCATGGTCGTCACCAACAGTCATCTTGTTATGTCAAAATCCAAGACATCAACGGAATACTGATGTAAATAATTGAGACGTGAATTGGGGAATTAATATAATGAACCGAGACACAACAATAAGATAAGGCTGGCATCAGCATCCTGTCGAAACCGTGCTGCTGCCCATTTTGCTTTGCAACGCATGCGCTTTTCATTCGTTCTGCCTGCCTGGTGTTGGAGATTCGGTGCAGATTAAATTTCGAAAAGGCAATTAATCATCGTTCCGTCGAGACCATTTTTCCCAACTGTTTTGGTAGATTTGCTTCCGCCGCAATGGGTTTCACTTGAATCATTTTCCGGAGATAAATAGTAACGGCCCACCGCGCCGATGGTGGCACACAAACTGCAAGGAGCCACCCCGACCAGAAACATCATTTTTACACTATGACTGCATATCTTGTAAAACGGACGGGCAAGCTGCTGTTCCCGCATTTGGCGCGCGACCAGCGCAAACAGCAGTTGCAAATCATCCTGCTCGTTTTCATGGCCAGCCTTTGCGGCACCAGCGCGCTAGTGATGTGGATGATGTCCGGCCGGCACTGATGGCTTCAGACCGGTCATCAGACGGCTTGTTGTGTCGCCTGTCTCAGCCGAAAAGCACCCCACAGGGGTAACTTGTCGTCCACACCCAACGGACGGGTGGAAGCATCCCCACGTCTGCCGCCGTGGGCCATCTTCTTTCGGCGCTCCGCGGCTTTTACCGCCGTTGGACAATTGCTCATTGGTTTGTTAACCTGCGCCTGACAAATGAGCAATCTGAACACAGGTAATCCGACACCCGCTGCCCCGTCCGATTTCATTCGCGACATCGTGGAGAAACACGTCGCAGAAAAGAAGTATCCGCAGATTCACACCCGCTTTCCGCCCGAACCGAACGGCTACCTGCACATCGGCCACGCCAAGAGCATCTGCCTGAACTTTGGCATCGCCCGCGAGTTCGGTGGCGTCTGCAACCTGCGCATGGACGACACCAATCCGACCAAGGAAGACGTCGAGTACGTGGACTCCATCATCGAGGACGTGAACTGGCTTATCGCCGGCTGGGCCAACGACAAGCTCGGCCTGAAACCCAAGGGAAAAACGCCGGAGACGATGACCAGCAACGGCAAATCAGACTTTTATCTTCCCGCTGAAGTTGGTAGGGCGGGCTCTCCGCAGCCCGCCGCAGAACGGCGCGATGAGACATCGCGCCCCACCTTCTTGGAGCCTTTCTACGCTTCCGACTACTTCGATCAAATCTACGAATACGCCGTCGTGCTCATCAAAAAGGGACTCGCCTACGTCTGCGACCTGACACCGGACGAAACCGATGAATACCGCCGCAACGCCAAGGAAAGCCCGTTCCGCAACCGCGGCATCGAGGAAAACCTCGACCTGTTCACCCGTATGAAGAACGGCGAGTTCCCCGACGGCACGCGCACGCTCCGCGCGAAGATTGACGTCGCGGCGCCGAACATCTGGATGCGCGACCCGCTCATTTACCGCATCCGCCACGCCGACCATCATCACACCGGCGACAAATGGTGCATCTACCCGATGTACGATTTCGCCCATTGCCTGAGCGATTACATCGAAGGCATCACGCATAGCATTTGCACGCTCGAATTCGAGGTGCATCGCCCGCTGTACGACTGGATTCTGGAGAACCTCGACCTGCCGCGTCCCCTGCCCCATCAATACGAATTCGCCCGGCTCAGTGTCGGTTACACCGTCATGAGCAAACGCAAGCTGATGCAGCTCGTGAACGAAAAACTCGTCACCGGCTGGGACGACCCGCGCATGCCGACGATTTCCGGCATCCGGCGACGCGGCGTCACCGCGGAAGCCCTGCGCGCGTTTGCCTACAACATCGGCATCACTAAATACAACGGACTCACCGATGTGGCCGTGCTCGAACACGCCATCCGCGAAGACCTGAACAAACGCGCCCTGCGCCGCCTGGCCGTGTTGCGTCCCATCAAGGTCGTCCTCACCAATTATCCCGAAGGCAAGGTCGAGGAACTGGACGCCGTCAACAATCCCGAGGACGAAAACGCGGGCAAACGGAAGATTCCGTTCAGCCGGACGCTGTATATCGAGCAGGACGATTTCAAGGAAGTGCCGCCGCCGAAATATTTCCGGTTAAAACCCGGCGGCGAAGTCCGGTTGAAATACGCCTACATTATCAAATGCGACGAAGTGGTGAAGGACGCCGCCGGCAAGATTGTGGAACTGCGCTGCACCGCCGACCTCGACAGCAAGACCGGCGGCCCGACGGCGAACCGCAAAGTTAAAGGGACAATTCACTGGGTGAGCGCCGCGCACGCCGTGGATACCGAAGTGCGCCTCTACGACCGACTGTTCACGGAAGCCGAACCCGAAAAGGACGGTTCCGCCTCCGCTGAAAGCTCCGGCGCGACAAGCAAGACGAGCGATTTTAAACAATTTCTCAACCCGCACAGCCTCGAAGTGGTGACGGCAAAATGCGAACCGAGCCTGAAAGACGCAAAGCCGGAGCTGCGCTATCAATTCGAGCGCCTTGCCTATTTTGCCCTAGACTTAGACGCCAGACTCCAGACCCCAGACGCCAAACTAATTTTCAATCGCACCATCACGTTGAAAGACACTTGGGCGAAGGAAGCGCAAAAGAGGTAATCGGATAACCGGTGCTGCCATCCGCCGCCGCTCTGGGTGTAGCGTTGAGCCTGTGGCTCAACCGGCCGAGTCGCAGAGGCTCGCCGTAACCCTATTCGAGCCACAGGCTCGACACTACAACAAATCGAGCCACAGGCTCGATACTACAGCAAAATCGATGCACAGCCTCGACACTACAATTTCCGGCTCGACATTGCTTCCTGCCCGACCGATTTTTCCGGCATGGAACGCAAGCTCAAAGGGACGCCGCCGCGTTTGCCAATCATCTTCCAGCATTTCGATGCGCCGCTTTATTTTGTCACGTTCAACATGCTGTTGAAACGTTCCTTGCTCGCAAATGATCACATTCACGCCGCGTTCCGCAGCTACGCTGAACGTGGATTGAGATTCAACGTGGCGACGGGGCGCTATGTCTTGATGCCGGATCACATTCATGTCTTTGTCCGAATCGGACGCGGTATGACATTGCGTCGCTGGGAAAGCGGTTTGAAACAATGTCTGGGCAAGGCGTTGTCGGCACTGGGTCACGAGCCAACGACGATTCCAAAGTCGAAGTTGAAAAGCTTTTGGCAGCCGGGATTTTTCGACCACCTGTTGCGGCGCGATGAAAGTTACGCCCAAAAATGGGATTATGTCTGGCGTAATCCGGTGCGGGCAAAGCTGGTGGAGCGACCGGAAGATTGGCCATATCAAGGCGAGATTCATGTAATTGATCGGGTGTAGTGTTCGGCCTGTGGCCGAATTGGTCGAGCCACAGGCTCGACGCTACAACAAATTCATCGCTGACGACTCCTCCAAAGATTTTGTCCTCGGCCCGTTGAGCGCGTTGCCAAAGTTTCACTGATTCATTTCCAATGCCAAGGTGCAACGATGCCATGACGTGACTTCTCGTGGCACAGGCCTGTGAATCCACAACACAGTTATCCAGCATCGGGATTCAACCTGCCAATGGCGGCTCCGGTTTCAACTGCTCGAGTTTGACAATCTGATCAAACATGGATTTGGACACGATGATGTCGCTGGCCAGCTTCTGGGTTTTCTCGGTGATTTTGCCCTTCTTATCCACGGTCACCGTGACATTGGCGACGGTCACCGTGAAGAATTCCTCGCACTTGGGCGAATGCTTGATGGTCAGCCGGCCAAAGGTCGGGGCACCCTCACGTTTCGCGCGGGCTTGAAGCAACGGATTGAGATCGCCGACCTTGAACGCTTCCAACTGAGCCGCGTTGGTAAACGGCTCAATCGTGCTGATCTTTTTTTCCTGGTCGAGCCAGCATTCGGTCCGTTCGCAGAACGGCGTGCCCGAAATCATGACGTAAGACATAAGCGTGCTCAGACTCAGGATCATGAGCGCTTCCACTCCCCACACGATGGCGAGAATGACCCCGGTTGCGGTTTCGCCTTTCACGCTCCACGAACCATGTTCGTAGAGATATTTCATTCCCTTCAGGATTTCAGCGGGCGGGCAGAACGCCGACGCATCCTCGAAATAGGCGTGAATGTGCCCGTTCCATCCCAGGTACAGGCCGGAGATGCCCGCCAGCAAACCGCACAATGCGGCCAGCGCGTTGTTGCGCACCTTCCCGAACTTCAGCATCCATCCGGCCAGGAAGCCAACCACGCCGCCGTAACCCGCCGTGATGAAAACGTTCAGGTAAATGAACGGGATCCATTTGATGAGGTAGGCATAAACGTAGCCGAGCGGGAAACCCGCAGCGATGGGAACGATAAGTGCCAAGGCCAGGCCGTGAGGACTGAATTTTCCGGAATGCCGATAGAATTGATAGGTTTCTGAGTTCATAGGGCAAGTGGGTCGAATGTCGAATTTCTAGGTGATGGTTGTCAACTCAAATGCCATGTGCGAGACGGGATTTCTCCAATTGCTGTTACCGGTGCGACGACCCATGCCCGCACTTGAAAGGTGTAAACCGTCCCCCGCGTCAGACCTTCACCACCATCCGCCGCGCCGGCGAGAAATGCCCCGTCGGATGCCAGGTGTCGTCGCCATTTTTCGTCCGCACCTGATGCGATCGTGCATTCGGGACGTGCGTCAGCTTGACCGGTGGGGGTTATTCACTCATCGGCGAAGGCGGAACTGGATGCGCCACCCCGCGCTCGCTACAGCGATTTGTTAAGCGTCAATTTCTCTGGCAAAGCCTTGTGATACTTTCGCGCCTTGAAACGAAGAAAACGAACAATGATTCCGGCCAATCCGCAACCAAGTAAACCGCTGGCGGACGGCTCCGGGACGATGGTTATATTGACGTCATCAATACCAAAAAAATCAGTTCCGTTGTTATCTGGGCCAGCAGCCACAAGTTGCAGGCTATCAAATGTACCTGAAACCGTCAGCGGCCGGTACACCACTCCCACACTGGAGCTGTAAAATGTAGTTGTATCAGTGTCCACAACGCTTCCTCCCAGCAATGCTTCAAGGGTGAGCGTGTTCGTAGACAACGTCCCAAAACCGAAAATATCCATGCTCGCAAACGACCCGATGCCAGAAAAGCCAATGTCAGCGGAACCAAAACGTCCGAAACTATAGTTGGTGTCAGCGGGACCGGGAACAAAGCCCTCAAACGTCAAATAGTTTGGAGGTGAGAATCCCGGCAAATTGGCGGTTGTTGCCTGTATGGTAAATGTACCTCCCGGCTGGTTTGGGATGCGTTCATCAATGTCCGAGAAACTAATCCCACCGTCTGAGAATGATTGTCCCTCGGAACCCTCCGTTAAATCGTCGAAGTTTGCCGTCAAATAGATTGAAGCCCGTGCCGGGACACAGTTAAAAAAACATATGCACAAAATCAGAACTGTTATGTGCAGGTAACGCCGTTCGCTTCTGCATCGCATCATATAAGGTAAGTTTGTGTTCGTTTTCTCTGATTCTCTGATTGCCTTTGGCCCCGACCCAGCTTCGGCCGGCGTTGGCCCATAGCCATCTGATTAATGCTGACTCTACGCAGACCTCCATTTCTGTCTATAATAAGTTATTCACATTTACACGGGCCGGGAACTCATGCCCGACTGATTTCCTCACCTCCTCTCGAATCGCCGCGCACGCAGCCGGCCAGCGCACAGAATCTCCCTGCCCCCCGGGCACAAACTATTTGCCCTGCGACAACGCCATCCTACCAACCGGCAATGTTCCACCGCCCTGAAGCATAACGCTGTAGCTGCGGAGCATAGACGCCGTGCTCGTGGGCAGAATTGTCCTGTCGCCCGACACAAATCCCCTGCTCCGCGGCAAAGCCCCATTGCCGCCCGGCAAGCGCATGGTTTTTCTCTAAAACAGTGAGCGCGTTGCAGGAGTTGTTGCCGCCTGTTTCGCGAGAGAATAAACTGAACCAGGCAAAACCGACAACCCATGCACTTCTTGCTCGGCACAACGGCAAAAGAAGCCCCCGGTCCGGACGTAACCATCGATTGTCTCTGGTGCGGAACACGGGGAACAAACGCCCACAGTCGCGAGCGTACCGAATGGTTGGCCTTGTTTCATTTGCTGCCGTTGTTTCCGTTTCACACCGTGTTTGTCCGATGTGATTCCTGCCAAAAAGACATGGTCGCAAAATGTTCGCTGGCGGAACTGGCCCAAAGCAATCCGTTGACCTTGAAACATCTTCTGGTCAAACGCGTATCGTTCGTCGGCAAGGTTTGCATCGTGCTCGGCTTGCTGCTTTGTTGGGCGCCCCTGGTCGGCTTGATTCCCGCCATCATCGGCTTCTTTTACGGACGAAAATGTGGTGGTTGGATGAAGAAATGGGGGCGCTGGGGATTGATTCTTAATCTATTTTCACCGCTGATTGCCTTCGTGTTGATCCTTGTTGCACAACTTCTCTCAAAATAATCAATGTCTGCCGACTCCTTCAAAGAATTTGTCCCCGACCCGTTGAGCGTGTTGCCGGAGTGGCGCGCCGGGGTTCACGGCAGTTGCAACCGGTAAAACATCTGCGGGGTGTTGGTAGCAGGCGTGTTGGTGAAGGTGAAGTTGCCCCTGGCGTCAAATGGATTGGTCGCAACCGGCGTCCATTGATTCAGCGTCAGCGCAAGGTTCGTTGAGGTCAGGGCGTAGTAAGTGCCGTTGGTCACCCCACCAGTACCACTCATCACCAAACCAAAACTTCCGCCGCCGCCGTTCGCAACATTGATGTTCCCGAAGATTGGTGGCGACGGCGCGGTGACCACGAGCTTCACCTGCCCGGCGGTGTTGGTGTCGAGGCGGTAAAAGTAACTGTTGATTATCGGTTTTGCGCCGAGAACCGGGGTGTTGGTCAAACTGCCAGTGTAGGTGAACAGAATGTAATTGGTGGCGGTGAAGCCGGCGGCATTCGTGATGTTGAGCGTGCCCCTCAGATTCAGATTGCCGGCAACCACAATGGCGGAGTTGTTCGTCCCCAGCGCAAAGTTTATCGCTTCGTTGTTGGAGAAAGTCAGATTGCCGGTGTTGGTCAGCACACACCCGCTCAACGTGATGGGGTTGGCGCCAAACGCGTCGGTGCTGGTCATGGAAGCGCGGGTGTTGTAAAGCGCCAGCGAGTCGTTGGTGTTGCCGCCCATCCCGTCGAAGGTGACGGGGCTGGTCGCGGGCACAGTGTTGCTGACGGTGACGTTGGCGTTCCAAAGGGTGAAGGTCTTGCCGCTGCCGGTGGTGACTGTCGAATCCAGAAACTGGATGCCTTGTCCGTTGTAGATGTCAAAGGTTTTCGAAGCGGTGATGTTGACATGGCTCATGATGATGTTGGTGGCGGGCAATTCCGTTCGTCCCCAAATGATGCCCGCAACTCCGCTGCTGCTTATGGTCGCGGTCAGGTTGCTGATGGTGATGTTGCGCCAAACCGGGGTCGTGCTGTTGACGGGGCTGATAGTTTCCCCGGCAGCGGTCGCGGGGGTGATGCTGGTGGGCGTTCCGATTTCGTTATAGTAGCTGTAAATGGTGATCGCCCCATATTTGACATTGGTCATGCCGAGGTTGAGATAATTCAGGTTCTGCACCATGCCGCCGCTGTTGGTGTCGGACTTCATGCGAATGCCATAATCCGATCCGTTGAACGTGCAGTTGATGACGGTCAGGTTCGATATGCCCACGGAAATGCCGCTGCCGATGGAAACGCCGTGCCCGGTGCCAAAAGTGCAATTGGTGATAAGCAGATCGTTGATGGGGCCGGTCGAGCCCATGGCGATGTTGTCGTCGCCAACGCTGATGTGGCAATTCTCAATCACGCTATTGGTGCCGACGAAATTAAGCCCGTCGGTGTTGGGCGAGGGATATGGGGTGTTCTCGGTCAGATTGCTGATGGTGATGTTGCCGCCGTTGTTCCGCAGGCCGCAATGATGATACGGCGGGTTCTGGAAAGTGATGTCGTGAATGAAAAGCCGGTTGGCGGAGTACAAGTTGAGCATCATGGGGCGGACCAGGTTTGGGTTGGAATTAAACGCCGTCCACCAGGCGGCGCCCTGACCGTCAATCCTGCCCCAGCCGCTGATTGCCAAGTCATGAACATTATTGCAATAGATGAAGGTTTGTGCGTTGGTGGCACCGCCCGGATAAGCCCCATAGGGCAACATCTGGAGCATCGCGTTGGTGTCCACTTGCAGATTGATGCTGCTGAGCAGGGTGATGGGGCCGCTCAGGAACGTGCCCGCCGGAATCTCGACGATGCCGCCACCCGCCGCGTTCGCCGCGTTGATGGTGTTTTGAATGTTGGTTGTGTTATCCTTCGTCCCGTCGCCGATGGCACCGTAAGCCGCGACATTGAAAATAGTGGTGGGAATGGTCGGCATCGCCGGATTGGCGGCGCGCACCCAACCGGCCAAAGTCAGGAAGGCTGAAATAAAGACAACCGTTTGTTTCATGGGGGCGATAGTTCGCACAGCATAGCACAAATTTATTCAAACTCAAACGAAGGCCGGGGGCAAACGCTGCGAGCGCTGTTCGGCGGGACGGAATATTATTGGATTCCTGCCAGCTTTACGTACATTCTGCCAAGCATGCCTGACAAATTATTCAAAGAATTTGTGCCACGCGGATTTGCCATTGCCGCCGCATTGCTCATCTCCTTCATCCCGGTCGGGAACGCTGCGGAGAGCAATCGGGTGTCCATTGCCGCCGTGGGCGCGGTGGGCGACGGGGTGATGCTGAATACGCTGGTCATCCAGAAGGCGATTGACCAACTGGCCACGAACGGTGGCGGGACGCTGGTGATTCCACCGGGTGAATTTCTGACGGGCGCCATTTTTCTGAAGCCCGGCGTCAATCTGCATCTGGACCAAGGTGCGGTGCTCAGGGGTTCCACCAACATTGAAGATTATCCGGCGATGGAGACGCGCATCGAGGGACATGCCCAGGTCTGGCGTTCAGCATTGGTCAACGCCAAAAAAGTGGATCACCTCCGCATCACGGGCGAAGGCGCCATCCAGGGCGGGGGCAAGCCGTTCTGGGATGCGTTCTGGGAACGGCGCGCCGCAAATAAATTGACCCAAAATGTCGAGGTTGAACGTCCGCGAAACCTGTTCATTCAAAACTCGAAGGACGTGCAAATCAGCGGCATTTCCCTGCGCGATTCCGGCCTTTGGAACCTGCATCTTTACCGCTGCCAAAATGTAATGATCGAGAAACTGGACATCCGGGCGCCGCCCCATTCGCCGAGCACCGACGGCATTGATGTGGACAGTTGCCAGGACGTGACCATTCGCGGTTGTTACATCTCCGTGAGCGATGACAACATTGCCCTGAAGGGTGACAAGGGACCGTTCGCCATGGAGGACAGGGAGAGCCCGCCGGTGACCCACATTCGCATCTCCGACTGCACCTTCGGCCTGGGCAATGCCGGTTTGACCCTGGGCAGCGAGGCTTCCGTGGTGCGCGATGTGGTCATGGAAAATTGCCGGCTGGTGGGCACGGAAAGAAACTGCGTGTTGAAGCTCAAACTCCGGCCCGATACGCCACAAGTTTACGAGAACATCACCGCCCGGAACATCACGGTGGACAATCCGGCGGCGAAACTGGTTTCGATAGAGGGCTGGAACCAATTTTTTGATCTGCACGGCCAGCCTCCGCCCAGCCAGTTGGTTGATCATGTGACCCTGGCCAACATCACCGGCACGCTGAACGACTTCGGCCGGATTAATGGGCCGGCAAAGAGCACCGTGCAATATGTCACCCTGGAGAACATTGACATCAAATTAACCGAGCCCGGGGTGGTGATCAAACAAGTGAAGAACTTGAAATTAAACAACGTGAAAATCAATGGCGTTGCGTACACGGGCGATCAGGAAACATCCGGAAAGTAGCGGCGTCCATTGGGGCGGATATCGCTTCGGGATTACGCCGAAAGAAAGGGCTGAATGGTTGAGGTCGGACTTTGCATCATGACAGACGACTCTTTCAAAGAATTTGTCCTCGACCAGTTGGGCGCGTTGCCGGAGTGGCGCTGATTTATTTTAACGCCAAGACGTGACTTCTCGTGGCACGGGCCTCCGGCCTGTGAATCTACAACACAGACCAGAGGTCTGTGCCACAGTTTCCATCTTCCGGCACTCACAGAGCACTGCGACAACACCTTCCATCGTCCCGCCGGGACGTGATATGTTCTTCACGCCAACCGGGGACGTTGTCCCGGGCTAATTTCCGTTGCTGCTCCGCGGCATTTGCGACTTTGCAACTGCCATTCGGCAGAGTCGTCATCAACCGCGAGGATTTTCAAGGCAACAACCGCCGGCCTTTGTAGCGCAGGTTTCCAAACCTGTTGTATCGCCGACTTCCAAGTCGGCTGAACGCCTGCAGTCGTGCCATCTGCGGGTTTGGAAACCCGCGACACAGCAGACTTGGAAGTCTGCGCTACTGGGGTTACGGCTCCGCCGCGCTGCGTCTTTGCGTTAAATCCGTTGCCCGGTCAGGTGTTCGGGATCGGTTCGTCGGCTTTGATGCCAAGCCAGCAGGCGGCGGAGCACAAATAGAAGAACGCCACGCTCAACAGCGAAATGTTCCAGGAATCCCACCGGCTAAGGCACAGTCCCATCAGCAGTGGCATGGTCGTGCCACCCAGGTTGCCGAAGGTGTTCATCGCGCCGGTGATGACGCCGGCGTGGTGGCCGCCGATGTCCAGACACGTCGCCCAGCCGGCGGCGACCCCGAACGTGGCCAGCCCGGCCGCGGCGGCAAAGAGGAACGCCGACGTCTTTGCATCCTTGGTCGTGACCGCCGCCACCAGCAGCACGGCGGCCAGTGGCAGGCCGATCAGGCCGGGGATGCGTCGTCCCCAACGCCGGCCCACGCGCCGGATGAGGCGGTCGCTTGCCCAGCCACCGCCCGCCACGCCCGCCGCCATGCAGAGCAGCGGCAACATGGCGAGCCAGCCGGTGGTTTTGAGGTCGAACCCGCGGGCTTTGAGCAGGTATTTCGGCATCCACGTCAGGAAAAAATACCAGCCGTAAAGCACGCCATAATACATGCCGCACAGGAGGAGCAGGGAACGGTTGCGCAACAGGCTCGACCAGGGCACGTGCGGGTGCGACGCGGGCGGAGGCGTGCCGATGAGTTTCAATTCGGCCTCGTTCACGGAACGGTGATGGTGCGGGTCATCGCGAAACCACCAGTACCACGCCACGACCCACACGAATCCGGTGAGCGCGTACAGGAAGAAAATCATCCGCCAGTTGCCGTGCGAGGCGCCGAGCAGTCCGGCGGTCAGCTTTTGAGTGATGGCGCCGCCGATCAGCGCGGTCATGATGGCCAGTCCAAACGCGTTGCCGCGCCAGCTTTCGGGCAGCCACCGCGAAAAGGCGCGGGAAAGGCCGGGGAACACGCCCGCTTCGCCCATGCCAAACAGGAACTGCACGCAAAACAGGGAAATGAATCCCCCCACCAGGCCGGTCACGGCGGTCATCAACGACCACCACAGGACCACTCGTGCCATCATCAACCGTGGTCCGAACCGGTCAGCCAGCCAGCCGCCCGGGATTTCGCAGACGGCATACGCGAAGGTGAACGCGCTGAACACCAAACCCATTTGCGCGTCACTTAAATGGAGGTCCTTCTGCATGAACGGCGTATTCATGGAGATGCACACGCGGTCGAGATAGGAAATGGCGGTGACCATGAGGGCAAAAGCCAGGACGCCGTAGCGTGCGCGGGTGGCAGACACGGAGCCTGCCGCCGGATCCTTCAGGGAATCTGCCATGCGGTGACAATAGCGAAAGAATGATGGCGGCTGCAACCCTGTAAAGGCGGATCGTGGCCTTCAGGCGCGCCAAATTTAAACGCCAAGGCGCAAAGACGCCAGGATTCAGATGAAAGGTCGTGTCTGTTTTGCGACCTTGCACCTTTGCAGTGCCATCTCATGACCTCGTTCCTTTCTGAGAAGATTTTTCACCACGGATGGACACAGATGAACCCAGCGCGGCGTAGCCGCAACCAAAGTAGCGCGGACTTCCAAGTCTGCTGTATCGCGGGTTTCCAAACCCGCTGCTGGTGCGACTGCCGCTCGTCCTGCCGACTGGGAAGTCGGCG
>Ga0074045_10001834_pt1 | contig 20167 bp, 12 predicted proteins | sample BogForMeECP23OM2_FD_94442 | JGI IMG/M metagenome (GOLD analysis project Ga0074045, IMG submission 94442) | Bog forest soil microbial communities from Calvert Island, British Columbia, Canada - Bog Forest MetaG ECP23OM2 | ecosystem: Environmental > Terrestrial > Soil > Wetlands ...
GGTGGTGCCGGAAAGAGGGGGCGCCAAATGAAGCGGCTGGTACTGACCGCGCTGGCCGCGGCGTTGGCGGCGCTGGCCGCGGACGCTCCGCCGCCCGACCCGCTGCTGGCGGCCATGCGCGACGAAATCGCGCGGGCGCGCACCATCACCGTTTCCAATCTGGACTCCCCGTACTTCATTCAGTACGTCGTCGACCAGGGCGACGGCTTCGCGGTCTCGGCTTCACTCGGCGGCTTGCTGGCGCGGCGCCGCAATCGAATCCGCCAGCCGGAAATACAGGTGCGTGTGGGGGATTACAAGTTCGACAACACCAACTTCGCGGGCGGCGTGCACGGCACTCGCTACGACCTGGGCCGCTGGCCGCTCGACGATTCCTATGCGGTGCTGCGCCGCTACTTCTGGCTGGCAACCGATTCGGCGTACAAGGGCGCCGTCGAGACCATCGCCCGCAAGCGCGCCGCGATGCGCGATCTCACCGAGAGCAATCCGGCCGACGATTTTTCGCACGCCCCTCCGATCGAGTACCTTCACGACCTGGGCCGCCTGGCGATTGACGAAGACGAGTGGACGGCACGCGTACGCGCGCTGTCCGCCATTTTCACCGAATATCCCGCGCTGCTCGATTCGCGCCTGGAGCTGGACGCCGAGGCCGGCGGTTACTACGTGGTGAATTCGGAAGGCACCGCGGTGCGGGCGCCGGAAAATGCCACCTTCCTGCGGGCACGCGCGGTATCGCAAGCTCCGGATGGCATGATACTGCGCGATGCCGTCACCTTCCTCGCGCTCGACCCGGCACATCTGCCGGGCGACGCCGAATTGAACGCGGCCGTGCGCGAGATGGCGCAGAACCTGGTAGCGCTGGCCAAGGCGCCCAAGGGCGAAGATTACAATGGCCCGGTGCTGTTTGAAGGGCTGTCGAGTCCGCAGATCTTCGCGGAAGTGCTGGGCCGCAACCTGGCGCTCGCGCGCAAACCGGTGGGCGGGCGAAGCGGGTTCAACGGCAGCGAGCTGGAAGGGCGGTTGGGCGCGCGCGTGTTGCCCGATTCGTTCGACGTGGTGGACGATCCGGCGCAGCGCGAATGGCGCGGCCGGCTACTGTTCGGCGCCTACGACGTGGATCGCGAGGGCGTCCGCGCGCGGCCTCTCACGCTGGTGGAGAAAGGCGTCCTCAAGGACTTCCTGCTGACGCGGCAACCGGTGCACGGATTCTCGGCCTCCAACGGCCATGCGCGCCTGCCCGGCCCGTTTGGCGCCGCGACCGCCGGCGTCGGCAATCTGTTCGTCAGCTCCTCGGAAACCATGCCCGCCGGCGATCTCAAGAAGAAACTGATCGAGCTGGTGCAGGCACGCGGCCTGGCCTATGGCATTGTAGTTCGCAAGATGGATTACCCGTCCACGGCCTCGTTCGACGAATTGCGGCGCACATTCTCGACGGCGGACAGCGCTGCGCATCCGGTCAGCTCGCCGGTGCTGGTTTACAGGGTGTATCCGGACGGGCACGAAGAGATGGTGCGTGGGCTGCGATTCCGCGGGCTGAATGTGCGTTCGCTCAAGGACATCCTGGTGGCGGGCGATGACGACACGGTGTTCGACTATCTGGACAATGGCGCGCCGCTGGCGCTGGTGGGCGCGGGCAGCTACACCACGGAAAGCTGCGTGGTGGCGCCCTCGATGATCGTCGACGATCTGGAGCTGCACGCGGTGGAAGAGGAGCTGCCCAAGCTGCCCGTGGCGTCACCGCCGGAGATGACCCGGTAGCCGCTATGCGCCTGCTCGGCCGCTACATATTCCGCGAGATCTTCACCAGCGCCGTGCTGGGCACACTGCTGGCCACGTTCATCATCTTCCTGCGCGCTGCCGACAAGCTGTTCGCGATTCTGGTGGGAGCTAACAACGCCTCCGTCTCCACCGTGGTGGAACTGCTGCTTTGGGCCATGCCGCCGGTGCTGCCGCTCACCATTCCATTCGGCGTGCTGGTGGGCATTCTGATCGGGCTCGGCCGCATGGCGGCGGATGGTGAAATCACGGCGATGCGCGCGGCCGGGGTCTCCAGCCGGCGGGTGATCGCGCCCGTAGTGATATTCGCCGCGCTGGGGATGAGCTTGGCCGGCATGGCGTCACTGCGGCTGACACCACTCGCCTACCGCAGGAGCACCGACATCATCAACCGGCTCCTGCAGGGACAGGTTTCGGCGGCAATCGATCCGCGCGTCTTCAACGAGAACTTCCCCAACCGGATTCTCTATGTGGGCGACGTGGGCACCGGGCCGGTGGTGACCTGGCGGCCCGTGTTCATCGCCGATATCACGCCGCCCGAGCAGCGCGCTTCCGGAATGCGCGAAAAGGCCGAAGGGCCGATGATCACCGTGGCGCGCCAGGCAATCGCCGTATCGGACCCCAAGAATAATCGCATTCAGCTCACGCTCTACGACTACTGTTCCCACGAGATGGGCAAGGACCGCATCGCCAACGATTCGTGCGCGCCCGTCAACACGCAGGTGCTGGACGCCTCTCCACCGGAGCACAAGACGCCGCCCACCGCCGCCATGAACACGCGCGAGCTGCTGCGCTATCCGCGCTCCGGGGACGACTGGACCGAGGTGCGCATCGAGTTGTACCGGAGGTTTGCCTTGCCGGTTGCCTGCATCGCGCTGGCGCTGGTCGGCATTCCGCTCGGCATCGCCACGCGCAAGGGCGGCAAATCCGCCGGCTACGTCATCGCGCTGTTCCTCAGCTTTTTCTGTTACCACCTATCCTCGCTGACGCTGATCGGGTTCGCCAAGCAGAAAGCGCTGTCGGTGCCGATGGCCGTCTGGTTGCCCGATGCCGCGTTTATCGTGGCCGGAATCGTTTTCCTGTATCGCATGGAGCAGCCCGGCGACCGCGACCTGCTGGGAAGCCTGACCAATTGGCTGGCTCGCGTCGGCGCGTGGCTGCACCACAACAGGCCGCAACCGCCCTCGCGTGTGAGCCGCCTTCCGCACTGGAGGCTGCCCCTGCTGCCGCAAATCGTCGACACGTATATCCTGACCAGCTTCATGTTCTATTTGGGCGTAGTGCTGGCCAGCCTGTTGTCGATGATACTGGCTTACAACTTCTTCGAGTTGATGGGCGACTGGATCCGCAACAAGATCCCGCTCATGGAGATGTTCGAGTATCTCTTCTTCCTTACCCCGGAGTTGATTTACGAGACGTTGCCGTTCGCCATTCTCGTAGCGGTGCTGGTCCATCTGGGAGTGCTGAGCAAGCAGAACGAAATCACCGCGTTCCGCGCCTGCGGCGTGAGCCTGTACCGGCTGGCGATGCCGCTGCTGGTGGCGGGCACCCTGTTTGCCGGCGCGCTGTTCCTGTTCGATTTCTATTATGTGCCGGGCGCCAATCTCAAGCAGGACGCCATGCGCGACGAGATCAAGGGCCGGCCCAAGCAGACCTACCAGCGCGCGGACCACAAGTGGATCATGGGCCACTCGCGCGTCTATTACTACGAGTTCTTCGATCATGCGGCGGGCATCTTGCACGGGGTCGACGTGTTCGATATGGACCCCAACACGTTCCGCCTGAAGCGCGAGACGGTCGCGGAACGCGGCCAGTGGAACGCCGAGTTGAAGACGTGGGTCTTCGAGAACGGCTGGAGCTGCCGCTATGCCGGCGATTCGTGCAGCGCATACCAGTCGTTTTCGAGCCAGCCGGGCGGTCTCGAGACGCGCTGGCACTCCGACCTGACCGAACCGCCCGACTATTTCGTCACCGCCGCGGTGCAGGAGAAGCAAATGAACTTCCTCCGTCTGGACCGCTACATACACGACCTGCAGGAGCGCGGCTTTCCGGCCGGCAAGCTCCAGGTGCAGTTCTATATGAAATTCGCGCTGCCGCTGTTCGCTCTGATTATGGCGATGATCGCCGTGCCGTACGGCTTCCTGGTGGGCAACCGCGGCGCGATGGCCGGCATCGGAGTCAGCCTCGGCATCGGCGTTGCCTATAAGGGCCTGGGCATTCTGTTTGAGAAAATCGGCGACGTCAGTTTGTTGCCGCCCGCCATGGCCGCCTGGTCCCCCGATGTGATATTCGGCCTCGCGGGGCTGTACCTGCTGCTACGGATGCGGAGTTAGACCAGGCGGATGGCACCCTTGCGCTCTCGCACAGTCCTGGAGCGCGTCAACGGAAGAACAACGTTGGGCGCACCGGGAGCGCCGGCACGCAACTCAGTTCCCGCTTCTCAGGCGGAACACAGCCACAGTACCGTCGCCGTACACGGGCTCCCAGCGCTGGGACTGCCTTAGAACGGCCGCCAGAGGACCATCGGCGGGAATCAGCGCCGCATTCACGCCATAGCGCTGAAAGAACCCTTGCCAGGTGTCCTTACCGGCCAGGGCATCCATAACCGCTTGGGCGTGATCGGTGCCGTAGAAATCAATGCGCCCATCCACAAAGACCCGCACGGACGGATAGAGCCGGTAAATCAGATAGCCTCCCCAGATCTCATTAGTGAATACTCGGGCGGATGGGCCCAACTGAGTAAATGCGGCGACTGCTGCGTCGGGGTACGATTGTTTGCTGTATTCGGCGCGGAACTTCGCCGGCGCGCCCGGCGCGCGCATCAGCAAGAACAGCAGAACCAGGGCAGCCACGCTGATGAGGTGGAACCGCTCGATCCGATCGGTCTCGGCGAATTCCGCGGCGCTGCGATCGAAGCCCGCCGCCGCGCGGCGGATCCAACCAGCCACCTGGGCATTCTTGAGCGCACCAACCATCTCGTGCAACGCGAAGCCGACCGAAGGCGCCACGACGATCATGAAGATGGGCACGTTGCGCTGCGCCGTCAACGCCAGGTGCGCCCAGAGAACAAATAGGATTGGGTCGGTGAACTCCCTGCGGCGCAAGCGTACAAATGCAGCGATAGCGCCCAGGATCAGCATAATCTCGAAAGCCCTGCCCGGCGGCGTCCGGAAATCGACGACATGAAACTCGGCGACGTGCTGGAGATTAAATGGACTTGCCAGGAATGAATAGATGTGCTCAAACAGATGATAGCCGTAAGGATTCACCAGCGCCGCCAACAGGCATGCCGCAGTGGCCAGAGAGTACCGGCCGAAGTTTCCGAGGGAGACTCTTGCCTCCTCCCCCGGCGGCGCCACCACAAACGCCATGAACTCGCCGCAGGCATATGCTCCGGCGATCATAATCCCAGCGACGAAGCCCGCATGTAGATTGGCCCACAACGCCACCAAAGCGGTTCCGGCGAGCAGGAGTCGCGGACCGGCGGTCCGCGCCCGGTCCAGAATCCAGTACAGAATCACGACGAAAAGCAGCGTTACCACGTGCGGCCGTGCCAGGAAGTGTAGCGATGCGCCAGCGACGGCCAGCAACGTGACACCGAAGGCGAGAAAATCGTTCCCGGCCTGCCGCCTGACTACGCGAAAAAGCACAGCGAATGTCAACGAGATCACGAAGACGCTGAACAAGAGAACCGCAGCCATGCCGCCGTGCTGATGAAGCCAGGCGACGAAACCGTCCCAGAGCCACTCCCAGGCGAACCAGGGCTTTCCGGGCATGGTAAAGGAGAATAAGTCCGTGGTCGGGACCCGGCCGTTCGAGAGAATCCAGTCGCCTGTGCGGATGTGCCAGCCCGGATCGCCGTCGGACAGCAGCGCCCGGGTGCCGTCCATCAGGGAGAACAGCAATACCATCGGGGCGAGGAACGCGAAGTCGGTGAGAGAGGGGAGAAAGCGGGCGATCAGTTTCTGTGCGTCCATGGTCTTCAACGTGGCAGGCGAGTCTGTCCGGAGGGCTCCGCGTGTCTCACTTCCAATCGCCGCGCCAGATCGGACTCCTACGTCCGGTAAGTATACACGAAACGGATACGGCGAGCCCTTCTGCCGTCTCCAGCTATACGTCTTTGGAAGATCCGTCGTAGCAGGAACTGCGCAACGATGAAATCGCCGGCGCCGATTTCGTTCCGCGCACGTATGAAAAATAACGTCTTCTTGTGTATTCTTCTCAAGGCGAGGAACCGAGGCCGCGCAGTCCACGTCTGTAATAGAGAATCAAAAATGCGATTTCATAAACTTCCTGCGGTCCTGGGATTCATCCTCACGGTTGCATGGCCTGTCGCCGGTGTGGCTGGCCAATCGAAGAGTGCCGTGGCCGCCAATTATCCTGCCAGCTATGAGGGCGGCACGCTGCCGTTCGATCACAGCAAGGTGAAGGCCACGCTCGGCGCCGATGAAGTGATCCTGGTCCAGCATGGCCGGCGCGTCGCGGTGCCTGCCAGCAGCATCACCGAGATCGCCTGCGCCACCGATGTGCACCGCCGTTTCGGCGCCGCCGTGCTCGGCGTCGTTCCGTACATGCATTTGGGAGCGAGCGAGAACCACTACATCGGCGTCTCCTGGAAGGACGCCGCCGCGACGGGCACAAAGGCACCGAAGGTGGAAGTTCTCTTTAAGGTGAATAAGACCGAGTACAGCGCCTTTCTTTCCGGCCTCGAACGCTTGACGGGAAAGAAAGCCATCGACACGCACCAGACGCTCACCACCGTTCGCTACTAGCGATTCGTGTGCTCCAGTCTACCGCGCCGGTGCGGTCTCTCGTTGGTCTCTGGTGACCAAGCCGTTCATGCCCCAGTCCGTCAGTGCCGTTGTCCGGCCCTGGCCATAGGGCGGACTCAACTGACGGATACGAAAACCGATGCTCCGGCCCTGCACTTCAGCCAGGGCATATCCAAAGAACCAGCCGTCTTCGTACCCGTGGGATAAGCGCAAGTGCCCGCCGGAGCTCGCCATCGAAACGTATGTCACGCCTTCGAGTTCGAAGTGCAGCATCTGGTGAACGTGCCCGGCGATCACATACTGCACACCGTAGCGCCGGGCAAGCTGCTGCAACGCAAACCGCGGATTCTTGAGTGCCACGTTGAACAGCCAACTAGGACGGTGGGAGACAACGATTTTCACCGGCTGGCAGGCATGAGCCTTCAGGTCGGTCTCCAGGAAAGCCAGTTCCTCCGTGGGCAATTCGTCGGACCGGCTATTGTCCAGCACCGTGAAATGCGCCTGCGCGTAGTCGAAACTATAGTGTGGGGGGTGGCCGGCATACTTCTGAAACAGCCGCTCGGATGCGGGAGACCAGATGTCGTGATTGCCGGGCACCAGGTATAGCGGGTAACGCCGGAACGGCTCCAGCATGCGGCCGATTTGGCGCCACTCCTCTTCCGCGCTTCGGTCGTTCATCCCCTGAATCGTGTCGCCCACGCTGACGACAAAGGCGGGGTTCTCGGCCGCCACTTCCTTCCAGGCCTCCTCGTACACGCCTGGTTGAGCTTCGCCCGTGCGGTCGCCCAGAATCGCGAAGCGGAAAGAGGAGTCCGGTGCCGGTGCGCCTCGAATACACAGTAGGAGCACCAGCAGCAACCCGCCAGGAACGAAGGCGCGGCTGAACCGATCCCGCAAGCGCCGGCGATGGACCATTTCTCCTCGTATTGTCGCAGAGCGCGCGATCCGGCAAAGCGACTGGGGACAGACGGGCGAGCTAATGCACGCCCCACCCACTGGTCAGCCGGCTAAGCGGGCGTGCTCGACGCCGCCGGGGAGCAGCAAATCGAGGAAGGCTTGCGCGGCGCGGTTCAGTTTCTTGCGCCGGCGATGCACGACGCCGATGGGACGCACCAGACCGGGCGCTTCCAGGCTCGCTGCAACCAGCCGTCCGCGATCGATCTCCGCCTGCATACTGCGCGCGGGCAGAATGCTGACGCCCGATCCCAGAGCCACGGCTTCCTTAATCATCTGAATGTTGTCGAAGTGCATCACCATATGCACCGTCACTCCACGCGCGCGCAGGAAGCGGTCGATCTCGCGGCGAATGGAAAGATCCTCGTCGAAGCCTATGAACTCGATGCCGTCGAGATCGGATGCCAGGACAAGCTCCCGCGCCGCCAGGGGATGCATGGGAGGCATGGCAAGCCGCATCTCTTCGTCGCGCCAGTGAATCGCGGCCATTTCACGGCTCGATTCCGGATAGCTCACCAGGCCTAGGTCGGCTTGCCCTCCGCTCACCGCGGCGTACACTTTGTCCGGCCGCATGTACTCCACTTCCAGGCGCGCCGTCGGATGGCTTGTAGAGAACTCCTCGCTGAGGCGGCTCAGTTCCGACAGCCCGATCGAGTAGATCGACGCCACTCGCACGGTGCCTTCCACTACCTGCTTCAGGCGACCCAACGCGAGTTGAAACTCGTCTTCCTGCCGCAACACGTCGCGGCAAAAGTCGGCGTACAGCTTGCCTGCGGGCGTCAGTTCCAACGGGCGCTGAGAGCGGTCTAGCAGCGGCACACCCAGGCGGCGCTCGATCTCCTGCACGTGCTGGGTCGCCGCAGATTGGGTGACGCCGCACAGTTTCGCTCCCTTGCTCATGCTACCAGTGGCGGCTATCTCTTTGAAAAGTCGAAGGTCCCAAAGGCTCACGGATTCAGCATATCATAACCTGCACTAATTTTGTTGTTAAATCCTTTTTCTATTGCCTAATAGTAGTGCGACTGGTACACTGAGGAACAAAGGCCACCGCCAAATTGACCTAGCCGCGACCGGACTACCCTCCAGGCGTCGTGGATGGCACCGGGACAACTTATGAATGAAACCGTAACGCCTCGCGGTCTGCCGCAACCACAGGGTCTGTATGACCCAAGCCAAGAACACGACTCCTGCGGTATCGGCTTCGTCGCCAATATCAAAGGCCAGAAATCGCACGAGATCATCGTCAAGGGCATACAGGTTCTGATCAACCTGACCCACCGTGGCGCGTGCGGCTGCGATCCGGAAACCGGCGACGGCGCTGGAGTGCTGATTCAGATCCCGCACAAGTTCTTCGCGCGCGAGTGCGCCAAGCGCGGCTTCACGCTGCCGGCGGCGGGGGAATACGGGGTGGGCATGACGTTCCTTCCGGTGGAACGCCACGACCGCCTGCAGTGCGAAGGCATCCTGGAGCGCATTGTCACCGAGGAAGGCCTGACGGTACTCGGCTGGCGCGACACGCCGATCAACGGCGCCGCCATTGGCCGCGAAGCGCGCAACAGCCAGCCCTACATCCAGCAGATTTTCGTTGGCCGCGGCAAGGGGATGACCGAGGACCAGCTCGAGCGGAAACTGTACCTGATCCGCAAGCGCGCCGAAAACGAAGTCGCGAAGTCGGACCTGCCCGAGAAGGGCTTTTTCTACATGCCCTCCTTCTCGTGCCGCACCATCGTCTACAAGGGTCTGCTTCTGGCGCCGCAGATCGCCAACTTTTACCCCGAGCTGAGCGATTCGGACGTGACCAGCGCGCTCTGCCTGGTGCACCAGCGCTTCTCGACCAACACGTTTCCCACCTGGCAACTGGCGCACCCGTACCGGTTCATCGCGCACAACGGAGAAATCAACACGCTACGAGGCAATGTGAATTGGATGCACGCGCGGCAATCGGTGCTGGCTTCGCCCTTGTTTGGCGACCAAATCAAGAAGCTGTTTCCCATCATTCAGCCCGGCGGCAGCGATTCGGCTGCGTTCGATAACGCGCTCGAGCTGTTGGTGATGGCGGGGCGCGGCATCAGCCACGCCATGGCCATGCTGATTCCCGAAGCGTGGTCGGGCAATCCGCACATGAACCCGCAGAAGCGCGCGTTCTACGAATATCACGCGTCGCTGATGGAGCCGTGGGACGGCCCGGCCGCCATCGCGTTCACCGACGGCCGCTCGATCGGCGCTACGCTGGACCGCAACGGGCTGCGCCCGGCACGCTACCTGGTCACCAACGACGACGTCATCATCATGGCTTCGGAGTCCGGCGTGCTGCCGGTCAAGCCCGAGGACGTCAAGCTCAAAGGCCGTCTGCAACCCGGAAAGATGTTGCTGGTCGATACGGTGGGCGGACGCATTATCGCCGACAAAGAACTCAAGGCGGGCCTGTATGGCCGCAATCCGTACCAGTTGTGGATCAAGGAAAACCAGGTCCATATCCACGAACTCCCCGAACCGCCGCGAGAGTACGGCACCGAACCGGGCACGCTGTTGCTGCGGCAGCGCGCGTTCGGCTACACCGATGAAGATTTGAAAATGATCCTCGGCCCGATGGCCGCCAAGGGCGAGGAGCCGATCGGCTCGATGGGCGCCGATACGCCGCTGGCCTGTCTCTCCGACAAGCCGCAACCGCTGTTCAATTACTTTAAGCAGCTTTTCGCGCAGGTGACCAACCCGCCGATCGATCCCATCCGCGAAGAGATGGTGATGTCGCTGATTAGCTACATCGGCACCGAGCGGAACATTCTGGCCGAAACGCCGCAGCACTGCCACACGCTGCGGCTGCCGCATCCGATCCTCACCAACCGCGACCTGGAACGGCTGCGGCGCGTTTCGCAGGGCGATTTCCTAGCCACCACGCTTCCCATGCTGTTCGCCGTCGAGGAAGGCCAGCGCGGGCTGGAACGCGCGCTCGAACAGCTTTGCCGCCGCGCCTCGCTCGCCATTCAGTCCGGGTATACGCTGCTGATTCTTTCCGACCGCGGCTTGGATCAGGACTATGCGCCGATTCCCAGCCTGCTCGCGCTGACCTCGGTGCATAATCACCTGGTGCGCGAGGAGACACGTACGCAAGTGGCGCTCATCATCGAATCCGGCGAGCCGCGCGAGGTGATGCACTTCGCCCTGCTGATCGGCTACGGCGCTAGTGCCGTCAATCCCTACCTGGCACTCGAGACTTTGCAGGCCGGACAATTGCACGACACCGGCGTGAAGCCGGAAAAAGCGGTGGCCCATTTCGTCAAGGCCGTCAACAAGGGTCTGCTCAAGACTTTTTCCAAGATGGGGATCTCCACGTTGCAGAGTTACCGTGGAGCGCAGGTATTCGAAGCCATCGGCTTGGCCAAGCGATTGGTGGACCGCTATTTCACCGGCACCGTGTCGCGCATCGAGGGCGTGGATCTGGATGTCCTGGCGCGCGAAGCCATTCTCAAACACCGGCACGCCTTCCAGCCCGTGCACGAATCCGATACCGACCTCGCCATTGGCGGCACCTATCAATACCGCGCGCGCGGCGAATACCATCTGCTCAACCCGCAGACCATCGCCAAGATGCAGCACGCGGTGCGGCAGAATAGCTTCGCCACCTTCCAGGAATACGCGGAGCTGATCGACGGGCAGCACCGGCAGCTCAGCACGCTGCGCGGTCTTCTCGAAGTCAAGAAGTCCGACCAGCCGATTCCGCTCGAAGAGGTCGAGCCGGTGGCTTCTATCGTGAAACGCTTCGCCACTGGCGCCATGTCGTTCGGCTCCATCTCGAAGGAAGCGCACGAAACTCTCGCCGTTGCGATGAACCGCATCGGCGGCAAGTCGAACACCGGTGAAGGCGGCGAGGATGAAGAGCGCTTCGCCGACGGGCGCCGTTCCGCTATCAAGCAGGTCGCCTCCGGCCGCTTCGGCGTCACGGCGAACTACCTGGTGAACGCCGACGAATTGCAGATCAAGATGGCGCAGGGAGCCAAGCCAGGCGAAGGCGGCCAGCTTCCCGGCCACAAGGTGGATGAAACCATCGCGCGCGTGCGCCACTCGATACCCGGCGTGGGCCTGATCTCTCCCCCGCCCCACCACGATATCTATTCGATTGAAGACCTGGCGCAGTTGATCTACGACCTCAAGAATGTCAACCCGCGTGCGCGCATCGCGGTCAAGCTGGTGGCCGAAGTGGGCGTGGGAACCGTGGCGGCGGGCGTCGCCAAGGCGCACGCCGACGTGGTGCTGATCTCGGGCGATTCCGGCGGCACCGGCGCGTCGCCGCTGAGCAGCATCCGCCATGCCGGCATCCCCTGGGAACTCGGCCTCGCCGAAACGCACCAGGTCCTCGTGCTCAACGATCTGCGCGGGCGCATTCGCGTGCAGACCGACGGCAAACTGCAAACCGGCCGCGACGTGGTGATCGCCGCGCTGCTCGGCGCCGAGGAGTTCGGCTTCTCGACCGCGCCGCTGGTGGCATTGGGCTGCATCATGATGCGCAAGTGCCATCTCAACACATGCCCGGTGGGCGTGGCCACGCAGGACCCGGCGCTGCGAGCCAAGTTCCACGGCCAGCCCGAGCACGTGATCAACTTTTTCTTCTTCATCGCCGAGCAAGTGCGTACCTACATGGCGCAGATGGGTTTCCGCACCTTCGACGAAATGGTGGGCCGCGTGGACATGCTCGACGCGCGCGCGGCGGTGGACCACTGGAAGGCCAAGGGCATCGACCTCTCGATGCTGCTGCACAACCCGCAGGTGCCGCTCCGCATCGCGCGGCGGTGCGTGCAGGCCCAGGATCACGGGCTCGACCAGGCGCTCGATTACAAGCTGATCGATCACGCCCGCGACGCAATCGATGGCGGCGCGCCCATCGTCATCAAGCTCCCCATCCGCAATATTCACCGCACGGTGGGCGCCATGCTCTCGGGCGAAATCGCGCGCAAGCACGGTTCGGCGGGCTTGCCCGACGGCACCATTCACTTCCAGTTCAACGGCTCGGCCGGCCAGAGCTTCGGTGCGTTTCTCGCCCATGGCGTCACGCTCGAACTCGAAGGCGATGCCAACGATTACGTCGGCAAGGGCCTCTCCGGCGGCACGCTGATCGTCTATCCACCGCGCGCCTCCACCTTCCTGCCGGAGGAGAACATCGTCATCGGCAACGTGGCTCTTTACGGTGCCACCAGCGGGGAAGCGTTTCTCAATGGCATGGCCGGCGAGCGCTTCGCCGTGCGCAACTCCGGCGCCACCGCCGTGGTGGAGGGCCTGGGCGATCACGGCTGCGAGTACATGACCAATGGCCTGGTCGTGGTGATCGGCAAGGTCGGGCGCAATTTCGCCGCCGGCATGAGCGGAGGCATCGCGTTCGTCCTCGACGAGAAGGGCGATTTCGCCGAGAAGCGCTGCAATACCACGGCCGTGGATTTGGAGCCAGTCGGCGAGGCGGATGCGGGCATGTTGCAGGGGTTGATCAATCGGCACGTCGAGTACACTGCCAGCCCGCGCGGCAAGTGGATACTCGAGAACTGGGAGCAGATGTGCCCCAAGTTCGTCAAAGTCTTCCCGCACGAATTCAAACGCGTGCTGGGCATCAGCCGCTTAACCGCCGCGGTGGCGTAGCGCGGGCGGATTCTATAACGGAGTCGATATGGGAAAGCCAACCGGGTTCATGGAGTACACACGCGAGGTGGCGGAACGCCGCCCGGCGGCCGAGCGCGTCAAAGACTGGCTGGAGATCTATCGGCCGTTCCCCGAGTCGAATCTGCACAGCCAGGCCGCACGCTGCATGGATTGCGGGGTTCCCTTCTGCCACAACGGCTGCCCGCTGACTAATCTGATTCCCGATTGGAACGACTTCATCTACCATGGCCGCTGGCACGAGGCCGTGCGGGAATTGCACTCGACCAACAATTTCCCCGAGTTCACCGGCCGCATTTGCCCGGCACCGTGCGAGACATCGTGCGTGCTCGGGATTAACGAGCCGCCGGTAACCATCAAGCAGATTGAACGCTCGATTGTCGATCGCGGCTTCGAAGAGGGCTTCATTCTGCCCGAACCTGCCGCCGTCAAGACCGGCAAGCGCGTGGCCGTGGTGGGATCGGGCCCCGCCGGGCTGGCCGCCGCGCAGCAACTGGCGCGCGCCGGCCACGCCGTTACCGTATTCGAAAAGAGCGACCGCATCGGCGGCCTGCTGCGCTATGGCATCCCGAATTTCAAGATGGAGAAGCACCTGATCGACCGGCGAATCGTGCAGATGCGCGGCGAAGGGGTTGCGTTCCAGACCGGCGCTCATGTGGGAGGCAACATCCCGGTGGAGGATTTGCGCAAGCAGTTCGATGCCATTCTGCTCGCCGGCGGCGCCGAACAACCACGCAACCTCAACGTGCCCGGCCGCGACTTGAAGGGCATTCACTTCGCCATGGAGTTCCTGCCGCAGCAGAACCGGCGCTGCGAAGGCGACACGGTTTCGGATTCCGAAGCCATCCTGGCGACGGCCAAGCGCGTGGTCATCATCGGTGGCGGAGATACCGGCGCCGATTGTCTGGGCACCAGTCATCGCCAGGGCGCGCTCTCCGTCACCCAATTCGAATTGCTGCCCAAGCCGCCGGACGAGCGTTCGCCTTCCACGCCGTGGCCGCTGTGGCCGATGCAACTGCGCGTCGAAACTTCGCATGAAGAAGGCGGCACGCGCGATTGGGGCGTCGCCACCACCGGTTTCAGTGGCGACGAGCGCGGCCAAGTCAAGCGACTGCACGCGGTGCGCGTTGGTGCGCCACCTAACTTCGAAGCGATTCCCGGCAGCGAATTCACGATCGATGCCGACCTGGTTCTGCTCGCCATGGGCTTCCTCGGGCCAGTGAAAAACGGTATGATTGAGCAACTCGGCGTGGCGCTCGACCCGCGCGGCAACGTGGCGGCCGACGCCAATTACATGTCGAGCGTTCCCGGCGTATTCGCCGCCGGCGATATGCGCCGCGGCCAGTCGCTGGTTGTCTGGGCCATCGCCGAAGGCCGCAAAGCCGCAGAGGGCATCGATCGATTCCTCACTGGGGCAAGCAAGCTGGCGTAAGCGGCGGCCAGTTGAGCCGATGATCGACGTTCCCCAGTGCGTGATTTGCGACGGCCCCATCCGGCGGCTCCAGAGAGCTTTGGTCGCACCGTTTCTCGCCCGGCGGATTTGGAACCGGGCTCCATTTTGCGTCGACCTTGTCCGCTGCGCGGCTTGCGGATTCATGTTCTACAATCCGCGCCTCGACGCGGCCGAGGAGGGTCGCCTATATGCCAACTATCACTCGAAGGAATACCAGCGCATGCGCCAGGCCTCCGAACCTTGGTATACCGTCAGATTTAACGCGGGGCTGGTTCGATCGGACAACTACGATCGCCGCCGCCACGCGCTCGCTGGGATACTTCGCCAGCATCTCGGCACTCGGCCGATCAGGCGCATCCTCGATTATGGCGGAGACCGCGGCGATCTCGTGCGCGGCTTAGTCGATGGGGCTAGAGCCTTCGTCTACGACATTTCCGGGGTTCCCGCTGCCCACGGAGTGACCGTTACGACAGATCCGGCGAGTTGCCAAGCCGACCTGATTGTCAATAGCAACGTACTGGAGCACGTCGGCTTTCCGCGCCGCTTGTTGGAAGACATTCTGAAATCGACTCCCGCCGGAGGCATCGTACTTCTGGAGGTGCCCTGCGAATTACCGTTCGGGCTGTCCAGGATCGCCAGGCGGATCGCCCAGATTGGAATAGTGGCTTTAATGCGGCCCGCTGTGGCGCTATCGGTACTTCGCCCGGCTAGTCTCTTCATGATGCACGAGCATGTCAACTATTTCACGGAGCAATCGCTGCGGGCTCTGATGCATTCGTGCGGGTGCAAGGTCATAGCGGCAGGCAGCCATCCTCTAGATGGCATCGTGGAAAGCGGCCTCATGGCGTGGTGCCTGGGGACTGCTCAGTAGCAGGACCCGGCCGGGCATGTCCTCCGCTCACCAGGAAAGGCTTACACAGGCGGTCATTTCACGCCCGGCCGGATGTTCACCAGCACCACCCCGTGGCTCGTCACCTTGGCGGAAAAGCCACCTTCCTGCAAACCCAGGTCCTGATGCGCCCAGAGATCGCGCACGGCGGCTGAGAGCGAGTCGGGGTACCCGACATCGGTCCACGCCACGCGGATTCCGGTTTCCGAGGCACCGCGATTGAGCAGCGCCACCGTGCGGCTGCCATCGGCCATTTGCTTCGACCAAACCTCGCTTGTGCCGTCGCGCCTCACTCTGCGGCCCTGGTAGCCCAACGGGTCCTGATCCACCGCAATCGCTTCTTTGTTCGTCAGAATGGCGCGGATTTCGTCCGTCATGCTGCGTATATCGTTGCCCGCCATCAGCGGCGCAGCCATCAGGCACCAGAGGCTGAAGTGCGCGCGGTATTCTGTCGTGGTCATTCCGCCATTGCCGACTTCGAGCATGTCGGGATCGTTCCAATGGCCTGGGCCGGAAGCGAATTCGATGCCGTCCTGCAAGTCGAGGATCTGTACCACGCCATGGCCGCCCCACTTCATCTCGACGTCCCACTTATCCTGTATGTCGCCGGTCGACCGCCAAAGATTGCCGACGTCCTTGGCCCACAGCCACGGCTTGGTCGATCCCCATTCGCAGATGCTGAAGACGATCGGCCGTCCGGATTTCGCCAGCGCGTCGCGCATGAGCGAGTACGATGCGATGGAATCCTGCGATGAGTGGTTGCACCAGTCGTACTTGAGATAGTCGACACCCCAGGCTGCGTACTGCCGCGCATCCTGAAATTCATAGCCGCGTGTACCCGGACGGTTCTGACACGTGCCGGTGCCGGCATCCGAGTAGATGCCGAACTTCAGCCCCTTGGAATGAATGTAATCGGCCAGCGCTTTCATGCCGCTGGGAAACCGCTGGGCATCGGGCACGATGTTGCCCCCGGCGTCGCGCGAAACCTGCCAGCAGTCGTCGATCACCACGTACCGATAGCCTGCGTCCTTCATGCCGGTGCTGACGATGGCGTCGGCGGCTTCGCGAATCAGGCTCTCGCTCACATTGCACGCGAACTTGTTCCAACTGTTCCAGCCCATCGGCGGCGTACGCGCCAGGCCGTTATCCAGGGCGAACAGACTGCTTCCGCCGGACATCAGGATCGTAAGGAAAATTGCTCTTTTCATCTCACTTGCCTCCTATATGGTTTCTATCGTAGCGGCAAAACCGCTACTTGGCCGGCGTCAGCTTGTAAAGTCCCGAGGAGTGCGGGCCTAGGCGGAACGCGTACCCGTCACGGATCGCGCCCAGGTCGGCGTGCTGCCAGAGGTCGCGCAGCGTGCAGTTAGGCGCCATGCCGAGCGCGGGCCAGTCGACACGAATATCGGCGGCCGCATGGTCACCCACGTTGAAAACGGCGAAGAACTTCGCGCCCCCAGGTGCGTCCGCCGTCCAGATAATGTGGTCGCCTTCTTCCGCGAACGCTCCGCCATGCGCGCCGGTCTGGTCCACCGCCAGCACCTCGTCATTGGTAATCAACGATTCGGTGAATTCATCGTTCGATGGCAGATCGCCGCCGAAGATCAACGGAGCTTGCGCGATCGACCACAGGCTCATCAGCGTGCGCTGCTCGTCGCGCGTGAAGTTGGATCTGCGCGATTGGCCGGTTGCGGCGCTGATGCCGATGCGGCCCAAGGGCAGCATGTCGGCATCGGGCCAGGCGCCGGGGCGGCCGAAGCCGCTCCAGATCGAGAGCAGAATAAAGTTCTGCCGCAGCAGCCGCCACTCATCCCAAAAATCGTCCGACACGCGCCACATATTGGTGTTTGCGCGTAGGAATTCGGCGTCCTTCACCATCGCCGGGCCGGGCGAGAGGCTGAGCACGATCGGCCGCCCGGTCTTTTGGATGGCACTGTGCAACGCGGCGATCTCCCCGCAGCGCGTAGGCCGCGCGATGTCGTCCGCCTTGATGAAATCCACGCCCCACTCCGCATACAGCTTGAGCAACGAATCGTAGTAAGCCTGCGCGCCTGGCCGGCTCGTATCGACGCCGTACATGTCGTTGTTCCACGGGCAGGTGGAATTGACATCGGCGATATCGCCGGCATGCACTTCAGAACCGAGCACCGGCAGATTCGCCTTCACTGCCTGCCGCGGAATGCCGCGCATGATGTGGATGCCGAAACCGAGGCCCAGGCGGTGAACGTAGTCTGCCAATGGGCGGAATCCGCGCCCCCCGGCGGCTGAAGGAAAGCGATTGGTAGCTGGGATGAGCCTGCCGTATTCATCCATATCGAGCGCGGGCTCCGGCCGGTAAGCGCCGTTCGCCAGTGGATGCGGCTCCGACCACTGAATATCCACCACGATGTAGTGCCAGCCGTGTTGCTTCAGCCGCTGCGCCATGGATTCGGCGTTGGCCTTTACTTGAGCTTCGGTCACCGCCGTGCCGTAGCAGTCCCAACTGTTCCAGCCCATCGGCGGCGTGGCTGCAACACCTTCGGCCGCGGCACACAGCGCGGGCGCAGCCAGAATCGTCATAAGTGCGAGATAAGGTCGCATGTCTTTCCTTTGAAATGCTGTTTCGCCGACCCGCCTGCCTCAGTAAGTGGCCAGCGAGACGCGCAGGATCACCGGCTCCGATCGGAAATTGAGGTTCCAGTCGGTTTCGTCGCCGTTCCAGATGCGCATCATTTTGAAAACGCCGTTTTCATAAGTTCCCTCCTCGACGCGGAGGAACTGGCGCTGCTTGCCAGCGGCGCTGGGATGAAAGTCGACGCCGCAAGAAAGCCCGGTGACCAAGAATTGATTCTCGCCGAGTTGCGCCACCAGCGCGCGCCCGATGGGCGATGGGTTGCCGCGTGGCGCATGGAAGCGCACCACGCCGTACGAGACTTCGGCCTTCCACGCGCCGAAATCGAGAGTCTGCGAAACCTTGCCTGTCTCCTCCGCCACCGCGCGCAATTTGCCTTCGAAATTGAGGCGCGCGATCAGGCGGGCAATCGGCGCGAGAAGGCGGTAGTCCTGCGCGATGGGTTCGAACTCTTTCTCGGTTCCGCCCTCGACGTAGTCCAGACCGAACGGCGAAAACCCGATCGCCCCCATGCCAAGCGCGGAAAACAGGAAGCGGGCGACGCCGGCACTGTGGCCGGTTTCCGGAACGAACAGCGCGTTGTCGTCGCGATGGTACAGCTCCATCACCTTGAAGTACTCCGCGCTATCCTCGACATAAATGTCGGGCGCGAGTATGTCAATCGCCGGTGCGGCGACCTTCCATATCGGAAGAACGTTGTCCGTCGGACCGCCGCTTTCATACGTGCCGGGGGCGCCCGGTGGAATGGCGCGCCGCAGGGCGGCGTTGGCATACAGCGGCAGCGGATAGACCGCCTTGCCAGCGGCAGCCACCTTGCCCACATAGCTCGCCACCGACCAGGCGTGGAAGTTCACTTCGGCTTCGGCGCCGAAAGCCGCCTGCCAATTCGGCGCGGGCGAGCCAGCCGGCACATGCATCGCCGCCAGCACTTCGGCGGGCACTGGCGCGTCAAACAACTTCTGGGCGGCGGCCGAGTAGTCGCGTTGAATTTGCCAGGTGCCGGCTTCATTTTCCACCTGCACCAAGAGCACCGTGCGCTCCGCATCCACCTCTTTGAGATGCCGCATGAAGGCCGTGAACGCGTGCACGTCGGCATCGAGCGAAGCCTTCGCGTACGGCGACGGAGAATCCACCGGACGGCCGTCTTTGCCGGTGATGCGCGCGTACTTCTCCGGGTCCAGTTTCATCCACTCCGGCGTGTAGTGCTGGCTGCCGTTCTTATACAGCCCGAACCAGAGCAACACCACGTGCACATGATGCTGGCGGGCTTGGGCGAGCAGCGTGTCCATCACCGAGTAATCGAACTTCCCCGGCTGCGGCTCGAATTGCTCCCAGTACACCGGCATTTCGACCGTGTTGGCGTGCAGATAAGCGATGGCCGGCCAGACCTTGGGCAGCACGCCGGGCCACGCGCTCGAGTTGCCGACCTGCGCACCCAGCATCAGGTACGGCGCGTCGTCGACGAACAGGGCGTAACGGCCGTCCTTGTGTACCAGGCGGGGAAGCGGACGCTCTTTGGTCTGGGCCCACACCGTGGCCACGGCGGCGGACGCCGCCAGAACGGTGGCCAATCGCAAAGCTGTCTTCATGAATTCATGTCTCCGTATTTTGGCGAGGACGCGCAAGCGAGCCGTTGCGGCGGCGCCGGCCCATCCGTGCCGGTAATAATCGACACCTGAGTCTCGATTATACGCCCGCGGGGTTGCTTGACTCCGGTTCCTTTTGCTCGAACTACTGTTAGGTGGGGAGAAGAAGAAGGTGGCCAAGCAATCCGGCACGTCATCGCTGGTGGGCTCGAGAGGCGGTCCTATGCGAGTTTGCCGCGAAGAGCCGGCGCATCTGCAGCCCGCTTTACGAGCAATATGGTGATGTCGTCGTCATTGAACTTAGCGTCCACCAAGGACTTCAGACTAGACATCGTCCCTCCCGAACCATTAGCCAAAGCGTCACGCAAGCGGTTTTCTGCATTCTCTCCAGGAATCGAATCGGTCAATCCGTCTGTGAACAGGAGGAGGTCGCCGTCAGGGCAAAGAATAGCCGTACGCGCTTCATACACCGCTTCGGGAAAC
>Ga0074045_10001835_pt1 | contig 20154 bp, 15 predicted proteins | sample BogForMeECP23OM2_FD_94442 | JGI IMG/M metagenome (GOLD analysis project Ga0074045, IMG submission 94442) | Bog forest soil microbial communities from Calvert Island, British Columbia, Canada - Bog Forest MetaG ECP23OM2 | ecosystem: Environmental > Terrestrial > Soil > Wetlands ...
AAAACCTTTGCTGAAATGAGCCCGCAAGAAAAAGATGCATTGAGCCATCGGAGCAAAGCCATTAAAAAGCTTAAAGATTACCTGAAAGATCTGCGATAACGTGGAAGTTCCATGAATCTATAAGGAAATTTAATGTCTTGATTATAATTTTAAAATTGAATTTAATTTAAGCTTAGATTAAATTATAACATCAAAAATATTTCGATCGGAGGTTCTTTCATGAGAATAGTCCTTCTCGGTGCGCCTGGAGCCGGAAAAGGTACGCAGGCAAAGAAGCTTGTTGAAAAATATGCACTGCCTCAAATCTCAACAGGAGATTTATTAAGGGCAGCTGTGGCCGCAGGCAGTTCCCTAGGCAAAGAAGCCAGGTCATTCATGGACAAAGGTGAGCTTGTTCCAGATAGAGTTGTGTTAGGGATGGTTGAGGAGCGACTTAAGCAGGATGATTGTAAGAAGGGATATATCCTTGATGGTTTTCCAAGAAACACTGCGCAGGCGGAGAGCCTCGACAAGATGCTCGATTCCTTGAAAATGTCCCTCAGTGCAGCACTTAGTGTCGATGTTCCCTTTGAGGATTTGATGAAGAGACTCACCGGAAGAAGGACATGTAAGGCGTGTGGCCAAATGTACAATGTCTACTCCTCCCAATCAAAAAAGGAAGGAGTGTGTGACAAGTGCGGTGGTGAACTCTTCCAGAGGGCTGACGATAAGGAGGAGACAATAAAGAAGAGATTAGAGGTGTATAACGCACAGACAGCACCTTTGATCGACTATTACAGTAAGAAGGGCATCCTGAAGGCAGTCGCTGGCACTGGCAGTATCGACGGGATATTCAAGATGGTTTCCGAAGCATTGGGTCTTAAATAGGAATTCAAGCTTAGTCTTGAAAAATAATAATTGTTTGGATAGGAGGAAATGAAATGGCTTTAGTTAATCCCCATGGAAAAGAGAAAAAGTTAAAACCTCTTCTGCTGACCGGCGCTGCACTGGAAGAGGAAAAAAGAAAGGCCAAGACACTTACCCAGGTCAAGATACAGTCACGGGAAACAGGTGACTTGATAATGATGGGTATCGGTGGATTCACGCCACTTACGGGTTTCATGACCCACGCCGATTGGAAGGGAGTATGCTCTGAATACAAAATGGCAGACGGTACCTTCTGGCCAATTCCTGTGACAGTTTCTACGACTGATGCGCAGGCAAACACCATCAAGGTGGGCCAGGAAATCGCACTCGTTGATGAGGAAAGCCATGAGATCATGGCTACTATGAAGGTCACCGAGAAATACTCAATTGATAAGGCATTTGAATGCAAGAGTATATTTCGCACTATGGACAACGAACATCCAGGCGTTGCAATGGTCATGGCGCAGGCTGATGTGAACCTCGCGGGACCGGTTAAGGTATTGAGCTTGAGCTACTTCCCCGAGCAATACAAAGGGTTATTCCTGACGCCAGCAGAGACAAGGAAGATGTTTGAAGAAAAAGGGTGGAGCAGGGTTGCCGCCCTTCAGCTCAGGAACCCAATGCACAGGTCCCATGAGTATCTCGCCAAGATAGCACTGGAAGTGAGTGACGGCGTGCTGATTCACCAGCTCCTCGGCAAACTCAAACCCGGCGACATCCCAGCAGAAGTAAGAGTAAAGGCTATCGATAAGCTTACGGAACTCTATTTTGTAAAAAATACCACGATTCAGGCGGGATATCCACTTGACATGAGATATGCAGGACCCCGGGAGGCGCTCCTTCATGCGCTATTCAGGCAGAACTATGGATGCAGCGATCTGATTGTTGGTAGGGACCATGCAGGAGTCGGCGAGTATTATGGACCATTTGATGCCCAGAAGATATTTGACGAAATACCGGCGGGTGCTCTGGAGACAAAACCCATGAAGATCGACTGGACATTTTACTGTCATAAATGTGATGGCATGGCCTCAATGAAGACATGCCCTCATGGCAAAGAGGACAGACTGCTTCTTAGCGGAACAAAATTGAGAAAGATGCTGTCCGAGGCAGAAGAGGTGCCGGATCACTTCAGCAGGCCTGAAGTGTTGATAATATTACAAGAGTATTATCAGGGACTCACAGAGAAAGTCGAGATTAAGCTCCACAAGTTTGCAGAAGGTGAGAAGTAATAAATGATTGTGGGCAGTGATGAGGGGGGGGAGGCATCCCTTTTCATCACATGTCCGCATTTTTTCTGAAAGGAGGTGCTGAGAAGGGGGAATAGTTTGACGTAGTACAGCTGTGATGAGACGTAGAAAATCTTGTATCGTAACTTAATTTAAATCAAAGAGGAGGTTAAATTTATGCCAAGTTTCGTGATTACTGAAAAGTGTGACGGCTGCAAGGCTCAGGACAAGACAGCATGTCAGTATATCTGCCCGAATGATCTGATGGCCCTCGATAGGGACAAGATGAAGGCATGGAATCAGGAGCCCGAGCAGTGCTGGGAGTGCTACAACTGTGTAAAAATCTGCCCACAGCAGGCAATAGAGGTCAGGGCATATCAGGACTTCGCACCATTGGGCGGCAATGTTATCCCCTTAAGAGGCACTGACTCCATCATGTGGACAGTCAAATTCAGAAATGGCTCACTGAAAAGGTTCAAATTCCCCATAAGGCTGACAGCTGAGGGTTCAATTGACCCATATACAGGAAAGCCGGAAGCTGACTTTTCAAAGATTAAAGCACCTGGATTTTTTAACAAACCAGCAAGAACAGAATAATATAAGGAGGGAAAGATATGGAAAAAGAAACCTGTACGTTTTCATATTGCCAGAAGCCTGAGGTTGTAGAAGTCGAGACAGATCTTCTTCTCATCGGCGGTGGTATGGCATGTTGCGGCTCAGCATTTGAGGCCGCCCGTTGGGCAACACCTAAGGGTTTGAAGGTAACACTGGTTGACAAGGCAGCAACAGACAGAAGCGGTGCCGTTGCAATGGGTCTCTCAGCGATCAATACCTACATTGGAGAAAATAAGGTAGAGGACTATGTCGCGTACGTTAGAGGCGACCTGATGGGCATAATCAGGGAAGATCTTGTTTTTGATCAGGGAAGGCATGTTGATGATTCAGTCCACCTTTTTGAAGAATGGGGACTCCCCATATGGAAAAAAGCAGATGACGGCTTCTCCCTCGACGGATTTCAGGCAAGAGATGAAGGCAAGGCGATGCTGAAGGATGGCGGAGTGCCGGTGAGATCTGGTAAGTGGCAGATCATGATCAATGGCGAGTCATACAAGGTCGTTGTTGCTGAAGCCGCTAAGGCGGCCCTTGAATTTAACAGAAAGGCAACGGGCGTTGCACAGAACCACTTTGAAAGGGTATTTATTGTAAAGCTCTACAAGGATGCTAATGATCCTAAGAGAGTTGCCGCAGCGGCAGGCTTTAGTGTCAGAGAGAACAAGATTTACCTTTTTAAGGCAAAGGCAATGATTAATGCTTCAGGCGGAGCGGTCAATGTTTTTAGGCCAAGATCAGTTGCAGAAGGTCAGGGCAGGGCATGGTATCCCGTATGGAATTCAGGCTCAGGGTTTGCCCTTGGCATGCAGGTTGGAGCAGAGCTTACCATGATGGAAAACAGGTTTGTACCGGCCAGATTTAAAGATGGATACGGACCGGTCGGCGCATGGTTCCTCTTCTTCAAGGCAAAAGCAACCAACGCACTCGGTGAAGATTATTGCACGGGGGAGAATTTCGAAGAGACGAAGAAGCTCTACAGCCCCTATGCTGAAAAAATGGGAACCGCCATCAGAAACCACATGATGATGATGGACATGAAGAAGGGCAAAGGTCCCATTTTGATGAACACGCATTTAGCAATGGCAGAGCTCGCGACAAAGATGGATGCCAAGAGAATCAAACACCTTGAGGCAGAAGCATGGGAAGACTTCCTCGATATGGCTATCGGTCAGGCAGGACTCTGGGCATGTAAGAATGTTTCGCCCGACAAAGAGCCTTCTGAGATTATGCCGACAGAACCCTATCTGCTCGGTTCACATGCTGGCTGCGCCGGCTTCTGGTGCAGCGGACCTGGCGACATCAAAGGAGCTCCCGCAGAATGGTCCTGGGGCTACAATAGGATGTCAACTGTAAAGGGACTCTTTATGGCGGGCGACGTTGTCGGTGCATCAGGGCACAAATTCTCCTCAGGTTCACATGCAGAAGGAAGAATAGCAGCCAAGGCCGCAATAGCCTTGATACTTGATGAGCCTAACTTCAAGCCAACGATCAAAGCGACAGCCGATGAAATCTCAGCAGAGCTTTATCTGCCATACGAAGTTTTTGAGAAATACAAAGTGTACTCAACTGACCCACTCATTAACCCCTTCTACATCAGACCAAAAATGCTCCAGGCAAGACTCCAGAAGATCTCTGACGAGTACTTTGGTGGCTGTGGAACATGGTATATGACCTCAAAGACCATGCTGGATGAGGGATTAAAGCAGCTTGAGGTGCTCAAGGAAGATGCCAATAAGATGGGAGCAGCAAATCTCCATGAGCTCATGAGATGCTGGGAGAATTACCACAGAATTCTCTCCGTTGAGGCGCATGCGAGGCATATCCTCTTCAGGGAGGAGTCAAGGTATCCTGGCTACTACTATAGAGGTGACCACATCGCAATCAACGACAAAGACTGGAAGTGTTTTGTCAACTCGAGATACGACGCAGATACAAACACCTGGGAACTCAAGAAAGTTCCCTATGTTCAGATCTACAAGTAACTAAACTTCAGAGAGGGGCGACGAGCCCCTCTCCTTATTTAATTCATAATACATGAGGCGTAAAAAGGGTTTTTTATGGATCATGTAGTGTGAATTACTCATCATCCGTCTGTTCGAAATAAAGGAGGAATAGCATGCCAGAGTTAAGTACCGAAAAATCCAACCATGTCTTGGTGATCGGCGGTGGCTTTAGCGGTTTGACCACTGCTGTTGAGGCTGCGGAGGCAGGCGCAAGAGTGACCGTCATAGAAAAAAATCCTTATCTCGGCGGAAGGGTTGCCCAGCTCAATAAATATTTCCCTAAACTCTGTCCTCCCACCTGTGGACTCGAAATGAATTTTAGAAGGATCAGAGAGAATCCTTTGATTGATTTTTATACAATGGCGGAAGTGCAGAGCGTATCAGGGGGACCCGGTGACTATTCGGTTACTATCAAGCTCAATCCCAGATATGTAAACGACAACTGCGTAGCCTGCAATGCGTGTGCGGAGGCCTGTTCTGAGGAAAGGCCAAATGACTTCAACTTTGGCATGGATAAAACGAAAGCTGCATATCTACCTTTTAACCAGGCATTCCCTCAGAAATATGTGATCGACGATAAATACTGTAAGGGAAACTGCATGAAGGCGTGTATGGAAGCGTGTAAATACAATGCCATCGATCTTACAATGAAGCAAGAGACGGTCGACTTGAAGGTTAGCTCTATAGTTGTAGCAACGGGCTGGAACCCGTATGATGCAAATAAAATAGATATCTTGGGCTTTGGGCATGTAAAAAACGTAATCACCAACATGATGATGGAACGGCTGGCTTCTCCAAACGGACCAACGTCCGGAAAGATTGTAAGGCCATCTGATGGCAAGGCAGTTCAAACAGTTGCGTTTGTCCAGTGTGCAGGGAGCAGGGATGAAAACTATCTGCCATTTTGTTCTTACATCTGCTGTATGGCATCTATAAAACAAACGCTGTACCTGAGAGAGCAGAACCCTGATTCCAAGGCATATATATTTTATATCGATATCCGGACCCCAGGCAAATACGAACAATTCTATTGGAAGGTAAAAGAAGACCCTAACGTCTCACTTATTAAAGGCAAAGTGGCTAAAATTATCCAGGATGATGCATCAGATGATGTGATCGTAGAAGCTGAAGATATGCTTGCAGGTGAAAAGACTAGGGTAAAGGTGGATATCGTAGTCCTTGCAACAGGTATGGAGCCGGCAGGGGCAACCACAAAGATACAAGGCGTAAATTACGAGGAAGGCTTTGCCCTTTCGAAGAAGGGGATTTATTCAGTAGGATGCAGTAAGAATCCTATGGATGTTGCCAAGTCTGCGCAGGACTCCACAGGTGCTGTGGTCAGGGCATTACAGGTAGGAAAGAGGAGGTAGGACAGGATGGAAAAGAAGATAGGCCTTTATATATGCACAGGTTGCTCAATAGGTGAGTCAATAGATATTACCGCATTGTCGAATATTGGGAAAAATGCCTTGAAGGTGCCAGTGATCAAGGATCATTTTGCCTTCTGTGGGAAGGAAGGAGTCGATATCATTAAGAATGATGTCGCGACTGAAGGAGTCAATACCGTTGTCATCGCTGCCTGTTCTCCTCGTGTCAAGTTTGAGGAATTTGATTTTCCAGGATGTATCGTTGAAAGGGTTCCGATTAGGGAGCTCGCGGTGTGGACCCAGGTGCCTAAGTCAAAAGAGGCACAAATGGCTGCTACAGACTATATGAGAATGGGAGTTATAAAGGTGCAGAAGGGAGACCTCCCGGAACCATATCTCATGGAGACAGTAAAGACCATACTCGTGATAGGGGGTGGCATTACGGGGATGACCGCAGCCCTCGAGGCAGCCAACTCAGGATACCAGGTAGTGTTAGTGGAAAAAGAACCGGCGCTTGGCGGTTTTATGAACAAGCTCTTTAAAAAGATCCCGACAGATGGTATGTACAGACAGCCACTGATCGTGGATACAGACATTGCCAAGACGATAAAAGAGGTGGAAACCCATCCAAATATCAAGGTTTATAAATCTGCCAAGGTTGAAAAGAGTGATGGCATGCCAGGTGCCTTCGATGTCACCATCTCATCTAATGGAACATCAACAGTTGAAAAGATCGGGGCCATCGTTCTCGCTGCAGGCTGGAGGCCATATGACGCAACTAAGCTCGAACATCTCGGATACGGAAAATTCAAGGACGTGGTGACCAATGTTGAATTTGAAGAGCTTGCTAAGAAGGGAAAGATTACCCGTCCATCTGATGGCAAAGAGGCAAAGAAAGTGGCTTTTATCCAATGCGCGGGCCAGCGCGACGCAAACCATCTTCCCTATTGTTCTGCAATGTGCTGTGCGACTTCGCTGAAACAGGCCAAGTATGTCAGGCAAAATCCTGACGCAACAGCAATGATCCTTTACATTGATATCAGGACACCGGGGAAGCTTGAATATTATTATAAAGAGACGCAGAACGACCCAGGGGTGATGCTTACGAAAGGGGATGTTAAAGCGGTCTCCGATGCCGGTAACGGTAACCTCCATGTGGAGATGGAAAATTCGCTGCTTGGAGAAAAGGTGAAGGTAGAAGCTGATCTCGTGGTTCTTGCTACAGGGATAGTGCCTGCAACAGTTGATGATCCGATACTGAACCTAGGGTACAGACAAGGTCCCGGCCTTCCCGACCTCGACCTATTCAATGGATTTGCAGACTCTAATTTTATATGTTTCCAGTATGAGACTAGAAGGACCGGGGTTTATGCCGCAGGTTGTGTACGGCAGCCGATGAATACATCAGAGGCACAGGAGGATGCAGCAGGCGCAGCATTTAAAGCAATACAGAGTGCGGAGCATGTAGCAAAGGGCATTTCAGTGCATCCTAGGGCCTGGGATCTGACTTACCCTGATCCGATGATGACAAGATGCACCTCGTGTAAGAGATGCACGGAGGAGTGCCCCTTTGGTGCAATCGATGAAGATGAAAAAGGGACACCCTTCTTTAAAATAGGGCGATGTAGGAGATGTGCTACCTGTATGGGTTCATGCCCGGAAAGGATCGTCTCCTTTAAAGACTATCACGTTGATATGATCGGCGCAATGCTGAAGAGCGTTTCAATCCCCTCTGATGAGGATCAGCCGAGGCTGATTGTGCTCGCTTGTGAAAACGATGCCTATCCAGCCGTTGACACTGCTGCATTCCACCGCTCAAAGATAGATCCGGCTGTCAGGTTTATTCAGTTGAGGTGTCTAGGTTCAACCAATCTTGTCTGGATTGCCGACGCTTTTTCGAGGGGCATAGACGGGATGCTTCTCCTTGGCTGTAAGTATGGAGAAAATTACCAATGTCACTTTGCGAAGGGGAGTGAGTTAGCAAATTACAGATTGGGGAAAGTGCAGGAGACTCTTGACAGGCTCATGCTTGAAGCCGACCGCGTGCAGATGGTTCAACTTGCCATCGATGAGTATGATAAATTGCCTGCTGTTATTAATCAGTTTGTTGAGAGGGTCAAAGAGATTGGACCCAATCCATACAAATAACGGCTTGAGGAGGGAGATAAATGGCAGAACAGGTAGTAAGTCCAGACCTTAGTTTTGTTAAGGATGTGATCGCCTCTGGGGGGGGGGATCTAAAGAAGTGCTACCAGTGCTCCACCTGCACGGTAGTGTGTAATGTAACGCCTGACAATAAACCTTTTCCAAGAAAAGAGATGCTGTATGCCCAGTGGGGCATGAAAGATAGGCTTATTAGCAACCCCGATATATGGCTGTGTCACCAGTGCAGCGATTGCACAGCACACTGCCCAAGGGGGGCAAAGCCAGGAGAAGTACTTGGAGCCGTGAGGAAAATGGCAATTAAGCATTATTCAGGACCAAGCACACTTGCAAATATGACCGCTGACCCCAAGTATCTCCTTCTACTCTTTGCAATACCGGCGGTTCTTTTTTTCGCAATCATCGCATCTCTGGGGCACCTTGACTTTTCATCTATCAAACCGGCAGAGCATGGCGGCATCTCATTTTCAAACTTTATCCCCGTTAAATTTATTGATTCCATATTCATACCGGTAGCCGGATTTGCGGCTCTGGCCTTTGTCTTTGGCATACGTAAGTATTGGGCTGATCTGGTAAAGAATGGAGGGTCTCTCGCAAAAATGGATCTTTTCAGCAGTCTCTACCTGGCCATTATTGATATAGTCACCCACAAGAAATTTACTGAGTGCGACGTAGCTAATGGAAGAACAGCATCACACCGTGCGGTCTTCTTTTCCTTCATAGGGCTCGCGATAACTACCGCGCTGGGTGTTTTCTACCTCTACGGTTTAAAGTGGGAATCTCCCTATCCGTTGTCAGATCCTCTGAAGATCATCGGAAACATCAGCGCGATCGCTCTGCTTGCGGGAATCATCGCAGTGGCCAGCAACCGGATTGATAATCAGGAGAAAGCCGGGAAGGGCGGCTACTTTGATTGGTTGTTCATTGGTGTTGTCTTTGGCGTCGGTGGTACCGGCTTTCTCTCCGAAATACTCAGGCTTTCCAATGTTGCTGCAATAGCGTTCTGTATGTATTATTTACATCTTGTTTTTATATTTTTCCTATTTGCCTATGCACCTTTCTCAAAGATGGCGCACATGGTTTACAGAACTACCGCAATGGTTTACGCAAGGCATACGGGACGGGAATAGTTATCTATAAAGTGTTGCAATTAACTGCGCATATATGGTATCAAACATCACTTGAATGGCAAGGAGGTGAAGGAGGAGGCCTAGGGTATCAGGAGGCATTTTAACAAATCTAATTTTATCTGGCATCGAAGTAAAAAAACTTATAAAAGGAGGAAAAACAAAAGATGAGTCCAATACTTCTTTTTGCCGTTGCATGCGGCTTATTAGGAATTCTTTACGCTGCAGTCACCGCATCATGGGTTACAAAACAGCCTACCGGATCAGAGAAAATGGTGGAAATTTCGGACGCCATTAAAGAGGGCGCACAAGCTTTCCTTGCGAGAGAGTACAGGACTGTTGCAATGGTTGCGGTTGTGCTTGTTGTTATTATTGGTGCAGTGCTTGGTATCTGGACAGCCGCTGGATTTATTATCGGAACCGTAGGTTCAGCCCTCGCGGGGTACATCGGCATGGTGGTTACCGTCAGAGCAAACGTAAGGACGACTGAAGCCGCCAAGTCTGGAGTCCAGGCAGCGTTGTCAGTGGCATTTAAAGGTGGCTCTGTTACAGGAGTCATGGTTGTGGGCCTCGGATTGATCGGCTTAACCGTTTTTTATTTGGTTGCAAAACAGGCAGCAGGCGAAGAGGTATTCCGCGCCATTATCGGATTGGGATTTGGTTGCTCATTGATGAGTGTTTTTGCCCGTATCGCCGGTGGTATCTATACCAAGGCAGCTGACGTTGGAGCTGACCTTGTCGGTAAAGTTGAGGCCGGTATCCCTGAAGATGACCCTAGAAACCCCGCTGTTATCGCTGATAACGTGGGTGATAACGTAGGGGACTGCGCGGGTATGGCAGCCGACCTGTATGAGACTTACACGGTCACCCTTGTTGCGGCAATGCTCCTCGCAAAGACAGTCTTTGGTGCGGAGAGCCTTTGGGTGGAATTTCCCTTATTGATAGGTGGAATTTCAATTGTTGCCTCGATAATAGGGACGTATTTTGTAAAAATGGGCAAGAGCCAATACATTATGGGCGCCCTTTACAAGGGTCTTGCAGTTGCAGGCATTCTTGCGGCGATCGCATTCTTCTTCGCCTCGCAGTGGTTTCTTGGACTGCCGGGTGTTGAACCTGCATTCACCGCAGTAGGTGTATTTACCACAGCCTTGATAGGACTTATTCTGACAGGGCTCATAGTGATGATCACAGAATACTTTACTTCCAAGAGCTTTGCCCCTGTAAAACATATCGCAGCGGCGAGCCAGACTGGGCATGGAACAAACGTTATCGCCGGACTTGCAGTAAGTATGAAATCAGCCGGACTGCCTGCCTTAGCTATATCAGGGGCAATCATCTGGGCGTATGCATTGGGCGGCGGATTTGCTGGCAATGCTGGCGGCGGTCTCTTTGCGATAGCACTTTCCGCAGTGGCCATGCTGTCCATGACAGGAATCGTCGTTGCAATTGATTCATATGGCCCGATAACTGACAACGCTGGCGGTATTGCTGAGATGGCTGGACTCCCTGAAAGCGTAAGGGCGGTTACAGATCCACTCGATGCGGTTGGCAATACTACGAAAGCGGTCACCAAGGGTTACGCGATCGGTTCTGCCGGTCTTGCAGCCCTGGTTCTTTTTGCAGAGTACTCAAGGTCCTTTGGAGGGCCAATTACCTTTGACCTTTCTAGTCCGATGGTCATCGTCGGTCTCTTCATTGGCGGTCTCTTGCCTTACTATTTCGGCGCCCTTCTGATGGAAGCTGTTGGATACGCGGCAGGCGGAGTCGTCGAAGAGGTGAGAAGGCAGTTCAGAGAGATCCCGGGAATCATGGAATATAAGGCAAAACCTGAGTACGGGACATGTGTTGATATCGTTACAAAAGGCGCAATCAAACAGATGATGCTACCAGCCCTTATTCCTGTTGTCGCACCTATTCTTGTGGGCTTCATTTTGGGAAGAGAAGCTCTGGGCGGTATGTTAATTGGCTGCATTATCACGGGACTTTTCCAGGCTATCGCCATGACAAGCGGTGGTGGTGCATGGGACAATGCCAAGAAGTTCATTGAGGATGGAATGTATGGCGGAAAGAAGTCAGACGCTCATAAAGCGGCAGTCACAGGCGATACCGTGGGTGACCCATACAAGGACACCGCGGGGCCGGCCATTAACCCGATGATCAAGGTTATAAATATTGTGGCACTGCTAATCGTTCCTCTACTGATAAAATTCGGCAGATAATACTTGTGTGAATCGAAAGGCCGACAGGTACTGTCTCTGTCGGCTTTTTTTATGGAATGCTTGCGAAAAGCCTGATAAATCATGTATAGTACAAATTAGCGTATATTTTTGGGAGGCTTTGCATTGAAAGAGAAAATACATCCAAATTACGATGAGACAAAGGTGGTCTGCGCATGCGGTGAAACTTTTGCTACACGTTCAACACAAAAGTCCATTCGTGTAGATATCTGTTCAAAGTGCCACCCCTTTTTCACCGGCAAACAGAAGATCATTGATGCAGAGGGAAGGGTGGAGAAATTCAAGAGAAAATACGCAAAAAGCGAACACAAATAGCTAAATCAGCCAAAAGACAACAGGGATTAGGGATTCAGCAAGCCTCTAATCCCTTTTTCTTTGCTTACGTATCAGCTGTAATATAACGTTATGAAGGACCATATCAGATGAAAAATGTTGGTGGACAGGCAGTAATAGAGGGAGTGATGATGAAATCACCTGTTGGATGGAGTGTCGCAGTCAGGAACCCTAAGGGCGATATAGATTTCAAGACGGTTAAAACAAGAAAGTTGCCTCAGGCGTTGAAACTACCTATTGTCAGGGGTGTCGTGGCGCTATTCCATGCCCTGCTGATCGGGATTAAGGCGATTGAATTTTCAGGTAATGTCGCATACCAGGAAGAAGAAAAGCCGTTTAGTCCCTGGAGCATGGGGATTTCTATTGGAACAGCCATTGTTCTTGCAGTGGCTCTTTTTGTTGTGCTCCCTCTTTACCTCGCGAAGCTTATGGGCAATGTGTCAGAAATTGTTTCGAGGAACTCTTTAATGTTCAATCTTGCAGACGGGCTGTTCAGAGTGGGGATATTCTTGTTTTATGTATTCGCCATTGGCTTCTGGAAAGAGATGAGAAGAGTGTACGAATATCATGGAGCTGAACACAAGGTAATATACGCTTATGAAGCGGGTGATGAGCTCACTGTAGAGAGCGCAAAAAAATATAAGCCCTACCACCCGAGATGCGGGACGAGTTTTCTTCTGATTGTGATGGTTACGAGCATACTTGTATTTTCCTTTATTCCACAACGCTGGTCTTTTATAGACAAGGCACTTGCAAGGCTCGTGCTAATACCGGTTATCGCGGGGGGGTCCTACGAGATTCTGAAGTTCTCCGCAAGAATGCACAAGAATGCAATGATGCAGTTGATTACACTGCCTGGTCTCCTATTGCAGAGACTTACAGTGCGGCAGCCTGATGATACCCAGATAGAAGTGGCGCTAGCTGCACTCGTAGAGGTTTTGAAATTAGAGGTATCTTCTGAAGGGGTGGGGCAGTGATGTTAGAGAAGCTTTTGGCAATTGAAGAGAAATATATTGAAATTACTGATGCGCTTGCAAAGAATGAGGTATTATCCAATGCTCAGGAATATCAGAAGTATGCAAAGGAAAGGGCAGATTTGCAGATCATTGTTAAGAAGATCAGAGAATATAAAAAAGTACTTGCTGAGATAGATGATACTGAAGAGCTGATCAGAAGTGGTGATGCTGATTTAAGGGAGCTTGCACAGGCGGAGCTGGAAGAGCTTAAGAGGAAGAAACCTCTTATGGAAGAAGAACTTAGGATTATGCTCCTGCCAAAAGACCCGAGAGACGAAAGAAATGTAATACTCGAGATCCGGGCCGGGACCGGAGGAGATGAGGCAGCGCTATTTGGTGCTAGCCTTTTCAGAATGTATTCTAAATATGCTGAAGCAAGGCGATGGAAGATAGAAGTTATAGATTCAAGCCCAACAGGTATCGGTGGTCTGAAAGAGATAATAGCAAATATTAAAGGAAAAAGCGCATACAGCAGGCTAAAATACGAAAGCGGCGTCCACAGGGTCCAGAGAGTTCCGGTTACGGAGGCATCAGGAAGGATCCACACATCAGCTGCGACAGTTGCGGTATTGCCTGAGGCAGAGGAAGTTGATATCAGGATAGATGATAAGGATTTGAGGATTGATACATTCTGCGCATCGGGGCCTGGTGGGCAGGGTGTCAACACTACATACTCTGCAGTAAGAATTACGCATATCCCCACGGGCATGGTTGTTCAATGCCAGGATGAGCGGTCACAAATAAAGAACAGGATTAAGGCCATGAAGGTTTTGCGATCAAGGCTTCTTGAATTTGAAATGGAGACTAAGGAAAAAGAGCGCGCACTGGAGCGTAAGACACAGGTCGGCACAGGAGACAGGAGTGAAAGGATTAGAACTTATAACTACCCTCAAAACAGGCTGACTGACCATAGGATAAATCTGTCCGTTCATAAACTTGAGCAAGTATTAGAAGGGGATATCGACGAGATTATCGATGCTCTTATCACCCATGATCAGGCTGAGAAGCTCAGGGAACTGTAAGATCAAATGTTTTTTGGATATCACTGCGGATATGCCAAAAAGAATACGCTCAAAAGAACTTTCATGATCTCTCATTCGCCCCTGTCTTTAGTAGGAAACCATTCAATTTAAGAGAAAAGAATAGGGGGACATGCTTAAAAGTCATCAAATAGCCAGCCAACCTCTTTTAATAAGAGGGGGTAGAAGTTTTCTTAACATATCCCCCTCCTTCTTAGCATGCTGTCCTGATCTAATTGGCAATGTATTTATTAAATAAATTAAGAGAGATTGCAACCCTTTTGAGTAGTAATGGTGTTAAGGATGCGGCAAAGGAATCGGAAATACTAATAACAGAAGCGCTGAAGATTGACAAATCGGCTCTTTATTCTGGTGACATTGAAGTGTCATCAAGGACTTCAATGCAACTGGACTCCCTAGCCATAAGACGATCTCGCGGAGAGCCTCTTCAGTACATCATCGGGCATCTTGAATTTTACGGGTTGAAGATCAATGTTGGCCGCGGAGTTTTGATACCAAGACCCGAGACTGAAATGCTTGTTGATGAAGCGATAAAACATCTTGAGCACTTAAACACTCAGAACTCAAGGTTCAGTCTTCTTGACCTTTGCACTGGGAGTGGATGCATAGCTGTAGCCATTGCCAAACATTTTCCTCGCGCCATAGTTTGTGGCATCGACAAATCTGAGGTGGCAGTTCATTATGCGAGTCAAAATGCATCCGAGAACACTAGCCGTAATATTAACTTTGTCATCGGCGATCTTTACGAGCCTTTGGGTGACATAAGATTTGATTGTATTGTCTCAAATCCCCCTTATGTCAAAAGTCGTGACATAGAGAAGCTGCAGAGAGAAATAAGGGATTACGAGCCCATTGAAGCTCTTGATGGCGGAGACGATGGGCTGGAGTTTTATAGAAAGATATTCAAGGGCATGCCTCACCATCTCAAGAAAGGTGGGCTGGTCTTCCTTGAGATCGGTTTCGGACAGTCCCCCCACATTGAAACGTTGGCAAGAACAGCAGGAATCAAGACAGTGGGCTTTCTGAATGACTTTGCAGGGATCAGAAGAGTGATGGTGGCAAAAAATTGACAAGTAAAGAGCGGTCTGAAATAATATGACTCAGGAAAAAAGGCAATACGCAGATATCGAGCATGAAGGCAAGTGAAGCCTCAAGGGGCAGCGCGGATTATTTTCGGGAGATAGATCTCTGATAAGAGAAAGAAGAGATGGGCTAAGGGATTTGGTGACATGCGTTGAGCGCTAAAAGCAGGATTACAAGAGCTGCGGGGGTAATGTCTCTCGCCACACTGATAAGCCGAATACTGGGCTATATTAAGGACATGATCCTCGCGACCTTCTTTGGGGCCACGGCCTCAGCGGATGTCTTTTTTGTTGCGTTCAGGATTCCTAACCTCCTTAGAGAACTCTTTGCTGAAGGATCGATGTCCTCGGCGTTCATCCCGGTTCTCACAGAATATCAGACAAAGTCTGGCAGAGACGAAGCAAATAGACTCGTCAGATCAACGATCATAGTTGTGGTCATTTTTGTGGGAACGCTCTGTATTCTTGGTGTGGTATTTGCGCCTGCAATCGTTTCGCTGATTGCCCCCGGATTCTTGAAGAACCCTGAGAAATTAGCCAGTACGGTACTTCTGACGCGAATAATGTTCCCTTTTCTTCTATTCATAAGCCTTGCAGCCGTTACGATGGGCTCCCTCAACACACGGGGTGTTTTTTTTACCCCGGCGCTGGCACCCGCGACACAGAATATTGTGATCATCATTTGCGTTGTTGCGCTCTCCTCACAATTTGTTAATCCGATCGTTTCCGTTGCGATAGGCGTTACTATAGGGGGGCTCATTCAATTTTTGTTTCAAGTGCCGGCTTTTTTTAAACAGGGATATACATTCAGTCGGAAGGCAGCTGATGAGGAAACCAGGGATCCGGCCTCAACGGACTTTGCGAACCACGACTCAAGCATTTGGCATCCCGGGCTAAAAAAGATAGGCCGCCTCATTATACCATCCACAGCAGGGCTTGCGGTGGCTCAAGTGAACATATTCGTTAGCACGATTCTCGCTTCGTTTCTTTCCGTCGGGAGCATTACCTATCTATACTACTCCATGCGACTGATACAATTTCCTATCGGCATATTTGGTGTTGCCATGGGGATGGCAGTGCTACCTGCCCTGTCAGAGCATGCAGTAAAAGGAGCGACTGAGAGCCTTAAGGAGGACTTCTCATTTGCCCTGAGGGTGCTATTTTTTATCACCGTGCCTGCGATGATTGGCCTTATTTCACTGAAGATTCCAATCGTGAGCACCCTTTTTCAGAGGGGTAAGTTCGAATATGCTGCGACTATAGGCACCTCCGATGCCCTGATGTTTTATTCATTGGGGATTTGGGCTGTCGTGGGAGTCAGGGTGTTAGCAGCCACCTTCTATGCAATGCAGGATACCAGGACACCGGTCAGAGTTGCTGTCATGGCGGTGATTATCAATATTCTCTTGAGCCTGGTACTCATGAGTCCCATGAGGCACAAAGGCCTCGCCTTTGCCAATGCCATCGCATCGATGTGCAATTTCACGATGCTTTTCTATTTCTTGAGGAAGAGGCTGGGCGGGTTAGGTACGCGGAGGATAGTAATTTCTTTTGCAAAAACGTTGTTGGCATCGACAATTATGGGATTTGTGGGGTGGTTCACTCTGAAAGGTGAGCCATGGACATTGAGCGGAAATACCCTGCATAAGGCGGTATATCTTAGTGCTACGGTGGTGATGTGCGCTATCACATATATGTTCGTATCATATTTGCTTAAAAGCGATGAGATGAGTTACATGATAAGAAAAGTCAAAAGGTGAGTGAAAGAGGAGAAGGTATGCTAATAAAGAACTTGGCAGTCGGTCCACTTCAAAGCAACTGTTTCATCATTGCAGATGAGAGATCCAGAGAGGCGATGGTGATTGACCCTGGTGATGAGCCAGACAGGATCCTCGACATTGTTGACGACAATAAACTGAAACTCAAATACATCGTCTGTACCCACGGACATTTTGACCATGTGGGGGCAGTGAGTGATTTGAAGGATGAGACCGGGGCAAAGGTTGTGATACATAAAGATGAACTGCAGATTTATAGTGGCGCTAGGCAAGGAGGAGCAATGTGGGGATTTGACGTCGAATCACCACCGGTTCCAGACATCCTTGTTAATGAGGGGGATAATATCAATATCGGAGAGGTGAAATTTGAAGTTCTGCACACTCCGGGGCATAGTCCTGGAGGGATGTGTCTATACATTGAGGGCCTTCTCGTTACAGGTGACACCCTCTTCGCGGGTTCTGTCGGGAGGACAGATTTTTATGGTGGCAGCTTTGAAAAGCTCAAAAAATCATTCAAAAGGTTGATGGAATTACCTGAAAGCACAACAGTTCTCCCGGGGCATGGCCCGAACACAACGATAGGCTACGAAAAAAGGGAGAATATGTTCGCAGAAGAATTTTTGCGATAAAAAGAGTTTTGATGGGGATTGGCATTTTGTTGTGCCCTGTTGGATGCTAGTGTCAGCGTCATGCCTCAGGTAAACTGTTAGATTCCGACAAGAACGCACAAAAAAATACACTCGCACTTTGAGGCACTAGAACTGACTTTCTTCATCCTGCCTGTAGAGAGTGCGGGATCCATGCAAGGGCGATTTCTGCCACTTGCCATTGGCATCTCAAGAAAACAGTTACGAACAAAGATGTAACATCACGAACTTTTTCCCGATGATAGAAGAGTGTTACTTCTGGGAATCTGCGCACAGGCATGCTCTTTTACTCTGAGAAGCGTGGCTTCCTCAGAAACGCGGAGAGGACAATTGCAATTCCCGCAAAGGCTGCTGACATAAAAAAACTGCTCGAAAAACTGCCTGAAATCTCCGCTAGGACTCCTGCGACTGCAGGGCCGATGATCTGCCCAAAACCAAAAATAAAGGTTATCAAACCAAAAGCCATCGCAGCCTTTTCCGGTTCCACGTAATCACCTACGGCTGCCACCATTATTGAGGGTATGCTCCACGCCACAATGCCGTATAGGCTAACGGATAGGTATAAGGACAGGCCTGGAAGTCTCGAAGCGATTAATAGGTACGAGATCATCTGGAGTGAAAAGACGATCATGAGAGCGTTTTTTCTTCCAAGCTTATCGGATAAAGTGCCAAAGACGGGACCTGAAAAAAGACTCAAGAGTCCGACCAGGGACCAGAAATTACCCGCAACAGTTTCGGAAAAGCCTCTTTCTTTAACCAGAGTAGTGACGATAAAAGTCGCATAGATGACATAGGTGTAGCCAAAAAGAAAGTATATTATCCCGAGGTGATAAATGAATTTTTTTTTGTAAATGCTCTTTTTTCTGGCTTTGTCTGAAAAGACTGGTAAAGAGGTCAGTGTTTCATCGCTTCCGATGGCTGCCAGCCCTTTTTCTTCAGGCCTGTTTCTGAGGAGCAAAAGGCAAATAACCGCGATGAGTATGACGATTACGCCTAGAATCAGCCATCCTATTCTCCAACCCTCTCCGCCATAGAGTTTGTTTATCCATGGAATGAATTTCCCGGAAAAAATTATGGCAAAGCCACTCCCGATAACGATGAAACCGGCGGCCGTTCCTCTTTTTTTGCTGACGAACCATGAAGAGACGAGCGCCATTATCGGAACGTTGGAAGCGCCGCTACCTATTCCTGTCAGCGTATAAACTATGAGTAAATAGAAAAAACTCCTTGCCATGCTCGAGAGAATCATTGTCAGACCCACGAGAAGCAGGGCTAAGAAAATAAGCTTCCGCGCCCCGATCCTAAAAGCCCAGTAACCGCTGATCAACACCGCGGCGAGGTATCCTAAAAAATTGCCTGTGCTGATGAAGCCCATCTGGGCGTAGGTGAGGTTGAGAGAGGATGCCATGGATGGCAAGAACATGCCAAGCGCAAAACGCCCAAATCCAAGGCAGGCAATGATACCAAGGGTGCCTGTAAACACAATTAACCACCCATAGTGAAAAGGCAATGTCCTAGGTCTCACATTGCTCACTATGAAGCTCCTCCATTGCGCTTTTTCTGGTAATCAAGCGGTGACTATTGCTTCTAAGTGCGACCGTTCTCAACTGTATTCCCAAGACAGGGTCATTACCCGGCGGAAGAAGAATCCCTAAGAGGATGATAACATTAGCAATGACATGATCGAGGGCCAGACCTATATCTCCACAAAAAGATTATAATTGTTTCTCGGCTATTGCTTATTAAGACATATGGCTTTATCAGTCTTTTCAAAGAAGACTTCGGCAACAATGCCGTCTCCGGGGATTGTGATGCCAAAACCATTGGTAGCATAAATCTTCTGACCACTGATCTGGCTTTGTTTAAACTTATAATTTCATGTGAGGCCCTGTCAATTACCGTAATGCGCTGTCTGTATTGAAGAAAGCAAAGTTTTTAGGTAGTTGGCGTGCTCTTACAGAGCCTCCTTCTCCGACTTGCTCTGCTAATGATTTTGCAGACTCTCGACTCTTTATCGTAACTCCGTCGCTTTCCGGACCAATTGCCTCTCTCTCTTATTGCTATTCTGCATGGGAAGTCCTCAAGTTTGGAAACTGGGTAATAAATGAGAGTGAGTATATATTAAGTGGATGCAAATTAGAATCATTAAGTGTTGTTTTTTTTCACGGCTGACAACTATGAGGAGATAAACTAAAAAAGCGAGTGAAGAAGTCGTAATGGGTTGAAGCAAAAAAATTTTTATACCTGATAAGTCAGCGGAAGCAATCATACTCGTCCCTTTTGGGACACTATCGCATGGAGCTATATAAAAGCAATGGAGGAAAGGCTTGGGATCAAGCTCATTGAGAGGCGGGCAGGGGACTCTCCGGGTCACCTCACCATGTCTGATAGCGGGTGTGCCCTGATCGCCAGACGATCCTTCAGGCCTCGGTGTGTTCTCCCCGATGGGAAGCCGACTCCGAGGCTCGACACTGTGAAATCAGCAGGGGTTAAGAACTGTTAAGAATTATCATATATAATATTATTTTATATATGATAATAAAATAATATGAAACTAAGCGAATGGGCAAAATCTCAGGGTATTACATATCAGACAGCGTTTTACTGGTTTCAA
>Ga0074045_10001836_pt1 | contig 20150 bp, 21 predicted proteins | sample BogForMeECP23OM2_FD_94442 | JGI IMG/M metagenome (GOLD analysis project Ga0074045, IMG submission 94442) | Bog forest soil microbial communities from Calvert Island, British Columbia, Canada - Bog Forest MetaG ECP23OM2 | ecosystem: Environmental > Terrestrial > Soil > Wetlands ...
CGGCGCAGGAAATCAGCATCAGGGGTCTTCTCCAAAAGGTCCTGAAGGGCCATTCTTTCGTCGGTCATCGTTGGTTCCTCGGTTGCGTTGAGTTCGCAATCCGACCCTACCGGAGATTCGGCGATGACCGACCGCAAGCCGCTCGCTCGCTACGGCGCCATGGAGAGCGCGCTTCGCGAGCGGCTTGCTCCAGCCGAGCTACACCACCAGTTGGGACACGGCCCGAGAGACTAGGAAGGCGTATTCGCGCGCCCCGAACCCGGTCGGGCCATGTCCGCGCTCGACACGCCGCCGAATAGTCGCCCGGAATTTTCGCCGCAAGTCTATGAAAACATTGAATCCGCGCCCGGGAATATTTGGCCCGCCAGAGCGTCGGCGTTGGACGCCAGGCGCCAAATGTCCGGGCGACGCTCGACGGCCCGGACTCAAAAAGGCCCGCGGGGATCGCTCCCCGCGGGCCTGAACCGCGACGCCCAAAGAGGGCGTGAGCTTACTTCTTCTGCTCGCGCGCCTTCAGCGCCGCGCCGAGAATGTCGCCGAGCGAGGCGCCCGAGTCGGCCGAGCCGTACTGGGCGATCGCCTCCTTCTCCTCGGCGACTTCGAGCGCCTTGATGGAGACCGCGACCTTGCGCGCGCGGCGGTCGAACTGCACCACGCGGGCGTCGACCTTCTCGCCGACCGAAAAGCGCTCGGGGCGCTGGTCGCCGCGGTCGCGGGCGAGCTCGTTGCGCTTGATGAAGGTCGTGAGGTCCGTGCCGGCGATCTTCACCTCGAGGCCGCCGTCCTTGACCTCCAGCACCTCGCAGGTCACGACGCCGCCCTTGCGCAATTCGCCGCCCTCGCCTTCCTCGCCGGCCTTGCGGGCGGTGAACGGATCGGACGCGAGCTGTTTGATGCCGATGGCGATGCGCTCCTTCTCGACGTCGACGTCGAGAACCTTGGCGTGCACCTTGTCGCCCTTCTTGTAGTCCTCGATCGCCTGCTCGCCCGGACGCGTCCAGTCGAGGTCGGAGAGGTGGACCATGCCGTCGACGTCGCCGTCGAGGCCGATGAACAGACCGAACTCGGTCTTGTTCTTGACCTCGCCCTCGACCGCCGAGCCCACCGGATGCTTCTCGAGGAAGGCCTCCCACGGGTTCTGCAGGGTCTGCTTGAGGCCGAGCGAGATGCGGCGCTTGGCGGAGTCGACCTCGAGCACCTGAACCTCGACCTCCTGGCTGGTCGAGACGATCTTGCCCGGATGGACGTTCTTCTTGGTCCACGACATTTCGGAGACGTGGATCAGGCCCTCGATGCCCGGCTCGAGCTCCACGAACGCGCCGTAGTCGGCGATGTTCGTCACGCGGCCCTTGAGCTTCTGGCCGACGCTGTAACGGGTCTCGATGTTCGACCACGGGTCTTCCTGCAGCTGCTTCATGCCGAGGGAGATGCGGTGGGTCTCGTGGTTGATCTTGATGATCCGGACCTTGACCTGCTGCCCGATGGTCAGCACCTCGCCCGGATGGTTGACGCGCCGCCAGGCGATGTCGGTGACGTGCAAAAGGCCGTCGATGCCGCCGAGGTCGACGAACGCGCCGTAGTCGGTGAGGTTCTTGACCGTGCCGTCGACGACCTGGCCCTCGGCGAGGTTGGCGACGATCTCGTGGCGCTGCTCGGCCCGGCTCTCCTCGAGCACGGTGCGGCGGGAGACAACGATGTTGCCGCGGCGGCGGTCCATTTTCAGGATCTGGAACGGCTGCGGCACGTTCATCAGCGGCGCGACGTCGCGCACCGGCCGGATGTCGACCTGGCTGCGCGGCAAAAAGGCCACGGCGCCGTCGAGGTCGACGGTGAAGCCGCCCTTGACCTGGTTGAAGATGACGCCCTCGACCTTCTCGTTCTTCTCGAAGGCCTGCTCGAGCTTGACCCAGCTCTCCTCGCGGCGGGCCTTGTCGCGCGACAGGACGGCTTCGCCGAGCGCGTTCTCGATCCGCTCGAGATAGACCTCGACCTCGTCGCCCACGCCGGGGGCGGGATCGCGGCCGTGATTGGTGAATTCCTTGAGGGCGACGCGCCCTTCGGTCTTGAGGCCGACGTCGATGACGGCCATGTCCTTTTCAATGGCGACCACGCGGCCCTTGACGACCGAGCCTTCAAAGGCCTCCTCGTCGCCATAGGTCTCATTGAGAAGCGCGGCGAAATCCTCGCGCGAGGGCGCGTGGGTCTGGGTTTGCGACATTGGTTCTCCTAAAGAGGTCCGTTTCGGACCGGCGCCGGCGGTTGGGTTCGAGTTGACGATCAGGCGCCCGCCGTCGGAAAGGCCGCAGAGTCCGCGGACCTACTCACCGCCTCTTTAAAGGCGGGCCGGCGCTCGGGCCGACGAAAGACGCCCAGGGTTCCGCCCCGGCCAACGCCGCCGGAGCGAGGGGAGGTCGCTAGCAGATCTCATCTGTAGGGGCAAGATGGAACACGGGGTAAGCTGGCAAAATTGATCGCCGCCCGCCTCCCAATCGGAATATGGACAGTGGGCCGCTCGATCTCAAGATGGGCGCTTATTCACGAGCCTCAAAGGCGCTCGGCGAGCGCCGGCGCGACAACTCACGACGAAGGGGCGAATTCGCGGCGGGCGAACTCGGCGAACGCGCGCGCCGGCCGGCCCGTCGCAGCCGGAACGTCTCCGCTCACCTCAGCGAGATGCGGCGCCCGGCCGTCCAAAATCGCCTCCTGCAGTTCGACGGCCGCGTCCACCCGCCACGCTGGCAGGCCGCTTTCCGCCAACACCGCCCGGAACGACGCAAGCGGCGGCGAGACGAGGCGGACCGGCCTTTTCATGACGGTCGAAAGGGCCGCAGCCATTTCGTCGCCGGTCAACGCCGCCGGCCCGGTGACCGTCAGCGCGCGCCCGTCGAACGGCCCATTTGCGACCGCGACCGCGACGTCGGCGAGATCGAGGACATCCACGAGGCTCGCCGGCGCCCCGCCCGACGGGTCGACCAGGCTGCCTGCCTCGATCGACGCGCGCTGCCGCAGCAGGTTCTGCATGAAGCCGCTGGCGCGCAGGATGACGTGCGGTACTCGTGAAGCCCGCAGGGTCGTTTCGGCCTCGGCCGCGTTACGGGCGAAGTACGAAATCGGCCGGGCCAAGTCGGCGCCGATGACCGAAAGCTTGACGATTCCGCCGACCGCTCTGGGTTCCGCGGCCTCGATCAGCACGCCTTCCCATGCGACCTGCCTCGGGTGCGCGGGCGTGACGAGGGCGAGCACGTCCACGCCGGCGACAGCCGATTCGTAACGCCCCGGAGCGTCGAGATCGAATGCGACGGGCGTCAGAGACCGAGGCCGCATCGCCCTCTCCGGGTCCCGCACCAAGCTGCGGACCCGCCAGCCCGCCGCAAGGAAGGCTTCGGTCCAGGGCCGCGCGTTCGTCCCGGAATGGCCGATGATGGCGATGGTCTTCATGGCATCCCTCGCCGAGCGGCCTACCCCTCCTCGACGTCGGTGTCGGGACGGTCCCCGCCCTTCGCCGTCTCGACATGCCAGCGCCCTTGCGTGTCCTCGTAGGAAATTTCGGTCGTTGCGTCTCCGACCCGCTGCTCCGCCGCCGCCCGCTCGGCGGCCTCGCGGGCGAGGTCGTGGGTGGGAAAGGTCTCGGAGAAGACGTCGCCGACGCGGTAGGCGAAGCCGCCGTCGTGCTCGACGATGTGGTAGGTCACCTTTGGCATCCTAAGCCTCCTTCGCCGGCCGTCGGCGGCGCATCTCCGCTCGGGCGAACACTGAAGCGGTTCAGCGAAACGCGCCACGCCCCCGAAGCGATCCGCGCGATCGCCTGGGCGTCGAGCCGGCCGCACACCACGATCTCGTCGATCTTGATGTCGCCGATGAGGCCGGTCGCGACGAAGTCGACGGGGCTTTGCGTTTTCTCGGTCGCCGTCAGGTCGGCGTAGGGCGAGAGGCCGTGCTTGACCACGGCGACCGTGACCTCGCCGTCCTTCGGTTGGGCGGCCCCGGGCTTCGTGAGGCGCGGCGGCCCGAGCGTGATACGCCCGTCGGCGACCGTCACGGGGAAGGTGATCTCCTGGCCGGGCTTAAGGTCGAGGTTCGAGGGCTGCTCGGCGAGCGCGAGGCGCGGGGCGGCGGCGGAAAGGACGACAAGGACACAAGCGAAGCGGCGGGCGGTGGGAAGGCGCGACATGGGACCGGTCAGACTCGGGTTCGGGCCTTGCGCAGGCCTCTTCAGCGATCGCGGCAGCATTCAACGCCCGCCGGCAAAAAGCCAGCGCCTCCGAGAGCCGATTGCCTCCGGCGACGGGCGCCCCGTGATGCGTTCCCCGGCCAGTGCGAGAAAAGCCAGAGCCTTCACGCCGGAGGTCGCGTCCAGCGACGGCCGCGCGCCGCCCGGCCTACCCGCAGCGCGAATACATGCGAGAAAGCTCGGCGCCGTAAAGGAAAATGGGCCTGCGGGTCAGCCCGCCGTGGCGTCGGATCCATTGGCGCACGGGCGCGGGATAGGTCTCGGCGACGACTCGCGTCGCCTCGGGCGCCGGGTACTCGTTCCCGAGCATGTCGACCATTCTTGCGGCATGAAAGCCGAGGATCGCGCGAGACGTCACGCAAATGCGGCTGTGCGGGAGGATGCTCAGAGCCAGCGTGCAGGCGGAAAAGCACGGCCCGTCGATCACCACGCGCTGACCCGATTGGCGCACCGCCTCAAAGAAAGTGAGGAACGACGTCGCCTCGCCGCCAGGGCTCCCCTCGATCACGACGTCCGCACAAGCGGGCGGGAAGCCGGCAAGCATGAAGAGGACGGCGAAAAAGGCGCGTCGCATCGGACCTCCAAGAGTTTCCGATACGATTTTTAGCCGGGGAAAAGGCGGAATTCGGGACGCGTCCCCTTTTCGACGAGACGACCGCTGATACCCAAGGTCGCGCCGGTTGACCACGACCGGCAACGACATCTTGATCGTCAAAGGCAGGTTTGAAAAAGGACCCCGGTCCGAGCCGTCACAGCGGAATGTTCTCGTGCTTCTTCCAGGGGTTCTCGAGCTTCTTGTTGCGCAGCATGTTGAGCACGCGCGACAGGCGCCGCCGCGTCGAGTGCGGCATGATCACCTCGTCGATGTAGCCGCGCTCGGCGGCGATGAAAGGCGAGAGGAAGACCTCTTCGTATTCCTTCGTCTTTTCAGCGATCTTCTCCGGATCGCTGATGTCGGACCTGAAGATGATCTCAACCGCGCCCTTAGCGCCCATGACCGCGATCTGCGCCGTTGGCCAGGCAAGATTGATGTCGCCGCGCAAGTGCTTGGAAGACATGACGTCGTAGGCGCCGCCGAACGCCTTGCGGGTGATGACGGTGACTTTCGGCACCGTCGCCTCCGCGAAGGCGAACAAAAGCTTGGCGCCGTGCTTGATCAGCCCGCCGTATTCCTGCGCCGTCCCGGGCAAGAAGCCCGGCACATCGACGAAGGTGACGATCGGAATGTTGAAGCAGTCGCAGAAGCGGACGAAGCGCGCCCCCTTCCGCGAGGCGTCCGAATCGAGCACGCCTGCAAGCGCCAGCGGCTGGTTGGCGACGATGCCGACCGTGGTCCCCTCGATCCGAACGAAGCCGGTCACGATGTTCTTGGCGTGCTGCTCCTGGATCTCGAAGAAGTCGCCCTCGTCGGCGATCTTCAAGATCAGCTCCTTGATGTCGTAGGGCTTGTTCGGGTTGTCCGGCACCAGCGTGTCGAGCGACAGGTCCATGCGATCGGGACTGTCGAAGCTCGGCAGCTTCGGCGGCTGCTCGAGATTGGAGGCCGGCAAGAAGTCGATCAGCCGGCGCATCTGCAACAGCGCCTCGACGTCGTTATCGTAGGCGCGGTCGGCGATCGAGGAGCGGGTGGTGTGGACCTGCGCGCCGCCGAGCTCCTCGGCGGTCACAGTCTCGTTGGTCACCGTCTTCACCACGTCCGGGCCGGTGACGAACATGTAGCTCGTGTCGCGCACCATGAAGATGAAGTCGGTCATCGCCGGCGAATAGACGTCGCCGCCGGCGCAGGGGCCCATGATCAGCGAGATCTGCGGGATGACGCCGGAGGCGAGCACGTTGCGCTGGAACACATCGCCGTAGCCGCCGAGCGCCGCCACGCCTTCCTGGATGCGGGCGCCGCCAGCGTCGAAGAGGCCGATGATCGGCGCGCGGTTCTTCACCGCCATGTCCTGGATCTTGGTGATCTTCTGCGCATGCGTCTCGCTGAGAGATCCGCCGAAGACGGTAAAATCCTTGGCGAAAACGTAGACGGTGCGACCGTTGACCGTGCCCCAGCCGGTCACCACGCCGTCGCCGGGGATCTTGGTCGCCTCCATGCCGAAGTCGTCGCAGCGATGCTGGACGAACATGTCGAACTCCTCGAACGAATCGTGGTCGAGCAGGAGTTCGATGCGCTCTCGCGCCGTGAGCTTGCCCTTCGCGTGCTGCGACACGATGCGCTGTTCGCCGCCGCCGAGGCGGGCGCGGGCGCGACGGGCGTCGAGTTTGGCGAGGATGTTTTTCACGGGTTCTCTTGGCTCCGAAACCTTTTGTCGACGGCGGGAATAGCACGTCGCGGGCGGCGCCGGAACGGGGCCGGCCTGAGACGTTCGCATGACAGGGGCGCGGCAAATGGCCGCCGTTTTAGCGGCGGCCGCGCGGCGTCTCAGCGGACGACGCAGCCCTTCGGATAGCCGACCCGCTTGCAATAGACGACCGGCTGGTGGACGACGGGCCGCGCCACGCAGCCCTTCGGATAGCCGACCGTCTTGCAATAGACGACCGCCGCGCCCGCGGGCGCTGTCGTCGCCAGCATTCCCCCGCCCCCGACTATCGCCGCAAGCGCCGCTGCTGCGGCTACACGCATCGTTTGCATTGTCGTTTCTCCCTTACCGTCCTCGCGGGCGCGCGTCCCGCCGCCCAGCCACCCCGGCCGGGGCGGCCACGACCTCTGCGCATCGCTGGGCTAGCACAGTTTGCGGGACCTTATCAGGGCGTGACGTCGCGCTCGGGAAGTCTCCCGCGTCACGGCGTCGCAGGCTCAAACGGTCCGCGTCGCCGCCAGCACCATCGCCGCCGCCTCCATCTCGCGCCAGCGCGCCGCGCGCCGCGCCATCGCCTCGTCGTCAGCGCCCCAGCGCTCGATCTGGAAGTCTTCGTCGAGATGGGCGAGGCGCCAGGCGTCTTCCGGCTTGAGGAACCCGTGCGCCACGGCGAGCGCCAGCACCGTCGAGCCGGTCAGCGTCGTGACGACGCTCAGCGCCGCGAGCGCAACCGGATCGTCGAACCGCTCGACCGCAGCGGCGAAGGCGGCGATGAGTTCGGGCGGCTGGCCGACATGCATGACCCCTGCGGCGAGAACGAAGCGCTGGCCGAGCTGGTCGAACGCCCAGTCCAGCACGGGATCGAAGGCTCGCCGCTGGCGCTCGGCGAGCTCTTCGGGACCTTCGGCGCGGTAGCAGAGGAGGTCCGAGCCGGCGTAGCGGACGATCTCCGCCCGAGTCTCGTCCATCGTCTTCGCCACGCCGTCGAGGGCGGAATTGACGAGCCGCGTGACCGGCATGTCCGACGGGTCGAGCGTCTCGCCCTGCCGCGCCCATTCCGCCGCCGCCTTCTCCATGACTGCGCGGCTTCTCGCCGCGAGCCGGTTCTTGCCTGGCGTGCGCGCGGGTCGCCCGTCGAGCGTCAGCGCGTGCCGGCCGTCCGCCTCGCTGACGTCGACCGCCTTGTAAAAGCGCCTGACCGGGGACGGCCGCATGTTCGCCTGGGCCGCGCGCATCGGATCGCCAATCCTGTCGTCACGCATCGGGCGCGTCCTCGATTGGGTCGTGCGCCGGGGGCTCGAAGCCGAACATGTCGAAACTCTTCTTCATGTGCTCCGGCAGGGGCGCCGTCACGTCGATGACGCCGCCGCGCGGGTGGGGCAAGATCAGCCGGCGGGCGAGTAGGTGCAGCTTCGGTTCGATCCCGGGGGGGACGGCGCGTAGCGGATCGTTGCGGGCCGGGTCGTTGGCGGCTTTGCGGTTGTATTTCGGGTCGCCGACGATCGGATGGCCGATCGCCTCGCAATGGGCGCGCAGCTGATGGGTGCGGCCGGTGATCGGCCGCATCGACAGCCAGGCGAGCCGCGGAGTGACCTTGTCGACGACGGCGTAGAGGGTCAGCGAATGCTGGGCCTCCGAGTCGCCGTGCTTCGCCACCCGCATCCGTTCGAGGTCCGCCCTGCCCGCTCCCTTCGCCCCCCGGTCGTCGCCCATGCCTTCGCCCTTGGCGAGGAACATCGAGATGCGCCCCTGCGCCGGCTTCGGCACGCCCTCGACGAGGGCCCAATAGATCTTCTTCGCCTGGCGCGAGCGAAAGATCTCGCCGAGGTCGGCCGCCATCTTGCGCGATTTGGCGAGCAGCAGCACCCCCGATGTGTCGCGGTCGAGACGGTGGACCAGCACCGGCCGCGTCCCGTCGTTGTCCGCGAGCGACTCGAGCATTCCGTCGATGTGGCGCTTGGTGCCCGAGCCGCCCTGCACGGCGAGCCCATAGGGCTTGTTGAGCACGATGACGTCCTTGTCCTCGTAGAGCGTCATCGCCCGGATCGCCTCGGCGTCCTCCGGGTTGACGCGTTTTTCTCCCGATGCGGGCGGAGCCGGCAGGCGCAGCGGCGGCACGCGAACCGTCTGGCCGCGCTCGAGGCGGGTCGAAACGTCGGCGCGCTTGCCCGACACCCGCACTTCGCCTTTGCGGACGATCTTGTTCAGGTGCGACTGCGGCAGGTCGGGAAAGCGTCGGCGGAACCAGCGGTCGAGCCGCATCCCGGCCTCGTCCTCGCCGATGTCGTAGACGGCGACTTTCTCCGGCGCGACGGGGGCCTCAGCGCCGTCGGATTTCGTGGCGTTGCGCATGAGCGCGTCTTAACGCAGCCGCCGGAGGGACGATAGGGCCATCGAACGCGGCGCTCGCTCGTAAAGGACGGCCGGGACAAGGCCAGCGCCGGGAGCTAGGATGAGTGAACCCCAGCAGGAGGGAGCCCGTCATGCCCGGCCACTACCACGCCGTCGTCTGGATCGATCATAAAGAGGCGCGGATCTTCCACTTCAGCGTCGAGGAGGCGGACAAGACGGTCATCCGGCCGGACCACTCGGTGCGCGACGTCAGCCACGGCGAGAAACGGACCGGCCATCGCGTCCCCGACGACCGCCCCTTCTTTGAGCGCGTCGCGGAAGCGATCGCCGACGCGGGCGCCATTTTGATCGAGGGCCCGGCGCAGGAGAAGGACGAATTCGCCAAGTATCTGGCGGGAAAGCATCCGGCGATCCGGACCCACGTCGAGGCGATCGAGAGCGCGGGCCATCCGACCGACGGCGAATTGCTCGATCACGCCCGCCGCTTCGTCAAGGCCGCCGACCGGATGAGGCCGCAAGCGTAACCCGCCAAACGGAGAGAAGGCGGACGCGCCAAAGGCGCGGCCGGATGGAGGGGAGACCAGGGGACCAGACGATGGAGAGGTAAAATGACCTACGAGCTCTACTACTGGCCTGGCATCCAGGGACGCGGCGAATTTGTCCGGCTCGCGCTCGAGGAGGCGGGCGCGGATTACGTCGACGTCGCGCGAGGACACGGGGCCGGTCGCGGCGTGCAGGCGATGACGACGCTGATGGGCGAAAGACCGTTTGCGCCCTTCGCGCCGCCTTTCCTGCGCGACGGCGACATTCTCGTCTCGCACGTCGCCAACATTCTCGCCTATCTCGCGCCAAAGCTCGGCCTCGCGCCGAAGGACGAGGCCCTTCGCCTCTACGCCCACGGGCTGCAGCTCACGATCACCGATTTCGTCGCCGAGGTCCACGACGCCCACCATCCGATCTCGACCGAACTCTATTACGAGGACCAGAAGACGGAGGCGAAGGCGCGCACCAAGGCCTTCCTCGACCATCGCGTCCCGAAGTATTTCGGCTATTTCGAGCATGCGCTGGCGTCCAATCCCGCCGGCCCCGCGCACGCGGTCGGCGAAAGCCTGACGACGGTGGACCTGTCGCTTTTTCAGCTCTGGGCCGGGATGGCCTACGCCTTCCCGCGCGCCTTCGCTGACCCCGAAAAGCGCTATCCGAAGCTCGCCGCGCTCGCCGCGGCCGTCGCGAAGCGCCCCAACATCGCCCGCTATCTCGCGTCCGAGCGGCGGCTGCCGTTCAGCGAGGCGGGGATTTTCCGCTATTATCCGGTGCTCGACCAGGCAGCGAAGCGATAGTGCACGGGCGGCCCTGCGCCCCGTTCACGGCCATGGGATTCACACATCTGCGGAGACCGGCCGATCCCATGTTCGACGGTCGCATCGCGGCTTCCTCCCCCCCCCCTTGTGAGGGAGGATCGAGGAGGGGGGTCGCGCCGAACTTTGAGAGTTTGGCGCCCTTCCACCCGCAAATGCGAGGTCAGCGTGACCCCCCACCCTGTCCCGCCCCCACAAGGGGGGCGGGGACGCCAATCGCCGCTTGAGTGGCCCCGCGCCCGCCAAAAGAGGTGTGAATGCCTTAAGTTCACGGGGGAGAAGGCGCGGCCGGATGAGGGGCCACGCCAGCGATTCCAGGCTGGCGCAGCGCTCACCCCTAAGGCGTCGCAAGACGTCCGTCTCTCAAGGCTATGCCTCTCCCCGCTTTCGCGGGGCGCGAGGCGCGCGCCCTACTCCGCCCCGAACACTACCCGGCTGCCCACCGCATAGAGGATGCAGGCCGCCGGCTTGAACGCCTCGGCGCAGTCGACCATGGTCTTGTCGATGGCCTCCCGGACCGTCTGCCCCCCGCGCCACAGCCACAGGCCGCTGGTCGTCACGGCGAAGGCGCGGGGACCCTTGGCGGCCAGATAGGCCGCGGCGCCGCTGCGCTTCGAGGCGGGCGCGAAGGGGAGCGCGGTGGCGTCGAAGTCGCTCGGCCGGTTGGTCAGCATCGCCTGGGGCTCCGGCGGCGCGCCCGAAACGGTGCGCGCCTCGTAACCGTCGACGGACAGGACCTTGCAGGGCCGGCCAGCCCGATACTCGCAGATTTCCAGCGCCTGACGGCCGCTGTCGGACGGGTTGTAGTCCTTCATGTCCCGAGGCGCGACGTTCAGCGTCCATGTCGCGCCGTCGGGCGACGCGACGAAAATGAAGCCGGCCAATTCGCCGCTGCGCAGGCGCGCCGCGGCCGAGGCAAACGCAGCCCTCGCCTCGGCGGGAAGGCCGGCGACGGTGACGGGATCGAAGCCCTCGCCGCTCGTCGTGAGGTCCGGCAAGACTTTGGTCGATTGCGCAAAGGCGAACGGCATCCACGCCATCGCGGCCGCGCCGGCGGCCAGCGCGCGGAAACCCGACTTCTGACCCGCTTCGCTCAACGCCCGCCTCGCATCGGTTCGCCCCCAACCCAATTCCGGCCCCAGCAGGACGCCGCGGCCGGCCCGGCGGCGGAAATCCCTATCGCCACTGGAATTCGTTCGTCATAGCGGATCTTTAAGGCGAGCGCCCCGGAACTTATCCTCGCAATCCTGGGGAACAATCTCGAGAGTCGGATTCGATCGGCTTGACTCGAACAAAAAAAGAACATAGCATGATCTTTACGTGATCAACGAGACCGAGGGAGGTCCCAGATGCGTGAAGCCGCTCTCCTCACCCTGCGCGACGTCGCCGAACTCGCCTCGCTCGCCGCATTCGTGACCATGATCGGATTGGCCGCCCGCGCGTTCGGAGCGTGACGCCGGGACGTGTCTGGCGGCGGCGTATGCGCTCTGTTCGCCTGACGCTCCGGCTCCAGTGGGTCCGATTGCCGCTCGAGGGGAGGCCTCTGCAGGATTACGACGTCTCCCGCGCGGAGCTTTTCCAGTGGACCGCGACCCAGACGGTCGGCGGATCGGCGCGCGTCCATTCGACGCGGTGCCGCACGCGAGCGGGTAGCTCCAGGTAATCGCCCGCGCGCAGGGCGCGCGGCGCCGGCTCGCCCTCGATTCTGATCCCCGCCTCGCCCGCCAGCACCAGCACCCACTCGGCCCAGTCCTGGTCGTACCAGAAGCCAGGCGGGCTCGCCTGCCCGGTCGAGACGATCCGCTCGACGATCGCGCCCGGCCGTTCGGCGAGCACGGAGACCTCCTCCTCCGCCAGATGCGGCTCGACGCCGGAGAAAATGTTGCCGCTCTTGAGCATACGGTGAGTCGGATTCGCCTCGTTACGCTTGGGTCGTGGCGGCCGATTGTAGCCGCGATCGCTGATCGCGGCTGGTGCGGTCAGCGACTAGCGACCGCGTCTATAGGCGCTCACCGTGACCGCAGTTCGTCCTCAGCCGTGAGAGCGCCGGCCGGGACCCAGATCGCGCCTTCGGCGTCGCCGTGAGGGAGCGCCTGTCCGTTCAGCGCGGTGATGGCGACGGCGGCGCAGACGACGGCGTCGAGTTTGTCCTCGAACGCCTTCAGCGGCCAGCCGCGCACGTCAGGCGCCGGAACGGGCAGCGCCGCCCCGGCGCCGGCGATGCGGCGGTCGAGCGCCTCGACGATGCGCGACCAGACCGCCCGGAGTTTGCGATGGCGCTCGGCGATGGGAAGGTCCGGCCAGTAGGTTAGGGTCTTGGCCGCCTTGTACGGGAGCCGCTCGGCCTCGTGCATGAACTCGATCAGCGCCGCGTGGGGATAGACCTCGATCAGCCCGTTCGCGGGCGGCGCAACGCGGACGGGAAGACCGAGCGCTTCGAAGCCTGCCCGCAGCGTGTCGCTGATCGGCCCTGGCCGCGCGGCGCTCGGCGAATGCACGGACGCTTTCCGGGCGCCGTAGCGCCTGGAGATCTCGTCGTCGCAAAACCGACGACCGACGATTGGATTGGGCCCGACCGGCATGTCGATAGCCACGCATTCGGGCGCCCGCCGACAGAGAAGGCGCGACGCTCCGATGAGCGCGCCGGCGTCCGGATGCGAGCCTTTCGGGCGCCCGTCGCCTGGAGCGGCGCCCCGCCCCCGCGCCAGAAAATGCTCGTAAGACGCCTCGACCGCGACCAGCCGCCACCCGCCCTCCGCCTCGACGGCGAGCGAGACCCCGCTCGGCTCGGTCTTCGTCCAGGCGGCGTCGATTCCGAGTACGGCGCGCCCGATTGGCTTCGCCGGCTCCGCCATGCGTCTCTCCGCGGTCACGCCTGGGTCTGGTACCCCGCCTGATCGACCCGGATCACGCTCTCGACGGCGTCTCCCCCCATCCCGTTCGCCGCCCGGAAGAAGCTGCCGTCGCGGGCGTCGAAGCCGACCGCCACGCGGACGTAATGCGTATCGGCGCAGATGCACGTCGTCGGGTCGAAGGCGACCCAGCCGAGCGTCGGCACATGCGCCTCCGCCCAGCAATGCGCGCCCGCTTCGCCGCCTGCCTCCTCCGCCGCACGATAGCCGTTGACGAAGCGCGCGGGCACGTCGCGAAAGCGCGCGCAGGCGATGAAGATATGGGCGAAGTCGCGCGCCCGCCCGCGTCTCAGCGCAAAAGCCTCCGCAGCCGAGTCCGGATCGTCGGTCTGGTACGGGTCGAACGACATGACCCGGTGCACCTCGCTCATCAGCCGGTGCATGGCGTCGAGCGGATCCTCTGCGCCCGCGGTCGAATCGATGGTGAAGGCGCGCAGCGCGCCGTTGATATGCGCGAGCGGACTCTCGCGCAGGTACATCTCGGCCGGCATCCGCTCGACCGTCCCGCGCACGACGCCCGCGGAGTCGCTCGTCTCGATCTCGCCGGCGGCCCTCACCGCCAGCCGCTCGACCGGCGCGCCATGATGCGAGAACGTGGTGACAAGGTTGCCGTGCGCGTCCTCCGACTGCTTGAGCGCGCTGTCCATGTCGAGCTCGATCCGCCAGCTCAGCACGTACTGGCTGTCGAAGCCGTGCGGCGTCAGCCGCAGGTTCTGGATCAGCATCCGCGCAGGCGGCTCGAAGCGATGGGTTATCTCGTGCGAAATCCGGATCCGCATGATGTCCCCCGCTCAGGTGAAGAGGTACTGCTCGGAGATCGTGCTCGACAGGCGCGCGTTGTCCTCGATGAACGCCGTGATGAACTCGTGCAGGCCGCCCTGAAAGATCTGGGTCATGCTCGCGCGCTCCAGTTTGGCGTGCATCGCCCGCGCCTGACGCTGCGCGATTCCGCTGCGGCCGTCGTCGCGCGCCAAGCTGTCGAGCGAGCGATCGATGGTCTCATAACAGGAAATCAGCGAGCGCGGCATCGCGCGCTTCAGGATCAGGAGATCGGCGATCAGCCACGGCTTCACCCGGTCGCGATAGACCCAATGGTAGGCGGTCGCCGCCGACACCGCGCGCAGGACCGCCACCCACTGGAAATAGTCGAGCGAGCCGCCGACCGACTCGGTCGAGGGCAGGAGCAGGTGATATTTGACGTCGAGCAGGCGCGCGGTGTTGTCGGCGCGCTCGATGAAGACGCCGAGCCTGTTGAACCAGTAGGCGTCGTTGCGCAGCATTGTGCGGTAGCAGGAGCCGTCGAAGTCGAGCGAGGCCTTCTTGACGTAGTCGAGGAAGCGGGTCAGCGCGACGCGGTCCATCGGCCGCGAGAAGCGATGGCTCGCCTCGAAGCGCTTGAGCTCGAGCCAGGCGTCGTTGATCGCGGTCCATGTCTCGGCGGTGAGCGCCGTGCGCACCGCCCGTCCCGCCGTGCGGGCGTTCTCCAGGCAGTTGCAGATCGACGACGGGTTGGTGCGGTCGAAGGTGAGGTATTCGACCGCGCCTTCCTCGTCGAGTTCGCCGTGCTCGGCGATGTAGCTGTCGTAGGCGCCGGCGGCGTTGAGGGCGCCCTCCCACTCGCCGGTCTTCTCTCCCTCGGTCTTGGGAAGATATTCGAGCCTCAGGGTCGCCTCGATGGTGCGGGCGATGTAGTCCGCGCGCTCCATCGAGCGGGCGAGCCAGAACAGGTTGTCGGCAGTGCGGGCGAGCATGGCGTCAGGCCTCGTCCTCGAAGTCATCGACGACCCAGGTGTCCTTGGTGCCGCCGCCCTGGCTCGAATTGACCACGAGCGAGCCCTCCTTCAGCGCGACGCGGGTGAGGCCGCCGGGGACGATGCGCACCGCGTCCGCGCCCGAAAGAATGAAGGGCCGGAGGTCGACGTGGCGCGGCGCGACCCCGGCTTCGAACGAGGAGGGGCAGGTCGACAGCGCCAGCGTCGGCTGGGCGATGTAGTTCGCCGGGTCCGCCTTGATCTTGGCGGCGAACTGCTCGCGCTGGGCGGCCGAGGCGTGCGGGCCGACCAGCATCCCGTAGCCGCCCGAGCCGTTGACCTCCTTGACTACGAGCTCGTCGAGCCGTTCGAGCACGTATTTCAGCCCGTCGGGCTCGCGGCAGCGGGTGGTCGGCACGTTCTTCAGGAGGGGTTCTTCGGACAGGTAGAAGCGGATCAGGTCGGGGACGTAGCTGTAGATCGCCTTGTCGTCGGCGACCCCGGTGCCGATTGCATTCGCAATGGTCACATTGCCCGCTAAGTAGGCGCCGATCAGCCCGGGGACCCCGAGCACCGACTCCGGATTGAACACCATGGGATCGAGGAACTCGTCGTCGACGCGGCGGTAGATGACGTCGACCCGACGCGGTCCCAGCGTCGTGCGCATGAAAACCTGGTCGTCCTCGACAAACAGGTCGCGGCCCTCGACCAGTTCGACCCCGAGCTTGTCGGCGAGGAAGGAGTGCTCGTAATAGGCCGAATTGTACAGGCCCGGCGTCAGGATCACGATCGTCGCCTCGCCCCGGTCGTGCCGCGGGGCGACCGAGCGGAGGCAGGCGAGCAGCTCGTCCGGATAGTCGTCCACCGGCGCGACCTTGTGGCGCGCGAACAGGTCCGGCAAGAGCCGCATCGTCACTTCGCGGTTCTCCAGCATGTAGGAGACCCCGGACGGGGTGCGGGCGTTGTCCTCCAGGACATAGAACTCTTCGTCGTCTACACGAACGATGTCGATTCCGGCGATGTGAACCCAGATGTCGTGCGGGGCGCGCCGCCCGATCATTTCCGGCCGATAGAAGGGATTGCGCAGGATGAGCTCGGCCGGAATGATCGACTCCTTCAGAATTTTCCGGTCGCCGTACACGTCCGTGAGGAACAGGTTCAGCGCCCTGACGCGCTGGGTGAGGCCCGCCTCGAGCTTGCGCCATTCCGCCCGCGAGATCAGGCGCGGCACGATGTCGAACGGGATGAGCCGCTCGGCCGCGTCCTTGTCGCCGTAGACGCCGAAGGTGATGCCGATCCGGCGGAACATGTACTCGGCCTGGGCGCGGCGCGACGCCAGGAGCTCCGGCGGCGTCTCCTTGAGCCAGTGCGCCACCTTGCCGTAGAGGGCGCGGGTCCGCTCGCCTGTACGCCCCATCTCGTCGAACGCCTGAACCCCCGCCATGCCTCTACCTGTTCCTCATGCGACGGAGGACCCGCCGTCTCTTGTCCGCTTCGCAACTTCCGTGCCGAGGGCGAGCGCCAGAGCCTCGCCGCCCCTGAGCGGCAGGCCGGCCGGAACGGCGCCGAAATCGGCCGATGTTCTCAACGATTCGGCGAGCATTATCCTGAATTCTTCACGCGACACCCCGATGGCGCCGAGGCTGGCCAGATGCTCGGTGAGGAACTGGGTATCGAGCAACCGGTACCCGCCCGCCCTGAGCCGCGCGACAAGATGAACGAGCGCTGCCTTTGAGGCGTCGCGGACGCGGTGGAACATACTCTCGCCGAAGAAGACGCTGCGCAGGCTCACGCCGTAGAGCCCGCCGACCAGCGCGTCGTCGGCGTAGACCTCGACCGAATGGGCGTGGCCCGACGCGTGCAGGCTGCAATAGAGCCGCAAAATCTCGTCGTTGATCCAAGTGTCGGCGCGTTCGGCGCATGCCCGCATGACCGCGGGAAAATCGCGGTCGGCGACCACGCGGAAACGATCGGAACGGACCGTTTTGGCGAGGCTTTTCGACACGACCAAGCCGTCGAGCGGAAACACCCCCCGCTCATGCGGCTCGACCCAGAACAGCTCCGTGGCGTTCCGGCTCTCGGCCATCGGGAAGACGCCGATCGAATAGGCCCGGAGCAAGATGTCCGCCGTCAGCTCGAATTTGCGCGGACCGGATTTCATGGGGCGGATGGTGGAACGGCTCGGGCCGGGCGTCAAGGCGAGGGATCCGGCGCAGATCACGGCCCCCGAGGCGATCCGCCGCGTTGACCCGAAGCGCCGCGCGGCGGAAACCCGGCTTTGATCGCAAGAGTTGCGAAGGGACGCCGTCATGACCGCTGGGCAGAGTGGGGACGCGAGGTCCGAACGCGTCGGGCCGCTGGCGCGGATCGGGGCGAGCCTCGCCGACTGGAGCGAGCGGTGGTTTCCGGACGCCTACATCTTCGCCGCGATCGCAGTGGTCGTCGTTTGCGTCGCCGCCCTCTTCATGGGGCGCACCCCGATGTAGGTCGGAACGGATTTCGGCAAGTCCTTCTGGAGCCTGATCCCGTTCACCATGCAGATGAGCTTCGTCGTCATCGGCGGCTATATTCTAGCGGTCGCGCCTCCGGTCAAACGCCTCGTGGTGGCTCTGGCGCGCGTGCCCAAAACCCCGAGAGGGGCTGTCGCCTATGTTGCGTTCGTCGCCATCGCCTCGTCGCTGCTCAGCTGGGGCTTCAGCCTGATCTTCGCCGGCATTTTGAGCCGGGAGGTCAGCAAGCGGATCAAGGGCGTGGACTATCGCGCCGTCGGCACGGCGGCCTATCTGGGCCTGGGCAGCGTGTGGGCGCTGGGGCTTTCGTCCTCCGCGGCCCTGTTGATGTGCACCAAGGGGTCGATCCCGCCGGCGCTCTTCAAGATCAGCGGCGTCATCCCGCTGACCCAGACCCTGTTCATGTGGCAGAACCTCACGATGATCGTCGTGCTGATGGCGCTCAGCGTGTGGGTGGCTTACGCCTCCTCACCCGACGCCGCTCGGGCGAAAACCCTCGAGATGGCCGGCCTTTCCTATCCGGAAGAAGCGGTCGTGCTGGAAAAGCCCAAGACGCCCGGGGAGTGGCTGGAGTTCAGCCCGATTCTGACCCTGGTGATCGTCGTTCTCGGCGCCCTCTATCTCACCAGTCTCTATCAGGAGAAGGGTCTGCTGGCGGCGGTCGATCTCAACAACTACAATTTCGCCTTTCTGATCGCCGGAATGCTGCTGCACTGGACGCCCCGGTCGTATCTGCGCGCGGCGGGCCGGGCGGTTCCGATGACCAGCGGCGTGCTGCTGCAGTTTCCGCTTTATGCCGGGATTTTCGGCGTCCTCGTCGGTTCGGGCCTGACCGACGTGCTGGCCAAATTCTTCGTTTCAATCTCGACCCATGAGACCCTGCCGTTCGTGATCGGCGTCTATTCGGCGGTCCTGGGGCTGTTCTTGCCGTCCGGCGGCGGGAAGTGGATCGTCGAGGCGCCTTACGTCCTCGAGGCCGCGAACCAGCTCAAGGTCAATCTCGGCTGGATGGTTCTGGTCTACAACGCCGCCGAGGCGCTGCCGAACTTCATCAATCCCTTCTGGATGCTGCCGCTTTTGGGGCTCACCGGCGTCAAGGCGCGCGATCTCGCCGGCTATTCGATCCTGCAGCTGATCATTCTCGCCCCCATAGTGCTGATCATGCTTTGGGCGCTGGGACTGACGCTGCCCTACGTGGCGCCGATCGTTCCATGAAGAGGCTAGACCTCTCTTTCGTCGATGCCTCAAAGGGGTCGGCTTATGGCACGTCCGGGCGTTGCGCCCCCCCTTGATCATCCAAAGACATGTCTCAGGAGAGATCTCTGGGGGCGCATCTGGCAGCTGATGCTCTGCCTGTCCGCTCTGGTTACGACGACCTACACCGGTTGCTTGATGAGCGTTGCGACGGAAACGTGCGGCCAGCTCAGATTGTTAAAATTGAGGAGTACGGTCTGGCTATACTGAAGCTGATGAAGGATGCGTCCATCGGGCTCCTCGAGCGTCTCAAGCCAGAAGATTGCCTCCATCTGCGCCGTCAACGCGTTGGGTCCGCCTGCTGCTCCCGCCAAGAAGGCGATATTGGAGGTGCCCCCGCCCGACGAGGGCGGGTTCAGGGGTTGAGTCGAGATACGCAACGTCACCGTCGAAATCACGTTCTTCCCCTGCAGTCCCAACCTCAACACGGTATTGGGGTCGTCGACCATCGCCTGGGTAACCCGAGGAATGTCTTCCGGGTCCGTGCGGAATGGCGTCAGGATCGCCAGATTGGTTTCGGGAAACGGAACCGGTTTGTGCGGCGGCGCGATGGTGAAGGGCGTGATGCTCACGGCGGCAATGGTCGGGGCGGTGCTGATGGGAGGCAACGCGGTTCCTTGCGCGACCAGCGAGGTTCCGTGAGGGATGTTGGCGAGGCGGGCCACCGTTGTCGGATCTTGCGGATTCGTCGTCGCCGGCACATGAACCCAGATGCCTGGCTCGACGTGGATGCCGGCCGGTTCGCCGTTGGAACCGAGGACGTTGGCGTCCTGGACTTGTTGAAGATAGGTCAGGCCATTCAGATTGATGTCGGGCTGAAGAAGTCCTCGGTTGGGAATGTCGCCTGGGATCTCGGTGAACTGGAGCGTTTCGTTGGTCTCATTCAACTCCAGGAAGCGATCTTGTCCCGCCGGGCCACCCTGAAACGGGCGCCAGATCTGGTTGAATCCGTGACCCTTCCAGGTACCCTTGAGAACTGCCAGGGGTCCGAGCAAATTGCTCCCAGGCTTCGGTTCGATGTGGCCCGAAACGGATGTAAAGCGAAATTCTTTCAAGAACTCCATAATTTCCTCCTGCTGCGAAACGCCATCCAGATCGGCTCTCAAAATTTATACAAGGTCGAGGTACCACAATCACGAAGAATACGCTGTGACGATTCTCACACATAGCGTATCGCCTTATTTTTAAGCAGGTCTTGGGGTCTGTCAACGTCAGAAGAATTCGAAACGGATGGGGCTGCCGGAGCTTTGGCGCCCGGACAGATCCGGGAAACCACAACGTCGCCCCCCATCGTCCCCGGTCAGCGCGAGCGCGCTTGGCGTCAACCATCGCTCGAGCGCGCTCTTTCAAGGGGTGACCTTTGGTTTGGAGAAGGCGTTCTAGGCCGAACTTCCGGTGTTTGTGAGCGCAAGTCATTGACGTGACTCGACGGGCGCATCGCGTTCTGCCTACGCGGCGATTTTGAGGCCGAGGAGATCGAAG
>Ga0074045_10001837_pt1 | contig 20147 bp, 10 predicted proteins | sample BogForMeECP23OM2_FD_94442 | JGI IMG/M metagenome (GOLD analysis project Ga0074045, IMG submission 94442) | Bog forest soil microbial communities from Calvert Island, British Columbia, Canada - Bog Forest MetaG ECP23OM2 | ecosystem: Environmental > Terrestrial > Soil > Wetlands ...
AGCCCAACAAGTCGGCACCAACGTCAACATGGTCACGGGAACCCAGTGGCCGGGCGGCGATCCCTTCCTGCAGCGCCAGAATGAGCCGTCGATGGCGATCTCGTCACGGAATCCCCTGCACATCGTTGCCGGCGACAACGACTATCGCTCGGTCGATCTTCCCTCCGTTTCAGGCGAGGTTGCACCCACGGGCGATGCGTGGTTGGGCTTCTTCACGTCGTTCGATGGGGGCCAGACGTGGACAAGCAACCTAGTCCCAGGGTACCCACAGGATACGTCAATCCAGGGAATCCTCTCTCCTCTTCACGGTTTGGGAGCGGGCGCAGATCCCTCGGTGCGAGCCGGCACCAACGGCATGTTCTACTACGGTGGCCTCGCCTTCAACCGCCAGCAGGGCGGCACCAGCAAAGTGTTCGTGGCCACCTATACCGATGACAACAATATCGAAGGCGCGAATTCCATTCGCTATCTCTGGACCACGCCCGTCGCTACCGGCAACTCGAATCTCTTCGAAGACAAGCCGGCGATCGCGGTCGATATTCCGCGCTCCTGGTCGGGGCTCTGCGTGATCCCGGCTTTGCCGCTGAAAAATACTCAAATCTTCCGCGCAGGAACCGTTTATGCGGCGTGGACTCAGTTCACTGGCAATGAGTCCAATGGTGTTGCCGCAATCATGTACTCGCATTCCATCGACTGCGGTCTTACCTGGACTCCACCGCAGCAAATCAGCGGTACCGCTAAGACCAATCAAGGAGCGGCGCTGGCCATCGATCCGAATACCGGAGCGCTTTACATAACTTGGCGGGTGTTTGCGTCCACGAATCCGACTCAGTCGGATGCCATCATGTACGTTGCCTCTTTCAATGGGGGCAGCACTTTTACCAAGCCGGCTTTAGTGGCGAACATCAGCGCTTTCGATCAGGGCAACACCTCCGTTTCTTTTCGCACCAACGACTATCCGACAATTTCGGTAGACGCGGCCAGCCACGTTTACGTAGCGTGGAGCCAGCGCGACGCAGGGAACATCAGCGCCAACGGAGGCGACGCCCGAATTGTAGTGTCGACTGGAATCCCGACGTCGAATCCTAACAACATACCTCTGCAGTGGAGCGCTTCACTCGTCGTTGATAACTGGGCCGGCCGCGGACATCAGTTCATGCCCGGCATGGCGTTTTCTGCAGGCAAGCTCACAGTGGCGTGGTACGACCTGCGCAATGATGATCTGCTCGCAATTTACACCGCCCTCGGAGTCGCCGGCGAATTTTCAGACACTCTCGAAAACGACGGCGGGGCGCCGGACTTCCCTGTTTTCGGTACTTATATTCAAGATCCCGAACCACCCTTCTCTTCGGACGCGCGCCGGCAAACTCTCGATGTGCGCGCCGCGCAGGCCACGCCGGGTGATCCTCCAGCATTCTTTCCTTCTGTTCAAGTCTCTGATTATTCCTACGGGTCGCTGCCGGGAAGTTCGGAGATTCAACAACTGCAGGTCGATCCGCCAAATCTGCCCATGTTCCAGAGCGGTACGCTGCCATTTTTTGGAGACTACATCGATGTGGCGGGGCCGACGTTCATCCCGCTGGAGAACGGAAGTTGGCGCTTCAACAACCTGGCGACCGATGCCGATTTCACCCACGTGGTCTGGGCCGACAATCGCGACGTAGTTCCACCCGCGGACGGCAATTGGGCAATTACACGCCGCCCACGTACCCTGGATCGACGACCAGCATCTTCGACCCGACGCAGACTCGCCCGGCTTGTACCTCATCGACCCTGGACACCGGCGACCGGAACCAGAACATCTACACGGCCCAGCTAGCGCCGGGTCTGGTGCTCAGCTCGCCAGGGAACTCAAAGCAATTAGGAACGGGGTCGAATGGCCAGTTGATCCAGCGCCAGTTCGCTATTGTTGTCGCGAACACGACAACGCAGACGCAATATTATGAGCTGACCGTGGCAGCCCAGCCCACCGGCGGCGTGGCATCTTTTCTTCAATTCGCAGTCGCGGGCCAATCCTTTCCGTTGACGCAAATTCAGGTTGAGGTTCCACCGCTCTCGAGCACATCCCGAGGCCTATTTGTCACTTCGACGGTTACGAACGCGACGGTGACGGTGAATGCCGCGCAACTTACCGCCCTGGGCGGCATGATCGTCTCGGGCGGAGAAACTGCATCGGTGACCATCAATGGCGACCCCAATAATCCCGCCAGCCAGGACACAAACATCGGCAGCACCGAGAGCTATACGCCTACGATTGCGACTCCGAACATCGCCAACCCAAACATCGCCAACCCTAATATTGCCAACCCGAATATCGCCAATCCGAATATCGCGAATCCCAACATCGCCAACCCCAACATCGCCAACCCGAACATCGCCAACCCGAACATTGCGAACCCAAATATCGCGAACCCAAATATTGCCAATCCCAACATCGCCAACACTGATCTCTCGGACGGCACCGTCACCGACGGCACGTGGGCGATTACGAACACGGGTAATACGTCCAGCGCATACGCCGTGAATTTGATCGGTCAAAGTCCGCCCCAGGGCATAGCCCTCCAGTTGATCGTCTACGGCACCTACTCGACGCCCCTCGTCACGCCCGCTTCGGGATGCACGCTAATCACGGAATCGCACTTCGTTCCGGTGACGAATATCATCAGCCCCTCGTTTACTACACTGTCCCAGCTTTTCCAGCCCGCAGCCACCAATCCCACGCTACCCGGTCTGGCGCTCAAACCGGGCGAGACAAAATACATTACTGTGCGCGTCTATGACCCAACGACCAATAATCCTGCCCAGGCGTTGCTCGATTACAACCCGATCGCAGCAGTCACGCCGGCCGTCGTGTCACAAGGCGCGAACACGGGGACCACGCAGCCTCCAGCCACGCTGACGATTCTGACCAAGGTATTACCCCAAGCCACGCTTACTGGCGCGTATCCCACGCAAACGCTGCAAGCCACGGGAGGCTCTGGTGCTTACACCTGGTCGCTGGCCGGCGGCACGCCGCCTGCAGGCATTACGCTGACCGCAGCCGGCTTGATCTCAGGCGCTCCGACGGGAACTCCCGGCACCACCTCATTCACAGTTCAAGTCAAAGACGCTGTCGGCGATATCGCGCAACAGCCGTTGACGATCACTGTGAACGCAGCGCCCACAATTTCGCCCGCCAGTTTGGCCGCGGCCACGCAGAGCGAAATCTATTCGCAAGCCTTCTCGGTCAGCTCGGGAACAGCGCCATTCACGTGGAGCGCCTCCGGGCTCCCGTCCTGGCTAACGTTCAATGCTGCGGCCTCTACTCTCACCGGCACAGCGGCCTCAGGATCGTTCAGCTTCACCATCAAAGTTACGGACGCCAACGGCGTCTCCGCTTCCAAACCCTGCACACTGCTGGTGAATCCACTGCCAGTAATTTCGCCCGCGACTTTAGCCGCAGCCACGCAGAGCGAAGTGTATTCGCAAATATTCTCGGTCAGCTCGGGAACAGCTCCCTTCACCTGGAGCGCTTCCGGGCTTCCGTCCTGGCTCTCGTTCAACCCAGCGACCGCCACGCTTAGCGGCACGGCAGTTTCGGGATCGTTCGGCTTCACCATCAAAGTCACGGACTATAACGGCGTGTCGGCTTCTACGCTTTACACGCTGCAGGTCAATCCCGCGCCTGTGATCCTCCCGGCCACCTTGCCCGCGGCTACCCAGTACATGGCCTATTCGCAGGCATTCTCGGTAACGCCGGCAACGGGGACAGCGCCGTTCACCTGGAGCGCGGTGACACTGCCTTCGTTCCTTACCTTCAATCCCGCGACTGCGACCGTCAGCGGTATGCCGACGGTGTCCGGTTCGTTCACCGTTTCCATCAAGGTCACGGACGTGAATGGCGTTGCGGCTTTGTCCTCTTACTCGCTTCTGGTAATTGCCGCCGGGCCCGCGATCGGCACATCATCCCTGCCCAATGGCCAGTACAACTTGCCCTATACTCCATTCACCCTGTCGGCAACCTCCGGAACCGCGCCCTACACATGGTCGCTTGGATCGGGTGGCGTGTTGCCCGCGGGCATGGCCTTAAGCCCATCCGGCAGCATCTCCGGAGCTCCCGCCCAGGCGGGCGTCTGGTCCATACCGATCACGGTCACGGACGCGAATTTGTTGACCGCAAACGCAACTCTGTCTCTCACCGTTGGTTTGGCAACGGGCTATTCCGGTAGCGGCAATTGCTTCATGCCGTATCCAACCACGCCTATGTATTATTCAAGCAATGGCACCACTGGACCGTGGAGCGTAACCGCATCTGGGGCTTTGGCCGGGGAGATGACGTTCCTCCCCGCAGTCACGGCCACTGTTGCTGGCTACGTCAATACCAACGGCACGGCTGTTACCTGGGTCAGCGACCAGGGAGGACAAAACGATCAGTTTTATTTGTCTCCCACCCCCTCTTCGATCACGATTAACAACGTCTCCTATCCCGTGGCCTCCGTCAATTCGTCGACCACTCTGACCCTGTCGCAATCGGCGGGCGTGCAAAGCTTTGTTCCTTATTCGTACATCCTTCCGGCTGGCGGCAACATGCTGACGGCATGCTTGAGCGGAGAAAATATTACCAGCGGTTCCTACCAGCTTCAGTTCACCGCGGGGACCTCCACGTTCACCCTGCCGGTACAGGTCGTAGCTGCGGACACCCAGGATAACGGCACGGTCAACGTCACCTCCGGCAACGCTGGGTTCGATGTGCCGCCGAGCGGGTTCCAGCAAGGAGTGGTTACGACCGGGCAGAGCTTCACCTTCCTTCCCGGAAGTTATGCTGCGGATGCCAGTTTCAGCGGGAATGCGCTGTTCGGATTTACCGGTGCTGCTCCGCAGCTCTGCGGCACTTTCCAGAATGTGCCAAATTCACTTACTGCCGCATCACAGCCGGGTCGCTTCGATATCGCCATCGACGGCACAACCCAAAGCTGCACGCCGATTCCTGCATTTCCAACCAGTCCGGCCCCGATCGTCTTCGAGTCGGTGGATACACTGCCCAGCTCAACATACTTTGGCGGGGCCGCCACTATCTCAAGCGTTGTGCTCTCCGAATCGGGCTATTCGCAGGCGTTCGCGGCTGCCAGCAACGTGCTCGAGATTCCAGACGGCGGCACCAACCCGAATGCGGTGACCGTGGCATTTAACTACACAATCAACGACACCGGGTGTCCAGGTTGCATCGATCAGCTTCAGGTTGGTTTGAACACCGACGCGACCCCACAAACCTACGCATACAATGGTGGGTCTTTTGCTTCCGGTAGCGCCAGCGTCAACATCAACGTGCCCAACACGCCGGGCCGGTACTATATCGCGATCGATTTCGCCGAGGATTATGGCTTCCTGTTTTCTTCGGCATTTTGGGCGAACGGGCAGCCGAACTTCACGCAATACATCGGCGTGGTCGACGTCTGGTAGTGAGGACGTGGTAGCGATGGCGTGGGAAAGAGCCTAGTGAACTGCGCTTCCGCTTGCTTCTAGCGAGCGGAGGCGCTTTTTCGCGTCGGTAGCAAGAGGATCGTTCACGCTCTTCTCGCGGATCTTTAAATAGGACTGATAGGCTTCCTCCGCACCTGGACTCTGCAAGCCTTCACGCGCCCGGCCGAGGTAGTAATACACCGGCGCAAAATAACGCCAGCTGGGTTCATCATCCAGAAAGACCGCAGTCGCCTCGCCGCGCCGCTTCACGCAAGCGTCGAATTCCGTGTCGGCGTCGGTGAAAGCTCCCGCTTCCAGATAAGCGCGTCCCAGTCCGAAACGGCCGAGCCAGGTATCGGCGATCTTCTGCGCATCCTGAAAAGTTCGCACCGCGCCGCGATAGTCCTTCTTCTTCATCTGGACTTCCGCTTCGATCAACTTGCCGTAAGCTCCAGGATCAGGTTCAAGACGCTGGCTCAGCTTCTGGCTCAGCTCCATAGCTTTGTCGCTCTTGCCCGCGTCCAGGAAAACCATGGCGGCGGGATAGAGCAGACTTTCGTCGGTGCTGCCATTCGCGGCGCGCTCGGCGGCATCGATTGCTTTGGCACTTTGTCCCTTCATGACCGAGGCCTGGGCCTGCATCAAATACTTGGCTGCGGCTCGCGAAGAATCTTTCGCGGCCAGATCGGCACGCGCCGCGGGCTCCAGTATCGAAAGCGCGTCTGCGGGACGTCCCTGATACAAAGCCATATCCGCAAGGCCGACCGCTGCGTCGGAGGCGCCCCAGGCGCTGATCGGCGCCACCTTTTTATAAGTCTTAGCGGCAGCCGCGTCGTCGCCTCGGGCAAGTTGCGAAATTCCCAGGCAGATGTAGGCCTTCTCAAAATTCGGATTCAACTTCAGCAGCCGCTCCGACTCGCGAATCGCGGTGTCGAAGTCTCCGGCGTACATTGCGAATAAGCCGTAGTTATTCAGATAAAGAACATTGTTTGGGTAGAGCGACACCACTCGTTGCTCGTCGTCCACCGCGCCCGTCATGTTTCTGGCGTAGAACTCAGCCAGCGCCAAATTACCAATGCCGGCAGAGTCCGAGGGGAACTGCTTCTCCAGCGCTTTGTATTGCTCGATGGCCTTTTCGTAGTCGCGCTCCATCAGGTAGTAAGCGCCGCGGGTGCGATACTTCTCTCGATCGGTCATGCGATCGATCTTCGACATCGCCAGCTTGAAGTTTTTCTCCGCATCTTCCTTGTGGCCCATGTTGGCTAGGATTACCGCCATCCCGGCATAGGCGCGCCCGAGATCGGGGTCGAGTTCGGTGCTGCGCTTGTAGGCGTGGAGCGCGTCGTCCCATTTGCCCTGCCATTGGAACTCCTGCGCCTGCGCGTATTGCTGCGAGGCTTCGAGCGATTGCGAGGAAAATGTTTCGGCGGCCGCGAGCTGTGCCGATTTCGGCGTCGCGTCGCCCAGCGCCTTTCTGAATCCCGCAGCAATGCGCGCGACTGCCTTACTCACCTCCTGCGGAGAGGAGGCAGTGGCGCTCTCGCTATCGATTACTTTATTCGTCCGGGGATCGATGGCCTGCGCGGAAATAGCGTATTTGCTTCCATCCTGCCGGATCGAACCCGACACGACGACCCCCAAGCCTTCGCGTTGGGCGATAAGTCGGGCCGAATTCTCATCGAGTTTTGTGGATGCCGACAGCTTGGCGAGAGTCTTATGCGCCTCGCCTCGACTGTATGTAGTGATGAAGGACGCGCCTTCCAAAGCCGTACTCAACACTGGCTCTAGCGTACCATCGAGGACCGGATTGCCAGTCTGGTTGGTGAAATCGGAAACCAGAATTTTCACCGGAGCATGCACGCCGGCAGACGCTTTCGGTCGCATACTGTAAAGCAGAAATCCAGCGAGCAGAACGATCACCGCAGCCAGAGCAGAAAAAACTTTCCAGTTGCTGGCATGAGGCTTCCTGACGCCGATCCAGGTTTCCAGATCCTGGATGAGCGGCTCAATCGCCTGGTAGCGCGCCTCCGGGTCCAATTGAATGCAGCGCACGATAATATTGTTCAAGGGGCGGGGAGTCTGCGGGTCGGCTTCAATCGGGGGCGGAATCTGCTTAGTGCCGCGATCCGCCAGCAGACCTTTCAACCCCGCGGCGTGCGGCGGCAGCTTGCCAATTATGAGTTCGTAAAGAATCAATCCCACCGTAAATAAGTCCGAGCGGACGCCGAGTTTTTCGGCCCGCGCCTGCTCCGGCGACATGTATCGCGGTGTGCCCAGCAAAGAACCGATTCGCGTCAGCCCGGCATGGCCCTCAGCATCCCCCGGCGAGGCCTGGGTTAGAAGGGTTACGGTATCTGTGGAGCTGGCGATGCCGAAATCCATCACTGCGGCCCGCCCCTCCTGGTCGATCATGATGTTCTGCGGCTTCAGGTCGCGATGGACCACACCAGCCTGATGGGCGGCCGCCAAGCCGTAACAAACTTGCAGCATGATTTCCGCCGCTTCTTTGGCCGGCAGCTTGCCTCGCTTCTTCAGGATCTGCCCGAGCTCCTGGCCGTCGATGTACTCCATGCTGATAAAGCGAACTCGGTCGGCAACGCCGAGATCGTAGATTCGGACCACGTTGCGGTGCGTAATCTGCCGCGCCAGCACCAACTCCTGGCGGAAGCGCTGCAGAATTTCGCTGCTGCTGGCCAACTCCGGGCGAATCACTTTCAGCGCGACAATCCTGTCCACCTCGGTATCGTGAGCCTTGAACACGGCCCCCATCCCGCCTTCCCCGAGAGTCTTCAGAATTTCGTAGCGGCCGCCTAGCACCGAGCCCGGCGCCAAAGCTACGCTGCGGTAGGCGACCGCATCGGAGCGGGTAAAGGGCTTCGACCACCCCGGCGTCTCCACCTCCATGGTGCTCTCGTCGTGGACATTATCGTGCGGAATATCCATGGTCTCGGCACCCATCTGGGTTTCACCGTCATCCACTGGAGTGGCTGTACCGCAGGCCGGGCACTGGCGTGCCGACAGAGGGACTGCGGTTTTGCAGGCCGGACAGAGCATGGATTATTGCTTAATTGTCGAACAGGCGGAAAGAGCCCGCATCGGCGTGCTTCAATCTTATCGTAAACCCCTCCACAAGAATCCTAATAATCAAACCGGTAAACCGGCCGTCGCGCTTGAAAACAGAAGGAAAAGGAGCACTCTGGGAGTCCCTGCCGGATCATTGAAGGTCCCCCTGAAGATTAAGAGCGATATCGCCAGCGTAGTGGACTTGGTCGTATCGTAGAAAGAGAACCATGCATCGGGTACGAGTCGTAAAAAGCATTGGACGAATGGGTTTGGTCGCCGCGTCCCTGCTGCTCTGCTTCGCCCGGACTTTTCGACCGTCGCCGAAACTGTATCGCGCCAAGCCAGAAGATGTTCCGCCGTGGGCGGAGCAGGGGAATTTTCGTTTCATCCGGCTGGACGGTGGACAAATCGAGAGCTGGAAGGCCGAGCGGACCTGGTGGGGCGAAAAGTTCAACGCCCAAGAGAAGGATGTGCTGACCCACATCTATGGCCGCGATTTCGAGCAAATGCTCGGCTTGCTCAAGCAGGCGGAGTTCAATTGGATCTGGGTCACCTGGAGCAATGGCTGGTCGCTGAAGGACGAGGACGATAACCGGGAGAACCTGAAAAAGGTAATCGCCCGCTGCCATGAGAACGGCATCCGGGTCTCGGCTTACCTGTCGGCTACCAACATGTTCCGCAAGAGCGCCTACCGCGACGATCCGGAAACGAAGAATTACGGCCTGTGGATGCATGGCATCCCCATGTTCTACGCCGGACCGAGCAAGACCCATCTGCACATCTCCTGGGAGCGCCGGCTGGCCGACGCGCGCGAGCCCGGCTGGCGAGCCTATCTATTGAAAAAGGCAGAACTCGCGGTGGACGCCGGAGTGGACGCGATCGCATGGGACAACATGATTGGTTACAGCGAAGGCCTGGCCCAGTTGCTCGACGATACTCAGCGGATGGCGGAACAGAAGGCGCGGGAGACCGGCCGGCCTAAGGTCATGGTCTATGCGAACATCCATATCCCGCCAGACCGGTTCGGGATGAACGACATGAATGAGGCAATCTGGGAGGAGGACGGCAAGGACACTCCAGGAGTGTGGGACGGTAAATGGAAAGTGGACAACGCGCGCAAGATCAAATTCCTGAGCGGCGAGAAACAGCTCTGGCAGCCCCTGATGTATGAGAACGACCTTTACCACTGCGGTCCGCGCGAGCGCTGCATCCCTAGCCCGGCCGAGCAGAAGCTTGCCATCGCCGAGGCATATACGTTCGGCGCGGCCACCTCGCGCAACATCGAAGGCCGATTTCTCCATGCGCTGATTAAGGGCGAGCCCGAGGCCCAGGAGGCCTGGACGGCGATCGCTCAATACAATCACTTCCTGGTCGAGCATCAGGAGCTGTATCACGGGGCGGAGCCGGCGGCGCGGATCGCCTTGATCTCAGCGGAGCCGAACAACTCACTGGCCGACGAATTCCTTACGCAGAGCGTCTTCTTCGAGACCAAGGTGCTCGCGCACCTGGACAAGGGAGTCCCTCTGGACCGGTTCAAGGTGCTGGTGATGCCGGCTGATTTGCCTAAGCTCAGCGATGAGCAAAAGGCCCGGTTGGATACGTTCGCGGCTGGCGGGGGTGTCATCATCAAGGCCGGAAAGGCGGAGCCTGGAATTGCGGCGCGCGCCGAAGACGTGGCGGAAGGGCCTCGCCTCACCCTGGAGCCACGCGGCTACGTGCTCGGCCACTTGACTCGGAAAGCCGATGGTCGGACTTTGATTCTCCACTTGCTCAACTACGACCACCAGGTCCCGGCAGAGAACGTGAAAGTCCGGCTGGAACTGAAAGGGCTGGTCGATCTGCGAGAAACCAAGCTGCGAGAAACCCCGGACCTGAGCCGCTGGGAGGTGAAAGTCCTTTCGCCGGACGCTGCTCAGCCTCAACTCGCTGGCCTCTCTCTGCACGGGAACGTCTGCGAATTCACCCTAGACCGGATCGAGCACTACTCCGTGGTGACTCTCTCGGCCAGACCGGGGCCGTAGTTTATAGAACATCCTGGCTTCCCGTGTAACTAAACAGCCGCTAGGGGCTTCGAAATTTTGCCTGCGGGACCTCTAGAAGGTATTAGAAAGCCCTGCGCACACTCGCCTCCGCTCGAGGACTCGTGCCCACAGGTTTGACCTCGCCCTCCACGGCTCTTACGATTGCTTCCACACACTGATGAGACCGATCCTCCTACTCCTCGTGTTGGCAGGCATGTGCGGAAGTCCGATGGCTCAAACGTCCACTGCAAAAGACATTGTGAGGCCGGGAGTCAAGGACGTTCAGATTCCGTTTGCTTCGTTAAAGCCGTCGGTCACCATCAAAGTCGGTGGGGCGGCAGACTGGGTCCTCGTGACCAATGACGCCGTCTGGGTTGCCAGTGCGCAACCCTATTCCGTGCAGAGAGTCGATCCAGCGACAAACAAGGTCGTTGCGAAGATCACTCTGTCCGGTGAAGCCTGCTCGGGGTTGGCATTCGGCTTCGATAGTGTGTGGGTTCCAATCTGCGGGAAGAAAGCTTCGCTTGCACGGATCGATGCCCGCACGAACAAGATCAGTTTCATTCTTCCAATCGGTCCAGCGGGCCCCGAGGGAGGTATCACAGCCAGTGACGACAGTGTCTGGATGGTGACAGACAAGAACGGCACGCTTAGTCGGATCGACCCGGTCACAAATTCGGTACGGCAGAAGATTTCAATCCCACCGGGTTCCTACAACCCGCTTTTCAGCGACGGCGCGGTCTGGATCACGGGATTCGACAGCAACTTACTAGTTGCCGTTGACGCTTCGACGGGTGGAGTGCTTGCCTCTATCCCTGTCGGCCCGAAGCCTCGCTTTCTCACGGCGGCCGGTGGCTCCGTCTGGACTCTGAACCAAGGGGATGGAACAGTCAGTCGGATTGATGCGAATACAAAGAAGGTCGTGGCAACGATTGCAGCGGGGATACCCGGTCTCGGGGGCGACATCTGCTATGGTGCGGATTCAGTTTGGGCGACGGTATTCGACATACCGCTCACCCGAATCGACTCAAGTACGAACAAGGTTCTGCGTCAATGGGCCGGTCACGGCGGGGACTCGCTCCGCTTCGGAAACGATTCGATCTGGCTGACGGATTACCACCGTGGGTTGCTGTGGCGTATCCCCTATGCAGAGCTACAACCTTGAGCCTTAACGCACATCACACGAGGAGCGAAAACCTGATAATTCGCAAGTGTGTCGTTTTGCGAACAATTCTTCAGGCCCAAAACGAGCTTGCCCTAGAGATGTTCCTCCTATTGGTTTGTCCGCCGCTGTGATGGAAAGACCGGAGGGCGCGAGAAAGACCAGCTTGCCCCACAACAATGTCGGTTCGTCGTCAACAAACCGCCCGCCAAAGCCGAGGTTTTGGAGTCGGGACAGAGTGCCCTCAAGCAGACTGCGGCCGGCGCGCCAGACAAGCGCCGATTGTTCCGCCAACGCCGCCGGCGCCGAGAATTGCGTGTGTCATTGGAGCAGTCATGCGATTTGTCTCATCTGACAGGGTTGATTGACCTTGAGTTGCCTTCACGCTTTTTCTCCTTATGTGAAATCAGAATGTGACAAGCAAGAGGCCCGACCGGTATCTACTTTCAGCCGAACGATCCTCCCTCACCATGTCAAACTCAAGCGAAGATTAAACACATCCGCGCTGCGTTCATTCTTCGCCACTTCGGCGGCCATAGGGTTCCAGATGTGCTGATAGCTTGGAATCAGCCTGATCGCCGGAGTGATGGCGACATCGTAGAAGACCTCGAGCCCGTTCTCGTTCTTCACATTCGTGGTGGCTCCAGCGAGCCGTGCGAAGTCGTTTTTCAATGGCTGACTGATTCCATTGTGATAGACCCCTAATCCAAAACTGTCGTTGGGCCTGTGGTCAGAGAGGCCATTGGCAAACAACGCTACGCTCCCATCACGCGTGACCGGGTTGGTTTCCTCCGGGGCATATCCGATGCGGCCGAACAGACCAATTCCTCTGAGCGGCTGGCCGCTCCCGAGCTTTTCAGCGACCGCCCCAGGGTGATCCTTCACAAAGAGATACTGCGCAAAGTTTCCGACCGTGACCCAGCTCTTACCCTTATAGTTGGTGGGCAAAGCCTGAGACGAAGGAGTCCCCAACAGAACCCCGACAGCCTGCGGAACCTCCGACGGCGACAACTGCCCGAATGGTGACGTCAAATCGATTTTCGGCTTGTTCGTCCAGTTATATTGCGCCCAGGATTGGCCGGGCAGGTGACCAATTTTGTAGGAAAAGATTGTGATGCCGTAAAGGTTGACCCGATCGAAGGCCTTCGTGGCAAGGTTATTTGCCTCGGTGTTGGGATCGTACACGCCGGCAACGAAGGTTACCCGTTGCGAAGGCGCCCAGATGCCAATCGCTGCCAGCGAATAGGTGTTATAGAAATTTAGCGCCATCGGGTTCTTGTTGAAGTTGAGGTTAGCGAAGTAATACTTGTAGTCGTTGCCAAAAAACGTTTGGTCGGCGTGACTGAGCACGTTGGCCTTGCCTAAGATGACGGAGAATTTGGGCGTCAGCGCCTGAAGCAGGAAATATTCCGTGGGAAGGACATCGTGGACGAAGAAGGGACCCGGATAGGCCAGCCCGGTGTATTGCGGCACGCTGGAGCCCACGGTAAAACTGTTTTGCGGCGAAGAGCTTCCATATCTCGATTCAAAGGAGAAGTGCAATACGCCGCCCGACCAGAGTCCGGCGCGCCCGGTGTCCACATTGATCGAGAGCTGGTCGTTTTGTATGGAGGCGCCGCCGGTTTTGAGACCACCTGATGCTACGTCTTGGTAAGCACTCGTGGAGTAAAGATCGAAGAAAAATCCATGACGAGCCAGATCTGTTCGAAGCCCATCCCAATCACCACTCAATTGAGTGCGATGGAAGAGATCTCCGGCGTCGGTTCCTGGCAACCCGAAGACGGGTCCGTTGTTGAGGAATGGCAAGAAGACGGGCGCCAGATTAGCGATAGAAGCCTTTTTTGTTGGAACTGGGCCCCAAGGGTTATCTGCAGAAGACGTGGTTGTCTCTTTGATCGAATCATCTTCGTGAGTTGGGTCGGCGATATGGTTCTCAGCTGCGTGCGCATCAGCCTTCGCTGCATTCTCGGACGTGGCAGCAGTCGGCGATTGCGCATGACTCGCTGCCGGGTCTGCAATGATCCCGGCTAAGGCGAGGCAGAGCGCGATCGCACAGCTGACCCTGCCAAAGAGGGAGGGCGAGTGAAAGATTCCAGACTGACCCTTCGTAGTCAAAGACTGCACCTTCGCACGCGGAATGGAAGATACAGCCGACAGAATGAGTGCGACGACCGAAGTAAAATTTGCAGTGCTTCGCTCCATTGTCCCTTTTCTAGTCCTTGTCAAAATTCACTGGGCCGGCGGCTAACTCTTGCCGGCCCAGCGGGCAGAAGAGTTAATCTACGGGTGGGATCAAAGGCCGGAGCTGGTGAGCAACGCGAATCGCGATCACCGTTGGACCCTCGGCCTGAAGCGCCTCGGCGAATGCCTTTTTGATCTCATCCACGGTGTTCGCGGCGATGCCGGTGCAGCCGTAGGCCTTGGCTGTAGCGACAACATCGAGTCCAGGCAGATCCAAGGCGGGGACGTTTGGCGTTTTCTCCAGGACCGCAAACTCCTTGAGAATCGCGTATTCGTCATTGCAAGGCACGATGTAGATGAGTTTCAGCTTGTTTTGTGCCGCGGAATACAAAGATTGAACGGAGTATTGAAGAGCTCCATCCCCAATGACCGCCACTACCGGCCGCCCGCTGCCGCTTTTCTTCTGTGCCAATGCAATGCCTACCGCGGCAGGTGAGCCCCAACCGAGTGCACCACTCGCAAACGTGTAGTAGGAATCGGGTTTCACTGTCGGCCAGGACTGTAGGAAATCGCCGAAATTTGAAGCTGTCTCATTCACCACGATCGCGTCTGCCGGCCGGAGTTCGCTCAGCGCAGCAAACGCCTCGAGTGCCGTCAATGGACTGTTCGGCGGCGAGGGAAGTTTTTGCTCGATGTGCAACGGGGCAGGAGCAGGACGCGACTTCACAGCCGGAACGGCTTCGATGAAGGCTTCCAGAGCAAGCTTTGTGTCTGACAACAGGCTGTCGCCGACAATGGCGGCGGCTGCATCGTAGGGGTCGTTCGTGACCTGCAACAGCTCAGCGCCTTCAGGCAGGTACTCTCCCGCAACGTAGGGGTAATAGCGAAAGACCTGTGCACCGATCACGATGATGAGGTCATGGCCGCGAAGTTTCTTGCTGAGGGGCCCAATCGCCATCGGAGCCATTCCGCGAAACTGGGGGTGAGTTTGCGGGAATGACGCTCGGTCAGTCAAAGGCGAAATATAAACCGGAGCCTTCAGTCGCTCCGCGAACTTGATGCCAGCGTCCCAACCGCCTGCTCGTTCAATCTCCGGTCCGTAAACCAACACCGGATTCTTGCTCTTTTGGATCCGCTCAGCGAAGACTGCGACGCGCTCAGGATCCGGTGAGTAACGCGAGCTGACAGTTCGAACGACTGCCTCCCCTAGTGCCGGCTGGTCCCAATCGTCCAATGGGACCGACACGAATACCGGGCCCGCCGGAGGCTGCAGGGCGGTCGCATAGGCCCTCATGATCGCTCCAGGAACGTCCTGCGCTCGTACCGGCTGATAAGCCCATTTCACCCACGGTCGCGGCAGTGTCGTCTCATCGCGATTCGTGAGAAGAGGATCGCAAAGAATCATTTCCCGCGTCTGCTGACCGGCGATGATGATGAGCGGGGTTTTGTTTTGAAAGGCAGTCATGATGCTGCACATTCCGTTGCCGGGTCCGGCGCCGGAGTGGATGTTCACAAGTACGGGTCTCTTGGTAGCCTGGGCGAACCCATCGGCCATTGCAACGGCCGATGCTTCCTGAAGACCAAGTACATACTGAAAATCTTTCGGAAAATTCTTAACAAATGGTTGCTCTGTAGATCCTGGGTTTCCAAAAAAGGTCGTCAGCCCAAGACGGCGCAAGAGGTTGTATGTCGCCTCCTGAACAGTTTGAACTCCAGGTTGTAGGTCGGCCCGCCCTTCATCGGCAGTTGTCGGAACTTCGGTCAGGATGCCTTTGCTCATCTCCACACTCCTTGTCAGATATCTGCTGTCTTGCTCAATTGCAATCAGTTCGCCAAAGCCGCGAGCATCGTGAGGCCGGTGCCCCACGCCATTGCGCTGTTGGTTTGAGTTTCTAGCGACAAAACAGGAAGAATCCACGTGACGCGGCCTGGAAACCGTTGCGGGAAGTATGAATCAGCTGTGATGAAAGGCGATTGCTTGTGACCGAGGAATTTGACGCGTCATTGACGTGTCACGGGCTCGAGCGCAGGCTGATGGTGATCTCTTCGCCGACCAACCTTCGTGTCGCTGTTTCAGGTATGACCAAGATCAACCGCGGTGAAGCAGATTATCGATCCGAAGCCGGCCGTCGAAGGCGTGGGCGTCAATTGCAGCGCGCCTTCGGCTTCGGCGAGACCAGAGAATTCCGGGAGACAAAGAAGCTTCTCAGGCAACCAAGGGCGATGACTCCGTGACCTGGATCGGTAGGGTGAAATGAAAGGTTGCGCCCGCTCCACTGTTGGCGCTTGCCCACAACTGCCCGCCGTGCGACTCCACAATCGAACGGCTGATGGCCAACCCCATGCCGCTGCCCTGCGGCTTGGTGGTAAAGAACGCAGAAAAGATCTGCTCCGCCTTCTCCGTTGGCAACCCCACGCCCGTGTCGCAGACCGAGAACTGGAGTTGACCGTCATGTAGTCGAGACTTAACCGTAAGCTCTCCCCCTGAGTCCTTCATGGCGTCGATGGCGTTAAGCATGAGGTTCATGAACACCTGCTGCAACTGGACGCGGTCTGCCATAATTTTAGGGAGTTCGGCGGCAAGGTCCGTGCGCATGGCAAGCGAGTATCGATCCGCCTCACCTTTTAGCAGCATGAGCATTTCCTGGATAACTCCGTCTACGTCAACCAGTTCACGTTGTGGAGGAGACTTCTTGTAGAGAGAACGTATACGGTCGATGATTTCAACCGCACGGCTTCCATTTTGCACAGTTCTCTCCGTTGCCCCGCGTACCTCGTCCAGATCTGGCTGGTCGCGCTTAAGCCAGCGGAGGGAGGTTTGGGCACTCATGATTATCGCGGTGATGGGCTGTTTGATCTCGTGTGCCAGCGACGCGGCCATTTCCCCCAACGTGCTCACACGATTGATATGTGCCAGATCAGCCTCAAGCTGATGCAGTTTCTCACGTTCTTGCTCGGCGGCCCGGCGTTCTTCGTCCGCACGTTTGCGCTCAGTGACGTCGATCACAGTTCCGATGTACTCAATGAGATCTCCGCACGGGCTGAAAACGGGATGACCAATGCTATGAATGTCCCTGACAGCGCCACCCGGATGCACAATGCGATAATTCACTTCTTCGTCCAACTTGTTATGCCTGGCCCTCTCGGCAGATTCCCGGAACGCCGGTTGATCGTCGCGATGAATTCGCCGGATGAGTTCTTCCATTCGGGGCAAACCATCCCGTGGATCAAAACCCAGTACGCGGTAACATTCCTCCGACCAATACCTGACGTCGGTGTCTGGGCTCCATGCCCAACTGCCTGTCTGGCTCAGCCTCTGCGCTTCCGCCAGGTACGACCCGCGGCGCTGCAACTCCTGAATCAATTGCTCTTGCTCGGTCACATCCATGGCGGTTCCAAGAAACCTTTTGAGAACCCCGTTGTCGAGGACTGGAATACCAACGCATCGAACATAGCGAACCGCGCCGTCCCGTCGAATGATCCGCTTCTTTGCGTCGCAGCCGGAACCTTGCTCACACATCCTCTTTACGGTCTCTGCCATGAAGTCGCGGTCTTGCGGGTGAACGGTGGCTAGGTACTGTTCGAGTGTAGGGGCTCCCTTCTGCGGGTCGAGGCCATAGATCTGAAACAGCTCCCGAGACCAATATTCAAAAAAACCCGAAGGACTCAAAGCCCAGCTCCCCGCCTGACCGAGGCGCTGCCCTTCTGCGAGATAAAACTCGCTTCTTTGGAGCTCCTGGGCACTCCACCGTAGCTGCTCTTCGGTGGTCTTGCGTTCGGTGATGTCGGTCACAGCCCCGACAAACTCGCCGTTGCCGGATGCGTCTTGGAATGCGTGGGCCAGGGCGTGGACGTGCTTGACACTCCCGTCAGGCACCAGCAAACGATAGGTATGCTCGAACTGTGTCGCCCCCCCAGAGGCACTGTCGATGACCTTCAGAAAGTCCGGCCGGTCCTCGGGATGGACACGCTGCACCACTAGATCTATTGTTGGCCTCACCGCGTGGTCGTACTCGAAGATGAGATAGGTTTCGTCTGACCAGACAAGCTCTCCGCTGTCAGGTCTCCACCCGAAGCTGCCCGTATGACTGAGCCTTTGTGCCTCCGCTAAATACGCCTCGCTTTGCTGAAGCTTTGAGCGGATCTGCTCCAGCTCCGCAAGACGCTTTCTAAGACTCGGGTAATGAGTCTTGCGGAGGGAACTGTCGCCCAACCCCAGGACCTTCAGGCGCAACTCTTCCCAATTGTCAGAGAGATTCTTCATATATGACCTCAATGTCCCGCTGACATGGCCGCCGTGGATTGGTGACAACGCAGGGGTCATTTAGTGCGGTCTCGGCCAGCTCATGCACGTCGGTCCGATGGACTCCGCATTGGGACAAGGTGTCACGGAGGCCCACCGCTTCCCGTAGCCGCCGAATCTCAGCGAGGAGCCGCTTGCGAATTTCACCCGAGGAAAGGCCATCGATTTCGATGCCCATCGCAGTCGCAATATCCCCGCAACGCTGCCCAGCTTGGCTGTAGTTAAAATCAACCACAGCGTCCAAGAGTATGGCGTTGCATTGGCCATGGGGCAGATCCAGAAGACCGCCGAGGCTATGAGCCATTGCGTGTACCGCACCCAGGCTTGCGTTCGAGAAGGCCAAACCAGCCTCCAGACTGGCGAGCATCATGTTATTGCGGTACTCGAGATTCTTCGGCTCGGTGATCGATTTCTGGAGATTGGAACTAATCAGCCGCACGGCTTGTAGCGCATGCATGTCGGTTAGCGGCGAGTGCCCGAGCGATACATACGCTTCTATTGCATGCACCAGTGCGTCCATTCCTGTGCAAGCGCTAAGAGGCGCGTCCATGGTGGTTAGTGTCGTGGGGTCAATCAGGGAGACATCGGGCACCACCGCCTTGCTGATGATCAGCAGTTTATGATTGGTCTCGCGGTCCGTTATCACAGCAAATTGAGAGACGTCGGCAGACGTCCCTGCTGTTGTGGGAATGCATATGGTCGGGGGCATCGGCGCGCTCACGTTGTCGACGCCCGCCAAGTCTCGGATGCCGCCATTATTTGCCACAAGCAGGCCGATGCCCTTTGCGCAATCGATGACACTCCCGCCACCTACCGCAACGATAATGTCACAGCCTTGTTCCGCATACACGACTGCCCCAGCAGCCACTTCTTCGATGCGCGGATTGGGTGTGACTCGCGTAAACAGCGTTGATTCGAGACCAGCATCCCCGACGCTCGCAAGCACTTGTTGAACCCAGCCGGCAGCGAGAACACCGGGGTCGGAAACGATCAAGGCTTTGTTGCCACCGAGGTTGCGTCCATACTGTCCGGCCAGGCGCAAAGCGCCATCGCCAAACATGATTTCGGGCGCTACGAACTTCCGCAAGGCCGCTCCGCGAGTATGCATCATACCTCACAGCCTGAGACTAACTTGACGTGTCTAATTGGGCTCTACTGAATGTTCCCTGCTTGCCCATATGTCGCCTCAATTTTGCACTCCGGTCCTTCCAGGTGCACTATCCGCGGATATTGTACCAATGTCGGCGGCTTGCGGCTCTCCTCAGGAGAGCGAAAAACACGTTAAGCAACGTGGTGTGTTGGCTCCGCCGCTTCGGTCGGCAAAGTGAAATGAAAGGTCGCACCTCGTCCGTCATTGGTGCTTGCCCACAACCGCCCGCCGTGCGACTCCACAATCGAACGGCTGATGGCCAACCCCATGCCGCTGCCCTGCGGCTTGGTGGTGAAGAAGGCAGAAAAGATCTCATCCATCTTCTCCGTTGGCAACCCCACGCCGGTGTCACTGACCGTGAACTGGAGTTGACCGTCCTGCCCTTCCGACTTCAACGTCAGCTCTCCGCCTGAGTCCTTCATGGCTTCGATGGCGTTGAGCATGAGATTCATGAACACCTGTTGTAGCTGCACCCGGTCAACCATGATTTTAGGCAGTTCGAGGGAAAGATCCGTCCGCATGGCAATTGAGGATCGCGTCGCCTCACCTTCCAGCAGGGTAAGCATTTCCTGGATGATTCCGTTCACGTCGACCAACTCACGTTGTGGAGGAGACTTCTTGTAGAGGGAACGTATACGGTCAATGATTTCAGCCGCGCGATTCCCATACTTATCGATTCGGGCTGCTGCCGCGCGGGCCCGATCGAGGTTGGGCGGTTCGTGTGCCAGCCATTCAATGCAGCTATTGGCGCTGGTGATGGCGGCAGTGATGGGCTGCTTGATCTCGTGTGCCAGCGACGCAGCCATTTCCCCCAACGTGCTCACACGA
>Ga0074045_10001838_pt1 | contig 20147 bp, 15 predicted proteins | sample BogForMeECP23OM2_FD_94442 | JGI IMG/M metagenome (GOLD analysis project Ga0074045, IMG submission 94442) | Bog forest soil microbial communities from Calvert Island, British Columbia, Canada - Bog Forest MetaG ECP23OM2 | ecosystem: Environmental > Terrestrial > Soil > Wetlands ...
CAAGAAAAATTCCTTGCGGAGGGCGGATTGCATCGGGGCATAATGGAACTCTATTATATAAATGCAAATAGAACTCTGAATGTTCCTTTGGAAGGAATGGAGGTATGGAAGACTGATGGAACGTTTTATACCGGCCAGATTGGCAGCGGTAATTACGCGGTAAGGATCCTGGATGAAACAGGCAAGATAGACATCAATATGGTACCTGATGTAGTATTAAAGACCTTTTTACTTACCTTCGGCGTTCAGGAGGAACAGGCCAATATCATAGTGGATTCTGTGATGGACTGGAAAGATGCAGATGAGGACACCCGTCTTAACGGGGCAGAAAGTGCTTACTATATGTCTCTGTCAACGCCTTATCATTCGAAAAATGCTAATTTTGATGCAGTCGAAGAGCTCCTGCTCGTAAGGGGGATTACCCCCATGTTGCTTTATGGAGATAAAACGCAAAAAGGCATTATCGATTCTTTGACCGTCAATTCATTTGTCAATAGGATAAACATTGCTTCAGCACCAAAAGAGGTTCTGATGGCTGTTCCGGGCATGACTTCCGAGATTGCAGACTCGATAATCAGTGCAAGACAAGGTCAAGGCCAAGCGCTAACACAGAATATTCAGGGGGCTATCGGAGGGAGCTACCAAGCCATGGCTCAGTACGTGAGTTTTGCAGGGGCAAACACCTATACCATTGATGCGATCGGTTATCAAGCTGACCGAAAAAAGGGGTACGCGATAAGGGCAACGGTCCTCCTCAATCAAGATAGTACATATAGCTTTGTTTATTATAAAAGTCCGGCTAATATAAACCAATGAACGGCTCTTTAGCTCTGCAGAAAATAACATTTACAGCAACCAGGGTCTCGACGAGGATAAGTGAGCTGTGTAGTATTATATCAAAGATCCTTAGTCTCAGCCTTGCTGATGAAAGAATATATCCCAAAAAAAGAATATGCGTTGCCATTGAAAAGGGGTCGTTTTCGATAGCTCTTGGTGCACAACTTCTATCGCGAATCAGAATCCGCGGGTGCACAAAGTTTCATGTGGACAAGGAAGCCTATCCAACGCCGGACAATTTTGCCTCTACTTTAGCCTTCTCACTTAGTAAAGAAGGCGCGAGCAAGAAACAGATCACCCTGAGTGTGCCGAAGGCGTGGACAGTAATCAGGAGCGCTGAATTTCCATCCACCATTAAAGAAAATATCGCGGAGGTTATTTCATATGAACTCGACAGGGTTACCCCGTTAAGGTCGGAAGACGCATATTACGACTTTAGAATATTGCATGACGATGGCCAGAAACTTACGCTGCTGATTGCAGCGGCAAGGTCTGACCTGATAACCCAGTATACTGACGCCCTTAGAGACAACGGTCTCGATGTCAGCAAGGTGACTCTAAATCTCTCCAGCGTTGGTACTCTCTGCCACAAACTCAATCCAAAAGAGACCATTCTTCTTGTCGACATCATCAACAATTCCTATGAAGGTGCTCTTCTCCTTGAAGGAAATTTAACTACCGCCTTTTCAGGTACTTTCGCTGCAGATGATGATAAGTTGAAAGCAGAAAGCATAATGAGCGAGATTGAGCACATTAGAGCGACCTTTCAACAGCATGGGGGTCCTTCTCAGGTTATACTATCATTAAAGGAAAACGGTGACGTTTTAAAGAAAGCCGTGCAGGAAATGGCGTCTCTTCCTGTGACGATGCTTGGTGAGACTGACATAGAGCTCAAACTCCCGTCAGATCGCAAGGAAGTCTCTTACGCAGCTCTCGGCGGACTCGTGGAATCACTGTGGCCCAAGGCGAAGGGCCTTAATCTACTGAGCAAAGGGCATCGTGAAAAGACGCGAACCCCTCTTGCATTAACTATGATCTTCTTGCTTGCACTTTTGGGCATGTTGGTTATCTATAGCGTTGCCCCACTCCAGATAGAGGAGAAAAAACTCAATGAAATTAGTCGCCAGATAAACCAAAGAAAAAATGAGATAAAAAAAATCGAGGCGCTCAATAAGGAGATTGATGCAGTAAATGCGGAGATTACTACCATAAATGATTTCAGGGAAAACAAGCCGTTGGCGATTAATATGCTTAGAGAACTCTCTACCATCCTGCCAAAGAACACCTGGCTGACGAGGGTAAGGATTGGCGAGTCTACAGTGGAAATTGAGGGGTTTGGAAGTTCAGCAACACAACTTGTGCCAGTACTGGAAGCATCAAAATACTTTGAAAAGGTTGAGTTTTCATCTCCCACCTTTCGAGATGTGCGGATGAATGCCGACAGATTTAATATAAAAATGGCTATCGAAGGCCTTAAGAAGGAGGAGGTAGAAAAGGTCAAACATGACAAGAAATAGGACATTACTAATCTCACTTCCTGTTATCGTGATTCTTATCGGCTTTATCTCCTATCAGTATGGTTATTTAAGTATAGTGGCAGAGACGGCGGACATCAGAGAACAGCAAACGATAAAGAAAAAGACGCTTGAAAAGTATATCTCCTTGATAGCAGAGAAACCTTATCTGGAAAAAAAACTTGCGTCATTAAAGGATGAGCGTAAGGCTGACGCGTCAAAATTTATAGAGGGTGATACACCTTCGTTGGCAGCAGCAAGACTTCAAGATACCGTGAAAAATATCGTCATGGGAAGGGGCGGAACCATCTCAAGTGAAAGAGTTGGAAAAATTGAAGATTTCGGTAAATTTAAAACAATCACGGTGAGTTTAGACACAGTATTGGCCGACGCAAGGGTGCTTGCCGACGTCCTCTATTCCATAGAAACTCGGACGCCCTATCTGGTCGTAAAAGAGGTCGATACTAGGGTCAGGAATTATCGTGACCCGAGGGAGCTCATGGTCAAATTAGATGTAACGGCCTTGTACGGAGGAAAATGAGATGCGACTGAATGCGTTCATGAAAAATATTAACGTGTTAAATCTCATCTTAATTACGGCCGGCTTTCTGTTGTTCAATTATACTCTTCTACCGCTGTCCAATGTAAGCACTAAAATTCATCCTCCAACAATTGCAAATATAGGTCAAAACGATAAGGGACAGCCGACCGAGGAGCCTAAAGTACTTTCTCCTTTTGAATATACAGTGATTGCCGACCAAAATCTTTTTCACTCGGAAAGGCGCATCCCTCCAGAGAAAAAAGAAGAAAAAGCCCTCCCGATCCCTGAGTTTGTGCTTTATGGGACATTGATCTCAGATGGCATGAAGCTAGCGTATCTAGAGGACAAGAAAGAGCCCGTTGATTCACCTGGAAGGGGCAAGAGACAGACAGTCTTAAAGGTCGGTGAAATAATGAGTGGTTTTAAGCTTAACGAGGTAGATTCAGACAAAGTCGTCCTGTCACGGGGAGAACAAAGCCTCACGGTATATGTCCTGGACCCCAATGCCGCAAAAGACAGGGGAGCTAAGGCTGCCGTTGCCGGAGCCCAACCAACCGCCGTTTCAAAAAAATCGGCGGCTGGTCGAGCGCAAAATCGGCGAGCTGCAAGGGGTGGTGCCGCCAAACAGCCAGTGGCACAGCCACAGGCGGGCAGGCCGGCGATCAACCAGGATGATGCCCAGTGAGTTGTCCGATACCGGGCAAAGCAGCCGGCCATCTCGGCCGTGCAAAAGAGGGAGCCGCTTAATGGACTTTATACAGGCTTCCGGTTCCAGCCGTGAACAGTCGCATGATAAGAGGTGATGACCATCTGTAATGTAAGGCCATATTGAATCCTGGCTCGCGGGCTTGATTATAAACTGTCAGCTCCTCTTTGCCTCTCAAAGGTAGCCCTTGCCTCTCTCAATAATCTATGGAACTTCCTCCGCTCATCGCATCGACAAATCGTCTGTACCATGTACCATCTAAGAAGAGATATGTATCTTCAGCCACAACCTCTTTGGAAGCAATAGAGGTCTCTTTACCAAGCATCTGTAGCTTTGGCACGTCATACGTTACCTTAATTCGTACCTCAGCCACATTTCCCTCAATTGTCACATTTTCTAGAGCGTATGCGTGATAAACCATGAGACCACGCTGAGAAGCGTACGAATCAAAGGGAATTCGTGCCCTGTAAAAAGGGTCATGGAGCTCATAGGTGGCCCTTAAATCCTTGTCCAGCATCCCTTTCCAGTAAGCATTGACCCTTTCCTTCAACAATGCTTCCTTTTCAGTGAGACTCAGGCCCTTCTCTTGTTCGGTCGTCATTTTTTCTGCTTCACTCCACCTCAGCTTTAACGCAGCCAAATCAGTAACCCTTCTTTCATCATTCCTGAACCTCTGCCAAGCGATATAAAAGACATTGTTTGCGAAGCTTATTCGGGGTCGGAATGCATAAAACGCGCCATTTGAGACCGGGATATCCCTTTCCATCCACGTGTTGCCCCTGTCAGGGGACAGTTTCAGTCTTATTCCTGAGCGTATGTCCCTGGCGTCTTCCCACACAATTGCAATCCTATCGCCATCAACTGCCATTCTTGGGAGCCATGACCTCGTATTGTCAAACTCCTTGTGATCAATCCTCTTCAAGTCCCAGTGAACGGCTCCGTCATCGCTCACAGCAGCATAGATGCGCTGCTTGAATCTTCCTCTCTCCTCTCCGCTAAAAACCACTAACACCCTTCCATCGTCCCAAACGTGATAATCCATCCTTGCGACATCAAGCCCCTCGGCTCCCTTCAGAGAAAAAGGCTCCCAAGTCGATTCTCGCTTTTTTACCCCCCGAAGAACAAACTTACCGTCTCTCATGGTCTTAAAAACGACTACCGGAGCATCCTTCAAACTAAATGATTCTATAAAAGAGGTACTGTCCGTTTCTTGGAGCATCGAAGAATCTTTCATGTTCATCTCTGGTACTTCATATGAGTTCATGCAAATAAATTTCCTGTCCCCCTTCACCCCGAGAAAAAAAATGTAAAGAAGATCCTTTATCACTAAAGCCGACGGATGGTAAAGAGTTTCTATGCCCTTTGTTTCAAGAGCGATTCTCTTAAAGGTATGGGCATCATCAAGAGATATGTTGATAAAAACCTCCGGCTCTTTCCCCGAGTAGACCTCTAGTACAAACACTCTTCCCTTTGCCGATACAAGCAGCATCACTCGTGTGGCCTTTGTCTTTGCTGTTAATTCAATAAACTCTCCTGGAGTTTTGCCTTTCTCACGAGATACAAAAAACATCGCTCTGTTGCCATCCGGACGCCTCTCAATCCAGGCCATAAAGACCGAATTATCTGTCACCGTAAGGTCTGGACTTTGAATTGTGGCAGATGCATCCTTGCCCCCTCTTATCTTAATTGGAGCGGCTTCAATATTCTTTACATAAAGATCCCCATTCTGAATATAGGAAATCCAATCACGAGAGAGGATTGGCTCAAGCGCAATATCTACAGGTCCCACAGTAACTTCATCATTGCACCAAGCTGACCCCGCGCAGAGAAAAAAGCTCAGGCACAAAATGGCAACATACCTTATCTTATTAATACTTTTCACTATTGAAAAGAAAATGAGATCCCTCCGACACATGAGATAACCTAACCTCGATTATTTAGTAAACTCATCATTACCATCTTCTGCAACATTATACCTTATGATCAAGCTTTTTTTGAGCTTTTTCCCCTCGTGGAATCAAAAATGTCTTGAGTTGTATTAATGAAGCGGCAACCGGGATAATCGCAAAAGTAGTTCCTGTCGCAATCTATCCCATCACGCTGCGATCGGAAGGCATGACTTGCACACTATACTCTTGCCGCGCAAGCCATACCTTTGGCTGACAATATTAGGCCAATTGGCTCTTTATGCTCAATCTACATTTGTGACGAGGACCCCGTTATTATTGGATGCCCCCGGTGGCACATAAGGTGAACTAAAAGTATACTCAAGCTTATATATGATGGCAGAATCACCAGAGGTGACGACTATCCGACCCCAACCACCCGTAAAATAGAGGTCTGCTATGGTCGTGGAATCCATGAGATCGGTCAGATTAACGGCCGCTGTGCAGCTTACATTTACAGGCACGTCAAAAGTATATACATCACCTGCTCTGCCATTGATACCAGGAACTTGATTATAGTTGAGCAGGCTGATTGTAGTGGATCGATTGGTGTCATAAAGGTCGTCACCTATAGGCGTGACGAAAAATCTCGTGGTCCAAGAATTAAGATCAAAGAAAGTAAACCTGAAGCTTACATTAGGATCGCCAACATTTACCAGACCACCCAATTCATATAAACTTGAATAAAAACTAAAATCTTCGCGTGTCTGATCATTGATGGCTCTGTATCCCCAAGCTGAACCCGACAGGATATCCATGATAATAGCCTCACCTCTCAACGAGAAATTCGAACCCACATCGACCCTACTGCCAGCGGAATTAGAGTTGCTCACTAATAAATAGCCTCTCCAGGGGCCGCCTCCCACCGGCAGGCTGAAAGGGCCACCGTAGAAAGGAGCATCAGTATCATTAAAGAGAGCATCTCCATCGCCCAATAATCCTGAGGCATCAAAGCTTACAAGGTCAGGAACAAAATCGTTTCTCACAACATCAGGGGCAAGACCGCAACTATTGCTATAACCATCCACCTTATAACTATAACTGTAAAGAAGATAACCACTGCTAGGCCCCTGATTCGTCACGGAGACAACCGTGACCACACCACCAGCGGGACTCATCACGAGTACGGGGAACAAAACAGTGTCTGCATTCGCTCCTGAATAAGCGCCACAAATTATCAGTAACATACTAACTAAACCTATCGCTATTTTTCTTTGCATTGCACACCTCCGTTAACGCACGATGTTTATCTCGAGTTCCTATTGGACTCTCCCATAGATATTTATTGTTTAACATATAATGAGAGCGTTGTCAATTTTTTTCCACATTGTCTCGCATTCCTATCCTCCTCTTCTTCGACATTAGATGCAATCTACTGTCAGTGCTAGAAAAGCCGGCTAATAAAAAAGGTTACCTCCTTTTTTATTGACTTTGTGCAACAGTTTCCAGTTTCAGTTATCCTGAGCGCAAATACATGCTAAAAGACGGTATTTATCACCTTAAATCGAGAAAATCTTCAAGGATCAGGAAGCGTCAGAGGCGGGCAGTTTCTAAAAGCTTGATTGGTAGCTCTTCTTGTGCTGGAAAGCCACTGCCAAGAAAGGTATATGCTTCCGCATATGTTATGGTGCCAGGAAGAGTGGCGGTTCTAAACCTATTGAGTCCCACCACCTTTGCAAGGTAATCATTATAGTGCAGTTCAGTCTGGTAACATTCTATGGCCTTGATTTTCTTTACTATTTCATTCGTTATATCAATTAATACATTGGGATAAATGGCTATCAATACCTCATAAAATGCGAGAGTCACATTCACCTTGTTTCTTAATTTCCACACCACATTGAAGGAGGAGCGGTGATCAGGATGAGCCTCGAACGAAGAAGGAGCATATACAATGGAGGGCGAAAATACTTCAACAGTGTCGAGCAATCTTTTCCCCAGCTCTCCTTCAACCGTGAGAAGTTCTCTATCCTTGTATCCCCAAAACTCGTAATCGACAACCCCGAGGACTGTCATCGCCCTGTCAGCGGACTGACAGCGCATAGCAACATATTCCTCTCCAAATCTCCGCTCAAAATCCCCCTTGTCACCGTTTGTAAGAAAGATGATCTTCACCCTGCTCCCCGCAGTGATGTGCTTAACTATCGTCCCCCCGCATCCAAGTGACTCATCATCCGGGTGTGGCGCAATGATCAGGGCATCCAGATGTGAAAAATCTGCCGCAAAATAGGGGTAACGATCAGCCTCTGTAGTCAACATGGTATAATTGTAGCATATTCCAATTAGCACATGAAAAGACCATGCAGGCTTCCGCTGATTTCATAATACGTGATTATAAGACAGGTGATGAAGAAGGAATAACGTCTCTCTTCAGGCAGGTTTTTGGGCAAGACATGACCCTGACACAGTGGACCTGGAAGTACGGAGTATTGGGTAAGGGGAACATGTATATCAAGGTTGCTGAAGATGCGTCTAAAAGAATTATAGCCCACGTGGGCGGCATTCCCTTGAGGGGGGTATTCCGGCACAGCAAAATACAGTTTTTTCAAATGACCGATGTAATGGTCCACCCAGAGGTGCGTGGCTTTCTTGGCAGGAAAAATATATTTGATGTCATAATGAAAAGTGCATTTGAAGATATCGAAAGAGACTTCCCCGATGTATTCTGTTATGGATTTTCCGGCGCCCGTCCTTTCATCATCGGTAAAAGGGTTGGAATTTATGATGAAGTCGAACAAGCCGTGGACATTTCCACACAATTAAGCCGCTCCTTTTTTAACCCTTACACCGTTCACACGATGCAATGGGATGATGACAGGTTGGACAGTTTTTGGGATGGGGTTTCAAAAGGCATTTCGCTTGCCGTTGTTCGGGATAAAGAATACCTTTGCTGGAGGTATAGCACAAACCCGTTCTTTACATATCGGTTTCTTGGTTTTTTTCTTTTTGGAAAACTCAAGGGTTGGGTAGTGATAAGAAGATCAGCTGACGAAACGCTGGTGATAGATCTGTTGACTGAACGACAACGTTGCGGGAATATTCTTAAATCACTCTGCAATTATCTTATATGTACTGGTGAGAAGAAGATGCGTTTTTGGCTGCCTCCAAACTGGAGAGATACCATCAAAGGTTATAGCTTTCAAGAAAGTGGTGTGATTGTCACCAATGTGGTATGGAAATTACCTCTTCACACCCCTGTTGTCAAGGATAATTTCTACTACACAATGGGTGACGTCGATATCTTTTGACTTCTCATTCCCCAGTCCTTGCTGCAGAGAGCGTCATTGAAGTGGCTGTTACTCCCCTGACAGCCACATGCCATCAGACTGTCTCAGAGTCGCGCCGGACTTGGACCTCTAAAACTATCAACCTCCTGCACTGTCTCTCTTACAGAGATGATCACTAGAGTCATGGGAAATCTCGATTGGCTCCTCTCTTATTGACTTAGCCTTTGTATTGTAGACTTTATCATTCGTGAGACTCTGTCATAGAAGTTTCTTCTCTTCGTGCTATAGGGCAGAATGGCGTCCCTTACTTTGTAAAAGTACCACACGGCCTTTATCAGGACGCTCTCCTCAATCGAGCCTAATTTGCGCTGAAGTGCGTCAACCTTCCCTTGTCGCTCAAATAGTGATGCATTCAATTCATCAATTCTTCTCAGACTTTCTTGATATGAAGACAACAACTGATCAACCTTCTTCAGCTGAAATAGAAGCATGTAAGAGGATGCCTCTTTACTTAAGCCGTACGTTAACCAGTCTATGATCGAATCTTCGCTGTCAGACGGGGAAATGACATAAAATACTTCAAAAAAACCTTTTGTGAGAAAAGCGAACGATCTGAATGCATTCAAGCCCTTAACGGCATGGAGCATGGATTCCGGTTTGTTAAGGAGGCTGTAGTTGTAACAACCCACAGCCCTCTCCTTTGTTGACATAATGTCAGTAATGTCAACAACGCAGTTATAACGCAGAGGCGTATACACCTCATAGAAAGCAACCTGAAAGCCACCGCACTCCCTTAGCAAGGATAGTATGATTTTGGCGATAGATTGGTGGTCGGGATGAAAATCTATGGGTGATGGGGAGAAGATAACAGCAGGGGCGTAAGATAAAATAACATTCCTTATCGCGTCCTTTATCTCATGCTGATAGCTATTGAGTTTACCATCGGGGAAATCATGAAAAAATAGTTCCTCTACTCCTAGTATATCACATGCCCTGCGAGCTTCTTCTTTCCTTTTATCAACAAGTCCTTCTACATCAATATTTACGGCATCCCCTCTTGAAACGATCAAAACGCGGACTTTCTTGCCAGACTGAGTGAACTTCGCGATTGTACCGCCACATCCCAGAGTTTCATCATCGGGATGCGGAGCCAAGACAAGTATCCGGTCCGCTTCAAAAAAAGATTTATAAAGCTCATTCATGTCTGGATGGCAACCTTCCAATAATCATCTTGCTATAAGGCAGGTACCTTATCAGTGACACGCTGGCGTAACTTCCAGACAGAGTTCCTAAGAACAAAACGGGGTAGAAAATCAACGTATCAGTCGTTATATTCATAACAGACTGTATTTTATCGGTAAGAAGAACAATAAAAAATACATTTACCAAGTATATTCCAAATGATTTCCTTCCAACCTCGTGCAACATTCTCTCAAATAATATGCCTTTATTGTGTATGAGAGACAAAGAAATTCTTAAGAGGACAACCATAACAGAAAGAGACAAAAAGGGTTCTATCATGCGAGGCCCAATAAAATATAGCTTGTTCGCTGCAAGTATATCCTTATACATTAATAAGCTAGCCACATAAAATGCTTCTATGACAATTATCATGATAACAGACAGACAAATAATCCTCGGTAGCTTGATTCTCAAAAATGATTGTTCAAAGCCTTCAAGATTGTTCCCGAGATGAATTCCAATGATAAAATAGGCCCAATGAGACAGAAAAACCATGTGCAGCGACGAAATCCCCGCATACTGTTTCATGATGAGAGCAAGAATGTTGAACATGATCTGAATTGCAAGGGATAGCATTAACAGTCTTTTTGTTTTTCCGCTCTTGTCAGCCTTCTTGTAAAGTGTAATTATGAGCGGGTATAACGCATATAGCTGCAACAGAATGGAAAAAAACCACAGGTGTGAGGATCCTTTTGTCGTTAAGATGTTCATCATCACATCATGCATATCAAGGGACTTGCCATACCTAATAGCGAAAAAAACAGTATATGCCAAGGAAAAAAACAAATATTGAGGAATGACAGACAGCGCTCTCTGTTTGTAAAAGAATAATAGTGAAAAATTGTCACTGTACTTCCGTGACAATACCAAACCTGAAATGACAATAAATAAAGGCACCGCAAATTGTGCAGCTATATAGGTAAAAGCATTGATTATCAATACACCATCAATCTTATTCACTGACGCAAAATTGACTGAAGTATGCTGTATCAGAACTGCCAGGACCGCAAAGCCCCTCAAGAGATCAACCTCTTCAAGCCACTCGTGGTTACTCCTTTTAAAGATACTGTGCATCTTTGCACCAGCCCCGTCATTCATTCACATCTTCAACAACTATGCTTTCCTTATTCTCCTCATGCCGCGCCCTCCAAATCAGCGTAAAGTGCAACAATCCGACGTCGGGCATACAGCGCTAAATATGCCACAGATTGTGCGGGTTTGATGTGAAGGTTCGTTGTTCACCTGATCCAACCTCTTTTTGTGCTGTCTGCCTTCGCAATCTCTAAGAAAAAATGCTCATATCCTGTGACCATCTTAGCTGCAGAAAAGTTTTCGAGTCCTTTAAATGCTCTCGCAACAAGGTTTCTTCTAAGTTCATCGCTCTCCAACACAACTTTCAATGCCTCTGCTAATGCATGTTCATCCGACATCGGGACAAGGATCCCGTTTTTCATGTTGTCAATCATCTCTCGCGGACCAAACGGACAATCTGTTGCCACCACTGGTACGCCGCATGCCATCGCTTCCAATATAACGTTCCCAAAGCCTTCAAAAAGAGATGTATGGACGAATGCATCGGACCTCTTTATATATTTATAGGGGTTTTCCTGAAATCCAAAAAAAACCACATCGTTCTCAATGCTGAGACTTGCGGCAAGCGATTCTAAATGTGACCTTTCCGGCCCCTCACCAATGACCCAGAGCTTTGCCTTCATATCCTTTCTTAAAGTGGCAAAGGCTTTAAATAGGACATCAATATTTTTTTCGGCCGCAAGCCTTCCAGCCGTTGATATCACATAAGTGCCTGGAAGATCTTCACAGTCTGATGATTCTGCTGAGAGCTTCTCTATTGATTCAACATCCACACTATTATTGACAGTTGCTATTTTTTTCCTCTCCGCTTGATATTTCACGATGCACTCTTCTCTGAGGCCTTCACTCGCCACGATAATGCCATCTGAATATCTGCAAAAAAACCTGACCATTAAATTCCATATGATCCTCCCAGACGGCTTGTCTTTAAGATGAAATTTGATACCATCCTTCGAAGGTGTCCGCGGGCTCACAATAATCCTGACTTTGCTCCCAAAAAAAAATTTTAGTGTGGCAAGGACAATACATCCGTAGTGAAGCATTCCAAAGGCAAGGTCGGACTCATCTTTTATGAGCCGACCTATAATTCTTGCATCTTTGATTAAGGCGGAAAAGCCGGCAAATCCATCATTGACGCCCAAATCGTCTATATAAACAGTTTTACCCACAGAAAGTGGTGGAAATACTTCTTTTTTAGTAACAAATACTACATCAAAGATCGTTTTGTCGAGGTTCTCTAAAATCAAAGTACTCGTTCTCTCAGCACCCCCGAAAACAATGGTCGGATGGAAATACAGCAGTCTTATCTTCTTTTTATCAGACACAAGTTTCTACCCCTTCAGAACCGCTTCCATATCTTTCTCCCATCGTTCAAGGGAAAATTTTTCTCTCACCAGAGCAATCCCACACTCGGTTATCTCTTTTCGTAGTTTGGGTTCATCCCTCAACAAAGCTATCCTCTCAATGACCTGCATGACATCCTTCTGACTCCCTTCATACGGAGTCGCTAAGAGCAAGGCATTGAAAGGCCTCCCCTTATAAATTGATACTGCTATGCCGACATTTGTCGTTATCACCGGTAATCCACATGACATTGCTTCGATGATGGCAAATCCAAACCCCTCGTAGTGTGACGGGAATACCATAAAATCTGACACGGAATACATCACAGGCATATCTTCATAGGGTATGCCTCTCTTGATCATGACACGTGGAGTATTGCCGAGTTCACATTCCTCGCCTCCGGTGCCCAGCACAAGAAGCCAATAAACATCCGGACACTCTGATATGAGTGCGTTCATCAATGTGTAACCCTTTTTCAGGTTTTCCCATCTTCCCACAAATAGCCCTATAAAGGCCTCCTCGGGTATTCCCAGATTCTGTCTCAGGTGTTGCCTATTTTCGTTTTTCTTAAAAAGTGCCGTGTCAATACCATGGTGAATGACCGTGACGTCTCTGAATCCATAAATCAGTTCAAGTTCACTTTTGATTTCCTCACTGACTGCAATTTTTATCCGGTTGTAGCCGGATACATATTCGCCCATTTCTTCGCAGATAAACTGGAAATAGAAACCCGGGTCATAACTATATATGTCCTTGTATTTTTCTATAAAACCGCCGTAGAGCGAGTGGTAAACAGTAAATGTCTTCACACTGGGGGGGAAGTAACCCATACCATAAAACGAATTTGCGATGATGAAATCATACCTGCTCTGCTCGGCCAATAATCGTCTGCCAATGTGAAAGACCTCTTTTATAAACTTATTCTTTAAATTAATATCCGCTGCATCACTTTTATCTCTGGCGAGTCCCGTATGATAGAGTACAACCTCTATTCCCCTTGAGCGCAGGAATGACAGGAGATGGAGCGTATATGTCTCAATACCACCTCTGAATTTATACGGATCATAATCAGTTATGATGGCCGCCTTCTTCGCCATTCCATTCTCACCCAAACAAATAAATAAAATGGGACTCCAACCCTCTGGTCAACCAATAGAACCAATTTATTCGTCAGGACAGGCGCGTTGCGCAAATAAAGACAGCGAGACTTGATGTATTTAGATGGCTTTCTTCATCTCAGAAGAATCTACACCTCTCTGTTCACTGTCTACATGTCCTGAATGTCCCAGTGATTCTCCAAATAACACACCCCTCTTTCGAGCGAGTCCTTTAGCACTTCAAAAGGAGGGAGGATCTTTTCATGCAGCACAATCAGCCCGCTTTCGTCAAATACGCGGGCATGGATATAGTAGAACCCTCCTAAAAGGGGTAGCCGAGGAATTTTGATCACTATTTTTTTTCGCCTACCACGAATAGGCTCCTTGCCCGTGACATGCGTACCGGTAAAGTATATCCCCCAACTCGGATCAATTTTTAAAGTAATACTTACATGATAAGGTGTCTGTTCAGTCTTGCTTTCCACATATATGATCAGCGTTAAATCCTCTCCCCTTCTCATGGGTAATTCGTTAAGGAGTTGCAATTCCCTTATAATCACAGGGATAGTCTCTTTCTTGCTATCGGTAAGGTTCATTTGGTTGTCTTTTTCGAGCTGATAATATTCGTATGCAGGGAGTACTTTTTCTGGATTGCCATACATCTCTATCCTCCCGTTTTTCAACCACACAACCTTATCACAAAACATGTTTACAAGATAAGCGCTGTGAGAACAAAAGATTATCGTCTTCCCTGAATGCTTAAAACGCATGATACGATCGGCGCATTTCTTCTGAAAATGAATATCACCAACAGCGAGTGCTTCATCTATTATCAAGATATCCGGCTCTAGAGATGACACCAGGGCGAAAGCAAGCCGCATTTGCATACCTGTTGAATAAGTTTTTAAAGGTCTCTCCATAAACTCTTTGAGCTCAGAGAACTCTATAATATCCTCGAATTTTGACTGTACAAATTTTCTCGAAAAACCTAGCATGTCACCGTAAAAAAAGATATTCTCTCTGCCGGTAAAATCCGGGTGGAAACCCACTCCAAGCTCCAGGAGTGCCAACACCCTCCCATAAACGGCTATCTCTCCGGAGGTTGGGGTTAGAGTCCCCGCAATAAGCTGTAGAAGCGTACTCTTGCCCGCACCGTTCTCACCAACAACGCCAAGAGTTTCTCCTCTCGCAATAGAGAAACTTACCCGGTCAAGGGCAAAAAAATCCTTGTGCCTGTTGTCCTTTACAAAAAACTCCATTAATCTATCTGTACTCTTACTATAGAGCCGATAACTCTTTGAGAGTTCCTGTAACCTTATAATTTCTTCACTCATCGCTATATTGATTTTGGGTGATTTGTTGACAAGCACTCAAATACATGTCGATCTCTACAGTACATCGGCAAATCCTCTCTTTAACTTTCTAAAGAGGAACATCCCACCAAAAAATACGGCGGTCGTCAGGGTGATCAGGTAAATCAATATGGTGATCTCAGGACATTGACCATAGAGTATTGCACTGTGGTAAGCCTCCGTCAGGGTGGTCACCGGATTTATAAGAATGAGCAGCCTGAGATTCTTAGGAACAGACGTCATCGGGTACAGAATCGTGGACAAGTAAAAGACCAACTGAAAACCCACTGTGAGGACCTGGATAATATCGCGAAGATAAACAGCCAATGATGAAAAGATCATCGAGAGCCCCGCAGTCATAATAATCTGTAAGAACAACAACGCAGTAATGCCCACTATCTGCAGCAGCGAAACGTGACCTTTCCAGATAAAAAAACCCGTAAGAAAAACGACGATACTAATTCCTTGCTGCACGAATGCAGACATGACTGAAGTCAAAGGGAAAAGTTCTGCAGGGAAAAGAACCTTTTTTATAATATGTCTTTTCTCCACAATGGACGTTGCCCCCCTCATCACGCCTTCCTGGAGCGCAAGCCATGGCAGGAGACCCGAAAGTAAAAAAGCGATAAAAGGGATGTCTCCCGTGTCTGTCTTTATCCTGATTTTCAGAATCTGTGAAAAGACCAACCAATAGAGGAGGACGAACAGTAAAGGCTGCAACAGGGTCCAGAAAATCCCAAGGATGGAACCTGCATATCTCTCTTTGACATCTCTCAACAAAAGAGGCGGGAGTAGTTTATACAGCTTCCTTAATCTGCCAATGATGCTAGCCATTTCGCTTCTTCTACCACCTAATCCCCCGCGCCTCCAGTATTTTTTGCACTTCTTTATCTCCTAAGCGGGCTGCCTTCTGAAAGTCCCTAATCGCTTCTTTGTCCTTACCCTGCCTGTAGTAAGCCGCTCCCCGGTTGTAGTAAGCGGCCGCATAATCAGGTTTTAAGATGATCGTTTTATTAAAATCTCCGATTGCGTCACTGAGCCTGCCCAATTCACCATATGTTACCCCTCGATTGTTGTACGCATCCAAATACTGTGGATTCAATTCAATAGCTTTATTGAAATCCTCAAGAGCTCTCGCGTTATCTCCAAGATCTCTGTAGTAAATCCCTCGATCATAATATTGCTCAGAATTGCCAGGCTCAAGGGTAATTGCTTTGGAGAGATCTGAAACCGCCTCCGAATACTTACCCGTGGCATCATAGGACGCACCCCGATATTTGAGGGCCATAGCGTTGTTAGGATCCAGGGCTATTGCTTTGGAGCAATCTTTAATGGCATTCTGATAATGAGAGAGCATTTTCTCTACATCACATCGGCTACTATATGCTCCCACATCTTCTGGTTTGAGAGCAACAGCTGTGTCCAAATCTTTTAACGCATTATTATAATCTTTGAGTAGGGCATAAACACTGGCGCGATTGTTATAAGCTTCCAGAGAGTATGGATTTAATTCGATCGATTTCGTAAAATCCTTGACCGCGAACGCATAATTCCCCATCTCTTTATAAACTATCCCCCTATTGTTATAAGCCTTGTCATAGTCAGGCTTTAGTGCAACTGCCCTATCAAGATCTTCTAATGCCCTCTGGTAATCTCCTGAAGAAGCGTAGAGGTACGCCCTGTTCAAATATGCCAGTAAAACATTCGGCTTCATGGCAATAACCCTATTCAAATCCTCAAACGCCCGTCGGCGGTCTCCAAGTTTGACGTAGACATCGGCACGAGCTATATAGGTAAGCGCGTATTGACTGTCTACTCTTATTGCATTGTCGAAATCTTTCAGCGCCTCTCCGTAATTTCCCCGTCTCGCGTATGCATCGGCCCGATTGATATAAGGAAAGGCCGCATTGGGATACCCTTTAACTTCGTAGGTCCAGAATGTTACCGGGTCATGCCACACCCTGATCTGTTTTATTGTCAATGCACCTAATGCGGCAATCATCAGGAGGACAATCGCAACAGCAAATTTTCTGTTCAGGAAGTGGGTATATTTATTAAGAGTGTTGTTCTCCCACGCCTGAACGATTCCCAGCCCGATTAAAAAAAAGACCCCAATACTTGGAAAATAGGCATACCTGTCGGCTGCGGCCTGCAAGCCTACTTGCACGATTCCCAAGACAGGCAGCAGAGTGACCACATAAAAGACCCACACAGCTAGAAAAATCCTCTTCCCCTTGCGCCACGCCCAGAAACAGCAAAGAGTGATAACTATCACCAACAATATAGAAATGGCATACTCAACGGAGAAAGAAAACATTTTTCTTGTAATAAGGTACAATGGATACAGTGCAGCCGGAAAAATTATTTTGACCAGGTAAAAGCAAAGTCCTCTCACCGCTATGCCGATACGCACCAGCAGGGGAAGCACTTCAAGGGATCGCATTGCTCCCCCTGCATGTTGTGCCATTATCGTCAGGATCGCACCCAACATACCGAAAATAAAAAATGGGATCTTTTCCAGAATCACCTTCTTCTGCCCCTTAATCCCCCCGCCAAATTCGAGCCTCCTGAAAGGGTAAACGTCCAGAATGACTAAAATAATAGGGAGCGTTATCGCCATGGGCTTGCTCATCAACGCGAGAACAAAACAGCAGAGACTCGCAAAATAGTACAGCAGTGTCTTGCCGTCTCGCTGTCTGCCCACATAGCCGATGTAACAAAGGACACTCAGAAGCTCAAAACACGCAGACAGGACATCCTTTCTCTCTGCTACCCAAGCCACAGACTCAACATGTATGGGATGTGTTCCGAATAATAGGCCGGCTAGTCCTCCTGCAATGAGAGATCTTGCGAGAAGGTTTCCCCTCGCTGTGGGAATCGGTGGTTCAATCGACTTTTCGGCGCGCATTAAACTAATAATGACCACACACACCAAAAAAGTGTTGATGCAGTGTAGAACAACACTGCTCAGGTGATGGCCTGTCGGATTGAGGCCCCACAGCGCATAGTCGACGGCATGGGATATCCACGTAAGAGGATGCCAGTTTGAAGCATAAAAGGAGGTGAAACTCCATTTTAGAAAATTGAAATCTAAAGAGCGGATGTGATCATTCTCAAAGATATATCTCTCATCATCCCAATTGACAAAACCGTTTTTGAGTGTCGGAAGATAGAGTAATGCCGTTATTAACGCAACCAGGCAGGCTACCATCCATGTCTTTAAACCCGCTAAAAGAGAGATGGCTGTTCTTTCATTCCTCTCATTCTGAAGCGGTTCTGCCTGCAACTCTTCCCTTTTGGTCCTGTTTTTCATGGCCATTATTTCATCACCACCACTCTTAATGAAGCTCCATCTTTAAAATTCAATGAGCCCTAAGTCTATTTTCACCAGAGCCATTATGTTGTGCGGGCTGAGGCAACTACATCTCTCTTAACAGGCATTTTCGTAACAGCATCATTTAAGATTCTGCTTACGGAGATTTCAGCAAAATTACTACTCCGGAATGGCCGGCATTCTCTTCCTGCATGATCCCCATGAAATCTTTTTTCTGGCTCATCTGGCCCCTAAAAAATTTATATGTCTCTCCTGTTGAGGTGTTGACAAAACCCGAGATCTCGCCCTGATCGGTAATCGCAAAATGACCGCCGGTGAACGTGCCGGAAGCGGACCCAATCTGCTTCCAGTTACCTCCCACAACAGTCCCTGATCCATCAACCGATATTTCTCCATAAATGGCATTCATGTAATCATTCATTGAAATCTTCCAGGTCCCCTCTGCATCGCGTGATGAGAAAGTCCCGCCTTTCTTAATCGCAAAGGTTGAGATACCCTCGAAATTTTGCGCGACCCATCCTGAAAAAATCATAAGAGTTTTGTCGGCATTTATAAGGCCGTACGTGACCTGAATATCGAGCTTCTTGGATCCGGTGAAACGCAATTGGCCCGTTATCGCTCCCTGAGGACTCACAGACAACGCTCCTTCACAAACTGACTTGGTGTTGCTATCGGTTGAAAGGGCACACTCTTTTATAGTCCCGGTGTTGTCAATTTTGATCGAACATACCCCATGGAAAGCGAGCAGAGATGGGCCTCTCTGTTCGGATCCCTCAAATGGAAATACCCATGTTCCCTCCAGATCAGCCACTGCAGAAGAACCGCTTTTTTTGACGAGAAGACCAAACCCCTTATCTAAGTAAGGGTATTGGCCTGCGTATACAATTACATCTTTTCCCTGTGACATCTGCCCGCCATAAAGCGTGTGCCTGCCGCCAATATTGCTATTAATGAACCCTTCAACACTGCCCTGTTCTGTAATCGAGAACGAACCGCCAGTAACTTTATCGTTCACATCTACCGAGATTTCGCTCCATTTGCCTTCAGTCACATTACCTGAGGGGTCCAGGGAGAAAGAAGAGTAAATAGTGAAAAAACCGGGATTCAGATAATACTTGCCAAAGCCGGCAAGATTCCATGAGCCTTGCAAGTCAGATCGGGAAAAGGATGTCTTTGCCGATAAATTTCCTCCGCCATTGGCAACCACAGGCACAATGCATACGCAGAAAAAGAATAACCCATAAAGGGATAGACCTATGTTCCTATGCTTTTTCATATAACCTCCATGCTGTATCCCGGTGAGAATAGAAACGCCCAAAGGGGATTACAATTGAATTGATTGCTCCAAATCAAATTATTGAGAACACCTTCACTGTGATTAATCCTAGATTGAAATTATAAAATGTTTATCCGGTATAATACAAGCATTGCCATTTATTTTAAGTGGTGATGGCTTTTTCCTCCTCTTCAGTATGAATAATGACCTATTAATATTTGTTTTTTGTAAGAACCCTTCGTTTTCTTTTGCCCCATCGAGGGCAACAAACTCCGCTACCCGATGATCACTAAAAAGGAGAGGGGAGATATGCTCTCTCCCCTCTCTCTTTGATACTGCCTTGTTAACTGCTAATTTCGTTTCTATGGCTGCTCTATTACGAAAGATGTGTGTTCACTCTCGAAAACTGAGCAGGTGACTCCAGGCTCGGCCTTGACACCAGTGCAGAAACTGGTTGTATCATCCACCTTACAGATATAAGGATCGTATGGATCAAACAGTCCGTGATAGTTATTGCCAAGGGTCGACACGTTGTGGATACAGTTGATACCACCACCGCATGGGTATGCGTTTCGGCATAATCCGGCTTTAGGGTGGTAGGACATCTGCTTGGAATAGCTTTCGCTGTTCCTGAGCCAG
>Ga0074045_10001839_pt1 | contig 20143 bp, 14 predicted proteins | sample BogForMeECP23OM2_FD_94442 | JGI IMG/M metagenome (GOLD analysis project Ga0074045, IMG submission 94442) | Bog forest soil microbial communities from Calvert Island, British Columbia, Canada - Bog Forest MetaG ECP23OM2 | ecosystem: Environmental > Terrestrial > Soil > Wetlands ...
AGCGGTCCGCGCGGGGGCAACGAAGCGGCACAAATCGAACAGACGGCGCACAAGCCAGCCGGCAGAAAGACTCCGACGAATTTTTGCAAAAGCATGAGTGGGTTCCGGTCGGGACGCAAATCCGAAACTCCCATTATACGGGCACGAGAGGCGGAGATCAGGAAGCCTGTGGGTTAGATGGCTTGACGGGGCGGGGCGGTTACATGCTTGTCTGCGAGCCGAGCGAGCGAATGGCCGTCCGCAGCAGCAGTTCCCGATTGAGCATGCGCAGCTCCTCGGGTGAGGTGCGATAGCGGAAGCGCGCGGCGCACTTGTTGCAATGGTAGGTCGGGAGGGTCAGCACTCTCAGCACGCGCTCGAGGGGACTTTTCGAGCGTGAGGGATAAACATCGTGACTATTGCACTTGGGACATGTGATCAACATAACAGGCCCAGAATAGGGTGCAACCGGAAAGGCCACAAGTGGAGGTGGTACCAGTGAAGCCGCGAAGGTAAGGCGAAATGGATTAGAACTCACAGGACCCCGCAGGTTGAAGGCAGTACATCCGGCCCGATCGGGGCGCGCCATGCCGCGGCGACGGGCCGGCGGGGGCGGCAGGATGGCGACGAACTGGACGAGGAGCGCGGCGCGGAGACGAAGCTTGTGGAAGAATCAGGTTATGCGGCCGAAATTTCGGATCGGACTGGTGCAGATGACCTGTTCCGGCGAGCCGAAGGAAAACCTGGAAAAAGCGGTCGCGCGCATTCGCGAGGCAGCTCAGCGCGGCGCCCAGATCGTGTGTTTGCAGGAGCTGTTCCGCACGCCGTACTTCTGCCGGGAAGAGGATGCGGCGCGGTTCGAGCTGGCCGAGGCGATTCCCGGCCCAACGACGGACCTGATGGGCCGGATTGCGCGGGAGACGGGCACGGCGGTGGTGGCGAGCGTGTTCGAGCGGCGCGCGGCGGGCGTCTATCACAACACCGCGGCAGTGCTGGATGCCGACGGGACGCTCCTGGGAATCTACCGCAAGATGCATATCCCGGACGACCCGACGTATTACGAAAAGTTCTACTTCACGCCGGGCGACCTGGGCTTCCGGAATTTTGACACGGCGTTCGGGCGGATCGGCGTGCTGGTGTGCTGGGACCAGTGGTATCCGGAGGCGGCGCGGCTGACGGCACTCGAAGGCGCGGAGATCCTGTTTTATCCCACGGCCATCGGCTGGCACCCGCGGGAAAAGGAGCGCGAGGGGGCGGCGCAGCTCGACGCCTGGAGGAGCGTCCAGCGCGGGCACGCCATCGCCAACGGCGTTTACGTGGCCGCAGTGAACCGAACCGGCCTCGAGGGGACGGCCGAGGACGGACTCGAATTCTGGGGCCACTCTTTCGTCGCCGATCCGTTCGGGGTGGTTCTGGCCGAGGCCGCGGGCGGCGAGGAGGAGACGCTGGTGGTGGAGTGCGATCCGGCGCGGACGGAGGAAGTGCGCCGCAACTGGCCGTTTTTCCGGGACCGCCGCATCGACGCCTATGGGGGCCTGACGGCGCGCTGGCTGGCGTGAAGGGCAGCCGGCGGGCGGCCGTTGCAGATCATGGTACCCCTTGGGCATGAATCCAACGTACTCTGCCAGGTGGAACCGGCTTCCTATCCCGAGGCGATCCGATTGTGGAGAATCACTCACTTAAGCGCATATTGAGACCCCAAAAGACTGTTGCTGAACAAACAGCTTGGAAAAGGGCTAGTTTGGCGCGCGGCGGTTCTAGTCCTTTAAGCACTATTCCCCGGACAAAACAGGGGAATGCGTACCAGCTTGGACACATACGCCTGTACCCCTAAGATTGTGAGTTCCGGTTCATTGTTATGGATCGATGATGGCGGGATGCTTGAGATGTTGAAAGAGGACGATGGAGGAGCTGGAAGATGGTGCTGCCATTCAGGTTGGGAGCGAACGCGGATGAGCGCGGTGATTCCGAACGGCGCAATCCAGGGCGATTCCCGATCGAGCGTGAAATTCGGTTTCGGATCACGAACAAGAGGCACGAGATGGTGGGTTCGGGCCACACCATCAATATGAGCAGTAAGGGCCTGCTGTTCCGCACAGAACAGCGGCTGCTGGCCGGCAAGCGGCTGGAGATGGCCATCAGCTGGCCGGCGCAACTGGACCACAGATGCGCGCTGAAGCTGATCGCGCGCGGCAAAGTGGTACGCGCGGAGGCGGGCCTGGCGGCCGTGTCGATCGAGCAGTACGAATTCCGCACGCTGGGCAAGAGCGGGCTCGCGGTCTGATTCAGGGATTCTTCCGCCGCGGCCGCCGAGGGAGAGCGGGCTGCGGGAGCGGAAACCAAGTTTTTGTGTTGGATGGTTGTTTTTCCTCCTAATTTCCCTCCACACGGCTTCGGGCTGATGCCCGAAGCCGTTTTTTTATTGAATACAATAGCGCCGGAATCGGAGCCGCGTGGAAAGCGCCGGCGATTGCCACTAACGGGCCGGGGCTGTATGGCGATTCAGCGTGGTAAATTGGGGCGTCATGAGCGGGCTGCACCGAAGCGGGCTGGAAATCGGCGTCTTCAGTGCGCTGATGGCGGCCGCCGCGGCGTTGTTCGCGGCGCCGATGGGGCGCGTGCTGGCGGTGATCCTGCGGTCGAAGCGGGACGCGGATTTCCGCTGGGCGAGGTTGGGGCGGCGGATACGGGATTTCGTGTGGGAAGTGCTGTGCCAGGCGAGGGTGATCGGCCAGCGGCCGCTGGCCGGGCTGGCGCATGCGTTTGTATTCTGGGGCTTTTGCGCCTTCGCCGTGGTGACGGTGAACCACGTCGCGATGGGGTTTGGCGGCGCTTGGATCGATCGAAAGCAGGGCCTGTTCGGGCCGGCCTACTACCATTTGGCGGCCATGTTCGCCGTGGCTGTGGCGATTTCGATCAGCGTGCTGGCGATCCGCCGGTTTGTGCTGCGCCCCAAGTGGCTGGGAGAGAAGCTGAGCCTGGGATCGGGGGTGGTGGCGCTGCTGATCCTGATCCTGATGGTCACATTCCTGGCCGACTACCGCCTGGGGCTGGATCCGGACAGGGGCGCGGGGCGGGTGACGTGGTGGGTCCACACGGCCGCATTGCTGGTGTTCCTGCCGGTGATCGCGCGGACCAAACATCTACACTTGCTGCTGGCGCCAGTCACGATCTTCCTGTCGCGCGGCGGATTTGCGCAAATTCCGCCGCTCGAGGGAGAAGAGGATTTCGGCCTGGTCACGGGGGCCGACGTCACGCGGCTGGCGGCCCTGCAGGCGTTTTCATGCGTGGAATGCGGCCGCTGTCAGGAGCATTGTCCCGCGCAGAGAACTGGCAAGATATTGAATCCAAAAGAAATAGCATTGGGATTCCGGTCTTATCTGAAGGCCAACGGGGCGCATTGCGATCAACCGCTGCTGGGGGCGTACCTGTCGGAGGAGGCCGTGTTCCAGTGCACCACGTGCGGCGCGTGCGAGTTTCAGTGCCCGGTGGGGGTGGAGCATCTGCCGCTGATCGTGGGGCTGCGGCGCGGCGCCGTGAACACGGGGCAGTGGGAGGACGTGCACGGCGGCGAGCTGTTTCTGCGGCTGGAGCGCCACGGCAACCCGCTGGGGCTGGCGCCGGTGGAGCGCGACAAGTTCATTCAGAAGGCCGGGCTGCCGCCGTACGATGGGACGCAGGAGTACCTGCTGTGGCTGGGCTGCATGGGGGCCTACGACCCGGCGGGACGCGAGATCGTGCTGGCGCTGGTGGCCGTGATGCGCTACCTGGGGGTGAGTTGCGGCGTGTTGAGGAAAGAGAAGTGCACCGGCGACGCCGCGCGGCGCCTTGGCAACGACCTGGCGTTTCAACAACTGGCGGAGTTCAACATCGGGCAATTGAAGGCGGTCCACGCGCAGAAGCTGATCTCGATTTGCCCGCATTGCGTGCGCACTATCAGTGAGGACTGGCGACAGGCGGGGGCGAGCTTCGAGATCGAGCACCATTCAGTTTTCCTGGCCCGTCACAATGCGCGGCTGCCCGAACCGGCGCAGCGGGAGCGGGTGGTGTATCACGATCCGTGCTACCTGGGCCGATACCTGGACACGTACGACGAGCCGCGGGCGGTGGTGGCGGGGGCGGCCCAACTGGCGGAGGTGAGCCGCCGGCGCGAACGGAGTTTCTGTTGCGGCGCGGGCGGGGGATTGGCGTTCCTGGGGGAAGAGAAAGGCACGCGGATCGGCCACGAGCGGGCGATCGAACTGGCCGCCGCGGAGGCGGAAGCGGTGGCCGCGGCGTGCCCGTTCTGCAACACGATGCTGCGGGACGCGCTGGCGGCGGTCCGGCCGGCGGATGCGCCGCCGATTTTGGATTTGGCGCAACTGGCGGCGTCGCGACTGCCGCGGACGCCGGCCTCAGGCGGCTGAAGAGGAATCCTGCGCCGCAGGGCTGGAGGGCTCACTGGCGTGGCGGCGGGGGGCGGGGCGGGGAAGTCGGCCATGCGGCCCGCGCGCCGGGGCCAGAGATTCAGAGCGGCCAGCCGCGAGGGGATCGGCCGCTTCGCGGCCGGGCTGGGGCGCGGGAGCGTGCAGCGGACGTCGGTCGTAGAACTGCAGGCGGCAATAGGAACAGTACAACAAGGGGGCCTTCAGGAATTTCTGGAAATAGCTGAGGGGATGGCGCAACAGGCGTTCGACGGGATCCGGGCAGGACTGCACGCGCAACGCCGTGTTGCTGCACTCGGGGCAGCGGGCGATGCGCGAAAACATAGGGAAATGCTCCAGGTACGATTCCACGTCCCGGCAGTGGCAGTTTTCGCACTCGTAGATGGCCGCGCATTGGAGCCGTTCGCGGAACGTACGGTGGCGGCGGTAAAAGTGGTTGCTTTTACAAACGGGGCAAAACATCGGCTTTCATGGCGTGCGGAGTAGCCGCGCCAGATCCTCCGAGCCCGAGCCGTGACAAGTGCGCCTCGACTCTGTATAAAGATAGGGTCATTGGATTTTAGCGCAGTGTCAAGAGACAAGCATGGAAAACGCCGCGACGACGGAGGCGGATTGCGCGCCGGCACGGCTCGAACGCGGCACGTTTTTGCAGTGGCGCCAGAGTGCCGACGAGCGGGCCCGGAACTGGCGGCGGGCAGGCTGGGGCGCGACGGAGCGGCGTGCGGCGTTGCCCGCGATGTTACTCCTTTGATACACTGAGGAGGATTTCGCGTTGTTTCCTCCGACCGCACCCGGGCCCGTAGCTCAACTGGCAGAGCAACTGACTCTTAATCAGTAGGTTGAAGGTTCGATTCCTTCCGGGCTCACCATTTAAACATCCTGAAATTGATCACTTAGAGGGTCGATGTTCCCGGCTTGGGCGTTCTCCTTGCCCAGGCTGCGCGGAAATACAGGTCTTATAAAGGTAAGGGCTAAAGACAATTATCCAATACGGCTGGAGGGTCACCTGACAATCCTGGAAGCGGTTGATGGGGTCCCGGTGACAGGCACTTGGCCGCGCCCATGTTTACCCTCGGATCATCTTCTCGCCAAGGAATTGAGATGCCCCGTCCCTTACTGATCCGCGTACCGCCTGGCAGCGGCGAGGTCCGCGCGCAGCTCCTCCGCCGTGCGGCGCGGGCCGTAGCCCGGAGTGTCGCGCTGGATGCGCCACCCTTCTTTCAGCGGGCCTGCGTCCACCGTGTCGAAGCCGAACTGATCGAGCAGACGTGTGACCGTGGCCTTCGCACCGGGGTCATCGCCGGCGATCACCAGCGCGCGACGGTTCTTCGTCCCCGCCGGCCGCCCGTCGGTGGTGAGTTGGGCCGCGTAGATGTGGTTGAAGGCTTTCACAACCTTCGAGGTTGGCAGGTGTGCCTGCAGGAGCTCGGAGGTGGTGGTCGATTCATTGTCGAGCTCGGGGAAATGGCCGTCACGCCCAGGGTAGTAGTTGTTCGTGTCGATCACGATCTTGCCCGCGAGCGGCTCGACGGGCACGGCGCGGTAGTTCTTCAACGGGACCGTGACCACGACGATGTCTCCGGCCTGGGCCGCCTCGACGGGAGGTGCCGCGCGGGCTCCAGGCCCGAGCTCCGCGACGAGCCCCGATAGAGTCTCCGGCCCGCGAGAATTACTGATCACGACGTTGTAGCCGTGGGCGACAGCAAGTCGCGCGATCTGGCTTCCGATGTGCCCGGCGCCGATGAGACCTATCGTTGTCATAGCAGTCAAATTTTCCCACAATCCAGGTGCGCGGGCGAGTCATCGGACGCTAACGAACACGGCGGGTCCATCGCTGGCGGCCTGCGGCGCGAGCCGGGTTCGGGATCGGGACCGATGGGCCGCACCCGGGCGCCGCTGTCACGCGCCTCGGCGAGGCAGGCCTGAAGCCGGGCGAGGTGACGATCGTTGATCACGGCGGTGTAGTCGCGGTTTACGGCGGGCGCGGGCCAGTAGGACTCGATGGAGCGGCGGAGCCCGGCGATGAGGTCGTCGCGCTGGACGGCAACGTGGCGGGCCTGCGGGGACTACACGAATCGTTAGAGAAGGCCGGCATCCGGCATGTCTATTGGGAGTGTCCCGGGACGGCCCACGAATGGTTGAGCGGGCGGCGCGACTTGCGCGGCTTCGCGCCGCGGCTGTTCCAGAAGTAGCACCGCAGCCGCTGCCGGCGGCGGCCTGCGAGCAGCGGGTCAGGGACGCCTGATGCCGCGATCGGCCCACTCCTCCTTGCGACTGATGAAAACCCGCCGGCCGCAGAGTATAATTCAACCGGCTGCGAATGGATCAGGGCAATCCCGATTCTGTCGGCGGAGCGGAAAGGAGCTTGGAATGGCGACTGAGAAGCGATCGGCGGGTTTGAGCAGACGCGGGCTGATGGGGTGCACAATGGCGGCCGCGGCGATGGGACCGCTGGTCAAGGCAACGGCCGGAACGAAGAGCGCGAGTCTCCACACGAACTCCGCTCCCAGCCAGTTGCGGATCACGGATATGCGTGCCTGCCGCGTGGCGGCCAACTACGATTACCCGATCATCAAGCTCTACACCAACCAGGGCGTCTACGGCCTGGGCGAAGTGCGGGACGCGGGCGTGGAGGGCATCGCGCTGATTCTTAAGGCCCACCTGCTGGGCAAGAACCCGCTCGATATCCAGGGCAATCTGCGGACCCTGCGGCAGTTTGCCGGTCACGCGCGCATGGGTGGTGGCTACAGCGCCGTGGACATGGCACTGCACGATATCGCCGGGAAAGTCTACGGCGTGCCGGCTTATCGCCTGATCGGCGAAAAGCTGCGCGACAAGATACGGATCTACGCCGACACCACGGCGCATAAAGACCCCAAGGTGTACGCCGAGCGGATGCGCAGACGGAAGGCGATGGGGCTGACGTACTTTAAGATGGATCTCGAAACCGAACTGGTGGCCGACCGGCCAGGGGCGGTGAACACGCGGGGCGTGGCCACGGAGAAGGGGCTGGGGTATCTGTGCGAGTTCATCCAGGCCATCCGCGACGTGCTCGGACCGGAGGCGCCGCTGGCGGCCGATCACTTCGGGCCACTGCAGGTGAAGGATGCCATCACCTATGCGCGAGCTTTCGAGAAATACCAGCTCGCCTGGGCCGAGGACATGGTGCCCTGGACGAACTGGCAGGGGCTTAAGGAGATCAAGAACAACACTACTACGCCCATTCTGACCGGCGAGGACGTGTTCGGATTGCGGGATGGGTTCGATGCGATGATCGATAACCGCGCGGTGGATGCGATTCACCCCGACATTGAGACGTCGGGAGGTCTCGTGGAAACGAAGCGGATCGCGGATTACGCCGCCCTGGCTGGGATTCAGGTGGCCATGCACCACGCCGGCTCGCCGGTGGGCGCGTTTGCCGGTTACCATTGCGCGGCCACGTTCCAGAACCTACTGGCGATGGAAAACCATGCGCTCGACATGCCATGGTGGCAGGACATGGTGACAGGCGTGCCGAAGCCGATCATCGACCACGGCTACGTGGCGGTGCCCGAGGCGCCGGGGCTGGGCCTGGAGCTGAACGACGACGTGGTGAAGGAGCATTTGCGCCGTCCGGGCTACTTCGAGCCGACGCCGCTGTTCGACGATCTTATCGTCTCCGGCTTCCGGCTGGGCGGACCGTGGCCGCATTACGACGAGACCGGCAAATGGTGCAACTGTGTCACCTACGAGTGATGATTGGGGCCGGGTTCAGTTCGCGGCGCGGCTGGCGCGAGCGGGGGCGTCGTTGCTGCTCCTGGCACTTTGCACACTCGGCGCGGACCCGACGTTTCTGCGCCGCCGCAGCAGCGAGGTGGCGGCCCGTCCGGACGACCTGACCGCCAACGCGCCGGGGGCTTCCTACAAACCCTTTTTCGGAGTCGGCGACCCGCAGGCCAGTCAGCTTAAGAGCGTGGCCCGCTACGGCGAATTGACGCTCCAGCCCGATGGAGTAAGCGCTATCGCCAGCTATCCGGCCGAGGAACAGATCTATTTCATCCTCGAAGGCCGCGGAACCGTTTCCTACGCCGGAAGACCGGCGGAGGTGCGGCAGCACGACTTCCTGTATCTGCCGCCGGGCGTCCCGCACAGCATGGCGAACCCGTCCAAGACGCCGCTGCGGCTGCTGGTGATGGGCTTCCGGATTCCCTCTGGGATCCGCGTCGCGGCGCCTGAAAAGCTCATGTTGGCGAATGCCGAAGAGGTCCCATTTCAACAACTGGCCTCGCATGGGCCAAGCGTTCAATTCAGGCTGCTGATGGGCACGACAGAAAGCAAACGCGACCGGCTCGCGGCGGCCAGCCAGATAGTGAGCCTCTTTCTGATGGACTTTGCGCCGGGCGGGACGAACATCCCGCACCACCACGAAATGGAGGAAGAGATTTACTACGTCCTCCGAGGCCATGGCGACATGGTGGCCGGAGGAGGCGCCGACGGAAACGAAGGCCGCTACACGGCGCGGCAGGGCGATGCGTTTTTCATCCGGCTGAACGCCACGGTGGGGTTCTACAGCGGCAGCGCCGCCGGAGAGGATCACGACGTCATTCTGGCCGTCCGCTCGAGCTTCCCGTTTCCGAAACGCGACTAGTCCGCAGGCGTGGGAAGACCAACTCTCTCGATACTCATTTGGGGCCCGGTCAGCCAAACAGGATTCGGAACGCCACGGCATGTTCGCTCGGCCAACTCCGAGGCGACTCGATGTGCAGGCCATCGGCAGCGAGTTTCCACCGCATTGGCTCAGGGGAGCCGAGCAGTTCAACTCGCGCGATCCTGCGTTGCTCCAACCCGCGTGAGGCAGCGAGCGCGGTGATGCGCGTCTCGCGCGGATTCCAGCCCATGGCGAAGGCGAAGAGTGCATCGCCCTTCGTCGTGAAGCGGATGTCTTCGCCCGTCAGATCGACGCGCTTGTTCTCGTTAAAGTGCTCCGGCGTGCCGTTAAAGCCGCCACCCGGCGCGCTCTTGCGGATGCCCGGCCCTTCGCCGAAGATCTTCCACGGCCGCGTGGCATAGATCGCCTCGGAGTTCACCTTCATCCACGCCGTTATGGCAGCGAGAACCTTGAGTTCGGCGTCGTCGGGCATGCCGCTCGCCGGGAGCGGGAAGTTGAGCAGCAGATTGCCATTGCGGCTGACGATATCGACCAGCAGATCGATGACCGTTTTCGGCCGCTTGTAAACCTGCTCGCGATTGTAGTGCCAGTCGCCGATGCAGGTGTCAGTCTGGAACGGCCGCGGCTCGATCTCATCCACCACTCCGCGCTCGACATCGAGAACGCACGTGCCGTTCGCACATTCGCTGCGGCGTTTGCCGGTGTAGACCACGTCGACCTTCCCCTCATGCCAGCGGAGACTTTGGTTGTAGTAGTGCGCCACCAGGCTGTGGCCCCAGCGGCCGAAGGGGATGCCGCCATCTTCGTAGTACAGGTCAGGCTGGTGCTGATCAATCAGATCCTGCGCGCGCAGGAACCACTCGCGCTTCCACTCCTCCGGCTCGTTGCCCTGCTCGGCCCAGGCTTCGCGCGCCGGCGCGTGCGGCGGAAAGTAGAGATCGCGATTGGCGGGATCGTTGCCGTCGTAGGGCACGCCGGCGTAGGGGCCCTGCCTGTCCGCGCCCTTATTGGTCTCCCACCAGTTGTAGCTGCCCCAAACGTGTTCACTGACGCCAAAACGAAGCCCCGCACCGCGTGCGGCCTCGCGCCACTCGCCGACGATGTCGCGTCTGGGACCCATCCGGACGGAGTTCCAGCGATGGTTGCGGGAGTTCCACAGATCGAAGTTGTCACAGTGGACGCCCATGCTGACGAAGTATTTCGCTCCCGTCTCCCGGTATAGGCGCGCCAGGGCCTTGGGGTCGAAGCGCTCGGCCTTCCACAGCGGGATGGTGTCCTTGTAGCCGAATTGAGAGGGGTGGCCGTAGGTCTTCAAATGGTATTGGTACTGCCGGCTGCCCTGCATGTACATGTTGCGGGCGTACCAGTCGCCCGCGCCGATCGCAGACGACGGTCCCCAATGCGCCCAGATGCCGAACTTGGCATCGCGAAACCACTCCGGGCAGGAGTACGTGTCAAGTGAATGGTCTCCGGCCTGGAAGGGCCCTGACTGAATGGTGATCCCGGCTTGGTGCGCGGCGCGTACAATCTTCGTGAGCACCGCTCCGCCAGCAATTCTGAACACGTCTCTTCGAGTCCAGTTCTCCGGGATCATGGCCCGATTATACCCGGCGGACCGCTGATGCTCAGCCGGCCCGCCGTCCTCGCCGCGAGATCATTCGTCTGAACCTGCTAATTGGCCAGGAGTCTAAGCTGCCGAGCTTCGCGAAGATGGCGCTGCCAGTTGCGGTCCTGCGCTGGATGGGAATCCAGGTGATGAAGAGTACGGTACGGGACTGCTGGCCAAACTGATGGATCCATCGCGGTTCCTGGCAACGATTCAGCAGCAGTGATCGGCCCGCGAATCGCTGGCGGGGAGGACCTTCGGCGGCGCCCTTCGCCTGCCTATTAAGATCGGGCCGGCCGGGTGCCCCTTCGATCCGGATCTCACCTGGCACAGCAGCCTGCTGCTCATGTTCAAACAAGCCTTTGAACTGACGCGGCTGGGAGCGGAGATAGTGATTGGGCGCGCGGACCTGCCCGCCTGCGTGATGGAGTCGCCCTCGAAATAGATGTCGATGCCGCCCTGGCGCGCCTTTTCAACGAGCTGCGCGTGGGCGGTGAGGGAGTTCTGGTCCATGCGGGGCACGGGCTGATCGGCGGGAGGCAACTGGACCGGCACGGGCTTTTCCTCAGCCGGCGTCATCGACTGCGCCGAGTTCGCGCCAACCGGCGGAGTGTACCCGAGAAACTTGTCGGCCCAGGGGATGAAGTACTTCCAATTGGGAGCGTCGGTGTGCCCGCCGTCGTGCTGGCGCCAGGCGAGCTGGCCGTCGAGCAGGCCGCTGTTGACCGGCGGCATCTTCGCATTCCGGTAATCGTCTCCCACGCCCAGGTCCCTCGCGCCCAGCAGCCGGAACACGCGCCCCGCAGCCACGGTCGCCATGTAGGAGCCCTGCTGGTCCAGCCAGTTCGCGTCGCCCTTCTCGGGAATGCCATAGCTGATGAACGTCAATCGCGGCGCGCACAACGCGATCAGTTCGTGCGCATCGACCGGGATGTCGCCCGCGTTCTTGCTGCCGAATGTGGCCTCCGCGGCGCCGTATTTGAGGAAGTTGCCGGCCATCCAGTGATACCCGCCCGAGCCGGTGAGGTTTTCGACTTCTTCGCCGAAATTGCGGCGGTGGGGCTTGACGCCGCCCTCGCCCGAGGAGCCAACCAGCACGACGGCGAAGCGCTGGTCAAAGCCCATGGTCACGAGCGCGGCTTTGCCGAAGCGCGAAACACCCTCGATGCCCACCTGTCTGGCGTTGACGGCTGTGTCGGTTTCGAGATAGTCCAGAGCGCGCGAGGCGCCCCAGCCCCAAGCTCGCAACGCGCCCCAGTCATCGGGCTTGCGGGGCTGGCCGTGGTTCGCCAGGCCGATGATGCCGCGCGTCAACCCGGCGCCGTTGTCGGGCTGCACGCTGCCGGGGTCGAGATAGGCGTAGCCCCAGCCGTCGGCGATTAACTGCTCGGTGGCCGGCGGGTCAGAGCCCAGCATGGCCTTCATCCGCTCCCTCATTTCGGGGTTCTTGGCCATCATCTCGGTCATGCGCTTCATAAAGGCCGGGCTGCCGAACATGATCATCACGGGCACGGGGCCGGTCGCCTTCGCGGGTGTCACCAGCGTCATTTGAATGTCGACCGTGATCGATGGGCAGGAGCTGTTGTCGACGTGGCCGACGAGCTGTTTCTCGATGACCGGAATCGAACCGGCCGTGGAGTCCTTTGTACTGGCGACGCTCCAGCTGACCTTCGGCAGGCTGGCCGGAATGCGGCCTACCACTTCGTGCTCGAAGTCCTCGACGATCTCGGGCCGGCGCCGTTTCCACCACACTTTGGCCGAGGTGACCTTCTTGCCGTTGTTCAACGTCAGCGGGTCGGGCCAGTCAGGATATGGATTGGCCTTGGCCTCGTCGAAATTGGCGTGGTCGGGTGCTTTCTCATTGCCGTTCGGTCCTGGACGGAGGGCCCTGATGCCGAGCTGCTCCATCATGTTGCTGTGGTCCTGGGCCGTGGTCCAATTCATGGGCTGAGGCGGTGCGCCCGCAGCAGGCGGCGATTGTTGTGCGAACACGCAACAGCAGACGAGAAAGGCCAGCAGGCCGAGCGGAAGAAATCGGGATGGAACGATCAGGCGCTGCATTGCGGACGTCATAGTTGGACTCTCAAACAGATGATATGGACCCGACGGGGCCGCCGTCGAGCCGGCAACTACAGGCCGCTGCTCTCCCATGCTGGGGCATCGCGCCGCCGCGGCGGCTGCGGTCTTGCTTCGTGCGGGCGAGCTTCACCGTCGCCAATGGGCACGTTCGAGAGGGCGGAGCGGGCGGTAATGGCCGCCGCCTGCAACTTGTCCGGTGGCCACAGCATCCACGGCGGCCGGGGGGGCGAAACGGGCAGCCCGACTATAATCGAGTGACGATGTCCAGTGCTTCTACGCCCGCCCTGCTGAGGCCACGACGATCGCACTTTCGCTGGACGGTATGTGCGCTGCTTTTCCTCGCGACTACCATGAGCTACGTGGACCGCCAGGTCCTGAGCCTGCTGGCCAAGACGCTCGAGACCAGGATCGGCTGGAATGCGGTTCAGTACGGCAACATCACAATGGCCTTTTCTATCGCCTACGGGATCGGTTTGCTCCTGGCGGGGCGGTTGCTGGACAAGTTTGGCACGCGGATCGGGTTCGCCGTTGCCGTGGGACTGTGGAGCGCCGCGGCGATGCTGCACGCTGTCGCAACCTCGGCGTTCCAGTTCGGTGTCTGCCGCGCATTGCTCGGATTGAGCGAGGCCGCGAATTTTCCGGCCTGCATCAAGACCGTCGCCGAGTGGTACCCGAAACGCGAGCGCGGGACTGCAACCGGGCTTTTCAACTCGGGCGCCAATATCGGCGCGATCGCCACCATCCTGCTGGTCCCCTGGCTGGCGGAAAAGTACGGCTGGCAATCGACATTCCTGCTGGCTGGGGCCATTGGATTGATCTGGGTGGCGCTCTGGCTCCTCATTTACAAGCAGCCGGAAGACCACCCCAAGGTGTCGGCTGAGGAGCTGGCGCTGATTCGCAGCGACCCGCTCGAGAAACTGGAGCAGGTTCCGTGGCGTCGCGTGTTTCCGAAGAAAGAAACCTGGGCGTTTGGCCTTGGCAAGTTCCTCACCGATCCCATCTGGTGGTTCTATCTGTTCTGGCTGCCCAAGTATCTTCAGGACACTTATCACCTCGCACTCGCGGATATCCGGTGGCCGATGCTGGTGGTCTACAATGCGGCGACCGTGGGCAGCGTGGCCGGAGGCTGGCTGTCGGGGAAGCTGATCGATCTGGGTTGGTCCATCAATGCGGCGCGGAAGACGGCGATGCTGATCTGCGCGCTGTGCGTGCTTCCGGTGCTGTATGTACCGTATTCGGGCCGCATTTGGGTGGTGGTGGCGATTCTGAGCCTGGCGGCAGCGGCTCACCAGGGCTGGTCGGCGAACCTGTTCACAACGGCTTCCGACATGTTCCCCCGCGTCGCAATCGGCAGCGTGGTGGGCATCGGTTCTGCCGTGGGCGCGGCGGGCAGCGCCCTCATGACGCAGTCGGCGGGGTGGATCGTGACGTTGACCCGCAGCTATTCTCTGTTGTTCATGGTTTCGGGCCTGGCTTATCTGGTCGCGCTGGGGGGCATGCAGCTGCTTTCCCCCAGGCTCGATCGCGCGACACTGGACTGAACCCAGCGCTGCTTCGCCTTCGGGAAGTTGAGGATCGCGCCGATGGAAGACCCCGGCTGGCCGGCCGGGGAGATGCGGCTCGCTGAAGGGCTCAATGCGAGCGCGAAAGCCGGTCGGGACGTTTGATGGTCAAGTCTTAGGCCTCGAACGCATCGGCACGCTGCCGCCTTGGCGGGGCCGCGCCTGTCGCGAGAGTGCTTCTCATTCCCCCACTGCCATCTTCTTCGTCTGCTCCCTCAGCTTGGCCTCAGCCGGACCGATCACTTTGTCCGACAACGACGCGAGCAAGTCGGCCCGATCCTCGTACAGGAACGGCTCCAGAAACCACGGATACTGCCGCAGGTCCCTGAACATGCCCCATTCCTGCTCCGAAGCCAATAGGATTGGGCGCACCGGAAGAGACGGAAGCTCCGGCACGATCTGCATCAACTCCTGCACAACCCTCTTCGCGCCGGTGATGTCGGCAACGACGAACCGGGCCAGGTGCGCCAGAGTCGAGACGGTCGCGGTGAAGTCACGGTTAGACGGATTCTCAAAATCCACCAGGACGGGCAGGTAATCCCGCTTGCGGAGCTCATCGCGCATGGCATCCAGGACAACCTTGCGTTCTCCCGTGAAGCAGCCCAGGATCAGGACGACCTGTGAGGTGATCGTGTCGATGACCTTGCGGATGTTCCGGTTGCTCAGGAGGAGGTGGATGAAGTGACCGACTCCGAGGTCATCCACGGCGATGGTGGGGGCATCGGGTGACGAAATGATCAGGTCGGATTGGATCGTCCCCTCGAGCTGAACGTCCCACACAGAAAGACCGTAAATGCGGCAACCCTTGAGGCTTGCAGCATTGAGAACAGTGCTCACCAACGACGCGCCGCTGAGATTGGCCCCGCTGAGATTGGCCCCGCTGAGGTTAGTCGCTATGAGTTCAGAGCCTCTCAGGTTCGCCCGGCTGAGATTGGCGTGGCTGAGGCAGGCCTCGGTGAGGTTGACCCGGCCGAGGTTGGCTTCGCAAAGGTTAGCCCGGCTGAGGTCGGTTTCGCTCAGGTTGGCTCTGAAAAGGTTGGCTTTGAGGAGGTTGGCTCCTCCAAGGTCCGCGCGGCTGAAGTTGGCTCCTCCGCAATCGGCGCTGAACAGGTCGGCTTCGAAGAGTTTGGCGTCGCTGAGGTCGGCCTGGCTGAGGTTGGCCTGGCTGAGGTTGGCGCGGCTGAGAAAGGCTTCGCCGAGGTTGGCGCGGTTGAGGAAGGTCTCGCTCAGGTCGGCTTCGCTAAGGTTGGCTCCGCCGCAGTCGGCCGCACTGAGATTGGCGCCTCTGAAGTCGGCTCGGAAAAGGTCCGCGCCGCTGAGGTCGGCGCCTCGGAGGTCGGCGTCGCTGAGGAAGGCTTCGCTGAGGTTGGCCCGGCTGAGGGGGGCTTCGCTAAGGTCGGGGCTGATGGTCGGATGCCTGCCCCTCCAATCGTTCCAAACTTTCACGCCGCTCTTCAAGATCTCGACATGATCCGGATCGGCCATCGTGAACTGCCCCCTTTGGAGATTGTATTCCTTCCAGGCGTCATGACAACCAAGTGTTTCGATATCATGACGCCTTTCTGATGCACCGCGACCCGCGGGCACGGAATGTACTGCCCGATGAGCCGGCTGCACGACGTTCAATCAGACCGCGTTTTCTGAGCTGTTCCAGCACCGCCAGCCAACCGGAAACGGGGTCAGCTTTTGCTTCGGGAGCGCCCGATTCCGCCGCCATTCTGGATGCGATGACGAATGCCTTACGCTTTCCGTTGCATAAAGATAGAAGCCTTGCGGTGGGGCTCGGCAGGCGGAACAGTTGGCCACCGCTCGGGCCGCGGCGCCAGACAACCGTTAACGGCACTCGCGCGTTGTCAGAGAGCGGATGGCCGGAAACCAATGCGTCAACCACGGCTTCAGGATCGGCAGGTACTGGAAACAGGGCTACGGATTGAGGGATGACCGGGATTCCATCCCAGCCGATCGGATCCCGAGCGCCGCTTCGCACAATGATCAAAGGATCCAGTTCCGCGATATGGGATTGAACCGTCGCCAGAACCTGGGTTTCCAGACTGCCAGCGATTGCCGCGGCGAAGCGGACAATATCGCGGTGAAACTGCGGAGAAGAATAGTATGTGGATACCTCTGGCCAACGCTTGGGTGGTTTGCGAAAAGCGATCCAGCGCTCACACAGCATCCAGGGATCTCCGATGTCTCGGGCCAGGGAGACGGCCAGCCAGCGGCAACGCAGGATGGACCATGCCAGGAACAGGCCGATCTCTTGCAAGAGTCTCCCGGGCATTCTGGTCGGCGCCGCATAGAAGTTCGGGAACAAATCCGGATGTGCGGCAATGAGCCGCAGGTCGGTGGAGTGTTGTGGGAAACCCTGGTTGGAAAGATCGGAAATGCTCCCATCAAATTCGAGCCGCCCGCGATACTTGGCGTGAATCGGGGTGCCGGCGAGCGGGGCCAGGAACGAAATTTGAGGAACGACGTGTCTCTGGCTGGCAGCATCGAAAAGAAATTGGAGTGTGGCGCGAACATCCTCTTCTTCCTCTTCAGGAAAACCAATAATCGTGGAAGTCGTTGCCTGTATCGATCGTTGGCCGCACCACAGCACAGCCTTCCGCGCCCGCTCGACATCGAGCTTCTTACCGATCAACTTTTGAATGCGGCCGGACCCGCTCTCGACGCCGAAGAACATGGCGATGCAACCGGCCTGCTGCATCCAATCGAGCAGTTCCTCGTCCACGCCATCCGTCCGGGCGGAACACGTCCAGTGGAAATTCCGTCCGGACTCCAGCAGCTCCCGGCAAAACGATATCACCCGCCGGCGATCCACGGTGAACATGTCATGAGTCAGTTCGAATTGCTTAACATTGAACCGGGAGGCAAGCGCCGTCATTTGCGCCAGGATGCTTCTATCGCTCTTCAGCCGGAAGCGCCGGCGAAAGTAATCGTTGGTCGAGCAAAAGGTGCAGGAGAACGGACATCCCCTGCCAGCCTCCAGCCGCAGTGAGCGCGCACCGCGGACGCCGGGCAGCAGGTGATAGGCAGGCAGGGGCAGGGCGTCAAGATCGAGCACCGGCGGCGCGTCCCGATTGCGCACAACACGGGAGCCGTCACGGTAGGTGATGCCGGGGATCAGGTCCAGACGGGAGCGGCCGGACAAGCACTCCAGAAGTCGCGGAAATGATTCGTCCGCTTCGCCTCGCACGATTACATCCACACTGTCGAACGCGGTTAAAGTGGCGACGTCCGTGACTGTGCCCTGAGGCCCGCCCAGCACCACGATACAGCCGGGACGCCGCCGCTTCACTTCCTCCGCGAAACGCAGCATGAAGGGATAGGAGCTGCAAATCGTGCTCACACCGAGAACATCGAAGTTCCGCGCGGCGATGCGCTCCGCCGCCAGGAGCGCCAGGTCGGCGCCTGGGTCCTGGTGGCCCATCTGGAATAAGTGCCGGCTCAAATGGTGCAGCTCACAACCCACACCGGCCTTTTCCAGAATGGCCGCTAGCGTAAGCACACCTAAACCCGCGTCCTCAGCCACCCGCCGGTCGGCAGCCGCAGTGGTTCGCAACTCCGAGAGGCCGACGACAGAGGGTGGCGAGACCAGACAGACGCGCATCACGGCTAAGTGCTCGGAGGTTCAGGCGGCTTCGGTTTCGGCGGCCTCGGTTTACGCGGCTTCGGTTTCGGTCGCCTGGTAGGAGGACCCGTCGTAACTTTTGGTTGAGGTGCGCAAGCCGTCTCCTGGAAGTCGTATATCAGCGTGGGGACCAGAACCTTCCCCAAGCGCGAGTCGGTTTCCAGCGTCTTCTCAACTTCAGCTCGCAAGAGCTCCAACTTCTCAGGGCTATCTTTGCCTGCGTACTGCTCGCCCTCGAGTATGGCCAGGATGGCGACCTTTTTCGCCGAGGCTTCCTTGACCGGCCGATGCCTGGCTACTGCCGTTTTCTTCGTTGCCATGATGATCTCCTTCGTTGTTCAGCCGCTTTCATGGGATCACTCCGGCGGCCCGCGGTCGCCGTAACCAGAGAGTGCTCGTGGTTTCATCCAGATTCACAAACAGCCTGTCGCCTCCGATGGCCAGGCTCAAACTGGGCCTGGCAATGACTGAAGTTGTGAGCCGCGCGAGGTGCAGGTGCAGCACTGCTTGCGCGGTCCCGCTGGGGCGGTGGTTCGCGTCGAAACGTTGTGCCCAAATGCATCCGAAACCGTCCCGGGTCGAGTGATAGTAAAGCGCACGCCCATCGGCCGACCAGGTTGGCTTGTCGTTGAATCCTTGATCGGAGGTGATATCGACCCATCGTTCAGCCGCTTCCGCGGCCCAGCCCTCGAGCCGGGCGATCTGGATTCGGGCGTGGTCGCTGTCCATCTGATCGACGACCGCGAGCCGGTTCTGGTCCGGCGAAAACGCGGCGGCGATGAAAGAGCGGCCGGGGGCGCGGAGGCAGGCGGCGCGCGAGCCGGAGCTGAGATCCAATATGCCGATCTCTTCCGGCCGGCCGCTGGCGTATAAGAGATGAGTGCCGTCCGACGACCAGTCCCAGGGTGGCCCGCAATCGTCGCACAAGGTCCGGGTCTGGCCTGACTCTATTTGATACTCGATCAGAGGTTGTTTTCCCGCTGTCTCGACACTATAAACGATCTTCGTGCCATCCCGGCTGAGAACGGATACAGCCTGATCCGGAAGAGGGATCTGGCGTTCCGCGCCAGTCGTTCGATTCCGTAACCAGGTCGGACGTGCCTGGCCCATCCGGCGCTTGAAGAGGAGCAAGCGGCCGTCAGCGGAAACGTGAAGCCTATAATCCTGGTTCACGGTCCGGGTTTCGCGCGTAAGACTCGGCTGGGAGGTCCCTAAGGCCGCGCTCCAGATATTCAGGTTATGATCGACAGCCACAAAGGCCACAGTTCCGTCACTGAGGCTCCAGGGACTTGTCTCCACGCTGGTGCCTCGAGTGATCGGCTGGGGCTGGCTGGTCACGCGCCCCCGCGCGAAGCCCACCTGCCAGATGTTTTCTGTCTCTCCTTGCGCCGCTGCAAACACGATGCTGCCGTCAGCCCAATGCGGCGGATACTCAGCCAGCTTCAGGTTGAGTTTCTTGGTGATTGAGTAGAAGCCCACCCTTACGGGGGGGCTGCCCGCCGTTTTCCGCGCTACCACCCACCAGTCCATGGATCCAGACGGCGGGGTGTTGCGGTCCTTCGTCGCTGTGACCAGCAGGGAATCTCCGTCTGGACTCCACACCGGAAATCGACAGTCCGCAAAGTCCGGTAGCACCTCTTCCGGCGTCCCCCCCGCAACGGGAATCACATACGAGCGCGCGGAGGCCCTTGCCAGGTTCCCCTCTTCGCCGGTCCAATACGCTATGAACCGGCCATCCGGCGAAAAGCGGGGGTGTCGCCCTGCCGAAGCCAGACGGCGTTCTGCATCTCCCAGGGTCGAATTGATGTACAAGCCGCCATCCCGCTCGGAACGATACGCGACCATGGTGCCGTCCGCGGAAACAGCCGGCTCGTCTTCATCGGCGCCCGGGCCCGTCAGAGCCTTCGAGTCGCCGAAGCGGATGTGCTTGACCCACACATCCAGGTCGCCATGTCCAGCCTTGTCGGATGTAAAAACCAGGACCTGCCCGTCGGCCGACAAAGACGGGGCATCGTACTCGCCGATCTCCGATTCGAGCAGCTCATAGGTCGCTTCGGAGGGGCGCCCCAACCGGCTATACAGCCACAGGCCCGTGATCAGGGCAATGGCGAGGGTTGCGGTCCCGCCGACGATCCAGCGCCAGGGCGGCTTGCGCTGGGGCGCGGCTGTGGCGGCCGGTCGCCCCTCCATCGCCAGGGCGAGATTGTATTTCAG
>Ga0074045_10001840_pt1 | contig 20141 bp, 19 predicted proteins | sample BogForMeECP23OM2_FD_94442 | JGI IMG/M metagenome (GOLD analysis project Ga0074045, IMG submission 94442) | Bog forest soil microbial communities from Calvert Island, British Columbia, Canada - Bog Forest MetaG ECP23OM2 | ecosystem: Environmental > Terrestrial > Soil > Wetlands ...
GCCACAACCACAGATTGCTCACCCGGCCGGTGAGCCCAAGGAGACGAAGAGTCGCGCTTCATGCCCTTGAGAATGCGCGATTCTCGCCCTCACGCCAAAACCAAACTGCCGTTTCTAGGTTGACAACGGCAAAGTGAAGAAATAGTTCCGTAACTGGGCTGGATCAATTTTTGCGCTGTGTTTGGGGCATTTGCCACTGCGGGGACTACGACACTGAAAGCGACGTCTGCGATTTCGGGTGCGGCTCTGGCCGGCCTGTTGGTGATGTGTGGCGCGGCTCAGGCGAGCATCACGCTCGACGTCAATGAGGCGTTCGCGTCGGGCGCGACGTTTACCGGGACTGTGACCATGACAGACGGTTTCGGCTACGCGACCGTCGTGGATGGGACCCTTACCGGATACCAATATGGGACCGAATACGTCGGCGCGGGTTCGGACCTTACCGATTGGATCTGGTATCCGGGGACGAATTTTGACACGAACAGCGCGACGACTTTCGGCACTTTCTTGATGGACGGTCCGGTCAACGGCGCCTACAGCAACTTCATCACGTTTGATCTCAATTACGCCAATCCGAATCATATCGTGTTCGATGTCGGATCGGATATCTTGAGCCCCACCGAGGGCGGCAACAACGTCAATTATCAGGATCCGCTGGTGTCCGGCGCGATCACCGTCGTCGCCGTCGCCGAACCCTCGACCTGGGCGATGATGACGCTCGGCTTCGCCGGCCTCGGCTTCGCGGGCTATCGCGCTTCGCGCAAGAGCGTCTCCGTGGCCGTGTAACTTCGTATCCTTCGGCTAAACGAGCCGTCACACGACGGGAATGGCCGCGCGTCTATTTTAGGCTCCCGAACGCCCACTCGCCGCTCGGTCGGCGCGCTCCCTGAGCGCCTGCTTGAGCGCATCGATCCGCTTGCTGGCCTCGGCCTTGGTCAGGTTCGGCGCGTAAGCGTCAGGGTCATGGGCCTGCTCGGAAAGCGTCCTGAGATAGGAAGCCTGCGCTCCGGTCATCGGGTCGTCGCCGGAGACCCAGTCGTCCGGGTCCTTCTCGGCGTTGGTGTTCGGAGTGATATCGCGCTTCGGATTGTCGTCGGCCATGGCTGTCCTCGGATGTGCGCACGCGCAGGGATTTAGGTCGCCGCCACGGATCGTCGTCGGCAGCCCGATCAGCAGCCTCCGCCCGCCAAACACGTGCACGCGGGAAATCGTCGGAAGGTTCGCGTTGGCGCTTGGCGGCGGACTTGGTGGCGGAATGAAAGCCGGCCGTCCCAGCCGCGCTTCAGCCGGCGGCCTATGCACGCGATGATGCGCCGCTCTTTTCGGCGCCGCGGGCGCCACATAGCCGCCAACCCCTTCAGCCAGCGCCCCGGCCGGCGCGAAGGCGATGGCCAGAGCAAAGATCCATGCGACGGGCTCACCGATGGGCCTGATCATGCCGTCCTCCTCCTGATGGCAGGAGACGCCCAGCCCCGAGTTCGGTTCCGACGCCTTGAGCAACGCGCGATGAAGCTGGTGACGAGCCGGGCGCCCGCCTACGCTTCCTCCTCGCCGTCCTCGGTCTCGCCGATCCGGTCGACGGACACGACGTGCTCCTCTTCGGCCGTGTCGAACACGATCACGCCCTGGGTCGCCCGGCCGGCGATGCGGATGCCGGCGACGGGCACGCGGATGAGCTGCCCGCCATCGGTGACCAGCATGATCTCGTCGGAGCTCTCGACCGGGAAGGAGGCGACCAGCGCGCCGTTGCGGTCGTTGACCGCCATCGCGACGATGCCCTTTCCGCCGCGTCCGGTGACCCGGTACTCGTAGGACACGGTGCGCTTGCCGTAGCCGTTTTCCGACACGGTCAGGATCACCTGCTCCGCGTCCTGCATCGCCTGAAAGCGTTCGGGCGCGAGCGCCGAGCCGTCGCTGCCGTTTTCGTCGTCGTGCTCGGCCTCGCCCTGCTCCTCCGCGGCCTCGCCGGCGAGCGCCCGCCGCTGCTTGAGGTAGGCCGCCCGCTCGTCCCCGCTCGCGTCGAAGGCGTTGAGGATGGCGAGCGAGATGACGTGGTCGCCCTCGGCGAGCGCAATTCCGCGCACGCCCATCGAGTCGCGCCCCTTGAACACGCGCACGTCGCCGACGGCGAAACGGATGCACTGGCCACGCGCGGTCGTCAGCAGCACGTCCTGCCTGTCGTTGCAGATCTGGACGTCGACGATCCGCTCGCCCGCGTCGAGCCGCATGGCGAGCTTGCCGGCGCGGTTGACCTGGGCGAAATCGCTGAGCTTGTTGCGCCTGACCGTGCCGCGGGTCGTCGCGAACATCACGTCGTAGGAGTCCCAGGTCGACTCGTCCTCGGGCAGCGGCATGATGGTGGTGATGCGCTCGCCCTGTTCGAGCGGCAGCAGGTTCACGAGCGCCTTGCCGCGCGCCTGGGGCGCCGCCAGCGGCAGCCGCCACACCTTCTCCTTGTACACCTGTCCCATCGAGGAGAAGAACAGCACCGGCTGATGGGTCGAGGCGACAAACAGGCGCGCGACGAAATCCTCGTCGCGGGTCGCCATGGCCCCGCGGCCCTTGCCGCCGCGACGCTGCGCCCGGTAGGTCGACAAGGGGGCGCGCTTGATGTAGCCGCCGTGGCTCACCAGCACGACCATGTCCTCGCGCTGGATGAGGTCCTCGTCGTCCATGTCGGCTTCGCTCTCGAGGATCTCCGTGCGGCGCGGCGAGGGGAAGTCGGCCTTCACCTTGAGAAGCTCGTCGCGGATGATTCCCATCAGCCGCTCGCGCGAGCCCAAGATGCCGAGGTAGTCGGCGATCTCGAGGGCGAGCCTGTTCAGGGCTTCGGCGATCTCGTCACGCCCGAGCGCGGTGAGGCGGGCGAGGCGCAGTTCGAGGATCGCGCGCGCCTGCGCTTCCGAAAGCCTGATCGAGCCGTCGGCGTCGAGCGCGTGGCGCGGATCGGCGATGAGCGCGATCAAGGGGGCCATGTCGCGGGCCGGCCACGAGCGCTCCATCAGCGCGGTCCGGGCGGCGCCCGAGTCGGGCGAGGTGCGGATCAGCCGGATCACCTCGTCGATGTTGGCGACCGCGATGGCGAGGCCGACCTGGATGTGGGCGCCGTCGCGCGCCTTGGCGAGGAGATATTTGGTGCGGCGGGTGACGACGTCTTCGCGGAAGTCGAGGAAGGCGCGCAGCATGTCGCTGAGCGTCATCATTTCGGGCCGGCCGCCGTTCAGCGCGATCATGTTGCAGCCGAAGCTCGACTGCATCGCGGTAAAGCGCCAGAGCTGGTTGAGGACGACCTCGGCGACCGCGTCGCGCTTGAGCTCGATGACGATCCGCATCCCGTCTCGATCGGACTCGTCGCGCAGGTCCGAGATGCCCTCGACGCGCTTTTCGCGTACGAGCTCCGCGATCTTCTCGATCAGTGTCGCCTTGTTGACCTGGTAGGGGATCTCGCTGACGATCAGCGCCTCGCGGTCCTTGCCCTTGCGCAGCTCTTCGACCGAGACCTTGGCGCGCATGATGATCGAGCCGCGCCCGGTCGCGTAGGCCGCCCGGATTCCGGAGCGGCCGAGAATCGTTCAGCCGGTCGGAAAGTCGGGGCCTGGCAGATGCTCGATCAACTCGTCGAGCGTGATGTCCGGCTTCTCCATCATCGCGAGCAGCGCGTCGATGGTCTCTCCGAGATTGTGCGGCGGGATGTTGGTCGCCATGCCGACGGCGATGCCGCCCGCGCCGTTGACCAGAAGGTTGGGGAAGCGCGCCGGCAGGACGACCGGCTCCTCCTCCTTCTCGTCGTAGTTCGGCTTGAAGTCGACGGTGTCCTTGTCGAGATCCTCGAGCAGCGCCAGCGCGGAACGATCGAGCCTCGCCTCGGTGTATCGGGAGGCCGCCGGCGGGTCGCCGTCGACCGAGCCGAAATTGCCCTGCCCGTCGATGAGCGGGACCCGCATCGAGAAGTCCTGCGCCATGCGCACGAGCGCGTCGTAGATCGCGAGATCGCCGTGCGGATGGTACTTGCCCATCGTGTCGCCGACGGTGCGCGAGGACTTGTTGTAGGGGCGGTCCGGCGTGAAGTTCAGCTCGGACATCGCGTAGAGGATGCGGCGATGGACGGGCTTGAGGCCGTCGCGGACGTCGGGCAGGGCGCGGCTCACGATCACGCTCATCGCGTAATCGAGGTAGCTGCGCTTCATTTCATCGAGGATCGAGACGGGTTTGATGTCGGCCGGCTCTTCGGGGCCGGGTCTGTCGTCGCGGGTGTCGCTCAATTCTCTGCCTCGGTTCGCTTCGGCTAGCGTCTAGCCGATTTCGGAGCGCGACGGAACCGCATCGACGGCGTCGGGCGCGATCGGCCGTCAACGTCGTTGACAGGGCGTCGCAATTGGCGCCGATGATCGTCCTGGCCGCTGGGAAGTCGCGGCTGGGAGACGTTATCGATGACCATCGCCATCTGGTGCATTCTGATCGCCGCGATATTGCCCTATGTCGCGTTCGGGTTCGTCAAGGGCCTCGACCCGAACCAGCCGCGCACCCACCTCGGCGATCTCGCCGGGCAATCGGTCCGCGCCTACGGCGCCCACCTCAACGGTCTCGAGACGTTTCCGTCGTTTGCCGCCGCCGTGATCGTCGCGCACATGATTAGCGGCCCGAGCCGGATCGCGGACGTCCTCGCCGTCGTCTACGTCCTGCTGCGCATCGGACACATGGCTGCCTACATCGGCGGCCGTCAACCTCTGCGGTCGGCGGCGTTCGGTCTGGCGCAACTCGTTGCGGTGGCGATCTTCGTCTCGCCGGTGTTCCGCTAAAAACAAGACCCCTCGCCCGGGGTACGGGAGAGGGGTCTTTTACGCCCCAGCAAAGGGGGGGATGCTCGAGCGAATCGGGCGCGCTTAAGGGGTGTGGCGGCGCGCCCTCAAAACGCCTACTTCGCCAGCGACGGCTGCGGCGTCGCGTCGGTCCTGACCGGCAACACCGGATACGTAACGTCCGGCAACTCGCCCGTCAGCGTTCCGAGGAAGGCGACGATGTCGTCCTCCTCCTTGTCGGTGAGCTTAGCGCCGAGTTGCGACGCCCCCATCACGCCGACCGCCTGTTTGAGGCTCCAGACTTGGCCGGAATGGAAATAGGGCGCGCGCAGGGCGACGTTGCGAAGCGGAGCAGCGCGGAACACGTATTCGTCGCTCGCCGTCCTGCTGACGTTGAATCGCCCCTTGTCCGTCGCGGGCAGCACTTCGGCGTCCGGGTTCTCGACGACGCCGAACGGGAAGTGCCCCTGACCGCCGACGTTGACGCCGTTGTGGCATGCGACGCACCCCTTCTCGACGAACAGGGCGAGACCCGCCTTCTCCTGCTCGTTGAGTGCGTTGGCGTTGCCTTCGAGATACTGGTCGAATTTTGAGGCCGGGGTGATCAGGGTCGCCTCGAAGGCTTCGACCGCCTTGGCGAAATTGTCGAAGGTGACAGGCGCGGGCTCGTTCGGGAAGGCCTTCTTGAACAGGTCGACATACTCCGGCATCGAGGTCAGGACCTTCACGACGTGATCGGGTGTGGCGTTCATCTCGACGCTCGCCTGCACAGGGCCCTTCGCCTTTGCCTTGAGGTCGGCCGCCCGGCCGTCCCAGAACTGGGCGACGTTGAACACGGCGTTGTAGACGGTCGGCGCGCGGCGCGGACCCTTCTGCCAGCCATGGCCGACCGAGGTCGGGCCGGCGTCGACGCCGCCGGTGCCAAGGTTGTGGCAGGTGTTGCAACTGATGATCTCGCTCGCGGACAGCCGCGGATCGAAGAACAGCAGCTTGCCGAGTTCGATCTTCTCATGGGTGACGGCGTTGTCCTTCACCGCCGGGACCATCGAGGGGATCGGCTTGAAGTTCTGTTGCGCCTTCGTCATCAGATCGTCGGCCGACGCCGGCGCCGCTGCAAGCGCCAGGACCGCTGCCAGCGCCCCTCCCAGTAATTCGCGCATAAATTTTCTCTCCTCAGACCTACGTCGGGCCCGCCCACGCGAAAACGTCGCCCCAGCTTCGCGTGACGCGTTTCAGACGCCGGCGCCGGACGTTAGCCGGATTCCGTTTCGCTCCGCGATGTGGCGCGTCGTCGCAATCCGGTCATGCGCGCGACGCGGATTTTTCGTCGGATTTGCGCTGGATCAATGCGGGCTTTGGCGAGCCCGCTAAAAAAGGCGGCATCGCGATCGCGAAACGCGACGCGAGGCAGTGATCCGGGGGCCTCCGCCGTTCCCCCTTGGTTCTCGGATCGCTGCTTTTATTGTGCCGGCCGTTGGGCAAGAGCGGGCGCAACCCAAGCAAAGCGATCACGGGGCGGCCGGGGAGGAGCCGGGCTCCGTGATCGCTTTGTCGTCCTCCCTTCGCGAACGAAGCGGCGCTTCCAAGATCAGTCGTGCGCGGGCGGTCTAGCGGCCTCCTGTGACATCGAGAATGCCGCCGGTGACGTAGGAGGCGGCGTCGCTGAGTAGCCATACGGCCGCCTCTGCGACCTCTTCCGGCGTTCCCGGCCGGCCGAGCGGCGTGGCGCGGCCGAGCGAGCGCGCACGGTCGGGCTCGCCTCCGCTCGCATGGATCCCGGTTTCGATCAGGCCGGGGCGGATCGCATTGACCCGCACGCCTTCGGGACCGAGTTCCTTGGAAAGACCGCGCGTCAGCGTGTCGATCGCCCCCTTCGATCCTGCGTAGTCGACGTAGAGGTTCGGCGACCCGAGCCTCGCGGCGGCCGAGGAAATCAGTACGATCGACCCGCCCGCGCCGCCCATCGATTCCGACATCCGCCGCGCCGCCTCGCGGGCGGTCAGATAGGCGCCGAGCACGTTGATCTCGAACACGCGCCGCATCCGTTCCGCGCTCATGTCGGCGAGCCGAGCGGCCGGCGCCACGACGCCCGCGTTCGCGACCACGCCGGAGAGCGGCCCGAGCGCCCGGGTCGCCGCTTCGAACATGCCGACGACGTCGGCTTCGACGGCGACGTCGCCCTTGAGCGCGACCGCGCGTCCGCCCGTCCCGGCGATCGCCTGGACGACCTCGTCGGCCGCGTGGACGTCCTCGCGATAGTTGACGCCGACCGACCAGCCTTGTCTGGCGGCCAGCACGGAGATCGCGCGGCCGATGCCGCGCGAGCCGCCAGTGATCAGCACGACCTTGGACATGACAACCTCGCTGGCGGATGGGGAGCACCGTCCGCCAGTTTAGCGTCGCAGGGACGCCGCGGCTATGGTCCCGCTTTCGGTCACGGCTGTTCACGACCGGGCAGGGCGTACGAGCCGGATTCGACATCCGAAAGGACGCCGAACCGCCTCGGCGCCCAGCCGAGTTCCGCCCGCGTGCGCTCGGCCGAAAGGCGCTTGTTGAGGCTCAAGCGCACGCCGCCGTCACAATCCTCGCTTCAGCTTCAGCGCGCCGTTCGCTCAAACATACAACGGCGCCATCTGTCGCCATGCGCGTGGGCAATGCGCGCGACTGTCCCAGACATGCAGGCGATAGCTGACGCCCTTGTCTTCGAGGAGGCGGCTGAGAAAGCGGTTGTTGTCGAGGAAAGGGTCAGCCTCGCCGACGGCCAGAACGATGTCGATCCGGCGCAGATTCTCCAGACGCCATGGGCAGTTGAGACTGGGCAGGAAATGCGTCGGGGTGTGGAAATAGATCTCATCGTCGTAGTAGCCGTCGAACAGGTCGCCAAAGCATTCCACCTTCATCGTCAAATCGTAGCGGCCGGAAAAAGCGACGAGTTTGCGGAAGAGGTGCGGGTGCCTGAGAACGAGGCTGGCCGCCTGGAAGGCGCCGAGACTGCAGCCGACGGCCATCGTGCAATCGTGCGGATTGGTCGAGGCCATCAGCGGAAGCACCTCGTGGAGGATATAGGCCTCGAAGGCGGCATGCCGGCGGATGCGGTCGGCCGGATGACGGCCGGCGTCATAGAAGGTCTCCCGCGCCAGCCCCTCGATGCAATAGAGCTGCAAATGCCCGGCGTTGACCTTGTCGGCGAGGCTCGCGACGACGTCGAGCTTCTCGTATTCCCAGAAGCGGCCGTCCCGCGTCGGAAACATCAGCACCTTTGCTCCCGCATGGCCGAAGGTGAGGAGCTCCATGTCCCGATGAAGCGCTGGACTATACCAGCGCCGATAATCTCGCCTCATGTCGCCCCGAAGAACCGTCTGACCTTCTCTGAGAGCTGCGCTTGCTGCTCCTGGGCGCCAGGATAGTCGAAATGACCTGCATCTAGGATGACGGTTTCATGATGGTTTGACGTCGGCCGCGCATTGGCGACGGAAAACTGGCAGGGCGGCGCCACCACCGGATCGAAGCGGGCGACAGCAAGGAGCATTGGGAGCTGGATCCGCGTCGCCGCCGTCGCTGCATCGAACAGTCTGAGGGTCTTAAGCACGTCTTTGTGCGTCCTCTGATAGTTCTGGACGGCGTGGCCGCTGCCGACGGTGGGCAGGGTCAGCCAGAGCGGCATGTTGGCGAAGGTCGGCAGGCTGAGATGCCCGCGATCGATGCGCCTGTCGAAAGGAATCGCCAGCGCGCCGACGCCGCCGCCGAAGCTGACGCCGCCATAGCCGATCCGTCCGGCGATCTCGGGATAGAGCTCGGTGAGCACGGAGACGGCCATCCAGAGATCCTCGACGCAGCCGCCCAAAATATAGCGTTCCGGCTTGTCGATGCCGGTGAGGACGTGTCCTTCAGGATCGCTGGAAATCGGCGCGCGGCGACTGCGCGAGAGCCCGCGAAAACAAGGAAACAGCACGGCCGTCTCTTGGACCGGAATGTCGAAATCCGGCTCATCGCGTCCGCCATAGCCATGGCCGACGACGAGGCCGCGCCTGACCGCTCCCGCTCGCGGCAGCAAGAGCCAGCCGCCGATCTGGAATTCATCGGTCGAAGCATAGACGATGTCCTGCACGCGCCAGTCCGGATGGCTCGATGCGCTTCGCTCAAGCCGCGGCTCTGGGTTCACGCCGAGCGTGCGCAGATAGCGCGCGCGCCAGAATTCGTCGAAGTTCGGCGGCGGCTCAGGCGGCCTTATCGCGCGAAGCTCCTCGATCCCGAGGCCGTAGGTCGGATCGAAATCGAAGGGGTGCTCTGTCGGGATGCTCATCCGAAGCTTGTTTCGCGAAACAAGCGGATAGACAAGAGCAACCCTTGCGCGACGGGCGACCGGGCGGCAAGCGTTTGGATCGGACGCCTACCCGCTCCGCAGGTCCTTGTACATGAGCCGCGTCGCGTCATAACGGTCCGCTTCGAAGGCGTCGCGCGCGTAGAGCGGGATCGTTCCCGCGACCTCGTAGCCGAGCGATCGGTACAGCGTTTCAGCGGCGTCCCCCGCGGTGTCGAGCGTCAAGAGCCAGCGGCCCGCCTCCGCCGCGAGCCGCTCGATCTCGGCCATCAGCGCCCGTCCGAGGCCGGAGCGGCGGTGGCGCGGATCGACCAGCACTTTCGAGACCTCGGCGTGATGGCGCTTGCTCGGCATGCCGTCGAGGTCGAGTTGCGCAGTTCCAACCACTTCGCCGTCGATCGTGGCGACGAGGACGAGCCGGCTTCCGGCCGTATGCGGCGGCGCGACCTTGTCCCGCCAGTAGGCGCGCGCTTCGTCGAGGCTGAACGGCAGGATGAATCCGATGCTGGAGCCTTCGCTTACGCAGGCCTGAAGAATCGCGGCGAGGCGTTCGACGGCGCCTTCGAAATCCGAGGGAGCCAGCGGTGCGATGATCATGCGCGTTTCCTCCCTCTCGGGTCAGGGGGTCACCAGAAAGTAGCGCGCGGCGCGCCGGTCGGACGAGCGGAAGCGGCTCGCGCTGTTCAGCCGATAGCCAAGGCAGTCGCCGGGACGCAGACGATATGCGACGCCCTCGACGTTCAGTTCGAGCTCGCCGTCCTATAGGTAAAGGTGATGTTCGAGCCCCGGCGAGAGTCAAGCCACGTTGGAGGGCGTCACCGCAGACGGACCGGAATGACCTCGATGGTGAGCTGCACTTCGTCGCCGAGACCGTAATAGGAATAGGCCGGCCGCGACACCGCCCGCAGGAACTGGAACAGGCTCAACCGCAGGCGCTTCAACACGTTGCTCTTTCGCGCGGGCAAAAGGTGGTCCTGCATGACGTGGACGATCCAGTGGTGCGGGTCGGCCGGCAGGTCGATCTCCTTGTGCTGGGCGAGGTCTTCGAGCGCCTTCTCGACGTCCGGCTCCTCGAGGAAGCCGAACGAAAGCTCGACGCCGATCACGCTGCCCTTCGTCTCGCTGCGGTCGAACACTCGGACCTCATAGCGGCTGCCGTGGATGTAGGGCGTCTTCTTGTGGCTGACCTCGACGAAGATGAGGTTGCGCGGCATCATGCCGGTGCGCTCGGCCATGAGCCGGATGAGCGACGGGGCGCGGTCGCCGAGTGCGCGCAGGGGGCGGGGCGACATGATCAGCGCGTTGCGTTCGAGGAAGGATCGGCTCGCCCGGTGCAGTGTGACGACCTCGGACATCGTCAGCGTCGCCTTGGCGTTGTGCGCGGCGTAGGTCGCCTTGCGGCCCCAGCGCCATGTCGCCATCATGGCGAAGCCGACGGCGCCGACCGCGATCGGGACGTAGCCGCCCTCCAAGAGCTTCAGCGAGCTCGCCAGCAGAAAGGCGCCGTTCAGCGCGGTCAGCGGGCCCCAGACGATTGCGGTCAGCGCCCGGCTCCAGCCCCAGTGGCGCCGGGCGACCGGGATCATCGCGAGCGAGGTGATGACCATCACGCCGGAGACGGCGAGGCCGTAGGCGGCCGCGAGCGCCGCGCTCGAGCCGAAGCCGAGGACGAGCGCCACGCAGCCGGCCAGCAGCGCCCAGTTGACGACCGGAATATAGACCTGCCCCTCGTGCGCATGGTGGGTGTGCTCGATGTCGAGGCGCGGGAACAGGCCGAGACGGATCGCCTGCGAGACGAGCGAGAAGGCGCCGGAAATCAGCGACTGTGAGGCGATCACCGTGGCGGCGGTCGCGAGGGCGACCAGCGGCATCAAAAGCCACGGGGGGCTGAGCGCATAGAAGAGCTTGTCGCCCGCGACCGGCGCCCCGCCGAGAAGATAGGCGCCTTGGCCGAGGTAGTTGAGGAGGAGGGCGGGAAAGACGACGGCGTACCAGGAAAGCCGGATCGGCAGCGCGCCGAAATGGCCGAGGTCGGCGTACATCGCTTCGCCCCCGGTCACGACCAGCATCAGCGCGCCGAGCAGCAGCAAGGCGCCGATCACGTTCGCCCGTCCGAGGAACTCGAGTCCGTAAATGGGGTTGAAAGCCGCGAGGATCTGCGGCTCGGCGGCGATCTCGGCCGTACCGAGCGCCGCGATGACGGCGAACCAGACGAGGACGATCGGCCCGAACACCGAGCCGACGCCGGACGCGCCTTTGAATTGCACGGCGAACAAGGCGATGAGCAGCCCCAGCGTCACGGGCGCGATCGCGGACGCGAGTGCGGGCGCCGCGACGCCCAGGCCCTCGACTGCCGACAGCACGCTGATCGCCGGCGTGATCATGCCGTCGCCGATCAGGAGGCCCGCCCCGGCCATCAGCGCCCAGAGAAGCATGCGAGCGCGGCGATCCTTGCGGTCGTGCAGAAGGCCATAGAGGGCGAAGACGCCGCCCTCGCCGTCGTTCTGGGCGCTCAGCACCAGCAGGGCGTACTTGATCGCCACGATGAGCGTCAGCGTCCAGATCACCAGCGACACGGCGCCCAGCGCATCCTCGGCCGTACGGGCGGGGGCGACGCGAAATATCTGGTCCATCGCGTAGAGCGGCGAGGTCCCGATGTCGCCGTAGACGACGCCAAGCGCCCCGATGGCCAGCGGGCCGACGCCGCCCTTCGGCGCGTGGTCGCGCTCCTGCGGGGCGGCGTGGACGTGGCGTGTTGGTTCGACGAGGCTGGTCATCGGCGCCGGCTTTCAGCAATGCCAATTTGCAATGGGAAATCGCGTCCGGCAATGCCCCGGGGCCGCGACACTTGCGCCCAGGCGCGACATGGTTTACCGCCCGCGCCCAACGGGGAAGCGAGGAGAACCGAACTTGGCCGCAGCGGCGCCGCTCAAGCCGATCAACTGGCTGAACGTCTCGACGCTGGTCAGCGTCGCGATCCTCGTCGGCACCGAACTTATTGGGGCCGGCGCCGCCGCAGGCTGGGCGATCGGCGGGTTGTTCGCTTTCGGCGATACGATAACCCACGCGCTCGAAGCTTTTCTCGTGCTCGTGGCGCTCGTTGGGCTGTTCTACTTTCTGCGCGCCGCGACCGGCCACGAGAAGCTGCGGGGGTAGGGCGTCGGGGGACGAACGGCCTCCGCCGTCAGCCGGCGACCTCGTTCCACAGGCGGCGCAGCGGCGGCTCGTCCTCCTCGATCTCGGCGAAGCGGCCGACCGGTTCGAGAAAATAGTTGTCCGTCCGGTCGTCGTTGACCTGGCTCACCTCGCCGACCAGCACGGGGCCCTTGCCCAGCTCGCCGTAGAAGCGGTGGTAGACGCCGCGCTCGACGGTCACGCTCTCGCCGGGGCTCAGCTTCAAGGGCTCCCAGGCTTTGAGTGCGCGCCGGGCGCCGTCGACGATGACCGTCACCGGCGCATCGGTCGTCCGGCCGTCCCGGTCGGCATGGGCGAATTCGAGCGCGAGCACGCCGCCGGCCCGGTTGATGATGTCTTCCATCTTGATGCGATGGCGATGCGTCGGCGTCTCCTGCCCCTCGCCGACAAACAGAAGCTTTTCCGCATAGGGCTTGCCCGTCGGATCGCTCTGGATGCCGTTGCGGACGCAGAAGAGGGTGAGCCCGCGCCGGGCGAAGTCGCCCGAGCCGAAATCGGTGACGTCCCAGCCCATCTGATGATCGCGCAGATATTGCCCGGTCGCGCCGGCGCTCGCGTATTCCTCCGCCGTCCAGTGCGCCCACGGCGGCAACGCCCACCGGTTGGCTTCCAGCAGCGCGATCGCCTGGCCGATAGCGGCGTTGATTTCGGAGCGCTTCATGTCTCGTCCTCCCTCGCCGGCGCCGTCGACGCCGACAGGGGATTATCCCGCAAAGCGCAGGCACTGACCAGCAGTCGAACCCGCCTCACCGCTCCGGCGGCGGGACGATTCCGGCGAATTGGTCCGGCACGTACATTGTCGCCGGGATCGGCTCGCGGTGGTAGTCGGGGTTGTGCGCGCGCGGGGGCAGGATCGGCTTCTCGTGCTCGACCTCCTGGTACGGGATCCGGGTCAGGAGATGGGCGATGCAGTTGAGCCGCGCCCGCTTCTTGTCGATCGCCTCGACCACCCACCACGGCGCCTCGGGGATGTGGGTGCGTTCGAGCATGATTTCCTTCGCCTTGGTGTAGGCCTCCCAGCGGCGGCGCGACTCGAGGTCCATCGGCGAGAGCTTCCACTGCTTCAACGGATCGTTGATGCGCATGAGGAAGCGCAGGTTCTGCTCGTCGTCGGAGATCGAGAACCAGTACTTGACCAGCACGATCCCCGAGCGGACCAGCAGCTTTTCGAACTCGGGCGCGGACTGGAAGAAATCCTCGTATTCCTCGTCGGTGCAGAATCCCATGACCCGCTCGACCCCGGCGCGGTTGTACCATGAGCGGTCGAACAGCACGATTTCGCCGCCGGCCGGCAGGTGCGGCACGTAGCGCTGGAAATACCATTGCGATTTCTCGCGCTCGCCCGGCGCCGGCAGGGCGACGGCGCGGCAGACGCGCGGGTTGAGGCGCTGGGTGATGCGCTTGATGACGCCGCCCTTGCCCGCCGCGTCGCGGCCCTCGAAGATGACGACAAGCTTGAGCTTCTTGGCGACCACCCAGTCCTGCAGCTTGATCAGCTCGCGCTGGAGCCGAAGGAGCTCGGTGAAGTAGAGCTTGCGCGGGAAGGCGTGCTTCTCGGGCAGCTCCTCCCCCTCGGCCAAGATGTCGGCGAGATCGCTGTCCTCGAGCTCGAGCTCCAGATCCTCGTCCAAATTGTCCTGAATCTCGGCGTTGATGCGGTGTTGCATCGCGCTCAACCCGTTGCCCTTGGTCGCGCTCATCCTTGAACTCCTCTCCCCGCTGCAAACTTAGCGAAGGCCTCGGGCCGAATGTCAACGATCGGGGTGAAGTTTTTGCGACAAGCGGCAAGTTCGCCGCGGAGGTTTCGCTCTGCGGCGCGCCGTTTCGATCACGCCGCAGGGAGAGCAGAGCCGGAGCGCCGGGCCCTCGCGACCGAAAACAAGACGCATCAGGCCGCCGTGATCCGTCGCCTATCTCAACCCCGTCGGGTTGGTCTCCGATAGGAATCCCAGGATTTCGTGGAAGAATTGCATTCGGTTCTTCTCCAGCATGACCGTATGCGTGCCTTCCCCGATTTCGATCATGCGCTTGTAGGGCGCGTGCGTCAGCTTGGCAAAAAAGCTTCTGGTCATGCTGGTCATGTAGCTTGGAAGATCGGCGTCCCATTCGGCGTGCACGAGCAGAGTCGGGCCCGTTATTTCGTCAGGGTCGTAGGAGGGTTTACCTGCGAGCCAGAACTGGTTGAATTCGGCGAAGACGCCGTTCGGTGCTCTGAGCCGAGGCGGATTCATCCTGGAGCCAACCGGATCGGTCGCTAGGGTCGCGCGCCACCATTCGTCGAATACACCCGGAGGCACGAGCGTCTGCCGTTTGTCCTCCGGGACTCCCCTATACCAGCGCTTCCTGGCCCCCTCCTCGTCCACCAGCCGATAGGCCGGGAGCGCCTGCTGCTTTGGGTCGGTCGGAGGCTCGAACACCCAGGCGGGCGCATAAAGAACCAGGCGCTCGATCTTCTCGTTGTGTTTTGCGGTGTAGGCGCTGCGATCGACGTGCCCCAGGACCAGCCCATCAGGTCGAGTTTCGGAATTCGTCGCAGCGCCAGCACGTAATCCACTGCGGCGCCGAGGTCGGTTCCCGCCTGCTCGGAGGTTGCAACCGGGGCCCCGGCTTCCGGCGCTTGGTCCATCTCGGGAGGCCGGGTTGAGCGGCCGTATCCGCGGACGTCAACGAGAAACACGTCGAAGCCCGCCCGTGCGAACAGATCCATCATCGATTCGCCTTCGATGGGAAGATCGAAGCTGGTCTCCGCCGGATACGTCGCACCGTGGATGAACAAGAGTGTCCGTCCGGGCGACGGCGCAGGCATGTTCGCAAGGTGCTTGTTGCGGACGAACAGGTCGATGCCTGGCGTGGAGGATTGCACCATTCGATCCTCCATGATCACATCCGTAGGACCGGCCATTGCGGAAGACCCCCCGAACGCGCCGCACGCGAGCGCGAGCCAAGTCATCAAAATGCGCATTCCACCCTCCGTGTGTCGCCTCTCGGTTGGTTTATCGCCTGCCAACTGCCGGAACATTACTGGACGTCCAGCAGATCCTCCGTCGATCGACCCGGATCCGCGCGAATTCCGTCACCATATGCAAGGCGGCGCCGCCTAAGCCCCTCCAAGCAGGAGCCCTGACGACCCATGAAAAACCTCCTCGCGTCTTGGCAGCTCTGGGCGGTTCTCTCCGCGGCGTTTGCCGCGCTGACGGCGATCTTCGCCAAGGTCGGGGTCGAGAACGTCGGCTCCGACTTCGCCACCTTCATCCGCACCATCGTCATTCTCTGCGCGGCGGGCGCGATCCTCGCGCTCACCGGCCAGTGGCAGCCGCTGAACTCGGTCTCGCCGCGAAGCTACATCTTTCTCGTCCTGTCGGGGCTCGCGACCGGATTCTCGTGGCTCTGCTATTTCCGCGCGCTGAAACTTGGCGACGCGGCGCGCGTCGCCCCGATCGACAAGCTCAGCGTGGTGCTGGTGGCGATCTTCGGCGTCGTTTTCTTAGGCGAGAAGCTTGCGCCGCAAAACTGGCTCGGGGTCGCGCTGATCGCGGCCGGCGCGATCCTGGTGGCGCTTAGGTTCTAGAGGGCGGGGGCCGCGCGAGGCGGCTGCGGGCGAGGATGAGGGCGATCGCCGCCGATCCGAGCCGGGCGATGGTGTTGTCGGCCCGGCTCGTCAGGATGATCGGGACCCGCGCGCCGAGCACGATGCCGGCCATCTCCGCGTCGGCCAGATAGACGAGCTGCTTCGCCAGCATGTTGCCCGCCTCGAGGTCGGGGACGACGAGAATGTCGGCCTGGCCGGCGACGGGCGAGACAATGCCCTTGGTGCGCGCGGCCTCGAGCGACACGGCGTTGTCGAAGCCGAGCGGCCCGTCGAGGATTCCGCCGGTGATCTGGCCGCGGTCGGCCATCTTGCACAGCGCCGCAGCGTCGATCGTCGAGCGGATTTCGGGGGAAACGGTCTCCACCGCCGAGAGGATCGCTACCCGCGGGGTGATGATGCCGAGCGCGGTGACGAGGTCGATGGCGTTCTGCACGATGTCGCGCTTGTCGATCAGCGTCGGGTAGATGTTGACCGCCGCGTCGGTGATGAACAGCGCCCGCGGATAGGCCGGCGCGTCGATCGCGAACACGTGGCTGATGCGCCGGGAGGTGCGCAGGCCGGCCTCATGGCCGACCACCTCGTGCATCAGTTCGTCGGTGTGAAGCGCTCCCTTCATCACCGCCTCGACCTTGCCCGCCCGCGCCAGCTCCGCCGCTTTGGCCGCGGCGGCGTGACTGTGTTCAGTCGGGACCATCTCGAAGCTGGAAATGTCGAAGCCATGCGCCTCGGCGGCTTGGCGGATCTTCTTTTCCGGCCCGATCAGCACCGGCTCGATCAGCTCTTCGCGCGCCGCCTCGATCGCGCCGCGCAGCGAGGCCTCGTCGACAGGATGAACGATCGCGGTCCGGATCGGCTTCATCGAGCGGGTGGCCTCGATCAGCTGCCGATACCGGCGCCCTTTCTCGCGCATCTCCTCGACATAGTCTTCGCGCGGCTCGGCGGCGGTCGCCTTCTTCGGCGCCACAACCTCCGCCGTTCCCGCCATGGCGAGGTCGCCGTGCTGGTTGGTCGCGCGCACCTCGATTGTCACGCGCCGGCCTTCTGCGACCCTGGCCGTGACCTTGGCGACGATCGTCATCACGTCGCCGGGGCGGGCCGGGGTCGTCGTCTCGATCGTCTGGCGGAGGAGCTTTGAGCCGGTTCCGGGCAGCCGCCCGGCGATCAGCGCGCTCATCAGCGCGCTCGCCCAGCCGGTCTGGCCGGCGTCGATGCTGAAGGCGCGGCTGGCGGCGACGGCCGGGTCGACGAGGCCCGCGCCCATCGTCGCCGCCTGGGTCGCGAGCAGGGAAAAGTCCTCCGGCGTCAGCGTATGGACAAGACGATCCTCATCGCCGACCTGCAGCACGTCGAATGGACGGTTACCGATTGCAGACATGAATGCTTCCCCAGAAACATTTTCCGGACGATGAAGCGCTACGCCCGGACGCTTGCGCCGGCTTTGCCCGTCGCTCGCTTTCCCTGTTGCGCCGGCAGCCAGTTCGTATCCGGTCCAACCGGCCGCAGACGATCGCCATGATGGGCCCGGTATACGCGCTCACGGTCGCCGTCGCCAGAAGCGCAAATGTCGCGCCCGCGCCATTAAAGCGCCCTGTTCCGGTCCGCCCCGGCGTTTTTCGCGCGAAAGGCGCGGTCGGGCTTTGCCGGTCGGTAACAATCGACTGCCGGCGAGCGAAAGCCGGGCAGACGGCGCCCCGGCGCCGAAAACGGGAGACGAATCCTTGACCGACCGGCTGACCCTTCACGCAGCGCTTGTGGCGCTCCTCCTTGCCGTCCCGACCTCCGCTTTCGCCGCCGACGCCGCCCACCCGACCGTGGTGGAGCTCTTCCAGAGCCAGGGATGCTCGTCCTGTCCGCCCGCGGCGGCCAACGTGCGCGCGGTCAGCGACCGCCCCGACGTACTGGCGCTTGCTTTCGAGGTCGACTACTGGGACCGGCTCGGCTGGAAGGACACGTTCTCGAGCCCGGCCTGGACGGCGCGCCAATACGCCTACGCGCACGCCATGGCGCGTGACGGCGTCTATACGCCTCAGGTCGTGGTGAACGGCCGCGTCGAGGGCGACGGCCTGGAAGCGGGCGGCCTCACGGCGCTGATTCGCGAGGGCGATCGCGGCGCCGGCGGCCCCGGGGTTTCCTTTGCCGGCGGCGCCGTGTCGGTTGGGTCGGGGACGGCGCCCGCTCGCGGCGCCGACGTCTGGCTCGTCCGTTACGACCCGCGCGTCGTCGAGGTGGCGGTCAAGCGCGGCGAGAACGCCGGCCGCACCCTGCCGCACAAGGACGTGGTGCGCGAGATGGCGTTGCTCGGCCATTGGGACGGAGGCGCCGCGTCCTTCCCCGCGCCCGCCGGGCCGCCGGATCTCGGCGAAGCGGCGATCGTCCAGGAGGCGGGCGCCGGACCGATCCTGGCGGCGGCGAAGAGGTGAAGTTTTTTTGCGCGATTTCCCTCTGGCGCCGGCCGCGCGAGGTTTTAGACTTCCCAGTCGACTGCGCGGCGGGAAAGCCGTCGGCGCATCGACGAAGGGGAGACGCCGCATTCGTATCCATGCCTCCGCTCCGGCGATCGCGCTCGTCCTTTTCTTCCTGTCGCCGACGGGACGGGCGGACTCGTTTTCGACCGCCTGGCCGACGCCCCCGTCCGTCACGTTCAGCGATCTCTATCGCGCGGTCGAGATGGGCAGCCTATTCGCCGACCAGAAGACGTTCGCCGACGCGACGCCGAAGGAACCGCCCGCCGACGTCATGGCGGCCTACGAGCGGGAGAAGGGGCTGCCGGGATTCGACTTAAGGGCCTTCGTCGACCGCCATTTCGCGCCGCCATCACGACATGTCGTCGCCTTTACGCCCCAGCCGGATCAGGACGTCCGGGCCTATATCCGCGACACGTGGATGACGCTCACGCGCAACCCCGATCAGGCCGAGCCTTTCTCTTCGCTGCTTCCGTTGCCGCACCCTTATGTCGTGCCGGGCGGCCGCTTCAGCGAGATCTACTACTGGGACAGCTACTTCGTCATGCTGGGCCTGGTTCAGGACGGACGGGTCGATCTCGCCCGCGCCATGCTCGACAACATCGCATCGCTGATCGAGCGCTACGGGCATATGCCGAACGGCAACCGCAGCTATTATCTCAGCCGTTCCCAGCCGCCCTTTTTCTCGCTGATGGTCGAACTCGTCGCGGCGCACGAGGGCGACTCCGTCTTCGTCCAGTTTCTTCCCGAGCTTGAGACCGAATACGCCTACTGGATGGATAGCGCCCAGGACCTCAAGCCCGGTTCGGCCTTCCGTCACGTCGTGCGGCTTCCCGACGGGACGCTGTTCAATCGTTACTGGGACGATCGCGCCGCGCCGCGCGACGAATCCTATCGCGACGACGTCGAGACGGCGCGTCGCGCGGGCCGTCCGGCCGAGGAGGTCTACCGCGACCTTAGGGCCGGGGCGGAAAGCGGCTGGGACTTCAGTTCGCGCTGGCTCGCCGACGGCAAGACCCTCTCGACCATCCGCACCACGGATATCGCGCCCGTCGATCTCAACGCCGCCATGGTTCACCTGGAACGGACGCTCGCAAAGGCCTATCGGCTCAAGGGCGACAGGGAAGCCTCGCAACGCCGTCAGGCCGACGCCGACAGGCGGTCCGAGGCGATCCGCCGAATCTTGTGGAACGGCGAGGGCGGCTTTTTCGCCGACGATCTATGGCGGGAAGGGCGTCTCAGCGAGACGTTGACCGCGGCGACGGCGGCGCCGCTCGCCTTCGGCGTCGCGACCCCGGATGAGGCCCACGCGGTCGCGGAAACGATCCGGAAGCGCCTGCTCGGGCCCGGCGGTCTCGAGACGACGCTCGCAGAAACCGGTCAGCAGTGGGACCAGCCCAACGGCTGGGCGCCCCTGCAATATCTCGCGATCGAGGGCTTTAGAGCCTACGCCGAGCCGGACCTCGCGCGCGAAATCGCGCGACGCTGGATCGCGACCAACGTCGGCAGTTACGCCGCTCTCGGCGTGCTCGCGGAGAAGTACGACGTGGCCCGGCCGCCGGACGCCGGCGCGGCGGTCGGGCGCGGCGGCGAATATGCGCTGCAAATCGGGTTTGGCTGGACCAACGGCGTGCTCGCCGCGCTCATGGCCGAATATCCCGATCTGGCTCAGGAAGCGTTGCGGAAGAACCCGTAGTCCGCTGGCGCCAGCGGCGCGGAGAAAAAATGAAAAGGCGCGGCTCATGGAGCAGCGCCTTCGATTGCTTGGGAGCCAA
>Ga0074045_10001841_pt1 | contig 20132 bp, 20 predicted proteins | sample BogForMeECP23OM2_FD_94442 | JGI IMG/M metagenome (GOLD analysis project Ga0074045, IMG submission 94442) | Bog forest soil microbial communities from Calvert Island, British Columbia, Canada - Bog Forest MetaG ECP23OM2 | ecosystem: Environmental > Terrestrial > Soil > Wetlands ...
ATGGCCGATTTCACGATCTATCTCGGCAATAAGAACTATTCGTCCTGGTCGCTTCGGCCCTGGCTCGTGCTCAAGCAGACGGGGGTCCCGTTCGACGAGATCGTCATCCCGCTGTACGAGGCGACGAGCAAGTCGACCATCATGAAGTACTCGCCTTCGGGAACGGTTCCGGCGCTGAAGCACGGCGAGCTCGTGATCTGGGACAGCCTAGCGATCTGCGAGTATCTCGCCGAATCCTTCCCGACATTCCAGCTCTGGCCGCGCGACCACGATGCGCGCGCGGTCGCCCGGTCGGTCTGCGCCGAGCTGCATTCCGGGTTTCAGGCGTTGCGCAAACATCTGCCGATGAATATTCGTTCGAGCTTTCCCAATCGTGGGATCACCACGGAGGTTCAGGCCGAGATCAACCGGGTCATGGCCATATGGCGCGATTGCCGCAAGCGCTTTGGCCAGGGCAAGGGCGATTTCCTGTTCGGGCAGTTCAGCATCGCGGATGCGACCTATGCTCCGGTCGTGATGCGCTTTCGGACCTACCGGATCGATCTCGAGCGCGAAGCGGAGGCTTATTGCGAAAAGGTCATGGCGCTGCCAGCAATGCAGGAATGGGCCGCCGCCGCCCGCAACGAGCCGATGGTCATCGACGCCTACGAGTTTTGAACAACCGAGCCGCAACTAGTCGCACGGCTCGAACCACAGCGCGCAGCCGTAATCGATCGTGACCTCGTGGCCCTGGCCGATCGGGGCCGACGCGATCAGATCGAGGGTGTGCCGCGGAAAGTTCCGCTCGACCCGAGCATTGGGGCGGCACGCATGGTTGCACAAGGTGACGACGCCGAGCGCCAGCGCTCCGCGTCCTTCACCCTCCGGATCGCCATCCCAGTGAAAGTAGTAGTCATGGATGATCGTCCGGTCGAGCGCTGGACAATCGGCAGGGGATATGATGATAACCGGCGCCGCCTCGATCACCGTCCCGGGCGCGATCACCCCACGCGCGTAGACCCCACGGCCGCGCGTGGGGCTGGTCCGGATCTCGATGCGATAGTTCGGTATCGGTCGGAGGCGCGCGAGCGCCGCCGCAGCGGACACCCGGCGAGGAGCGTTCAGACGTGCTCGCGCGGCCGCTCGGCGGCACCGGCAGGGGCCGGCGAGCTCGTCGCGGCGCCCGGAGGCGACACCTGCGCCGGCGGCGTCGCCTCGGCCTCGTCCTCTTCTTTCATACCCGCCTTGAAGGCTTTGATACCCTTGGCGAAATCACCCATCACGCGGGGCAGCTTCCCGGCGCCGAAAAGGATCAGGATAATGGCCAGGACCACGATCCAGTGCATCAAGCTGAAGGAACCCATAGCGGCGACCCCGGAAGGCTGACCAAACCCTATCCTAGCAGGTCTCCCCGGCACCTGCATCGGCTACCCACGAGGTCGTACAGAACGCTGGAATGTCAAGCCCGACAGCCGAAAAGGATGATCCATGACCTATTTCCCGCCGCCCCACCCCGCACTATGGGCGACGGCGACACCTGCCGAAGCCGGCCTCGATTCCGGGGCGCTAGCGGCCGCCGCTCGCCACGCCGCCGAGTGCGAAACGCCGTGGGCGCGCGACCTCTCCTTGATGGTCACGGGCGATTTCCAGGAGCGGCCGCCGTGGAACGAGACACTCGGACCGGTGCGGCCGCGCGGCGGGCCGAACGGCCTTGCGCTACGCGGCGGCCGGATCGTCGCCGAATGGGGCGAGACGAATCGGGTCGACATGACCTTCAGCGTCGCCAAGAGCTATCTCGCGATTCTCGCCGGTCTCGCCTGGGACCGCGGGTTGCTCCGCGATCCCCATGAACCGGTCTGCCGCACCGTCGAGGACGGCGGCTTCGACCCGCCGCACAACAGCGCGATCACCTGGCATCACCTGCTGCAGCAGACCTCGGAATGGGAGGGCGTTCTGTGGGACAAGCCCGATCTCGTCGACCGCAACCGGGCCGTCGCCGGCCGGCCGAGTACCGCGCCGAAGGGGACCCACCGCGATCTCCATCCGCCGGGCGGGTTCTGGGAATACAACGACGTCCGGGTCAACCGCCTGAGCCTCGCTCTGTTGCGGCTGTGGCGCCGTCCGCTGCCCGAAGTGTTCAAGGAGCTGGTCATGGATCCGATCGGCGCCTCAGGGGATTGGGAATGGGCCGGGTACCGCAACTCGTGGGTCGAGATCGACGGCTGCCAGGTGCAATCCGTGTCCGGTGGCGGGCATTGGGGCGGCGGCGTGTTCATGCATGCGCGCGACCAGGCGCGGATCGGACTGATGCTGCTCCGTCGCGGGATGTGGGGACGGCGCCGCATTCTCTCGGAGGCATGGATTGACCGCATGCTCGAGCCCTGCCCGCTCAACCCGCAATACGGGTACCTCTGGTGGCTCAACACCGGCTGCGGCCTCTATCCGAGCGCCCCGGCCGCGAGCTATTACGCCCGCGGCGCCGGCGGCAACCTGACCTGGATCGACCCTGAGAACGACACCGTCGCGGTGGCGCGCTGGACCGCTCCGGCGGCGATGGACGGCTTCATGAAGCTTCTGATGACGACTCTCCGGCGTGACCCCATTGGTGAGAGTGATGAGACTGTGAGGAGCAGCAGCTCGTAAGTTGACACTCTATTGATTCAAGGGATCATCGTGTGCTTTAAGCGGTCGCAAGCACGTTCGGGGGGACCTTGCCCGTGCAAACCGCCGGATCCTCGGCCGCCAGATCGGCCGAAGTCATCTGCCTATTGCTCGCGAGCTTGACCTTTTGCACGTCTGCGGCGCAGACGAGGGACTATTGCGCCAACGATCCCCGGGTCGAAGCGGTCGATTTATCGACCCCGGTCGACCAGGGTTTCCTGAGCACGATGCGGGGGATCGGGGTCAACACCATCATCCGTTACTACGACCATGAAGACGAAACCCTTCCCGGGAAGACCTTGAGAAGGGACGAGCATAATCTTATCCTGATAAACGGTTTCAAGACCGCCGTCGTTTTTCAGCATCATAACAACCAGTTTGCCTCGTTCACCGCGTTGCGGGGGCGCCAGGATGCCGAGCGGTCGCTCGCGCTCGCCGCCGAAAATTCTCAACCGCGAGGCAGCGCCATATATTTCGGGGTCGATGGCCCATGGCGGATGAGCTACGAGCTGACGAATGTTGTCGCCTACTTCCGGGAACTGAAAGCCAGCCTCGCCGGCCTCGGCTACCGGATCGGGGTCTACGGCAGCGGGCTGGTCTGCGACGTGCTACAAACCGCCGGGCTCGCTGAATTGTGCTGGCTCGCAGCCCCGACTGCTTGGCCGGATTACCACACCTACTACCAGACGAGAAAATGGGGACTGGCTCAGCTCCGGACCTCGCAGTGTGGCGGTCGAAGCGTCGATTTCGATCTCGTCAATGATATGGTCGCCGACTACGGCCAGTTTGCCCGCTAGAGGCATCCGCTGAATAGATCGAGACCTAGATAGGCGGGCTTCTTCTGCCCATCAGACCCGTCAGCACCATCACGACGAAGACAACTAGGAAGATGAAAAACAGTATCTTTGCGATGCCTACCGCAGCGAATGCGATTCCACCAAAACCCAAAAAGCCGGCGATGATTGCGATTACGAGAAACATCAGCGCCCAATAGAGCATACTTCCCTCCGTTTTAAACGGCGCGCCCGGGAGTTGATGTCCCTCTCGGCCCGGCAGCTATCTCCGGAAACAAGCCGAGCTGCGATCCGGTTCCCTGGCCGTTTGGCTTGGAAGGAGTGAGCTGACGATATGGGCCGGCAGCGCCGGCAACCCCGGTATTGTCGGATGGTCCGCCTCTCTATACGGTTCTTTGGCCATGCCCGGGCCTCGCTTCGACGCGGTTTTGTTCGATCTCCTGACCGCTCTGGTCGATTCATGGAGCCTGTGGAATGCAGTTTCCGGAGGCGGAGAGAGCGGGCGCAAATGGCGCGCCGCCTACCTGCGTCGGACATACCGGGCCGGCCGTTACCGGCCCTACGAGACCCTCGTCGCTGAAGCAGCCATGGAGGTCGACCTTCCTCCTGCACTCGCCGAATGCCTCGCCGCCCGATACCACGAACTCGAACCCTGGCCCGAGGTCCGCGAAGTACTCGGTGCCCTGCGACGCGAGGGTCTGAGGCTCGGCGTGGTGACGAACTGCTCGGAAGCGCTCGCGATGACCGCGGTGGCCTGTACGGGTATCGACTTCGATGTCGTCGTGACGGCCGAGCGCGCCGGCTATTACAAGCCCGATTCGCGACCCTACGAGAAGGCTCTCGCCGAGCTGGGCTTGACGGCGGGCCGGTGCTTATTCGTGGCCGGTTCCGCCTACGATCTGTTCGGCGCGAGCAAGATCGGTCTGCCTATCTATTGGCACGACCGCGTCGGCATGAAGCCGCCGGCAAATGCACCCGAGCCGCTCGCCTACCACCGCACGCTGCACCCGCTCCCCGACGTGTTATACGGACGAGCCGCCGAGTAGATTGCCGACCGCTTCCGTTACGAGATCGACTGAATGAAGAGCCTGCCGCGCGCCATCCTGTTCGATATGGACGATACGATCCTTGCTGCCTTCGGCCAGGCGCAGGATCAGTGGCGGCGGGTCATTGCCGCTTTCATCGAACAGCTGGCTCCGCATCCGCCGGACGAAGTCGTCGCCGCGATCCAAGCCTATTCGCGGCGCCTGTGGTCCGACGCGACCCGGCACAAAGATTGGCGCCCCCGGATCGGCGCGGCGCGGCGCCACATCGTCGCGAGGGCTTTCGCGGGGCTGGCGGGTGCGGCTGGCCGACCGGTTCCGTCAAGCGAGGTTTGCGAAGCGATGGCCGATCGCTTCAACGAGATCCACGACGCCGAGCTGCGCATGTTTCCCGGCGCTCACGAGACGCTCGATCGCCTCAAGCAACTCGGCGTGCGCCTGGCACTCGTCACCAATGGTGCCGCCGAGCCGCAGCGCGCCAAGGTGATCCGCTTCGCCCTCGAAGAGCGTTTCGACCATATCCAGATCGAGGGCGAGCACGGCTTCGGCAAGCCCGAAGAGCGCGCCTATACCCATGCGATGGAAGCGCTCGGCGTCGGGCCGCAAGAAACCTGGATGGTCGGCGACAACCTCGAATGGGAGATCGCCGCACCGCAGCGGCTCGGCATCTATGCGATCTGGTACGACGGCTATTCAGCCGGGCTCCCGCCCGGCTGTCCGATCCGGCCCGATCGGATCATCCGGTCTCTGCCCGAGCTGTTGCGGTAATCGACGCAGCGCTCACTGCACGCGGCGCAGCCCCATGTCGGCGAGACAGCCTTCGATCGGCTCACCCTTGTCAGAGCTTTTCGCCCGGTCCTCGCAGGCGGCGACGACGGCCGCGAACTCGGCCTTCGAAGGCGGTTTGCCGGCGGTCGTCTGCCACTCCCTAAGGTCAGAGGAAGCGTGGGCCAGCGTGGCACCATTCACCATCATGCAAGCGACCAGACCCAGCAGAAAAACGGCAACACACCCCCGCACTCGACCCCCCGACTTGCCCTCTGCGAGATTACGCGGTCTGCGCAGTGCTCCGCTACCCGGTTTTTGGCAAGTTTCGCTTTTTGCCGTCACTCGACCTCGGTGAAGCCCAGCTGGTCGGCGAGACCGTAACCCTCCGCCAAGCTGCGCAGCTTGTACCAGGTCGCGTCTTCGACCTCGACGCCGTTCTCGCGGCGATCCTGCTCGCGCAGATGCTCGATTTCGCCCGGGTAATAGACGCCGCTGCTGCCCTCGGCCGGCCTAGTGGCCTTCAGATAAGCGGCGAAGTCGGCGATATCCTTTTTGAACTGGGCGAGCGGCCGGAAGGCATCGACCTTGAACACCGCCATGAAGCAGCCGTCATTGTGGCGGCCGGTCGGCTCCACCCCAAAGCCGAGGCCGGTCAACAGGCCGCACAGGATTTCGACCATGACTGAGAGGCCATAGCCCTTGTAGCCCTCGCTGCCGCCGACCGGGAGGAGTGCGCCGCCCTGGCGCAGCTGGCTCGGGTCGTTGGTTGGCTTGCCGTCGCTGCCAATAATCCAACCGTCGGGTACGGGCTGGTTGCGCGCGACGGCGAGCGCGATCTTGCCGGCGGCCGCCGCCGAGGTCGCCATGTCGAGGTAGAGCGGTCCATCGAGATCGGACGGCATCGCGATCGAGATCGGGTTGGTGCCGAGCCGCGCCTCGCGCCCGCCGAACGGCGCCACCGCCTTGGGCGAGCGTCCGGAATCGGCGGTGGCGATGCCGATCATCCCTTCCCGTGCGGCCATCAAGGTATAGGAGGCGACCCGGCCGATATGCCCCTGGCGGAACACGGTGGCGGCCGCGACATTGGCGGATTTGGCCTTCTCGATGGTCAGCCGCATCGCCCGCTCGTTGACGACGTAGCCGAAGCCCCAATGGCCGTCGACGACCGTGGTGGTCGGCGATTCCTGGACGATTTTCCAGGGTGCCCCGGGGACAATGTGCCCGACCTTGATGCGCTCGATATAGGTCGGGATCTGGATCACCCCGTGCGAGTCGTGGCCGGCGAGGTTGGCGGCGACGACGTGCCGCATGACGATCTCCGCCTCCTCGGGCGACGTCCCGGCCGCAATGAACAGCGCACGGCCGATCTCGCCCAATCGTTCTGCCGGAATTTTCGGCATTGTACTTCCTCCCTCAGTGGGCCCCGCCGAAGCCGGCGGGGTCGACCTTCAGCCCATAGAAACGCTGCGGGTTGTCGAAGAAGATCTTGCGCTTCAGCTCGACCGGCAGGTCGTTGCGATCGGCCAGCGTCGCTACGGCGTCCGGAAACTGGCCGTCCCAGTGGGGATAGTCGGAGGCAAACAGGATGTTGTCGGCGGGAAAGAAGTCCGGCACGTAGCGCAAGGTCTTTTCTTCAGGCTCGCAGGACACGAACACCCGGCCGCAGCACATGTATTCGGACGGCTTGGCCTTCAGCAGCGGCGCATCGAACGGGCGGAATTCGTACTCCTCGTCCATATGCTCCATCCAGAACGGGACCCACCCGATCCCGGCCTCGAGGAATGCTACGCGCAGATCCTGATACTTCTCCAACAGGCCGCTGTAGATGACGGCGGTGCAGGCGATCAGCTGCTCCGGTGCGTGCGACAATGTGTGGATCTGCAGAAAATTCTCGAAATGGCAGAGCGGGTCCATCGTGTCGCTACCAGAGGCATGGAAGCCGACGGCCACGCCCTGTCGCGCGCATTCCTCGTAGAACGGCCAGAAATCGCGATGCGCGATATTGCGGCTGCGGTCGTAGGTATTGACCATGACGCCGACCGCGCCGAGCTTCGTCACCGCCCGCTCCATCTCGGCGATCGCCGCCTTGACATCGACATGCAACGGCACCAAGGCGACGCCCTTCAGCCGCTTGCGGTCGATCGCGCACCAGTCGTGGAGCCAGTCGTTGTAGGCGCGGCACAACGCGATCGCGTAATCGGCCTCGCGCACCCGCGCGAGCATCAGCCCACCGGTCGGATAGATGATCTGCAGATCGATTCCCTCCTGCGCATTGTCGGCGAGGTTCTGCGCCGGCGACGGCGGCCGCTTGCCGGCGAGTGCACCATTTTGCGTGCGGTCGAAATTGTCGGAGGGATAGATCGTCGCCCGCTGCCGATATTCCTGCGGCAGCCGCTCTCGGTACACCGGCTCGTAATCGACGGCGTGTCCGTCGGCGTCGATGATGACCATGCCGTTTTTCATGCGAGAACCTCTTCGTCGGCTGGGTGCGGTTTATAGCATGCGGCGGCGGCCCACGGTACCGGCGCGGCATCAACCCGGCGGCGCGTTGGGTGGGTCACGTGACGAGCGCCAGGGTTACCTGTATAACTATACAGACGATCTCGGGAGGATGCCGATCATCGGTTGCTCTTGTCGTGCGAAGCGCACCAGCCGACCCCACACCCCGCCGCCGCCGATGATTAGGCGCGGCGCCGGGCAGCGATCACCGCGAAAGCCGGAGGCGTGAGGGGAGAAAGCGCTCCGCCGGTCCCGAACCGGGCCCTTACCACCGCGACGGTCATCTGCGCCTGTGTCATGCAGGGGCTCGATACGACGATCGTCAACGTCTGCCTGCCCCATATCCAGGGCAGCATGTCGGCCTCGCAGGACCAGATCTCGTGGATCCTGACGTCCTACATCGTTTCCTCGGCGATCACGATGCCGCTGACCGGCTGGCTCGCCGGGCGTTTTGGCATCAGATACATCTTTCTCGGCTCGGTCATCGGGTTCACCATCGCCTCGGCGTTGTGTGGAGCCGCGACAAGCCTGACCCAACTGGTGCTCTTCCGTCTCCTGCAAGGCATATGCAGTGCGGGGCTGGTGCCGCTCGGGCAAGCGACCTTGTTCACGATCTATCCGCGCGAAAAGCATGGCCAGGCGATGGCGATCTTCGCCACCGGGGCGATGATGGGGCCGATCATCGGCCCGACGCTCGGCGGCTGGCTGACGGAGAACTTCGATTGGCGCTGGTGCTTTTACATAAACCTGCCGGTCGGGGCACTGTGCGCGCTCGGCGTCTTTGGTCTGATCCGCCAGACCCGCACCATGCGGCGCGAGCAGTTCGATATGTTCGGCTTTGCGATGCTGAGTCTCGGCGTCGGCTCGCTGCAATTGATGCTCGACCGCGGCCAGCTCAACGATTGGTTCCACTCGACCGAAATCTGGATCGAGGCGACGATCGCCGGGTTATGTTTCTACCTGTTGGTCGTCCACACGATGACGACAGGGGAACGCTCGTTTCTCAATCGCGAATTATTGAAGAGCCCGAATTTCGTCGCCGGCAGCCTCTTGATGTTCGGGGTCGGCATGATCCTCAGCGGGACCCTGGCGCTGATGCCGTCGATGATGCAGGAGCTGATGAACTATCCGGTGTTCGACGCCGGGTGGATGATGGCGCCGCGCGGGTTCGGCACGATGCTGGCGATGTTTATCGTCGCCCGGCTGATCGACCGCGTCGACAATCGCCTGTTCATCCTGGTCGGGTTCCTGCTGACGGCGGCCTCGTTGTGGCAGATGACCGGTTATTCGCTGTATATGGGGTCGGGACCGATCCTGTTCGCCGGGTTCGCCCAGGGTTTCGGTCTCGGCTGCACGTTTGTGCCGCTCAATCTTCTCGCCCTCTCGGGCCTACCGCACCACATCCTGACCCAGGGAACCGCGATCCGTGCCCTGATGCGCATGCTCGGCGGCAGCATCGGCATCGCCATTCTCGAAACCGAACTCAGTCAGAACACCCAGATCGTTCATTCCCGTCTGATGGAGCACCTGCGTCCGGACAACCCGCTGGCCCAGGCGCCCTACCTGACGGCACCCTTCAGTCTGACGGACCCCTCAGGGATCGCGGCACTCAATCACGAGGTGACCCGACAGGCGGCGATGGTCGCCTATAACGACGATTTCGCGCTGATGCTGATCGTCATCCTCGCCTCCTTGCCATTATTGCTGCTGGTCCGCGGCCCGCGCCATCAGCCGATGCCCGCCGCGGCCGACGATTAGACGGAGCCTTCGCTTCTTGGCTGATCGCTGACGGTTGAGCGCGGGCAGTTTCCGGGGAGAAACGATTTGGCGCGAGACTCGGCTTGGCCCGATCGGCGCCGACGTCACCGGACTGCTCTAAATCAGCAGCATCCCCGTCGGCGTCGATGACGGTCCCGCCGTTCCGCATCAGGTGAAATTCTCGTCGACCGCGTACGGCCTCAGAACCACGCCCGCGGTGACGCGCGATACCGGCGCGGCGCGTCTATGTCCGCGCAATCCGTCCAAGCAAGCTCGCAATCGCCAAAGCCGGATTCCGGCGCGATCCGGGATGTGGAAAGAGTCAGCTGCTCGCTCGCACCCTCGAGCGGATCTCCCGCAGCGCTGCGGCGAAACCCGACTTCGATAGGAGAGCTCGAAATCTCGCCCCGCGCTACGCGCGATATAAGGTTGCCGAAAATAGCGGGAGGGGCGATCCTGGCTCGAAAAACAGGCTCAAGGGCTCAACGTGGCCGACCGAATAGTTTACCAATTGCCCTGCGCGCGGTTTGCGACTGGGTTGCCCGGACGGCCCAAGCGGCCGACCAGGGCATCAATATTCTCGAAAACGGCGGAGTGTCGCATAAAAGACGCTCAGCAAAATCCAAAGGGAGGATACCGGCATCATGAATACTAGGCATCCCGCGCGTACCAGTTTTTCCCGCCGCGATATCCTTCGTGGTAGCGCCGCGCGTTGATGGGAGCTTACGGTTTGACCCCGCGCTACGGCCTCGCCGCCGATATTCCGATGGAGTATGACGGCTCGAAGTTTCAGATAGCGGCAATGGAGCCCAATCCAAAGCGGGGAGGGGTGATGCGCTACGGCATTCTCAATCGCCCGCCGCATTTCGATGTGCATCAATCCGGCACTGTCGGCAATATCGGCACTCAGGGTTGCATGTTCGACAACCTGATTCGACGTGATCCGCGCGACAGTGGCAAGACCATCATCCCCGATCTGGCGCATAGCTGGGAAATCGCCAACGACGGCAAGACCTACACCTTTCACTTGCGGCAGGGCGTTCAGTTCCACGACGGGGCGGACTTCACAGCGGCTGACATAAAAGCGACCTTCGACCGGATCGCGAAACAACCGGCCGGCGTCAGCATCCCGCGCACTCTGCTGTTCAGGGCGGTCAGCGAGATCAATGCGCGCGACAAGTACACGGTCGAATTCAAGCTAGCCGCGCCACGCCCAGTCAATTTCATGATGTCCGCCTTCGCCAGCGGCTGGATCGTGATCTTCAGCAAGAGGACTCTGGAAGAGAATAATTACGATCTACGCAAGGTCCTCAACATCCCTGGTACCGGTCCCCTTAAGACGCAACGCCGGGTCGAGAACGAGGTCTGGGTGATGGAGAGAAACCCGAACTACTGGAACCAAGGCCTGCCCTACCTCGATGGCATCGAATTTTACAATCTCTTGCCATTTTCCCCGGAGCTTGCGTCCGCCATTCTGTCCGGCAGAGTGGATTATGCCCGCGCACTCGACCCGGCCACTGCCCGGAAGGCGGCTACAACTCCTGGCCTGTCCACCGCGAAATTCTACCAGAGCGTAATTCACGCGACCTGGCTGAATGCCAAAAGGCAGCCGTTCGATGATCCGCGTGTCAGGCGCGCCATGCATCTGCTGTTCGATAAACAGGTCCTGGTGGACGTCGTGAAGGATGTCTCCCCGCTGATGACGGGAGGATTCATCTATCCGTTTTCCGAGTTCGCCACGCCGAAGGACCAACTTACAAAACGGCTCGGCTATCAGGAGGATTCCGGCGCCGCGATCAAGGAGGCTAAATCCCTGTTGGCCGCCGCCGGCCAGAACAGCATGCGACCACTGGATTTCATGGTGCGGGACCTCAGCCATCACAAGCTCTTTGGCCAGGCCATCGAGGCGATGTTGAGGGAGGTGGGTATTCAATCCAACCTGCGGACGGTGGTCGAATCGGTTTGGTTCGGTGACGCGACGGCCGGCAACTACGATTTGGCTGTCGGCGCCATCGTTTCAACCCTGCTTGACCCTTCCGACTACTTCTACGCCTGGTACCGCACCGATGGGCCGCAGAACTACTCGTTCTGGCACAACGCCGAGTTTGACAAACTGGTGGATCAGATCGACGTCGAAGTCGATGCCGGCAAGCGTATGGCGCTGATTCGGCGAGCCGAGGACCTCATGGAGCAGGATCCTCCGTTGGTACCGGTTGCATGGGAGAATATCCTCGATGTCTGGTACGACTACGTGAGCGGCCACAATCCGAAAGATTATTTCGGCATCTACGACGTGGTCCGGTTCGACACGTTCTGGCTGGATAAGGCCTGACCGACAGCTTTGTCGCCGGCGGGATGCGGCCGCAGACGCAAAGCCCAGTATGAGCGGATGGACCAGAGTACTCCCTGCCACTGGCCGAAACTCTCCACGATATTACCATTCGCGAGACCACAACTCGCGTCATCAGTCAAATATGGAAGTAATTGAGCTTGCCCCTCTGGAACTTGACGTCCGGGCCGACGAGGTCCGCAACAATGTCGACCGGCACCGATTCGGAGGCAAAGCATCAGAAATCGGCTGAAGGAAGCAAAGCCGGTGCCTGATGCCATCACCTGATCTGCCCGGCGCCCCACGAACGTCCAGAATCGGCGCAGCCTCGCCCTCAGCGCGCGTATGCCGCGAAGGACCGCCTTCCACCCCCGTCGGACCCTCGGCGCGACGAGGGCAGCGTTCGCCATGTGCGGTTTTGCGGTCAGAAATTTGCTGATTTAGTATCAGATCTCGAAGGAATTCGACGCGATGGGCGGCGCCTTTGTGCGCGACAGCTTTCTGTCGCGAGCGCGTTAAACGGCTGCCGCCAGGCGGCCGTCACTCGCCGGGCAGTGTGAACTGAAAGGTGGCACCCCGTGTTCCGTTGGGGCTCGCCCACAAACAGCCGTCATGCGACTCGATGATCCGCCGACTGATGGACAATCCCATACCGGTGCCTTGCGGTTTTGTGGTGAAGAATGCGTCGAAAATGCGCTCGGCTTCATCGACAGGAAGCCCGATGCCCGAATCACTCACCGTAATCAAGACCTGACCATGCTCCGTCCTCTTCGATGCGATGGTCAGTTCACCACCCGCTTCTCGCATCGCCTCGATGCTGTTGAGCATGAGGTTCATCAAAACCTGCTGCAGCTGTACGCGATCTGCTGTTGTCTGCGGAAGCCCCAGGTCGAGTTGCGTGCGGATTGAAATGGAGTGCCGATCCGCCGTATCTCCCAGCAAAACCGTCATCTCCCGAAGGATTTCGTTCAGGTCGACGACTTCCCGTTCTGGCGTGCCTCGCCCGTAAAGTGAGCGAACTCGGTCGATGATGCCGGCGGCGCGCGTCACCGCTGCGACCATTGCCGAGGCAGCGCCGCATGCTTCCTTCTCATCGGGTGGATCACGACGGAGCCAGCGCATGCAGGCATTGGCGCTTATGATGGCGGCGGCGATCGGCTGCTTGATTTCGTGAGCCAGTGAGGCGGTCAGTTCTCCCATCATGCTCGCGCGGTTGATGTGCGCAAGATCTGCCTCGAGCTGGCGCAATCTTTCGCGCTCTTCCTCGGCGCGGTTGCGCTCGGTAATATCCGTTATCGCACCTACGAAGACAAAACGCTCCGGATCTTCGCCGGTCAAGCGATGAGCCACGGCTTGAACGTATTTGACCGAACCGTCGGCCATCAACAGGCGATACTCGGCAATAAACTCGCACCCCTCCATCGCGGCGCGGTCAAGGATTTGACGGTGACGCATCCGGTCATCCGGATGAGTGCGGTCGATCACTAATTGAATGGTGGGCTTTGTCGTGGGCTCGCACTCAAATATTCGATAGGCCCCTTCGGACCAGTAGAGTTCCCCGGTCGAAGCGTTCCAGCCGAAACTCCCCGTCTGGCTCAATTGCTCCGCCGCCGTTAGATACATCTCGCTCCGGCGCAGCGCTTCCTCGGCGTTCTTGCGTTCGGCTCGTTCTCGAGTTTCGCGCAGTGCGCGCTGCACCGATGGCACGAGCCGTGATAACCGCGTCTTCAGAACATAATCCGTAGCCCCGCTCGTGAGCGCTTCGATTGCTATCTCTTCGCCGAAGCCCGAGACAAAGATGAAAGGCAGATCAGGGCGGGCATTCAGCGCGAGCTTCAATGCCGAAAGGCCGTCGAACGAAGGAAGCTTGTAATCGGCGAGAATCAGATCAATTCCACTGTCTTCAAGAGCGGCCAGGAACTCGGCGCGCGTTTGGACGCGGGTGACTTCGCAGACGAAATGATCCGCTTCAAGGAGCTCTTGAATGAGCTCCGCATCCTGGATGCTATCCTCCAGCAACAGAATGCGGAGCAGCGCCTCCTCGACTTTCTTGCGTTCGGCTCGTTCTCGGGCTTCGCGCAGCGCGCGCTGCACCGATGGCACGAGCCGTGATAACCGCGTCTTCAGGACATAATCCTTGGCGCCGCTCGTGAGCGCTTCGATCGCTATCTCTTGCCCGAAGCCCGAGACAAAGATGAAAGGCATGTCAGGGTCGGCGCTCTGCGTGAGCTTCAATGCGGAAAGGCCGTCAAACGAAGGAAGTTTGTAATCGGAGAGAACCAGGTCGAATCCACCGTCTTCAAGAGCGGCCAGGAACTCGGCGCGGGTTTGGACGCGGGTTACTTCGCAGACGAAATGATCCGCTTCAAGGAGCTCTTGAATGAGCTCCGCGTCCTGGATGCTGTCCTCCACCAACAGAATGCGGAGCGGAGACGTCACGGTGCCTTCTTCACGCTGCCCGGCGGCGGCTCATTGATGACCGCCCAGAAGACGCCGAGCTCCTTGATGGCATTGACGAATTCGTGAAAATCGACCGGCTTCACAACATAGGCGTTCACACCGAGTTTGTAGCTTCTGACCATGTCTTTTTCCTCGCGGGACGACGTCAGCACCACCACCGGTATCAGCTTCAGGCGCTCGTCGGATTTGATTTGCTGTAAGACTTGCAAGCCATCGACCTTCGGCAGTTTTAGGTCCAGCAGCATGACCGCGGGGTTGTCGTTGGAACGAGCGCTGAACTCACCCCGACAATAGAGGTAATCCAGGGCTTTTTCTCCGTCGCGGGTAACCACGACCTCGTTTGCGAGGTTATACTCGCCCAGCGCCGTCAGAGTAAGTTCCACGTCTCTCGGGTCGTCCTCGACGAGCAAAATCCGTGCCAGTTCGCTCATAGCGTGTTCGCGGTCCTCTCCGCCGCATCTTGTGCTTTAGGCAATGAGAAATAGAATGTCGCGCCGTGATCGACAATTCCCTCGGCTCGGACCTCCCCGCCATGGCGGTGAATGATCCGGCGAACGGTCGCGAGTCCTATTCCAGTGCCTTCAAACTCTTCTGGGAGATGCAGGCGTTGAAACACGCCGAACAGTTTATCCACATACTGCATGTCGAAGCCGGCGCCATTATCCCTCACGAACACCTCGACCTCATTTTCCCCGTCGACACAGCCGATCTCGATTTCGGCCTGGGCGCGCATGCGCGTAAATTTGACCGCATTGGAGAGAAGATTGAAGATCACCAGCCTCAGCATGGAACGGTCGCTGTAGCAGACCGGAAGGTGATGGATCTTCCAGACGATGTCTCGCCCCGTCGTGTCCTGCCCGATCTCCGCGACGACGTCTTTGACAAGCGGGTCCGGGCTCACCAGTGTATTTTTGGTCTCGGCCCGCCCGATCCTGGAAAATTCCAGCAGATCGTCGATCAGGTTACCCATTCTTTTTGCTGATTCAAGAATCGTTTGCATGAACCGGCGACTCTTCTCGTCGAGCAAGGAAGACGCCTGTCTCTGCAACAGCTCCGAGTACCCGACCACATGACGAAGCGGCGCCCGAAGGTCGTGGGAGACAGAATAGGCAAAGGATTCTAATTCCTTGTTGCTCGTTTCGAGCTCACTAGCCCGTCTGGCGAGCTCATTATTGAGTTGGCGAATTTCGTCCTCTCGGCGCTTGCGCTGTTCCAGTTCAACCTGCAGGTTGTCGCGAGCGTGGCGAAGATCGCTCTCGATGCGGCGCCGAACAGCTACGAACCAGGCAACGATCGCGGCCGAGGCGATGAAAAGAAAAAAGCGAGGTAGATCCTCGTTGGAAACTTCGAAGGAGTAAAAGGGCTCGGTGAAGAAGTAATTGTAGCAGAGTGCGGATAGCACCACCGCCAGAACGGAAGGCCCAACCCCCGCGTACCAGGTGGCGACGACGACGGCCATATCGAAAAGCGGCAATTCCACGTCGAGAGCACCGTAGTACTGGGATACCAGCGCGCCCCCAAGCGCAACTGCAACGCAGACGACTGAAAGACCATAGCGGATCGCCGGGCTGCCCCTGCGCAGTTCCAGGTTCCAGCGCGCCAAGCTTCGCTTCGCCGCCGCACCTGTGGGCCTTTCCGCAAGATGGATCGTCATGACTCTTCCGGTCCGATCGCTCTGCGGGAAGCGAGCGCAACGCGGCTGCCAACCGATGTGAGAATGTAACCGTGGCCCCTTTCGTCGAGACGCGTGAGACATAAACGCGGGCCCGCACGCGTTCGGTCGCGGCCCCGACGAAGGACCAACGCAGCGTCCTCATGGAGGTCATCGAAAACGTCGGCCGAGAAATCCATCCCAGGACCCTTCGCTTCGGCAGCGGCCTTATCGCCGGCATCGTTCAGACCCGTAGCGAGCCAACAAATCATAGCCGGCGCCGACCGGTCACCAAGTCCGCCGCGTAAGCATTGTGCCCGATTAACGCTCCGCCCGCCAGTCGAATCGGGCCGATGTCGCTCGCGCAGAGGGACTTATGCCACTCGAACGGGCCGGTCAGTCGGGTGGGCCGGCCCGCGCACACGCCTATGTCGCCCGGCTCAACCGCCGGCAGTCCCGCCATAATGTGCTTGGTTCGATGAGGAGGTTCGGACAAACTCCTTACGGGCCATCCACTCCGCCGATGCTGAGACCAGTCGCTCGGCTAGATTTCCCCCGCCCGCCAATCGCTGCCACGTTCGGCCCCGGCACCTCCTTCCAGTGTTCGACCCACACCCCCCCTTTGCTTGGTGTCAAATCACGCACACAGTCGCGGTGCTGGACCCCGCCGCTGTCTCGGCTCTATCGTGCGCCAGGCAAGCAGGAGTGTCGGATGTCCGACACCGAAATTATTCCGGTCATCGATCTCGGCCCCCATTTGGCCAGTACCCCGGCGCAATTGATCGCTATTACACCGACTACATGATCCGCTACCCAGCAACGGACCTACAACGTGTTCGGCACCGAGAACAAAATGCCGCAGAATGACACTGTGCCGCTCGCGATCCGATTAGGTCTTGAGACAGTACTTCAGCTTCAAAGTCAGATCGCGTGCGCGACGGGCGTGATCCCGTAGATACCGGCGAAAGCAGTCGGGCTTTACGGCTCGGCCCGCCGCAGCCGACCCAGGCCTAGCAGCCGCTGTCACGTCAGCAGATGAAGGAGTGGACATGTTCCCCAGTCCAACGCGCATGTTCCTGACCAAGGGGGTAGGCGTCCATCGCCATGCCCTCACCGCATTCGAGTTCGCCTTACGCGACGCGGATATCGAGCAGCAGAACCTGGTTTATGTGTCGTCCATTCTCCCGCCGCGCTGCGAGGTCATTGCCCGCGAAGTAGGGATCGAGTTGCTCAAGCCTGGGGACATTACTTTCTGCGTGTTGGCCCGGTCAGAGTACCAATGAATTTGGGCGCCATGTCTACGCCAGCCTCGGTTTGGCCAGACCGGCGGCCCCGGACATGTATGGATATATATCGGAGCTGCACGGATACGGCATGCCCGCGGAGGCGAGCGGTGAACAGGCGGAGGATCTCGCCGCGACCATGCTGGCCTCGACACTCGGCCTGGATTTTGATCCCGAGGCCGCGTGGAACGAGCGCAAGCAGATATACGAGCACAGCAGCCTGATCATCGACAGCACGTCGATCACGGCCGCAGCCGAATGCGGCCCGGACAATCACTGGATTTGTGCGATCGCCGCTGCCGTTTTCCTGTTTTCCTAGAGTGATATTGCCTGCACATCCGGAGGGCGACGACATGGACTGTTGCGGTCACGCGCTGACTCGCCGAAATTGGATGTGGGGTACGATACTGACTTCGGTCGGCGCGATGCTTGGCGGCGGTGTCGGACCGCGTGGTTCGACCGCCGCCGCCGAGACGGCCGCAACCGCCTCTGCCGCACTCGACGTCCTGCGGAAATCCATCTCGGTCGATGTCCATACGCATGGCGGGACGACCGGGATCACGTCGAAAGCGCCCCCCAGCGACGCTCTCGCGAACGGGATGCGGGCGGGATCGCTTGCGGTCGCGTGCCTCGCGGACGTGCCGGACGGTCCCATCCTCGGCCGGAACGCGGCCGGCGTCCTCACCGCCCTACGCACGCCGGAGCCGGGCCTACTCTATCAGCACCATCTCGAGCGCCTCGCCTGGGTGGATCAGATGGTGGCGAACCATGGGCTGCGCCGCGCCCTCGCTGCCGCCGATCTCGAGGCGGCGCATGCCGCCGGGCAGCCGGCCATCGTGGTGGACATCGAAGGGCTCGACTTCCTCGAAATGAAGCTCGAACGGCTCGAGGAGGCGCACCAGCGCGGCGTTCGGCACGCGCAGCTGGTGCACTACACGCCGAACGACATCGGAGACTTTCAGACGGGTGCCGTGACGCACAACGGACTCACCCCGTTCGGCGCCGAGGCGATCCGAGCCTGTCACCGGCTCGGATTCGTATGCGACGTGGCACACGCGACCGAGGACACGGTCAAGCAGGCGACCAAGGTTGCGACGAAACCCCTGCTGCTCTCGCACACGGCACTTTTCGAATCGAGAGCGATGGGCCCGACACCGCTGAAGGGGCGGCAGATCAGTCGAGACCACGCGCGGGAGATTGCGGAGACGGGCGGCTCGATCGGCGTCTGGCACTTCTTTCCGAGCCTGGACAAGTATGTCGAAGGGTTGAAGGAGATGGTCGACGTCGTCGACGTCGATCACGTCAGCATCGGCACCGACCAGCAAGTCGCGCCCGGCAGTCTGCAAGACTACGCGCAATGGGTGCAGCTCGTCGCGGCGATGCTGCGCGGCGGCTTCACACCCGAAGAGGCCGGCAAGATTGCCGGCGGCAACTATATGCGGATCTTTGATGCTGCGGTCGGCTGACCCCAACCCTCGACACCCGTTTGCGTCCGGCGGGGACTAAAATTCGCCGGCGCTCAGCGCAGTCGCGAGCCCGGATCCATCCCGAGATAGACCCGGCCGCCGATCGGATACCACTCCGGCGCGAGCGTGACCGTCTGGCCGACGGTGTGCAGGTCGCGCCAGCATTCGGCCAGCCGGCTCTCGCGCTTGAACGACGTGCTGCCGCCGTGGCGGTACATCAGATCCATCGCCTGGCGCGCGCTGTCGGCGGCGTAGGTAGAGGCCAACCGGCAGCGGGCCCGCTGCTCGAGCGTAGTCTCCGTGCCTGACGCGACCGTGTTCCACAGCTCGGTAATCATCGCGCTGCGGTAGACGCGTCCGGCATTCAGGATCGCGTCCGCCCGCCCGACGGCGTCCTGCACCTGGGGATTCTCGCACAGGAGCGCACCGGTGCGGCCGCGCGGCGTCTTGCCGCCGGCGAGATCGATCAGCGCGTCGATGCCGGCCCGCGCGATGCCGGTGATGACGGCGCTGTGGTGCGGCCCGACCCAGCACTGGACCGGCAAGGCATAGGTCACCCCTGGCCAGCGCGACCATTGGTTCTCGAGGGGAATGCCAACTTGCGGCATCGTCCGCCGCTCCGGCAGGAACACGTCCTCGACCGTCCAGTCGAAGCTGCCCGTGCCGCGCAATCCGGCCACGTCCCAGCTCCCCGGCACGATCTCCGCTTCCGGGCGCGCAAACACGCCGCGCCAATAGAGCGAGCCGCCTTCCGGGTGCCGGCGCGGCTGGCCGTCATCGCCGAGCACCTGGAAGCTCCCGAGCATCCAGCTCGCCTCCTGACAGCCGCTGCCGAACTGCCACCTGCCGCTAACCCGATAGCCGCCCGCGACCGGCACCGCCTGCCCGCCGCCAGGCACCGCGGTGCCGGCGATGATCGTGTCGGCGCGCTTGGCGTAGATCTCGTGCACCCCCTCGTCCGGCAAGCCGAGCGTCACCAGCTGGCCGACGCCGCCGTTGCCGAGGTTCCAGCCGACCGAGCCGGCACCCTCGGCCAACAGCTCGACAACGCGCAGATAGGTCAGCGTATCGACCTGCAAGCCTCCCAGCGCGCGCGGGATCACCATCTTGTAGAACCCGGCTTCGCGCAGCTGCTCGACCAGCGCCGCCGGCATGCGTTGCTCGCGCTCGATCTCCTCGTGATAGCGGCGGAGCACCGGCTGCAGCGCGGCCGCGGCCTGCACCAGCGGTTGCGCGTCGATATCTGCCGGTAAGCGCGTCTCTTCGGCGGTTGTATCCAGTTCCATCGTGTCCATTTGCTCCTCCTGCCGCGCGGAGCCTACCACGTAGCCATGTCGGCTCCCACATAGGATGACCCGGCAACCGCCCCGCGCAGAATGAACCTCAGCGCTGCCCAGCCCGATCTGTTCGGTGAGCCACGCCTTGCGGGGTTGTCGCAGGC
>Ga0074045_10001842_pt1 | contig 20129 bp, 18 predicted proteins | sample BogForMeECP23OM2_FD_94442 | JGI IMG/M metagenome (GOLD analysis project Ga0074045, IMG submission 94442) | Bog forest soil microbial communities from Calvert Island, British Columbia, Canada - Bog Forest MetaG ECP23OM2 | ecosystem: Environmental > Terrestrial > Soil > Wetlands ...
GGAGAAGGAAAAGGACGAGTGTGCCCATTTGATGACGCTGGAAATGGGAAAGACGCTGAAGTCCGCCGTGGGCGAGGCGCTGAAGTGCGCCACCGGATGCCGCTACTATGCCGAGAACGCCGAGAAATTTCTGGCGGACGAAATTGTGCAAACGGGGGCGAAGCGCAGCTTCATCCGCTATCTGCCGATCGGTCCCATTCTTGCCGTCATGCCGTGGAACTTCCCCTTCTGGCAGGTATTTCGCTTTGTGGCGCCCGCGCTGATGGCGGGGAATGTCGGACTGCTGAAGCACGCTTCGAACGTTCCACAGTGCGCGCTGAAGATTGAGGACATCCTTCACCGTGCCGGCTTTGCCCCGGGTGTGTTCCAGACGCTGCTGATCGGCTCCGGACCAGTGGACAGCATCCTGAATGATCCTCGCGTTGTGGCCGCGACGTTAACCGGCAGTGAGCAGGCGGGGATTCAAGTCGGAATGTCCGCTGCCAAGCGAATCAAGAAAGTCGTTCTGGAACTGGGGGGCAGTGATCCTTTTATCGTCATGCCCAGCGCCGATCTGGACACGGCGGTGGCCACGGCCGTCGACGCGCGGATCCAGAACAACGGCCAGTCGTGCATCGCGGCCAAGCGCTTTATCGTGTCGGAAAAAATAGCTGCGGAGTTCGAACGCAAGTTTGTCCAACGCATGCAGGAGTTGCGTGTGGGCGATCCCTTCGACCCGAGCACCCAGCTCGGTCCGCTCGTCAACGCGGACGCGGTTACTACTCTCGATGCCGACGTGCAAAAAAGTGTGGCTGCAGGTGCGCGAGTGCTGACCGGCGGCCATCCGCTTGAACGCCCGGGCAATTATTACCCGCCCACGGTGCTGACCGACATTCCGAAAGATTCGCCGGCTTACAAGGAAGAATTCTTTGGCCCGGTGGCGTCAATCTTTCGCGTCAAGGATGTAGATCAAGCCATCCAGATCGCCAACGACTGTCGTTTCGGGTTGGGCGCCAGCGCCTGGACGAACGATCCTGCGGAAGCCGAAAGATTCATTAACGAACTCGATGCCGGGATGGTTTTCTTGAACAAGATGGTGGCCTCCGATCCACGCTTGCCGTTCGGCGGCGTAAAGTACTCGGGCCACGGGCGCGAACTCGCGGTGCAAGGCATCCGCGAGTTTGTGAATATCAAGACGGTCTGGATCCAGTAAAACTCGTCTTATCATTCGAGGGGATCAAGCAAAAATGGCAGGGGAATCGCTGGCACGAAAATACGGTTGTGCGCGCAGGTTGATTCCATCCTTCGTTTTCCTGCTTCCTGCGCCTGGTCCTGTCGTTTTGTTGCGCGGCCTCATCTTCTTCTCTTTCCTAGCCTCGGCATTTGCCCAAGGCGGCCCACCTTATTACACCAACGATCCGGGCACTCCTGGCCATCTCAATTGGGAAATCAATCTCGGCTACATGCCCTTTCTCTACAGCAATCAATCCGTCTCCCACACGCCCGATCTCGACATCAATTTCGGAGTTGGCGATCGCATTCAGCTCACTTACGAAAATGCCTGGTTGCGCGTGCAGAATCCGGCTTCCGGGGCCAAGTTTGGTCTCGGTCAATCTAATTTCGGCGTCAAGTGGCGTTTCTACGATGCCGGGGAATCCGGCCTCAACATCTCGATTTTCCCCCAAGCCTTCCTGAACAATCCCAACGACGCGGTCCGGCGCGGCGTCACACCTGCCAGCCAGAGTTTCCTTATGCCTGTCGAATTCTCCCGGAAATTTGGCCCCGTCGGCGTGGATTACGAAATCGGTTATCAGTTTACCCATCAAGGACCAAACGGCTGGCTCACCGGCCTGGTACTCGGCCACGATTTCACTTCAAAACTCGAAATGGACATGGAGTTCTATGCCCAAGGCACCTTCCATCCCTCCGAGAACCAGCCCACGATTGGCGTGGGTGCTCGCTACAAAATCCATCGCCCGGTGATCCTTCTCCTCATGACCGGACGCGCCCTTGAGCCCACCCGTCCCAATCAGTCCTATTTCGTCGGTTATTTTGGGTTTCAATTCCTGCTGCCGCCAAAATCCTACAAATAGATTTACCCTCCAGCCAGGGCCCCGGGAGTTCCCGAAACTAGGCCGAGTTTGATAAGGTACTCGTGCCATGACGATTAAGAAGAATGCAGTCCGCAAAACAGCGCTCAGGCTAAAAGCGCAGTTGATGTCGAGTTCGGAGATTGAACGCACCCTGGTGCGGCTGGCTCACGAAATCCTCGAAAAGAACGGTGGCGCGGACGGCCTGGGACTGGTCGGAATCCGCCGTCGCGGAGTTCCCATCGCCGAGCGGCTGAGCAAAATGATTCAACACGTCGAAAAAAAGAAAGTGCCGGTGGGCACGCTCGATATCACGTTTTACCGTGATGACCTTTCTACCCTTGGCCCCAAGCCGGTGGTGCAGGAAGCTGAAATCGGGTTTTCCATCGAGGGCAAGAAGATCGTGCTGATCGACGACGTGCTTTATACCGGCCGCACCACGCGCGCAGCCCTCGACGCCCTCTTTTCCCACGGACGCCCAAGCCAGGTACAGTTGCTGGTGCTGATTGACCGCGGCCATCGTGAATTACCCGTCGAAGCCACCTTCACCGGTCGAACTGTGCAAACGACTGACAATGAAGTGATCGAAGTCAAGCTAACCGAGATCGACAATGCAGAGAAAGTTCTGCTGATGGAGCGGTGAGGCAGCTGTGCACGAGCGACACTCTTAGTAAATTGTCATCCCGAGCGAAGCGAGGGATCCGCATTTTGCTGCGAACTGCGGATCCCTCGCTTCGCTCGGGATGACAAATCTAAAAGTTAAGAGTTGAGGAGCGGTCGCACTTTCGCTCTAGCCCTTGCTTCTGCCAGCCCACTCGGCATCAAAGCGCGCGCGGTCGTAGAAAGATTTCTGAGTACCCACTCCGGTAGTCGAAAGTCCCGCGTAAAGGTTGGCGCGCTTAACGGCTTCCCGCTCGGGCAGACCCTCGCCTAGGAAGGTAGCGAAGCTGCCAATAAAAGCGTCGCCGGCACCGGTACTGTCCACGCTCTTCACGCTAAACGCGGGCACGTGCTCCATACCCTCACTTCCGGCAAGCAGCGAGCCATTCGAGCCCAGAGTGATAATCACGCGCCGAATTCCGCTGGCCAGAAGCTTGCTCGCACAGCGCTTGGCATCGTCAACATCGCGCACCGGCATCCCGGAAATCGCCTCAGCCTCACTCTCATTGGGAACAAAGTAATCGAGGTCTGCAATCGCTTTTACGTCGATCGGCTGCGCGGGAGCCGGATTCAGGATGCAGCGGATACCGTTCTTCCGCGCAAACTTGATGGTGTAGTACACGGTCTCCAGCGGGATCTCGAACTGGAGGACGATACAGTCGGCGCTCTTCAGCGTATCCGCGGCGGCATCCACGTCGGCAGGTTTCAACGTGTCATTGGCGCCTTTGACGACGAAGATCCGATTCTGTCCCGAGGAATCGACGAAGATCGGTGCTACTCCGCTAGACACACCACTAACCTGGCGCACATGCGTGGCATCGATGCCAAGTTTTTCAAAGTTCTTGATGGTTGAGGGGCCGAACAGATCGTCCCCGACGCGCGCCACCATCAACACGTCGGCTCCGCAAAGCCGGGCAGCGACCGCCTGATTCGCGCCTTTCCCTCCAAATCCCAGATGAAACTTCTGGCCAAAAATGGTTTCCCCCGGCTTGGGAAACTGGTCTGAGAACGTGGTCAAGTCAACATTGGCGCTGCCCACCACCGCGATACGAGGACGCTTTGCCATAGACTCCTGTTGTAGCCGGCCGCTCAAGCAACGAGCGCAGGCTGTGAAGTGAGGAAGGCAGAGTTTAGTCAGCCGCATCGATGCGTGTCAACCGGCACGGCGGCCGATGTCATACCACAATAGAAATGTCCCCTGGTTACGACCTGTGTGACGGAGCGCTCATTCATCTGGCATCCACGCACGCTCTTGAGTATTCTCTTGGTGATGGCCACCGTTTCGCTGAGCGAACTGTTGGGCTCGACCGTCTACGACGCCTCTGGCGCCGCCAGCGGCCGGGTGCGCGAGGTGGCCCTCGCCCCGCAGGAGGACCGCTCGCGCGTTGCCTCGCTGATCGTCAAGACGCCTGCGGGAAATCGCGTGTTGCCCCTGACTGCCATTTCCACGATCAATGGCGGCATTCGGGCCTCCACTACGGCTGCGGAATGGACCGCGTCCGATGGCTCCGAGGGACTGTTCCTGCTCGGTCGGGATCTGCTCGACCAGCAGGTGATTGACGTGCACGGCCGCAAAGTTGTGCGCGTGAACGATGTCGATTTCTATCACGACATCGCCCAGAATCGCGCCGTCTTAAGAGTTGGCGGTGTGGACGTGGGCGCGAGGGGAGCCATTCGCCGTCTCCTCAAAGGCATGGTCCCAGCGGCTGCGCTTCGAATCTTGCTCCTGCGGATCCCGCCCCGCGAGATCCCGTGGGATTTCGTGGATCTCATCGAGACCGACCCGGCGCGGCGCGTCAGGCTGAAGATTTCGCATGAGCGGCTGGCCAAGCTCCATCCCGCCGACATTGCCGACATCGTGGAAGATCTGGCCCCCGATGAGCGCGAAGCGGTCTTCGAAACGCTGGACGAAGGTGTTGCCGCGGGTGCGTTGGAAGAACTCGAGCCCAAGGTGCAGAAATCGGTCTTGGAATCCCTCGATTCCGACCGGGCCGCCGACATTGTCGAGGAGATGGAACCCGACGCGGCTGCCGATCTTTTGGGCGACCTGTCCGATGAGCGAACTGAGGAAATCCTGGTGCAGATGCAACCCGAAGAGCGCCAGGAAGTCGTCGACCTGCTCGAGTTCAAAGAGAATACAGCGGCCGGTCGCATGACCACCGAGTACATTGCACTGTCAGTGACAGCGACAGCCGACGACGCGGTCGCGGCCATGCGCACGTTCGAAGGCCGCATGGAAAACATGAGCACCGTTTACCTCACGGATTCTCACGGCACCCTGGCGGGCGCGGTGCCGCTGGTGAAGATCGTGCTGGCGTCTTCCTCGACGCCGCTGCTGGCCTTGGCCCAGGAGCCCCTTGTTTCCTGCCACGAAGACGCGAAAGAAATGGAATTCGCCGAACTCTTCGACAAGTACAACCTGCTGACCTTGCCGGTGATCGACGAGCACAATCAACTGACCGGCGTGATCACGCCGGATGATGTGATCGCGATGCTGCGCTCCAAGCTGTAGTCATGGTTCCTCCCTTGGTTGTAGAGACAGGGCTTGCCCTGTCTCGCTCCGCGGCAGGAGACGCAGCAAGCCGCGTCTCTATGAGAAAACTTTCTCAGTTTTGCAGATTCACCTATCCAGACAGCGCGTTCTGCATTTATTCTGATCGTTCTGTTTTGCCAATTTGAACGTCGCTGAAGCCCGTGCGCATGAAATTTCTGAGAAGTTGGAAGTTCCGGATCCTGTTGTTTTTTGCCGTGGTAGGGCCGGGCTTCATCACCGCGAATGTCGATAACGATTCCGGCGGCATCTTCACCTATTCGGCTGCCGGCGCGCAGTTCGGCTACACCCTGCTGTGGACCATGATCCCGATTACGATTGCCCTGATCGTAGTGCAGGAGATGTCCGCCCGCATGGGGGCGGTGACGGGCAAGGGCCTGAGCGATCTGATCCGGGAAGAATTCGGCCTGCGGATTACGTTCCTCATGATGCTCGGCATTCTGATTACAAATTTCGGCAACGTCATCGCCGAGTTTGCCGGTATTGCGGGAAGCATGGAGTTGTTCGGAGTTTCCAAGTACATCTCAGTGCCGATCTGTGCCGTGATCGTCTGGCTGATCGTAGTCAAAGGGCAGTACAAAAGCGTTGAAAAAGTATTCCTGGCGGCTTCGTTCTTCTATGTCACGTATATATTTGCCGGCGTGCTGGCCAAGCCGGCTTGGATTGAGGCAGTGAGGGCCACGGTGAAGCCGCCGCAGATGGCGGCTTTCCGGCACGACTCGTACCTTTACATGGTGATCGGCGTTGTCGGGACTACGATAGCGCCCTGGATGCAGTTCTATCTGCAGTCGTCGGTCGTAGAAAAAGGAATCACGCGGCGCCAGTACAAAGCTTCGCGGCTCGACGTGATTGTGGGGTGCATCTTCACCGATGTGGTGGCATGGTTCATCATTGTGGCCTGCGCGGCTACGCTCTACCTGCATGGTCATCGGGACATTCGCGACGCTGCCGATGCCGCCCAATCGCTTCGTCCCTTGGCTGGCGACTACGCGTACATACTGTTTTCGCTGGGGCTCTTCAATGCTTCGCTGTTTGCGGCTTCGATTCTGCCGCTTTCGACGGCCTACACAGTTTGTGAAGGATTAGGTTTCGAATCAGGGGTGGGGCGAAAATTTTCGGAAGCCCCCGCCTTTTACTGGCTGTATACAGTGCTCATCGCCGCCGGGGGAGCGGTGATCCTGATCCCTCGGATTCCGCTGGTGAAGATCATCGTGTTTTCACAAGTGGTCAACGGGGCAGTATTGCCCTTCGTGCTCATTTTCATGTTGTTCCTGATCAACAAGAAGGAACTGATGGGCGAATTCGTGAATAAACCCACATTCAACATCATCGCTTGGGCGACCACCGTGATTATGATCGTATTGACGGTGCTGCTGGTGTACGGAACCGTGCGTGGAGGGACGGGGTAGTCGGTGAGGCCTTACAGGATTTTTCCAGCCGCCAGATCCTTCACCAGTCCCAAGTCGGCCTCGAGGAAATCAAGTCCCAGCAGCTCCCGCCTGGTCACCCATCGTATCTCGCGAAAAATTCGGTTCTCAATTTCACCCTCATAATTGCGCACTTCGAAGAAGCGGAGCTCCACCGACCCTCCGCCCGGGTATTCATGGACGATGCGGGCGACCTCCGTGCCCACCTCGGCCACGATTCCCAGTTCTTCTTCAAGTTCCCGGCGCATGGCCTCGCGAGGTTGCTCGCCTTCTTCGATTTTGCCTCCCGGAAATTCCCATTTGAGCGGCATGGGCTGGTGTCGCGTCCTCTGGCAGGCGAGGAGGAGGTCATCTTTCAGGATCAGTGCGGCTACGACTCGTTTCATGGATGAAAAGCGCTTCTGGCTGCTAGCGTCTGGCTACTAGCGAGCGGTCTTTCGTAGAGGATTGCCAGCAGCTAGTAGCCAGGAGCTGGAAGCTGGCAGTTTCGGTTCACGCCCTTTCCAGTCGTTTTCCAACCAGCTGAGCGCAATATTCGACCAAGGCTCGGTCTTCGACACCGAATGCCGCTGGGAAATGACTGTCAATATCGAGTTCGCCCGCTACCTGGCCGCGCACAAAGACTGGAACCACGATCTCGGATTTCGTTTCCAGCGAGCAGGCAAGATAGCGTGCATCTTTGTGCACATCATCCACCACCACGGTCTTGCCCGACGATGCCGCGGCGCCGCAGATGCCCTGGTTCAGAGGAATGCGGGTGTGCGGAGTCATCGCCCCCTGGTAGTGTCCCAACACCAGCATGGGCGGATCGGCCCCGGGTTCGAGCAAGTAGAAGCCCACCCAGTTGTACTTCAGCATGTGTTGGTTTAGCAGGAGCGTGATGTCTTTCATTAGTTGATCCGCCGTGCGCGCTTCGGAATTCAAACGGTCCGCTGCTTTGCGCACTTCGGCGACCCCGTGGGGATTTGAAGTAATGGTCATGATGCTAATCCTAAACTATGAGGCCGCAATTTATTCACGCGGCGGAATTTCCGACAGAGCATCGCGGCTGCCGCATTACAATCGCTCTGTGTATTCCGCCGAACTCCTCGATCATTTTCAGAACCCGCGGAACCCGGGCGAGGTTGAATCTCCCGACTCTTGCGCACGGTCGCAGAACCCCGTTTGCGGCGACATCCTGGAACTCACGCTGAAACTGGAGGGGAGGCGCGTCTCCGACATTCGCTTTCGCGCCAAGGGATGCGTGCCAGCGATGGCCTGCGGGTCAGCCATCACAGAGTTGATCAAAGGCAAGAATGTAGAGGATGCGCGGCAGGTGAGAAGGGAAGAGTTGCTTCGCAGAGTCGGGGGCCTGCCGCAAGCCTCCACCCACGCCGGCCACCTGGCGATGGACACACTCGCCATGCTCTTGAGGGGGCTGTAAGGTTAGCCTTGCCGGCATGGTACGCTGCGCGATTGCATCACACTGGACTGTGACGGGGGTCACGGGACACCTACCTAAAGCGGGATAGCGTAGCTGCGGTACCGAGTTCTTCTCTGTTCGCCGGTCGGTCCGCAAGACCCTAGTCAATGTAACTCGGAATTTTCCGGTTTTCAGGTTGGGGGCTGGAGGCTCTCAATGGGGTCCCGATTTGAGTTCGATCCAGTCAACAAGGTGCTACTGGTCCGATTTGAGGGCCGGCTCACCGATGAATTACTCGGAGAATTTTACCGGACTGGGCAAGAATATTGGGCCGCGACCGATGCCCGCGCGGCTATCTCGGACTACTCCTCCGCGGAGTGGGCCGTGTCCGCCGCATTTTTGCGCGAACTGGCAAATCTGGAACCAGCCGTGACAGATCCGGCCAAACGTCCGCGCATAGTCGTTGCCCCGACCACGGTTGGATTTGGTATGTCTCGCATGTTTCAGATCGTGGGAGAGCGTAAACGCCCGCTGCTGAAAGTTGTCCGCACCCTGGACGAAGCCTTCGCAGAACTCGGCATTCAGTCCCCCCACTTCGAACCTCTAGAGTGACAGGGCGTCCGGCTGATAGACCCTCCAGCCCTTGGCGAGCGCAATCGCCTTCAAATTCGGGTTCGGGTTGATAGCGAACGGGTGCTTCGACATTTCCAGCATCTCGCGATCCCAGACCGAATTGCCGAAGGCACAGTCCAGTGTGCCATTGACCACCTCCCGAATCGCCTCCGGCTTGCCCGAACCGCTGGGAACCCGGATGAGACGGTCGGTGATGATGCCGTTCTCGACTGCCGTTTCGGCGGCCAGGATGCGGTTCTGCGGGATGCCGAAGCAGCGCATGCCCGAGCGGATGATCCATTGGTTCGAAGAAGAAACTGCCCAGACCTCGCATCCGGAATCGAGCAGGCGCCGCACCAGTTCGCGCATTTCCGGAAAAATACCGGCGTTGATTGCCCGCGAAAAGTAGGCGTCGCAGGCCTGCTGCACGACTTCTTCCCGCAGCCCGCGATGCATGGTGACCATTTCTCCGCACATGACCTCTTCGGCGACCTGGCCCGCTTCATAGTCGGCATGGCGCGGGCGAGCCCAGCGCGCAATCGACTCCGGTACCAGGCTTTCTCCCGGTTCCAGTTCCCAGGCGAAAAATCCTTCCCCGGCGTCCCCCGACCAGAGCGTGCCGTCGCAGTCAAACGCGGCGACGAGCGGTTTCAGACTAAGTACACTTTCGATGAATTCGGTTTGAGTAGTTGTAAGACGCGTCATGAAGTAATTGGCCCTGGCGGGAATTAACTCGATGGCAAAAGCTGGGGCGGCAAAGCCGCATACTGTTCCGGTGTGTCCACATTAAGCGCAACCAGCGGGTCGTCCACCGGAACGTACTCAATTTCACTCTGGTGCGCGTGCTCCACATCGCGGGCGTTCGAGGTTTCGGCAGCCCTCAGAAAAGCTTCGATCATCTCCCGGCCCGCGAGTATTGGATGCCCGTGTTTTCCCTGGTATTCGGGGATCACCGCCCATTTCCTGCTTGCTGTGGCTCGTTCGAACGCCGCTTCGAGCGTCGCAATCGTTTCCACCCGAGGCGGTGGCCGGTCCACGAGCGTAACCATGGCGGCATCCCGGCCGCGGTTGAGAACCTCATGCAGGCCAATCCGCAACGAACTGAACTGCCCGCGCGCCGGATCGGGATTCACCACCAGCGAGGCGCCGTTGGCATACACGATGGGCGCCAGGGCGATTTCATTCTTGCCGGCGACGACCAGCACGACATCAACGCGAGAAAAGAAGAGCCGGATGGCGGCAGACAGGAACGTGTCGGTGGTTTCGAAACCTGCGGCCGACGGGGGCCACGGCAGCAGCGCCTTGTCACGCCCCATGCGTGAGGACTCGCCTGCCGCTAAAATTACTCCGCAAAAAGCTGGGGTCCGCCCCATGTGGGCACGATAACAAACTGCGACAACTCTGCCAAGGACGCGCGTCACGGAGACGCGTCAACTGAAGGTTGGCAACTTGACCAGGTCGTCATGGGGAACTCGCTCGACCGCGTGTCCAGCCTTGCGCCAAGCCGTCAGGCCGCCTGCAATCACGAACACTTTAAATCCGAGGTCTTGTAGTTGTCGCGCCACACGGGCGCTGGTGGCTTCGCGCGCTCAAGTACAGTAGAGATAAATCTCTTGATCCTTGGGCAGATTCTTGACTTCTTCAACCAGGTTGTTGGGTTCGATGCGGATCGATCCGGCTATGCGTTCGGAGTCGGCGTCATAGTAGCCATGGCTGCGGACATCGGCGACCAGCATGTTCTGAGCCGCGTCGGACGCCAGTCGTTTTGCGAGCTCCTCGGCCGGTATGCGAGGAATCACATCGAGCAGACGGTACTTGCGGTAAACCCAAATGCGATAGACGATGTAAGCGGCGAGCCCGATACCGAAGATGACCTCGGCGGCGAAGCCAGCGGAGCGCAGGCCGCGCGTGATGGCGCGGAGCGCGTCGCTGAAAAGATATCCCGCGAGCGAGTACGCGCCCACATACAGGATCGCGCCCAGGCTATCGAATTGCAGAAAATCTCCGGGCCGCATTTTCATGCTTCCGGCAAGCGGCGGAGACATGGTGTTGATGCCCGGGATGAACTTGGCAAAAAGCAGGGTCTGTTTGCCACGGCGGTAAAAATACTCCGCCGAGCGCAGAATGCAAGTTTCCGGATTCGCCGAAAGCCGGCACAGCAAGCCCAACAGCGCCCATCCGCTAATTCTTCCCGTGAAATAGAGAATGACGTCGCCGCTGATCATCGCCAGGGCGCCAACCCCGAACACGAGATAGAAATGCAGATCTCCGTAGGCCGCGACCGCGCCAGCGGTCAGGAGGGCGAGCGCAGCAGGCAGTGGAAGGCCGATGGCCTCCGCAAAGCACACTACCGCCAGAAACAGGTAACCATGGTGGGAAATCAGTGAGAGCAAGTCGTTCATCGTCTATGCGGGCTCATGGAGGAGGATAACAATGCCAATTCGATGCTACTCGGGTCGACCTTGGTGCAAGAACTGCTGGCACAGTATGAATTCAGGTACTACCCCGGGCTGTACTGGGATCGGGGGCGCTCTTGAAGAAGGGCGTGTTGAGATGCTGGGGATTGCGGCGAAGGGCTAACCGTCGATGTCACGGATTTCAACTTCATGAAAACTTTGTCATCCCGAGCGCAGCGAGGGATCCGCAGTCCTCCGCAAAATGCAGATCCCTCGCTTTGCTCGGGATGACAATTCTTCAAATGAGTGTATTGATACCGACTAGCACAAGCTGCGGCAGCAACTCTCGAAGCGCTATTTTTCTCGCGCAACCACGAACTCCGGCGCCCACAGCAGCGCGCGCTTGATCTCCGAATCCGGAAACGAGCAGATAGCGTTGCGCGCTGATTCGGCGTAGCGGGCGGCCTCTTTGGTGGCATATTCGAGAGAACCATAGCGATTCAGGATGGTCAGGATCTCGGCATGCGTGACGCCATTGAACGCTCGGTTGTGGAGGACAGTTTCGATCTGGCGCCGCTCGGCGGCGGTGCAGCGCTCCAGCGCGTGAATGACGGCCAGGGTGGCTTTGCCTTCACGCAGGTCGCTGGCCACAGGCTTGCCCAGCACGCTCTCTGAAGCCGTGAGGTCGAGCACATCATCCACAATTTGAAAAGCTAAGCCAAGATCGCGCCCGTATTGACCAAGCCGTTCCTCCTGTTGCTCGGTGGCGCCGCCGAGAATGCCGCCGACTCTCATGCACACCGAGAACAGGCACGCCGTCTTGCGATAGATCAGGTCGAGATGCTCTTCCAGAGAGATCAGCTGGCCGAGCTTCTCCATCTGCAGCAGTTCGCCTTCGACCATCTGCTGGGTCAGTTCGATCAGCACGTCGAGGATGCGGAAATTGCGCTCCTGCACCGCGATCTTGAACGCCTGCATGTAGAGCCAATCGCCAGCCAGCACGCACATCGAGTTGCCCCACTGCGTGTTGGCGGCGGGACGGCCACGGCGGAGTTGAGCCTCGTCGATGATGTCGTCGTGGACGAGCGTCGCGGTGTGAATGATCTCGACCACCGAAGCCAGCTTGACCGCGCCATTTCCCTTGTAGCCGAGCAGTTTGGCGGAGAGCAGCAAGAGTGCCGGGCGGATTCGCTTTCCCCCGCCGGCACGCAGGTACTCGCCGATCTCCGTAATCGCGGCGACGTTGGAGACCGTGTCACGTCCGAATTGTTCTTCGATCGCGGCAATGTCGTCGCGCAGAAGATCGAAGATTTCTTTGCCGTTGATGGAGGTCGTGGTGCTCAATGGTGATCCGATCCTTGCAAACCCGTTAACCGCAGAGATCGCAAAGCACGCAGAGAAAATTCATTTCTAGTGTGTTCATCCTTCAAGTGTTTCTCCGCGGCCTCCGCGTTCTCCGCGGTTAAAGCTTTCTAGTTCGTCCGGTAATTGGTGAACTGCAGGTCGATGCCAAAATCCTGTTGCTTGACCATAGCGATGATTTCCTGCAGAGTATCGCGATCCTTGCTGCTGACCCGCACTACGTCTGCCTGGATCGAAGCCTGCGCTTTTTTCTTCGAATTCTTGATCAGCTTGACGATCTCTCGCGCCTTTTCGATCGGGATCCCCTGCTGAATGCTGATCTTCTGTTTTACCGTGCTGCCGGCCGCCGGTTCCAGCGCCCCGTAGGTTAATCCTTTCAGGGGTACCCCGCGTTTCACCAGTTTCTGCTGGAAGACGTCATTGACCGCCTTCATCTTGAATTCATCGGCGGAGTGCAGCAGGATTGCGTCGGTTCCCTCCATCGCGATCTGGGATTTCGAGTCCTTCAGATCGAAGCGCGTGCTGACTTCTTTCATCGCCTGCTGAATGGCGTTGGAAACTTCCGCGAGGTCGATTTTGCTGACGATATCGAAACTGTTATCGGGCATGGAATGTCACTGTTAAAGGCACTGAGCGATACCGCTCGAAGTTCCACATTCCACGGATCGCCCACCCCAAATGTGTACCCCTGAGAGTAACAGAAGAGGCATTATCTGCGAAGGCTGGACGCCCGTGGTACGACCAGCACATTCTATGGATTGTCATCCCGAACGAAGTGAGGGATCTGCATCTTGGGGCGAACTGCAGATCCCTCACTTCGTTCGGGACGACAAAGCCTGGTAGAGAGTCAAAGAGCGGGGTCCGCAGTTTCCAGAGCGAGTCGAAAGAACTTGTAGAAGTTCTGCGTGGTGCGTGCGCCGATTTCTTCCGCAGGCAAGTTGCGCAGGTCGCCGATCTGGCGGGCAACCTCCTTCACATACGCCGGTTCATTGCGCTGGCCGCGATGGGGAATCGGGGCCAGGTAGGGCGAGTCGGTTTCGATCAACATGCGGTCGAGCGGAACCATTTGCGCCGCATCCCGGATCGACTGTGCTTTGGGAAAAGTGATATTGCCGGCGAAAGAAATCATAAAGCCCATGTCCAGCGCGCGCCGAGCATGTTCCACGCTCCCGGTAAAACAGTGCAGAATACCGCCCAATCCGCTGGAACTCCAGCGCTCGGAAATCATCGAGAGGCAGTCGTCCCATGCGTTCTCGCTATTATCGGATGGGCGGCAGTGAATGATGATGGGCAACTTCGCCGTCCGCGCCAGTTCCATTTGCTGCAGGAAAACCGCCTTCTGTATTTCTCGCGGCGAATGATCGTAAAAATAGTCGAGGCCGATTTCTCCCCAGGCAATGACCTTGGGATGCCGCGCCCATTGCAGCATTTGGGAATCAGCGGTGTCGTTGGCAAGGCTTGCCTCGTGAGGATGGATTCCGACGCTTGCCCAGATTCGTGGGTACTCGGGCTTCCCGGCGTATTGTTCCGCCAGCTTTATTCCGCAGTCGGCGGTTTCCGGTCCGTCACCATTGCCGATGGCGAGATAGGCTTCGATGCCGCTCCGCTTCGCACGTGCCAACACGGCGTCGCGGTCGGCGTCGTAGCGTTTGCCTTCGAGATGAGCGTGAGAGTCGATGAACATGCTGGTTGAGAAGATCGTGTGGGGACGGGCCTCTGGCCCGTTCAGGCCGAGCGAAGTTCGGCAGCTCTACTTCAACCGTGTCCCGACTGGCACATCTTCCAGAAAGCTGGCCAGCACCGGCTTGCCGCCTTCCGGCGAGGCGGCGACGATCATGCCGTTGGATTCCAGGCCGCGCAGTTTGCGGGGCGCAAGGTTCGCCACGATCACAACCTTGCGTCCGATCAGGGCTTCGGGCTCATACGCCTCGGCAATCCCAGCCACCAGTTGGCGCACTTCGGTCCCGAGATCGACTTCCAGGCGCAGCAATCTGTCGGCGCCTTTTACGCGTTCGGCGGTCTTCACCTGCGCTACGCGCAATTCCACTTTGGCAAAGTCGTCGATGCTGATCTTGCCATAGGGAATTGCGGCGACTGGCTTGGCTGACGCGGTGGGGCTCGGCGACGCCGCTGCGGGCAGCCGAGCTTCGCTCGGCTGGACGGGCGAGGCGCCCGTCCCCACACTTGCAGGTTGTTCTTCCATTCTCTGCATCCTCTCTACTGCCGATTTATCTGCGCGCGGAAACACGGCTTGCACCTCGCCCAACTTTGTGCCGAGGTGCAGCTGTCCCCACTGCAATTGTGTCAGGTCGAATTTCCTGATATCTCCGAGGCCCATCTGCGCCCAGATTTTCGCGGTGGCGTCCGGCATCACCGGATGCGCAAGGGCCGTTACAATCCGCAAAGCTTCGGCGCTGGTATAGAGCACGGTTGCCAGACGCGATCGGCTTTCCTCGTCTTTCTTTTCGTCCAGCGACCAGGGTTCGTTTTCGACAATGTATTTGTCAACGGCGCTGACCAATCCCCAGGCCGTTTCGAGCGCTCGCGAAAACTGGTACTGGTCGAATAGCGTGCCGCAGTCGGCGATCGCCTTCCTCGCCGCATCGGCAATCGCGGCATCTGTCGGGGTGTGCGCCGCGTTCGAAGGGTACGGTACCTCTCCCTTGAAATAGCGCGTGATCATGGTCAGGGTGCGGCTGGCGAGGTTGCCAAGCCCATTCGCCAGATCGGAGTTGTAGCGTTGCACCAGCGCATCGAAACTGAACGACCCGTCCTGCCCAAAGACGACCTCGCGCAGCAAAAAGTATCGCAGGGCGTCGGTGCCGAGCACATGCACGATGGTTTCGGCGCGCACAATGTTCCCGCGCGACTTCGACATCTTGCTTTCTTCAAACAGCAGCCAGCCGTGCGCCGTGATGCCTTTTGGCAGCGGCAATCCGGCGGCCAGCAGAAACGCCGGCCAGTAGACACAATGGAAACGCACAATTTCTTTGCCAATCATGTGCACGTCGGCGGGCCAGTATTTGTCGAATTTGCCGGTGTCGTTCGAGCCATAGCCGAGCGCGGTAATGTAATTGGCCAGCGCGTCGAGCCACACGTAGACGACGTGCTTGGGATCGTCCGGTACCGGGATGCCCCAGGAGAACGTCGAGCGGCTGATGGAAAGGTCGCGCAGGCCGCCACGCACGAACGACAGCACCTCGTTGCGCCGCGTCTCAGGACGGATGAAATCCGGCTGCTCGGTGTAGAGACGGATTAACCGATCCTGAAATGCCGAGAGCTTGAAGTAGTAATTCTCTTCGTGCACGGTTTCCGTGGGGCGGCCACAATCCGGGCAGGGAGCGCCGGGTTCCGCATCCACGTAGAGCTCATCGAAAACGCAATACTGGCCGGTGTAGATTCCCTTATAAATGTATCCGTTGTCGCGAATCTTGCGCCACAAAGCCTGCACGCCCTGTTTGTGGCGATCGGAGGTGGTGCGGATAAAATCGTCGTAGGTCAAACCCATGCGGTCCCACAGCGAACGGAACTCCGCGGAAATTTCATCGGTAAGCTGCTGCGGCGTCTTGCCCGCAGCCTGGGCGGCGCGCTCGATTTTTTGACCGTGTTCGTCGGTACCGGTCAGGAACCACGTATCGTGGCCCAGCATCCGGTGGCGACGCGCGATCGTGTCGCAGGCAATCGTGGTGTAGGCGTGTCCAATGTGCGGACGCGCATTGACGTAGTAGATCGGGGTCGTGATGTAAAACTTCTTGCTCATGATTTTTGTTTTCGAAGATACTGCTGGATTGCTTCCTGCATCACCGTGCGGAGCGGGACATGCTGGGCTTCCGCCAGCGTCCGGCAGTCTTCGTATTCGGGAGCATAGTTCGAGACCGTGCCATTCATATTGGCGATCTTGATGCGCACCGGGCCCCACGTCGTATCCACCGTTTCCCATCTTCTCGAGAGCGTTTGCCGCTGTTCCTCGCGGCGGCGCACGCCCAGAGTTGTGGTCTCGGCAAAGATCGTCCTGGTTAAGCGATCCGCGTCTTCCACTTTCGCCAGCACGGTGAGCAAGGCGCCGGGACGGCTCTTCTTCATCTGCACGGGGACGCTGAACACGTCCAGCGCTCCTTCGGCCAGCAATCGTTCCATCGCGTAAGCCAGCACCTGCGGACTCAAGTCGTCAAGATTCGCTTCGAGCACCGCAATCTTGTCATTGGATGTGCTGGACGATGGGCCCACTTCGCCCGCCGGTACGCCTTCTCCAATCGTCAACCGGAGCAGGTTCGGGTGCTCCGGGAAATCTCGAGTTCCGGCACCATACCCCGCCTTCTCGATCTTCATTGCTGGAAACGGTGCAAAGCGGTTGCACAGCGTCTTGACGATCGCCGCGCCGGTCGGCGTCACTAGTTCGACCTGCGGTCCCGACGAATATACCGGCGCATCCCGAAGCAACTTCAGCGTCGCCGGTGCTGGTACGGGGAGCGTTCCATGTGCGCACTTAACGGTTCCTCCGCCTACGTTCAGCGGCGAGCTTACCCATTGTTTGACCGCAAGAGCTTCCGCTCCTACTGCGGCGCAGACAATATCGACCATGGCATCGACGGCGCCGACTTCGTGAAAGTAGACTTGCTCGATGGAAGTATTGTGAATCTCGGCTTCGGCCTCGCCCAGCGCTTCGAAGATGCGAATTGCGGTTGCCTTTGCCGTGCTGCTGATCGCGGCCCTCTCGATGATCTTGCGAATTTCCGTCAGGCCGCGACTGTGTTCGTGGTCATGGGAGTGGTCGTGAGCATGAGCATGATCATGCTGCTTCCAGAAAACTTCCCGCGGCAGATCTTTTTCGCCATCGGAGTACACATCGACTTTGGTCGCTGAAATTCCGCCCCGCAGCACCCGTGAAATCTCCAACCGCGCGCCGATATCGAGCGCCGCGACCGCGTCTTCCAGAAGTTTGGGAGACACTCCGGCATCCACCAGCGCGCCCAGAAACATGTCGCCGCTGATGCCGGAAAAACAGTCGAGGTAGGCTATACGCATAAAGTCAAAGCTTGAACCACAGGGGGCACAGGGGTTCACAGAGGAAATCCAGAAAGACGTACCCTGTGCACCTCTGTGTCCCCTGTGGTTACGCTCTTCGTCGACGCCGCATGAAACTTTCATCATAGGGAACCCCGCCACCTCCGTCAAACCCGCCGTTCGCCGCGAGTTTGTTAGAATCACTGTTTCTTCAATAAGTTAGAGGGCATCTTGTATCGATATCTGGAACGCCGGCTGGTCGAACATCTGCGCGAGTTCTTGCGCCGTGCTTACGCCTTGGAAATGGCGAACATCGTCATCGAGCAGCCGCCGAAAATCGAGTTTGGCGAGTACGCGCTACCCATCGCTTTCGAACTCGCCCGAAAACTCCGCAAGGCCCCACGCAAGATTGCCGAAGAGATCGTCGCGGGCGTTGGCGCGATTCCCGGATTTGAGAAGTTCGAGGTGGCTGGCGCCGGATATATCAACGTTCGCGTAAACCGCGCCGAGTTGGCCACGGTACTGGCCGCCGATCAATCCCCGGCCGCGGATGTTCCCAGCGGCAAAGTGTTGGTCGAGCATTCCAGCATCAACCCCAACAAGGCGGCTCATATCGGGCACCTGCGCAACGCCATTCTCGGCGATACGTTTGTCCGCCTGCTGCGCTTTGCGGGCAGGGAAGTGGACGTCCAGAATTACATCGACAATACCGGAGTGCAAGTCGCCGACGTGGTGGTTGGATTCCTGCACATCGAGCAGAAGTCACGCGCGCAGATTGAAGCGCTCGCTGCCGTGCCGCGGTTTGATTACCTGTGCTGGGATCTCTATGCCCGCGTCTCGCATTGGTATGAAGAGGACAAGGCGAACCTGCAAGCACGCGTCGCGACGCTGCACGCGATTGAGGAAGGGAACAATGAGACGGCGGCGGTTGCCGATTTGATTTCGGTTGCCGTCCTGAAGCGCCATCTCGAAACCATGGACCGGCTCGACATTGAGTACGACTTCCTGCCGCGGGAGAGCGAAATCCTTCACCTCCACTTCTGGGATGCGGCCTTTACCAAACTGAAGGAAGCGGGTGTGCTCACTTACGAGGCCGATGGCAAGAACGCTGGCTGCTGGGTCATGCGGCGTGCGGGGACGTCAACGTCGGAAACCGCCGAGAGCGCGGAGAAGGCAGAGATAAAAGAGGAAGACCAGAAAGTCATCGTCCGTTCCAACGGCACGGTCGGCTACGTCGGCAAAGACATCGCTTACCACATGTGGAAATTCGGCCTGCTCGGCCGCGACTTCGGCTATCGAAAATTCTATCGCTATCCAAACCGCCACGACTGCTGGATCTCAACCACCGATGGCGAGAAAGTTCATCCCCACTTCGGGGATGTGGAGGAGATTTACAACGTTATCGATGCGCGCCAGTCCGAAGCGCAGAACACGGTGATCGAAGCTCTACGCGGGCTCGGCCATGGCGAAGCCGTCGATCGCTACACGCACTTTTCGTACGAGATGGTCGCGCTCACGCCACGCTGCGCTGCGGAACTCGGCTACACGCTGAGCGAAGAAGATAAGGCGAGGCCGTGGATCGAGGTCTCCGGCCGCAAGGGTTTCGGCCTGAAAGCGGATGACCTTCTGGATGCTCTCATTACATCGGCGCGTAAGGAGGTTGATGCGCGCCATCCGGAGATAAGTGAAGCAGAGCGCGCCAGCGTTGCTACACAGATCGCCATCGGGGCGCTGCGCTACTTCATGCTGAAGTTCACTAAGCCCTCGGTGATCGCCTTCGATTTCAAAGACGCCTTGAGTTTCGAGGGCGACACCGGTCCTTACGCGCAGTATGCCGTCGTGCGCGCTTCCAACATTTTTCGCAAAGGTGGATTGGATCCGGATGCGTTTTGCCTGGACGCGGCAAGCCGCGTCTCTACCGAGGAGTTTGCCAAGCACCTCACCGGCGAATCCGGCAACGACATCTGGGAACTGTGGCTGGCGGCTGCGAAGACCTCTTATATCGTGGGCCAGTGCATCGCGACCACTGAACCCGCTTACCTCGCCAAGCATGCGTTCCAACTGGCGCAGCTTTTCAGCACCTTCTATCACCGCTACCCCATCCTGAGCGAGGCGGACGAGAGTCGCAGAAGGTTCCTGTTGACGACCGCGGCCGTGGTTCGCCGGGAACTCATTCGCGTCCTTGCGGCCATGGGGATCAGTGTTCCGCCGGTAATGTGAGGCGAGTTACCGAGGAGTGACAACTCCGGTGGTTTAGGCAGCATCCTACTTATAGGATAGCGAGTAGGGCTGTCATATGAAGAAGAATATCTTTGCCGTGGTGTTGCTAGGTCTGACGTTAAGTCTAATTCTGACGATGATCACTGCGGTCGCCTGGGCGGAGAACGCCCCGCAGATGCCGCGCATTTTTGCCAACGCGCGCTTTGTGTACGTGGTTGCCTACGATGGCGATCAATTCAATCCCAACCTGTTGCCCGAGGACCGCGAAGCGATCAGCCGCGTCCAGGATTCAATCCAGAAATGGGGCAAATTGACGGTGGTATACCGGCCGCAAGACGCTGACGTCATGGTGCTCGTGCAGTCTCGTCCGTCAGAGGATGTGTTGGCCGTCTATGATGCGCACGGCGGGGATGCGAGCAGCCGGCC